>Ga0308309_10000290_pt1 | contig 34311 bp, 36 predicted proteins | sample HubBroMetageWFT5_FD_192491 | JGI IMG/M metagenome (GOLD analysis project Ga0308309, IMG submission 192491) | Warmed and freeze-thawed soil microbial communities from the Hubbard Brook experimental Forest, New Hampshire - Hubbard Brook CCASE Soil... | ecosystem: Environmental > Terrestrial >...
AGGCGGCCGGCAGTGGGCGCTCGCCAATCTCAGCAATGGCCAGATCGACGTCGCCGCCGAGTTCGCGCTGAGCGCGCCCGGCAACGACCTGGCGCAGATCAAGATCGATCGCCTGGTCGGCCTGATCGACTATCGCGGCATGACCGTGCGCTATATGCCGCACATGCCCGAGATGCGGGGCGTATCAGGCAAGGCGCGCTACGAGGGCGGCACGCTGCATTTCGACGTGGCGAGCGGCAACGCGGTAGGCCTGCGCACATCAGGCGCCACGATCGACCTCACCGGGTTGGACGGCCCGGCGCAATATGCCAGCCTTCACTTGCCGATCGGCGGATCGGCGCAGGACGTCATCCGCTTTCTCGCACGACCCAAGCTCGGGCTGCCGCGCGAGATGCTCTACGACTACCGGCGGCTCGGCGGCGAGGCCGTGATCGACCTGTCGCTGGGCTTCCCGCTGCTCAATTCGGTGACGTTGTCCGAACTCGATATCAAGGCCGAAGCGTCGGTCTCGAAGTTTTCGTTGAAGAATGTGCTGGGCGAGCTCGACCTCACCGACGCTGCCGCGCGGATCAAGTTCGCCGGCCCCGAGCTTAGCGTCGCCGGCACCGGAAAGCTCGACGGCAACGTGGTCGAAATCGGCTGGCGCGAGCTGTTCGGCGCCAAGGCGCCGTTTCGCCGCCGTTACGACCTCAAGGGCACAGTGCCGGCTGCCCTCATGGCCAAGGCGGGATTCCCCCCGGTCGAACCCTACGTGACAGGGCCGGTCGCCACGACGCTGCACTATCAGGTGGCGACCAACGGCACCGGCGAGGTGGTCGGACGCTTCGAGATCAAGGGCGCCAAGGCGGTGGCGCCGCCGCTCGGCTGGACGAAGGAGCCGGGCACCGATGGCCAGGTGCTGGTGACGCTGAAGCTCGCCGCCGGCGGCAAGCTCACCACCCTCGACTTCGAGGGGCGCGCCAACGGCCTGCTGGCCAAGGGCCAGGTGCGCTTCGCCGGCGAAGGCGCCGTGCAGCAGATCACGGTGCAGCAGATCAAGATCGGGCGGACCGACGTTGCGGTCGACTGGAAGCGGGTCGCGGCCGGCGTTGAGCTCTCGCTGCGCGGCCCCTCGCTCGAACTGCCGCGCGTGCGGACCATGATGAAGGCGCGCGACGAGGTCGCAGCCAAGGATCCGGCGGGGGCGGCCGCAACGGCGCGCAGCAACACCAAGATGACCCTGCAGATCCAGCAGGTCCTGACCGAACGCGGCACGCTGGGCTACGTCAACGGGCGGCTCGCTCTGGCGGGCGAGCGCATCGCCTCGGCCGACATGACGATCGGCGGCGGCAAGGGATCGACCTTCCGTGTCACACCGTCGGGGTCGGGCCGGACGCTGTTCCTCTACGTCGCCGATTTCGGGATGATGCTGCGGGACGCGGGTTGGCTCGACGGGTTGGCCAGTGGCTACTTGCACATCGAGGGCCGCTACGACGACAGCGCGAGCGATTCGCCGCTCACCGGCTTCCTCAAGCTGGGCCCCTACCGGCTGGAGAAGGTGACGCCGCGCGCAGACGTCGGCACGCTCAACTCCGCGATCGACGGTCTCGGCCGCGCCGGCAATGCGCTGCAGCAGTTCGACGGCCTCGAAGCCAACGTCACCAAGAAGGCCGACCGCATCCAGATCAAGAATGGCCGCACCAACGGCACGTCGATCGGACTTACCACCCAGGGCTTCGTCGATCTCAGCCAGGACACGGCGCGGCTGGGCGGCGTGGTGGTGCCGGCTTTTGCGCTGAACAATCTTTTATCGAACGTGCCGTTGCTCGGTCCGCTTCTGACCGGCGGCAAGGATGGCGGCCTGTTCGCGATTTCCTACCAGCTGCACGGCCCGCTCGACGATCTCAAGACCACCATCAACGTGATGTCGGCGGTGACGCCGGGTGCGCTGCGCGAGCTGTTCAACGCCCAGCCCGATGCCCTGCAGCCGCCGCCGTCGGCGGAGATGCAGCGCGCGCCTTAGCCTCTTGCCGGACCGCGGGTCTCCAGACCCGCTTCATGCTTTTGGTTGATGCCACGCCATGAGCGGGCCTGGAGGCCCGCGGTCCGGCAACGAGGAAGTCAGACGGCTCGCACCAGGACGTGCCGCTTGCGACCGGCGGAGAGCTTGAGCGTGCCCGACGAATCAAGGTCGCGCTCACCCACCGTCGCGGTGTCGCCAGCGATCGGCTTGTCGTTCAGCCGCCCGCCGCCGCCCTTGATCAGCTTGCGCGCTTCGTTGCGGCTTTCCGCCAATCCCGCCTCATGCAGCAGCTCGAACGCCGCGATGCCGGCGGCGAATCGTGCGCGCGGCAGGTCGACGGTGGGCAGCGTGTCGGCCTTGGCGCCTTCCTCGAAAGTGCGGCGCGCGGTCTCGGCCGCCTGCTCGGCCGCTGCTTTGCCATGAGCCAGCGTGGTGATCTCGGTGGCCAGCACCTTCTTGGCTTCGTTGATCTCCTGGCCGCCCAGCGCCTCGAGCCGCGCGATTTCGTCGAGCGGCAGATCGGTGAAGCTCTTCAGGAAGCGGCCAACGTCGGCGTCATCGGTGTTGCGCCAGTATTGCCAGAACTCGTAGGGGCTCAGCCGATCGGGGTTGAGCCACACCGCGCCGGCGGCGCTCTTGCCCATCTTGGCGCCTGAGCTGGTGCCGAGCAGCGGTGAGGTGAGCGCAAATAGTTCGGCGCCTTCCATGCGCCGGCCGAGATCGGCACCCATGACGATGTTGCCCCACTGGTCCGAGCCGCCCATCTGCACGATGCAGTCATGGCGTTTGTAGAGCTCCACGAAGTCGTAGGACTGCAGGATCATGTAGTTGAATTCGAGGAAGGTAAGCGGCTGCTCGCGCTCGAGCCTGAGCTTCACCGAATCCATGGTCAGCATGCGGTTGACCGAGAAATGCCGACCGACATCGCGCAGCAGCGGGATGTAGAGCAGCGTGTCGAGCCAGTCGGCATTGTTGGCCATCACCGCGTCGGTTGGGCCGTTGCCGAACTTGAGGTAGTTGGCGAAGCTCTTCCGGATGCTCGCCATGTTGGCCTCGATCTGCTGCGGCGTGAGCAGTTGGCGCGACTCGTCGCGGCCCGAGGGATCGCCGACCTTGGTCGTGCCGCCGCCCATCAGCGCGATCGGCTTGTGACCGGTCTTCTGCCACCAGCGCAGCAGCATGATCTGCAGCAGATGCCCGACATGCAGCGAATCGGCCGTGCAGTCGAAGCCGATGTAGGCCGTGCGCACGCCGCTCGCCAGCAGCTCGTCGAGCCGCGCCGCGTCGCTGCACTGATGCACCATGCCGCGCTCGTGCACGATCCGCATGAAATCCGACTTGAAGCCCGCCATCTCTCTCCGTCCGGCGATTTGTCCGTGAAGGGCCGCGGGTGTAACACGGGGCCGCCCGCGTCTCAACGGATCCTGGTATGTCCTCGCCTTTTCTGCATGCTCTCGGTCTGATGAGCGGGACCTCGGTCGACGGCGTCGATGTGGCGCTGATCGAGACCGACGGCGAGCGGCTCGCCTCGCTCGGTCCCGTCCTGACCGTTCCCTACACCGACGACGTTCGGCGCGTGATCCGCGCGGCCTTCGGCGCCGAGCAGCCGAACGAAGCAACGGCCGCCGCCGAGCGGGCGGTCACCGAGGCGCATGTCGACGCCGCGCGGCGTTGGTCGCGGGAGAGCGGGGTGGCGCTGTCGACGCTGGATGTCGTGGGCTTCCATGGCCAGACGATCACGCATCGGCCGGAAAACCGCTTCACGTGGCAGATCGGCGACGGCGGCGTTCTTGCCAGGGCGCTTGGCGTGCGGGTGGTGAACGACCTTCGCGGCGCCGACGTTTTAGCCGGCGGGCAGGGCGCACCGCTGGTGCCGATCTATCATGCCGCGCTCGTGCGCGACCTGCCGCGGCCGCTCGCGGTGATGAATATCGGCGGCGTCGCCAATGTGACGTGGATCGGTGCGGACGACACGCTGCTCGCCTTCGACACCGGGCCGGGCAATGGGCCGATCGACGATTGGTGCGCCAGGCGTGCCGGCCGGCGCTTCGATAAGGACGGCATGCTCGCCGCATCGGGCAAGGTCGATCGCCCACGCCTCGAGCGCTTCAGCGAGCACCGCTACTTCGCGCGCAAGCCGCCCAAGTCGCTCGATCGCGGCGACTTCAACGATGCCTGGGCCGATGGTCTCAGTGCTGCCGACGGCGCCGCAACGCTGACGCGCGGCACGGCGCGCGCCGTCGCGCTCGCGGCCCGTCATTTCCCCGCGCCGGTGACGCAATGGGTGATCGCCGGCGGCGGCGCACGCAATCCCGCTCTGTTCAAGGCCATCGCCGAGGAAACGCGCGGCAAGGTCGTGACGGCCGACAGTCTCGGCTGGAACGGCGATGCGCTGGAGGCGCAGGCTTTCGGTTTTCTGGCCGTGCGCTCGCTGCGCGGCCTGCCGCTCACCTTTCCCGGAACGACCGGAGCACCGCGGCCGCTCGCCGGCGGCCGTCTCAACGAGCCTTAAGGCTCCTTGTTGCTGGTCGCGCGACCCGGTGGATTGAGCAGGCTCTTGGCAACGTATTTGTCGACCTCGACGGCAAGCTTATCGAGCGAGTCGTGGTAGAAGTGGTTGGCGCCCTTGATGGTGCGCGATTCCACGGTGATGCCCTTCTGCAGCGAGAGCCGCGCCACCAGCTTCTGGATGTCAGCGATCGGCACGACCTCGTCCTTCTCCGCACCCACGATCAGGCCGGACGAAGGGCAGGGCGCCAGGAAGGCGAAGTCGTAGGAGTTGGCCGGCGGCGACACCGAGATGAAACAGTCGATCTCGGGACGGCGCATCAGGAGTTGCATGCCGATCCAGGCGCCGAACGAGTAGCCCGCGATCCAGCACGACTTGGCGTCGGCGTTCATGCTCTGCAACCAGTCGAGGGCGGCCGCGGCATCCGAGAGCTCACCCATGCCGTTGTCGAAGCGGCCCTGGCTGCGGCCCACCCCGCGGGTGTTGAAGCGCAGCACCGAGAAGCCGCGGTTCACGAAGACGTGGAACAGCGAGAAGACGACCTTGTGGTTCATCGTTCCGCCATATTGCGGATGGGGATGAAGAATCAGCGCGATGGGCGCATGTTCTTCTTTGCTCTGGTGATAGCGGCCCTCCAGACGGCCCTCGGGGCCGGTGAACATCACATCAGGCATCTAGTCTCCGGTTTTGCTCATTATTGGCCGCCGGTCACGGCCCGGAGGAGCTGTTTTTTCGGGGAATCTTGATACTTGACCAACGTACTAGGTTTTATTAAACCCGACCAGCTTAGTTGGTTTTACCCGAGATCCCTGTGTGGGGGTCCGCAATATCGTAGCAAGGCCTTAGTTTTCAAGACTTTTTGGCGTTTGCGCAAAGTAGCCGGCGAGGGCCGGCACCAGGAGGATGCTGTGAAGCTCAGCACCAAGGGTCGTTATGCCGTCATGGCGATGGTCGATTTGGCCCGTCACGCACAGGCCAAGCCGGTGTCATTGTCGGACATTGCCACGCGGCAGGAAATCTCTTTGTCATATCTGGAGCAGCTCTTTGCCCGCCTGCGCCGTGCCGGCCTGGTGAAGAGCGTACGCGGTCCGGGCGGCGGCTATCGCCTGACACGCGGCTCCGCCGACACGCGCGTGTCGGAGATCATCCTGGCGGTCGACGAGCCGATCAAGGCGACGCGCTGCACGGAGATGGGCGTCACCGGCTGCCGCGCCGATCGCAGCAAGTGCCTGACCCACGACCTGTGGGAGGAACTGGGCAACCAGATCCACACGTTCCTGAGCTCGGTCACCCTGCTCGACGTGCTGGAGCGCAAGCTCAGCCCCCGCATCGCCGAAGCGCCCACGCCGGCCGCGGCCAAGACCGACGCGATGGCCGCCGCAAGCTAGGACCGACTTTCATGCCCGCGTTCGCGTACCTCGACCACAACGCTAGCAGCCCGCTGCGGCCGGCGGCGTTCGACGCCATGGTCGAGGCCCTGCGCGCCGGCGGCAATCCCTCGTCCGTGCATCGCGCCGGCCGTACGGCGCGCAGCCGGGTCGATAGGGCGCGTCGTCAGGTGGCGGCGCTGGCGGGCGCCCTGCCGTCGGAGATCGTGTTCACCTCAGGCGGCACCGAAGCCAACAGCATGGCAATCGGCGGCAGCGGCCGGAAGCGCGTGCTGGCCTCATCCGTCGAGCACGACAGCGTCCTGAAGAGCGCAACCAACGCGGCGATGATCCCGGTCGATCGCGAGGGCGTGGTTGATCTCGCGTCTCTCGAGCGCATGCTGGCGCTGCAAGGCGAGCCGGCGCTGGTGTCGGTGATGCTCGCCAACAACGAAACAGGCGTGCTGCAGCCGGTCGCCGATGTCGTTCGGCTGGCGCGCCAGGCGGGCGCCCTCGTGCATTGCGATGCCGTGCAGGCCGCCGGCAAGGTGCGCGTCGATCTGCACGGGCTCGGCGTCGATTATCTCAGCCTCTCGGCCCACAAGCTCGGCGGCCCGACTGGCGTGGGCGCACTGGCGATACGGAACGGCGCGCCGTTCGCGCCGGATCGCCGCGGCGGCGGGCAGGAATCCAATCGTCGCGCCGGCACGGAGAACGTGGCCGGCATCGCGGGCTTCGGCGCTGCCGCCGCTGCCTCGCGTGACGGGCTCGCGGTTGAAGGGCTGCGCGACCGACTGGAGAGGTCGCTGCTGGCGATCGCGCCCGGCGCGCGCGTGTTCGGCGCCGGCGCGCGTCGGCTCGGCAACACGAGCTGCGTTTCCATGCCGGGCGTGAAGGCCGAGACGCAGGTGATGGCGCTCGACCTCGCCGGCCTCTGCGTGAGCGCGGGTGCGGCCTGTTCGTCGGGCAAGGTGCATCGCTCGGCCGTGCTGGCGGCGATGGGCGTAGAAGATGCCGTGGCCGAAACGGCGATCAGAATAAGTTTCGGCTGGAACACCGAATCAGACGATATCGAACGCTTGATCGCGGCCTGGCGGGACCTATATATCCGAGTGGCACAGTCGGATATTCGCCAAGTCCAAGCAGCCTAGTAATATCAAGGGGTTAGCATGAACGTCTTTACCCAGATCCGGCGAAATGACCAGCCGATCTACCTCGATTACCAGGCCACCACGCCGATGGACCCGCGCGTGCTGGAAGCGATGATGCCTTACTTCACCTACAAGTTCGGCAATCCGCACTCGCGCAGCCATTCCTACGGCTGGGAAGCCGAGGAGGGGGTCGAGAAGGCGCGTGGCCAGGTCGCCAAGTTGATCGGCGCCGACGAGAAGGAAGTGATCTTCACCTCGGGCGCCACCGAGTCGAACAACCTCGCGATCCGCGGCGTCGCCGAATTCTACAAGGACCGCAGGAACCACATCGTCACCACCGTGACAGAGCACAAGTGCGTGCTCGACACCTGCCGCCATCTCGAGCAGCAGGGCTTCGACGTGACTTACCTGCCGGTGCAGAAGAACGGCCTGATCGATCTCGAGGTGTTGCGTGCCGCCGTCACCGACAAGACCGTGGTCGTGTCGATCATGGCGGTGAACAACGAGATCGGCGTCATCCAGCCGCTCGCCGAGATCGGCAAGATCTGCCGCGAGAAGAAGGCCTTCTTCCATACCGACGCGGCCCAGGCCGCGGGCAAGATCCCGCTCGATGTCGAGGCGATGAACATCGACCTGATGAGCATCTCCGGCCACAAGATCTACGGCCCCAAGGGCATCGGCGCGCTTTACGTGCGCCGCAAGCCGCGTGTGCGTCTGGTGCCGTTGATCGTGGGCGGCGGCCAGGAGCGCGGCTTCCGTTCGGGCACCCTGCCGACGCCGCTTTGCGTCGGACTGGGCGAAGCCGCCGAGATTGCCATGAAGGAAATGGATGCGGAGTCCAAGCGGCTAGCCAAGCTGCAGGCCCGCATGCTGAAGGGCCTGAACGCCAAGCTGACGGACATCCATGTGAACGGCGATCTCGAACATCGCATTCCGGGCAACCTCAACATCGGCTTTGCCTATGTCGAAGGCGAGTCGCTGATGATGGGCATCAAGGGCCTGTCAGTGTCGTCCGGCTCGGCCTGCACCTCCGCCTCGCTCGAGCCCAGCTACGTGCTGCGTGCGCTCGGCGTGGAGGAGGACATGGCTCATACGTCCTTGCGCATCGGCCTTGGCCGGTTCACGACCGAGCAGGAGGTCGACACCGCGGTCGACGAGCTGGTGCGCCACGTCAACAAGCTACGCGCGATGAGCCCGCTCTGGGAGATGGCCCAGGAAGGCATCGACATTAAGTCCATCGAATGGGCCGCCCACTAGGAGCCCGTCGGAATCCGAGGAGAGTATTATGACCTACAGCGCCAAGCTGATCGATCACTACGAGAATCCCCGCAACATCGGATCGCTCGACAAGAATTCCGAGGATGTCGGCACCGGCCTGGTCGGCGCGCCGGCCTGCGGCGACGTCATGAAGCTGCAGATCAAGGTCGGCCCGGACGGGCTGATCGAGGACGCCAAGTTCAAGACCTTCGGCTGCGGCTCGGCGATCGCGTCGAGTTCGCTGGTCACCGAGTGGGTCAAGGGCAAGACGGTCGACGAGGCCGAGACGATCAAGAACACCGACATCGCCAAGCATCTGGCGCTGCCGCCGGTGAAGATCCATTGCTCGGTCCTGGCCGAAGACGCGATCAAGGCGGCGATTGCCGACTATCGCGCCAAGACGATCAAGAAGGACGAAACCCAGGAAGCCGCCGAGTAGGCTGCGGAGCGAGAGCGTATGAGCACGACCACGGAGACCACGCAGCAGCCGGCGCCTACGGCCGCGCCGGGCCCCACTCCAAGGGCCCGCCGGCCGCGACCGCAGGTGATGAAGGTGACGCCGGCCGCCGCCGAGCGGGTCAAGGCGTTGATCGAGGGCCGCGGCAAGCCGACCGCCGGCGTCCGCATCGGCGTGCGTTCCAAAGGCTGCTCGGGTCTTTCCTATACGCTCGAATTCGCCGATGCAGCGCAGCCGATGGACGAGGTTGTCGACAGCAACGGCGTCAAGCTCCTGATCGACCCCAAGGCGGCGCTGTTCCTGATCGGCACCGAGATGGACTATGCCGAGGAGAAGCTGAAGTCGGGCTTCGTGTTCACGAACCCCAACGAGAAGGGCCGCTGCGGCTGCGGCGAATCCTTCCACGTCTGAAGACGGTCATGGATCATTTCGCGCGGCTGGGACTGCCGGCGGCGCTCGAGCTGGAGCCCGCGTCGCTCGATAGGGCCTATTTCGCGCTCCAGCGCCAGTGGCATCCCGACCGTTTCGTCGCCCGCCCGCCCGACGAGCGGGCGCGGGCCTCGACCGAGGCGGCGGCGCTGAACGATGCCTATCGCACGCTGAAGGATCCGCTCAGTCGCGCCGTCTATCTCGCCGAGTTGCGCGGCGTGGAGCTGCCGGGCGACGGCAAGACGATCGACGACCCGGACCTTTTGATGGAGGCCATGGAGGCGCGCGAGGCGTTGCATGAGGCGGCGAGCCCCGATGCCGTCGACGCGTTGGCGGCGCAGGCGAAAAAGCAGGCGCAGGAAGCATTGAAGGAGCTGGCGGATTTGTTCTTGCGCGAAGACAAGCCCGCCATCAGAAAGACGCTCCTTCGCCTGCGCTACTTCGACAAGTTCGCCGAGGAAGCGCGTGCGCGACACATGAATCTAGAACGGTCGAGAGCATGACTTTGCTGGAGATCCACGAGCCGGGCGAAACGCCCCTGCCGCATGCCGGCGAGGGATCGCTCGCGGTCGGCATCGATCTCGGCACGACCAATTCCGTCGTGGCGATCGCGTGCGACGGCAAGCCGGCCGCGCTGCATGACGAGGGCGGCCGCGCCCTTGTCCCATCGGTCGTGGCCTATCCCGCGGCGGGCGGCGTGCTGGTGGGGGACGAGGCCCGTCTTCTCACGGCGCAGGAGCCGCGCAATGTCATCGCCTCGGTGAAGCGGCTGATGGGCCGGGGCGCCGCCGACCTGCACGCCGTGGCGGGCGTGCTGCCCTACGAGATCGAGCCGGGCAGCGGCCAGACCGACATGGTGAAGCTCCGGATCGGCGGCAAGGCGCGCTCGCCAGTCGAGATCTCGGCCGAGATCCTGAAGGCGTTGCGCGCGCGGGCCGAAGCGGCTCTGGAGAAACCGGTCGAGCGCGCCGTCATCACCGTGCCGGCCTATTTCGACGATGCCGCGCGCACCGCCACGCGCGACGCCGCGCGGGTCGCCGGCCTCGAAGTGCTGCGCCTGGTCAACGAGCCGACGGCGGCTGCCCTGGCCTACGGCTTGGACAAGGGTTCCGAGGGCCTCTACGCCGTCTACGATCTGGGCGGCGGCACGTTCGACTTTTCCTTGCTGCGGCTGGAGAAGGGCGTGTTTCAGGTGCTGGCGACAGGCGGCGACAGCGCGCTGGGCGGCGACGATTTCGACCGCGCCATAGCCGAGCGCATGCTGGGCGAGCGCAAGAAGGACGGGCTCGGCGATAAGGTCGACGAGGCGGCCGTGAAGACCGCGCTGGCGCTCGGCCGCCACATGAAGGAGCAGCTCTCCGACCGCGACCAGACGTCGGGCCGGCTCGAGATCGCAGGCGTGCCGTCGTTCCATGCGCTCTCCCGCGCCGAGTTCGAGGCGATGATCGCAGGCTACATCGCGCGCACGCTCGACATCGCGCGCAACGTGCTGGTCGATGCCGACATCAGGCCGGCCGACGTGCAGGGCGTGGTGCTGGTCGGCGGGTCGACGCGCCTGCCGCTGGTGCGCGCCCTGGTCGCCGGCATGATCGGCAAGCCCGCGCTCACCGACATCGATCCCGACGAAGTCGTGGCGCTGGGCGCGGCATTGCAGGCCGAGGCGCTGACCGGCGGCAGCGACACGCTGTTGCTCGACGTCACGCCGCTCTCGCTGGGGCTCGAGACCATGGGCGGCATCGTCGAGAAGGTCGTGCCGCGCAATACGCCGATTCCCGTCCAGCTCGCGCAGGATTTCACCACCTACCAGGATGGCCAGACCGCCATGGCGATCCATGTCGTGCAGGGCGAGCGCGAGATGGTCGCCGACTGCCGCAGCTTGGCGCGTTTCGAGCTTTCGGGCATTCCGCCCATGACGGCGGGCGCCGCGCGGATTCGCGTCAGCTTCGCGGTCGACGCCGATGGGCTTCTCACGGTGTCGGCCGAGGAACGCACCACCGGCGTGGCGCAGCGCATCGAGGTCAAGCCTTCCTATGGCCTCAGCCACGACGACATGGCCGACATGCTCTACGACAGTTTGGAGAATGCCGAGGCCGACATGACCCAGCGCCTGCTGACCGAGGCGAGGGTCGAAGCCAGGCGCAGCCTGTTGGCGCTCGAGGCCGCACTCGCCAAGGATGGCGCCCTGCTGAATGCAGAGGAGCGCGCGGCGATCGACGCCGGACGCAACCGCCTCGAAGGCGCGATGGCCGGCGGGAGTCGCGACGAGATCAACGCCGCCGCCGAGGCGCTGGAGACGCAGAGCAAGCCCTTCGCCGAGCGGCGCATGGACCGCGGCATACGCGAGGCGTTGTCGGGATTGTCGGTCAAGGAATTGGCAAGCCGGGTGGGCGAGTGACGAGGTCGTTCTGAATGCCGAAGATGACGTTCATTCTGAAAGATGGGTCGCGCAAGGAAGTGGAGGCGCCGCTTGGGCTTTCCGTGCTCGAAATCGCCCATCGCAACCATGTCGACATCGAGGGCGCCTGCGAGGGCTCGCTTGCCTGCTCGACCTGTCATGTCGTCGTCGAGAAGGATTGGTTCGACAAGCTGGCGCCGGCCAGCGAGGACGAGGAGGACATGCTCGATCTCGCCTTCGGCCTGACCCATACCTCGCGGCTGGGCTGCCAGATCCGCATGAGCGAGGCGCTCGACGGGCTGGTCGTCAAGCTGCCGGCGGCGACCCGCAACATGATGGTCGACAAGTAGGAGGGGCGATGGCGCGCAAGCTTCGCTGGACCGATATTCACGATATCGCGATTGAGCTCGAGGAGCGTCACCCTGAGATCGACAACGTCAACCTGCGCTTCACCGACTTGCACCGCTGGGTGCTGGAATTGCCCGATTTCGAGGATGAGCCCGGGCGCTCCAACGAGAAGATCCTGGAGGCGATACAAGCCGCCTGGATCGAAGAGCGCGACTAGCCGGATGCCCCATTTTGGTCGAAAATGGACTCGTACATTGATACCTGGGAGGGTGTCATGAGGGGCTATCGGATCCGGTTATCGTGGCTGCCGCTGCTGCTGGCGGCCGGCTTGACGGCGTGCGCCTCCAACGGCGTACAGCCCGGCATTGTCTATACATCGTCGGCGTCGCCTCCTGCAGGCGGGCAGGGGTACCCTTATCCGGCAACAGGCCCGGCCCAGGCAAATGGCCCTGTGCAGGCCAGTGCGCCCGCCCAAGGCAACAATCCCTACCCGGCGCCCGGCGTGAGCGGCGATGCCGGGCGGGTCGTCTCGATCCGCGAAGTCGGACTGGCGGGAGGCGGCGGCGGTGGGGGCATCGGCGGCAACGGTCCCCTGCTGGGCGGCATTCTGGGCGCGGGCGCCGGCGCCACGATCGGCGCTATCACGAGCCAGACACTTGGCGGCGGTATCGTCGGCGCCGTGATCGGCCTGGTGGGCGGCGCCATTGCCGGCAGCATTGCCAGCGGCAACTACGGTTCCGGTGGCCCGGGCGGTGGCTACGGCGGCCGCGGCATCGAGGTTACGGTGCAGCGCGACGATGGCCAGCAGATCACCGTGGCCCAGCGCGACGACGGCGATATCCAGCTGGGCGACAGGGTGCAGGTCGTGCAGAACGGTCGGGGCGTGGCGCAGGTCGTGCGCGACACCTCGCGCGCCCCGGACTGACACCCGGCACGTTTTGTGGGATCGAGTGAGAAGAGGATTTCCGATGTTCGGCAAGTCGTTGCTTGGCGTTTTGTTGCCCCTGGCTTTGGCGGCCGGACTCGGCGCGTGTGACAACTATAACAATTCGGTTCAGCCGGGCGTCGTCAACACGGCCGCGCAAGGCGGCTATCGGGGTGAGACCGGGCGGGTGGTTTCCATCCGGGAGGTCCCGGTACGCAGAGGAAACACTGGTGTCAGCGACGGCACCTTGATCGGTGGCGGCGTGGGCGCCGCAGGGGGCGCGGTCATCGGCGGCACCACGACCCACTCGGTGGGCGGCGCTGTCGTGGGCGGCCTGCTGGGCGCCGTGGCGGGCGGCATTGCCGGTACGGCCATCGACCAGAACTCGACCCGCCGTGGCATCGAAGTGACGGTCCAGAAGGACAATGGCCAGCAGGTCACCATCGCCCAGACCGATGACGGCGACGTCCAGATGGGCGATCGGGTGGCGATCGTCTATGACCGCAATGGCGTGGCCAAGGCCGTCCGCGATAACAGCGGCCGGCGCGATCAATAGCCGTCTGGTGAGCGCGCGCCGCGCGGCCTATATAGGCCGCGCCATGGCTAGAAATTCCCTCGGTATCGACAAGGCGCCCGGCGACACCCGCGTGGTGGTCGCCATGTCGGGCGGCGTCGATTCGTCGGTCACGGCGGCGCTCCTGAAGGAACAGGGCTACGACGTCGTGGGCGTCACCCTGCAGCTCTACGACCAGGGAGTCGCCGCGGGCAAGACCGGCGCCTGCTGCGCCGGCCAGGATATCGACGATGCCCGCCAGGTCGCCGAGCGGCTCGCCATCCCGCACTACGTGCTCGACTACGAAAGCCGCTTTCGCGCCGAGGTGATGGACTCTTTCGCCGATTCCTATGCGCGCGGCGAGACGCCGGTGCCCTGCATCGCCTGCAACCGCACCGTGAAGTTCCGCGACCTGCTGCGGACGGCGCGCGTGCTCGGCGCCGAGGCGCTGGCCACCGGCCACTATGTGCGCCGCGTGATGGGCGAGGCTGGTCCGGAACTCCATCGCGGCGCCGACCCGGCGCGCGACCAGAGCTATTTCCTGTTCGGCACGACCCGGGAACAGCTCGACTTCCTGCGCTTTCCGCTGGGCGCCCTGCCCAAGCGCGAGACCCGCGCGCTCGCCGAGCGCTTCGACCTCGCTGTCGCCGACAAGCCCGACAGCCAGGATATCTGCTTTGTGCCCAACGGCGACTACGCCTCGGTGGTGCAGAAGCTCCGGCCCGAGGCGGTCGAGGCGGGCGACATCGTCGATGGGACGGGCCGGGTCGTCGGCCGCCACGACGGCATCGTGCGCTTCACCGTGGGGCAGCGCCGCGGCCTGGCGCTGGGCGGCCGCGACGGCACCGACAACGAACCGCTCTACGTCGTGCGACTGGAGCCCGAGACGCGCCGCGTCGTGGTCGGCCCGCGCTCGGCCCTCGGCCGCAGCGAGATTGAGCTCCATGACGTGAATTGGATTGGACCGGCGTTGACGGACGCTCGGCCGGTCCAGGTACGGGTGCGCTCGAGCCAGGCGCTGCGGCCAGCAACCGTCGAACGCGCAGGCGAAGGGGCGCTCGTGCGCTTCGCCGAGCCCGAGATCGGCGTCTCGCCCGGTCAGGCCTGCGTCGTCTACGACGCAGAGAACGGCAGCCGCGTGCTGGGCGGAGGCTTCATCCGGCGCTTCGCGTTATGATGAAGTTCGACCATCTCAACCTGCCGGTCAGCAATCTCGACCGGTCGCGCGACTGGTACATCTCGACGCTCGGCCTCAAAGTCGAGTTCGAGATCGCCGCCAGCCGCACCGTGGCGCTGCAGGACGGCGAGGGCTTCGCGATCTTCCTGCAGGAAAAGCCTGGGGCCACCTCGAACGGCACCGCGCTGTGGTTCCAGGTCGACGATGTCGACGCGATCTTCACCGAGTGGACGGCGCGCGGCGTTACCTTCAGCCATGGACCGCAGAAGAATTTTTGGGGATATGGCCCCGAGCTTGCCGACCCCGACGGCTATATCGTGCGCCTATGGGACAAGCGCACGATGGCCGAGAAATAGATCGGCCGGGCGTTTCTTGACAGTGCGCAGCCTCGCCGCATAAAAGCCCCCACGCGCGCGCAGACGCGCGCCTCATGGCTGGGTAGCTCAGCTGGTTAGAGCACGGCACTCATAATGCCGGGGTCGGCGGTTCAAGTCCGCCCCCAGCTACCAAATTTGGCCCCCGGTCTCGTGCGACCGGGGGCTTTATTTTGTGGTTTCTCTCCGCCACCTTAAGACCATGGCCAACGGACACACGCACCAGACCGACGTCGTCATCGTAGGCGCGGGACCCGTCGGCCTGTTCGCCGTGTTCGAATGCGGCATGGTGCGGCTGCACTGCCACGTCATCGACGTGCTCGACGATGCCGGCGGCCAGTGCACGGCGCTCTATCCCGAGAAGCCGATCTATGACGTGCCGGGCTTTCCCCGCATCGAGGCGGCCGAGCTGGTGGTCCGCTTGAAGGCGCAGGCCGCGCCGTTTCGTCCGGTCTATCACCTGGGCGAGCAGGTCCAGGCGCTGGAGGCGCTGAGCGGCGGCTTCTGGCAGGTCACCACGTCCAAGGGCACGGTTGTGCAGGCCAAGGCAGTGATTGTCGCCGCCGGCGTCGGCGCCTTCGGTCCCAACCGGCCGCCGCTCGCCGGCATCGAGGCCTACGAAGGCAAGAGCGTCTTCTATTACGTCACGCATCGCGAAAGTTTCCGCAGCAAGCGCGTGGTGATTGCCGGTGGCGGCGACACCGCCGTCGATTGGGCGCTGTCGCTGGCCGAGGTCGCCCAGCGCGTCTCGGTGATCCATCGCCGCGACAAGTTCCGCGCCGCCCCCGAGAGCGAGGCCAAACTGAAGGCGCTGGTCAAGGCCGGCAAGATCGACCTCGTCGTGCCCTACCAGCTCCACGCGCTGGACGGCGCCCACGGCCAGTTGACGTCCGTCACCGCGGCCACGCTCGACGGCGCGACCCGGCGCATCGAGGCCGATGCGCTGCTGCCGTTCTTCGGGCTGTCGATGTCGCTCGGCCCCATCGCCGACTGGGAACTTGCGTTGGCGCACAACCAGATCGGCATCGACGCCGCGACCACGGCGACCAACCGGCCCGGTATCTTCGCCATCGGCGACGTCGTCACCTATCCCGGCAAGCTGAAGCTGATCCTGACGGGGTTTGCGGAAGCCGCCATCGCCGCGCGCTCGGCCTATGCGCTGGTCCATCCCGAAACGCCGCTGCACTTCGAATATTCGACGACCTCGGGCGTGCCGTCGGTCTAGCGCCCCCAAGTCTAGCGCAAGGGGCGAAAGAAGGCGCGCACGTCGCCGACGAACAGCGCGGGCTGCTCGAAGGCGGCGAAGTGGCCGCCTTTGGGCATTTCGTTCCAATGGCGGATGTTGGTGAAGTTGCCTTCCATCCAGCGCCGTACCGGTGTGACGATCTCCCGTGGAAAGACCGCCACGCCGGTCGGCACCGTGACCTGGTGGATGGTGCGGCGCTCCGGCCCGAAGCTCTCCCAGTAGAGCCGGGCCGAGGAGGCGGCCGACGCGGTCACCCAGTACAGCATGACGTTGTCCAGCAACTCGTCGCGCCCGAGGATGTTCTCGGGATGCCCGTCGCAGTCCGTCCATGCCCAGAACTTCTCGAGGATCCACGCCGCCTGACCGGCCGGCGAGTCGGTCAGGCCGTAGCCGAGAGTCTGCGGCCGCGTCGATTGCTGCTTGGAGTAGCCCGAGTCCCAGTCGGCATAGTGTTTGATTCCCTTGAGGGCTCGTGCCTCTTCGGCAGTCGGTTCGCCCTCGACCTTCGGCCGGGAGGACATGGCGAGCGTGACGTGGATACCGGCGCAGTGCAGAGCGTCCTGTGCGCCGAGCGACGTGGTCACCGCGGAACCCCAGTCGCCGCCCTGCGCGCCGTAGCGTGCGTAGCCCAGACGATCCATCAGCTTGGCCCAGGCGGCAGCGATACGATCGATGCCCCAACCGGTGGTTTTGGGCTTGCCCGAGAAGCCGAAGCCGGGCAGCGACGGACAGACCACGTGGAAGGCGTCGGCAGGATCGCCGCCGTGGGCGGCCGGGTCGACCAGCGGCTCGATGACTTTGTGGAATTCGACCACCGAGCCCGGCCAGCCGTGGGTGATGATCAGCGGCATGGCCCCGGGGTGGGGCGAGCGCGCGTGCATGAAATGAATTTCTAGCCCGTCGATCTCGGTGGTGAACTGGGCGAAGCGATTGAGCAGCGCTTCCCGGCGGCGCCAATCATAGTCATTGGCCCAATACCGGCAGACATTCTCGATCCACTTCCGCGGCACGCCCTGGCTCCAGTCGTCGACCAACTCCGCCTCCGGCCAGCGGGTCTTGCGCAATCTCGACTTCAGGTCGTCCAAAACGTCATCGCCGACGGCGATGCGAAAGGGCTTTACCTCGCTGCTCATGGTGCGCCCCTCATTGATACGGATATATTGGAGTAGAGTGTCCAGTTCGGTGGCGGAGGGCAATGCGCATGGACACCATGCTGATCGCCGAGGTCGGGCAGTCGCTGTGGGGCCCCGCCTGGAAGGGGCCGATGGCGGAGGCCGTGCGCCATCAGAAGAGCGCGGTTGCGGATTGGGCCTTGGGCCGCTTGCCGGTGCCCGCCGGCGTGTGGAGCGAGTTGAAAAAGCTCATTCGCGAGCGCCGACACGAACTCGATCGTCTCGTGCCGCGCACTGAAAAAGCCCACGACGCGGCGCTGCGGCGCACGGTTGAACAGGCGAAGCTCGGGAAGCGAAGCCTCTAGGCTTCACTCCGCCGCCTTCGGCATCGCCGTCTGCTGCATTCTGAGGACCTGCTCCCAGCCGCGGTAGCCGGTGAAGCCGTCCTTGTCGAAGAACAGCACCGGGCCGTCGCAGAAGAACAGATACTCGGTATCCTCCAGCGCCGTCGTGGCGCCATGCACCATGCCGTTCACCTCATGCAGGAAGTCGCCCGGGCCGTAGACGTTGTCGCGAACCTGGAGCCTGCCGGACAGCACGAAGGCGAAAGCCGCCGACAGGTGCTTGTGCGGTGGCGCTACGTAACCCTTCTTCCATTTCAACAGGACGGCCCAGCGGCCGGACTCCTGGCCGACCCACAGGACCTTGGTCCAGGCCTCGCCCGGCTTGGTTTCGATCCAGGGGATTTCCGACGACCGCGTGATCGAATCGGCCAGTTCACTGTTCACTGGGCGGATGTCTTGAGGGAGTGCCACGATTTCCTCCATGCTTGTGGTTGAACGCTACTCACGTGACAGGACGCGACTGCGGCAGGCGATCGCGCGTCGTGTAGACCGGCGGTGCGAGCTGCTCGGCGGTGCGGCCGGCCCAGTCGCGCTGGGGAACGGTTTTCAGGCGTTTGCGCTGGGCCGCCACCAGTCCGGCGGTCGCCGCCTCGACGTCCACGGTCAGCACCTTGCCGTCCTTCACCACCTGCTGGCCGTCGATATAGACGTGGCGGATGGCGCGGTCGCCCGCCGAGTAGATCAGGCTGCGTACCGGCTCGTGTGCCGGCTGCATGTAGGGATGGCTCATGTCGACCAGGGAGAAGTCGGCCTTGCAGCCTGCCGCCAAACGCCCGAGATCGGGTCGGCGCAGGATCTTCGCGCCGCCCACGGTCGCCGCCTCGAAGGCATGCCGCGTCGTTCCCATCTTGTAGTTGCCGGTGAGCACACGCGCGACATAGCAGGCGAGCCGGATCTCATCGACCATGTTGTGCGGGAAGGTGTCGGTGCCGATGCCGACCGTGATGCCGGCGTCCATGTAGCGGCCGATGGTGTTGAGCGCCATGCCGCGGCGCGCGAACACGGTCGGGCAATGGGCCACCGCCGCACCTGACCCCTTCAGGATGTCGAAGTCGCGGCCGTGCGGATAGTGGATCTGCGGATGGTCGCTGAGGAAGATGCCGTGGCCGATCACCAGGTCCGGCCCCAGCACGCCGATGGCGTCGAGCCATTCGATCGGTGTCTTGCCGTGGCGACGGACCATCTCGTGGAACTCGACGACCGCCTGGCAGGCATGCGTCTGCATCGGGATGCCGCGCTTCTTCGCCTCCTGCAGCGCTTCCTTGAAGAAGCCCTCGCGGCAGGTGTCGATCTGCGACGGACAGACCATCGCCGAGAGCCGGCCGCTGGGATGCTGCAGGGCGCGGTCGATGGTCTGCATCGCCATCTCGAAGGCCTTCTCGCCGGCCTTCTCGTCCCAGGCGTATTCCACCGTGTGACCGTTCTTGGTGAACCAGTAGCCCTGGCGCATCATCGGCGCCACGACGGCGCGGATGCCGGAGGCGGCGAGGTCGTCCAGCCAGCCGGGGCGGCTGAGCGAAAGGTCGGTGATGGTGGTGACGCCGCTTTTCAGCAGCTCCGACAGGGCCACCGTGGTCGAGGGGCCGGCGTCCTCCGCGTCGAGCCCGAACACCGGCAGAAATTCGTAGAGCGAACTCTGACCCAATTTGTCGCTGCCGACCTCCTCGGTCAGGCCCTTGTTGGCCGGTTCGGAAAAGGGGTGGCTGTGGACGTTGACGAAGCCGGGGATTGCCATGAAGCCCGAACCCTCGATCAGGCTGTCGGCGGTCCCGGCGTAACCCGGTCCGACATGCAGGATTTCGCTGCCGGAGAACACCAGGTCGGCGTCGGTGAGATAGACGTGCCGCTGATCGGACTCGTCCCAGGCGACGGCGAGGTCGAGGTGGCGGACGTGGGTGGTTTTTGCGCTCATCTTTTCTTCCCTTCGCCGGCAAGACTGGCATGATCGGATGATGACCGCAAAACTCACGGAAGCCGCCCTCACCGAACAAGCCAGGGGTGTCTTCATCATTGCCGCCACGCCCTTCACCGAGGAGGGCGCGCTCGACCTGCAGAGCATCGACACGCTGACCGACTTCTATCTGGGCTGCGGCGTCCATGGCTTCACGCTGCTCGGCATGATGGGCGAGGCGCACAAGCTCACGCCTGACGAGTCGCTCTCGGTCGTGAACCGCGTGATTGGCCGCGCCCAGGGCCGCCAGGTGATCGTGGGCGTGAGCCATGCCGGACTGGAGAACGCGCGCCGGCTGTCGCACGAAGTCATGGTCGCGGGCGCCTCGGGCGTGATGGTCGCGCCGCCGCCGGGGCTGAAGGGCGACGACGGGCTGTACAATTACTTTGCCCAGGTCTTCAAGGCGCTCGGACCGGATATCCCCGTCGTTTACCAGGACTACCCGCAGACCACAGGCGTCTATCTCGCGCCGTCGGTGTTCGAGCGCCTGGTCGACGACTTCAGGCAGCTCGTCATGCTGAAGCATGAGGATGCGCCCGGCCTCGCCAAGCTCACGCGCGTGCGCGAGGGCGAGAAGAAGCCCGGCCGACGGCGGGTTTCGATCCTGGTTGGCAACGGCGGCCTTTACCTGCCGCAGGAGATGCGGCGCGGCGCCGACGGCGCCATGACGGGCTTCGCGTATCCTGAGATGCTGGTGCAGGTCTATGAGCTGTTCGCCGCCGGCAAGACGGAGGAGGCCGAGGATCTGTTCGACATCTACCTGCCCCTCGTGCGCCACGAGCAGCAGCCGGCGATCGGGCTGGCGTTGCGCAAGGAGGTGCTGTTCCGCCGCGGCGCCATCAAGAGCCCGCGGCAGCGCGTGCCGGGATCGTCGCTCACCGCGACCGACCGTGCCGAGCTCGACGGGCTGATCCAACGCCTGGAACGCCGGCTGACCGCCGCGGGTCGCGGCGCCAAGGTCGCGGCGGAGTAGGGGCATGGCCAACTACGATTTGATCGTCCGCAACGCCCGGATCGTCACCGCCGAACGCCAGAGCGAGGGCGACATCGCCGTCAAGGACGGCACGGTGGCCGCTTTGGGCGCCGACGTGAGGGGAACAGCCACGCGCGAGATCGATGCGACCGGCAAATTCGTGTTGCCGGGCGGCGTCGACAGCCACTGCCATATCGAGCAGAAATCCGGCATGGGCGTGATGTGCGCCGACGACTTTTATACCGGCACGGTGTCGGCGGCGTTCGGCGGCACCACGACGGTGATCCCCTTCGCCGCCCAGCATCGCGGCATGTCGCTGCGCCAGGTGGTGAAGGATTACCACGAGGCAGCGACGCCCAAGGCGGTGATCGACTACGCCTTCCACCTGATCATCACCGATCCCAGCCCGCAGGCGCTGGGGCAGGAACTGCCGGCGCTGATCAAGGACGGTTATACCTCGTTCAAGATCTACATGACCTACGATGCGATGAAGGTCAGCGACTACCAGATGCTGGACATCCTGGCGCTGGCGCGGCGTGACGGCGCGCTGGTCATGGTGCACGCCGAGAATCACGACATGATCACCTGGCTGGCGCACCATCTCGTCGACCAGGGCCATGTCGCGCCCAAATTCCATGCCATCGCCCACGCGCGTGTGGCCGAAGCCGAAGCCACCAACCGGGCGATCTCGCTGGCGCGGCTGGTCGATGCGCCGCTCCTGATCGTGCACATGTCGGAAATCGAGGCGATCGAGACCCTGCGGCAGGCGCAGAAGAAGGGGCTGAAAATCTTCGGCGAGACCTGTCCGCAATATATCGCGCTCACGGCCGATGACATGGACAAGCCGGGTGTCGAGGGCGCGATGTGGTGTTGCAGCCCGCCGCCGCGCGATTCGGTGGCGCAGGAGGCGGTGTGGGCTGCCCTGAAGGACGGCACGTTCCAGACCTTCTCGTCCGACCACGCGCCCTACCAGTTCAACGAGAAGGGCAAGATCCCCAAGGGCGACAAGACGACCTTCAAGGAGATGGCCAACGGCGTGCCGGGGCTCGAGGTGCGTCTACCCCTGCTGTTCTCCGAAGGCGTGCAGAAGGGTCGCATCACGCTGCAGCAGTTCGTGGCGCTCACGTCGGCCAACCATGCGAAGCTCTACGGCCTCTATCCGCGCAAGGGTACGATTGCCGTCGGATCCGACGCCGACTTCGCGATCTGGGATGCCGACAAGGATGTGACGATCCGCTGGAAGGACCTGCACGACAATGTCGGCTACAGCCCTTACGAAGGGCGCCAGATCAAGGGTTGGCCGATCACCGTGGTGAGCCGCGGCCGGGTCGTGGTTGAGGACGGCAAGCTCGACGCACAACGCGGCTCCGGCCAGTTCCTGCCCTGTGCTTCGCCCGACTCCGCCAAGCCGCAAGGCCAGACCGCGCCCGAACTGCAGACGATGTCAAGATTCGGTGCGAAGCCGCTGTTCTGAAGGCCATCAAGCAGCAGTGTCCTAATCGGGAGGCTAGGGCCACGAATGACAGATAAGCCACACGTCCAAATCCGCCTCTTGATGGCCGCCGACGCGCGTCTGTACAGAGAGATCCGACTGGAAGCGCTTAAACTATCGCCGGAAGCCTTTGGCAGCACATTCGAGCACGAACGCTCGCAATCGCTGGTTCACTTTGAAGATGCTCTGACGAAGTCGGATGTATTTGGTGCATTCGACGAAACGGATAATCTTGTCGGAATGGCTGGTTACCGCACACAAGGCGGAGCAAAGCAGGCTCATAAAGGCTTACTGTGGGGCATGTACGTTCGTCCAATTGCGCGCGGTGCCGGCGTAGCCAAACATCTCGTCAAGGCGATTCTCAGTCATGCGCGCGAACGCGTCGAACTACTTCAATTGGCAGTGGTTAGCGAAAATGAAACAGCCCGAAGGCTCTATCGCAATTTCGGTTTCGCCGAGTATGGACACGAAGTTCACGCCCTAAAGCAAAGTGGCCGCTATTACGACGAGGTGCTTATGGCCGTCGCGCTCGATCCAGCTTCAAATTAGGGCGCTACTCAGCAGCCGACTTGACGTCCCGCACCGACGTGATCTTGCGCAACTCGGCGCCCATTTCGTCTTGCGCCCGTTCGAGATCGTACTGGGCTTGCATGCCCATCCAGAATGCTGGGGTAGTTCCAAAATACCGACCGAGCCTCAGTGCCGTGTCGGCGGTCACGTTCGAACTTCTTTGACGCAGATACGCCATATGCTAATCTTTGCTAAAGCTTGGCAAGGAGGCATCGATGAACATCTCACTAACGCCGAAGCTGGAAGGCTTTGTGAAGGCTAAGGTCAAGACGGGCGACTACAACAATGCAAGCGAGGTAATCCGGGAGGCATTGCGTGTACTGCAGGAACGAGAGGCCGACCGCAAGGTGCGGCTTGGCGCCCTCAAAAGGCTGATCCGGGACGGAGAAGAAAGTGGCAAGCCGATTCCTTGGGACCCGGAGGCCATTAAACAGGAAGCCCGTAGGCGAGCGCGCAAGCGCTAGCCATGCTGCGTATTGTCGTCTCACCTCGCGCTCGAGACGACATGGTTGGGATCGCCACTTACACAATGAGCATGTGGGATGAGGCACAGATGTCCCGATACATTGACGGTCTGCATGCAAGGTTTGCGGAGCTTGCTCGGTTTCCTGGCCTGGGTCGGCCGCGGGACGGGATGGCACCCGGCTACAGAAGTATTGTGCAAGGCGCACACGTCGTGTTCTACCGAACTACTACCCAGGAACTCGTCATTGTCCGGATTTTGCATGGACGTATGGACCCCGACCGCCACCTGCGTTGAGATTGAGAGAGCACCATGTCCCGTCGTCTAAAAGTCGCCGCCGCCCAGCTCGGCGCCATCCATCGCGCCGACAGCCGCAAGAGCGTGGTCAAGCGGCTGGTCGAGATGCTGAAGGAGGCCGATTCGCGCGGCTCCAAGTTCGTGATCTTCCCCGAGCTGGCGCTCACCACCTTCTTCCCGCGCTGGTGGATGGAGAGCCAGGAGGAAGTCGACAGGTATTTCGAGGCGCAGATGCCGAGCCCCGAGACGCTGCCGCTGTTCGAGCTGGCGCGCTCCAAGGGCATCGGCTTTTACCTGGGCTATGCCGAGCTCACAGAGGAGGAGGGCAGGGCGGGGCGCTTCAACACCTCGATCCTGGTCGGGCCGGACGGGCGGATCGTCGGCAAATACCGCAAGGTCCATCTGCCGGGTCACGCCGAGCACCGGCCGGAGGCGCCCTACCAGCATCTCGAGAAGAAGTACTTCGAGGTCGGCAATCTCGGCTTCAACGTCTGGAAGATGTTCAAGCAGGACTTCATCGTCGGCCAGTGCATCTGCAACGACCGGCGCTGGCCCGAGACGTTCCGCGTCATGGGGCTCAAGGGCGCCGAGATGGTGGTGCTGGGCTACAATACGCCAACCGACAATGTCTACGCGCCGAAGGAGCCGCCGTACCTGCGCGTGTTCCACCACAATCTCTCCATCCAGGCCGCCGCCTACCAGAACGGCATCTGGGTCGTGGCGACGGCCAAGGCCGGCAAGGAAGACGGTTTTAGCCTGCACGGCGGCTCGGCCATCGTGGCCCCGACCGGCGAGATCGTCACCAAGACGACGACCGAGGAGGACGAGGTCATCTCCTACGACTGCGACATGGCGCTGGGCGAATACATCCGCAACACCACCTTCAACTTCGCCAAGCATCGTCGACCCGAACACTACAAGCTGATCACCGAACGGACCGGCGTGAAGGTCGAGCCGAGTAACTGAAGGACTTTTAGATGCAATACGCTGTCTCTGACGTGAACCATCACGACCGCTACAAGATCCTGACGGCCTTCGTGCTGCCGCGCCCCATCGCCTGGGTGACGACCCTGGGCCCGAGCGGCACGGTCAACGCGGCGCCCTTCAGCTTCTTCAACGTCTTCGCCGAGGATCCACCGCTCTGCATGTTCGCCGTCAACAAGCGGCCGGACGGGCGCCTCAAGGACACCTGGCTGAACATCGAGCGCACCGGCCAGTTCGTGATCAACCTCACCGACGAGCCCCTGGCGCGCGCCATGCACGAATCGAGCGGCGACTTTCCGCCCGATATCGGCGAGCCCGACTATCTTGGCCTCAGGCTGGCGCCCTCGATCGACATCAAGCCGCCGCGCCTGGCCGACGCGCCATGGTCGATGGAGTGCAAGACCTGGCAGGTGATCAACGTCAAGGACGACCGCCAGCTCGTGATCGGCGAGGGCCTGCGCTTCCACATCCGCGACGAGCTGTGGGACGCCAAGGCGATGCGCGTGCACATGGAGAAGTACCATCCGGTCGGCCGCATGTTTGCCGACCGTTACTGCCGCACTGATGACAGAATTGTCTTCCCTGCTGCCGAAGGGCTGAAGAAGGCTGCTGCGGCGGATTGAGCGTCATCGCGAGCGCCAGGACGGGGGGCCCCGAAAGCGAGGCTTCGAGGAATGGCCGAGCATCCTTCCGAGATTGTGGCCCGGCCGGCCGGACGAGGCTGGTCGCGCTGGCTGGCCGCGCTGCTGTTCGGCCTGTTGCTGCTCCTGACGCTGCTGATCGCCTCGTGGTTCCTGCGCGCCTGTGCCCCGGTCAATCCGTCGACGAACCTCACCACCCTTGAAACGCCCGCGCCGCCGGCACCCGAACCGCCCCCCGATCCGACATCGGTGTTGAAGGCCGCGCTCGACGACGCGCAGGGCGACGAAAAGACTCTCGAGGCCGAGCTTGCCGCGCTGCAGGCCGACCTCAGGAACAAGGTAGCGTTGTGCAAGCCGGTCGAGCCGCCCAAGCCACCCCCGCCGCCGGTTGCCAAGGCGCCGCCGCCGCCACCGGCCCCGTTGCCCGCCGACCGATGGGCGCAAAAGGATCTCGGCATGCTGCAGGGCTGCTGGCGATTGGGCCACGACACGGAGGGCAGCATCGGCGTCAACGGACGGGTTGAAAGATGTGCCGTGAAGGCCGGTCGGATTTGCTTCGCAACCAACGGGACGGGAGAGCGCCAGACGACCGCTGACTGTCCGAGAACGGGGATCATTCGCTGCACGGCGCCCATCTCGGCGAGGTTCGGCAACGACAGCACGCTCGGCACGACGCAGCCGGCTGTGCAATGCAACCCCGGCGGAACGGGCTGGAACGGACCGCCCAACAGCCTGACCTGCCGGCGCGTGAGCGATACGCTGGCGATCTGTCGCGACCGGCTGAACTTCGAGCACGAGTTCCGCCGGGAATAGCCTAGGCGATTTGTGTCAAGCCGATCAGCACCAGCGTCACGGTGATGGCGCCGCCGATACGGGTCGCGATCTGGGCGAACGGCATGAGCTGCATGCGGTTGGCGGCCGTGAGAATGGCGACATCGCCCGTGCCGCCCTGGCCGCTGTGGCAGGCGGTCACGATCGCCGTGTCGATCGGATACATTTTCAGCCAGCCGCCGACCACGTAGCCGGTCGCCATGATCGATACCACCGTCGAGACGATGGTGAGGACGTAAGGCAGGTTGAAGGCCGCCACCAGCTTGTCCCAGGGAGTCAAGGAGACGCCGATGGCGAACAGCAGCGGATAGGTTACCACCGTCGAGAAGAACTTGTAGACGTGGAAGGCGCCCAGCTGCAGCGTCGGCGATATCGCCCGCACGAGCTTCAGGGCAACGGCGATGACCAGCATCGCCACGGGCGCCGGAAAGCCGAAGAGACGCTGCGCCAGCGCGCCGATCAGGTAGAGCGTGACGGCCGTGACGACGGCGGCGCCGATCGTGGTCACATCGACGTGGAAGCCACCGGCATCCTCTTCCTCGCGTTGCAGCTCGTCCTCCTCGCCCGGCTGCAAGCGGCCTTCGCCGGTGAGGTGCGGATAGCGCTTGCCGACGAAGTTGAGCGTGCCGGCCAGCAGGATGGCCGTGAGGCTGCCCAGCATGACGGGCGGCAACACCTGCGCGAACAGATCGCCCTGGGGCTGGCCCAGGATCTGGGAATAGCCGATGGAGAGCGGAATTGCTCCTTCGCCCACGCCGCCGGCCATGATCGGCACGACGATAAAGAAGAAAGTATTGTAGGCGCCAAGACCCAGCAGGACGCCGACCAGCGTGCCGACGATGCTTCCGACGACGGACCCGGCGGCGAGCGGCACGAAGATCTTGAGGAAGCCCTTGATCAGGACGCCGCGATCCATGCCCAGGATGCTGCCGACGATGATGCAGGAGATGAACGGTAGAGAAAGTTCGAGTCCTTGGTGAATTGCGTGATCGAGGTCAGGACCGACTGGGGCAGCAGATGATGGAAGGCGAGGAAGGATGGAATGAACGTCGCAAAAATCGCCGCCGCGCCGATATTGCGGATGATCGGGATGCGCTTGCCCAGCTCGGCGCAGGTGAAGCCGCCCATCGACAGCAGGACGATGGCCATCAGGATGTCGGAAGGCACCGAGCCGGTGGCAGCGAAACCGGCGATCAGGGCGACCAGGACCAGGAATATCGGGAGCGGGACGATACCGATCTTGGCATCGACGATTTTCCACCAGCCATTCGGCCAAAACGGGGCGGGCGCGCGGCGATCCGGATCCGCGCTTGGAATCGTCGTCGTACTGGGCATTAAAATCCTCCGGGCTCATGACGCTGCTGGTGTTTTGTTCAGCTTCGCCACGAACCCGGTCGGCGTCAAATATTCCGGCCTTGCAGGCTACGCCGCTTTCACAGCGTCGGATCGCCCAGCTCGAACCCCATCAATACGCGCCCGTGAGTCGAGCCGTTGACGTCCCAGTTCTGCGTGAAGTGGCGGCCGGCGACGCTGATGTCGCGATATACACGCGACATCGGGTTGTCGCTGTAGACACTGCTGCTGGCGCCGGCGTCCCACAGCAGCTCGACGGCGCGGGCCGCCAGCCGTCCGGCGAAGGCGGCATGGGAACGGAACTTCGCCCGTTGCTCGTCGCTCGGCAGGCCGTCGCGGGCCGCGATCCCGCTCGCCTCGTCGCATATGCTGAACAGGAGCTGTCGCGCGGCGGCGATTGCGGCAGACGCCTCCGCCACCTTGACCTGCTGCGTGGGGTAGCCGCCGACCTTCTGGCGGGAGGTCAGCGCGATCCGGCGGCGGGCGCCCTCGAGATAGAATTCCAACCCCGATTCGGCAATGCCCAGGCAGGCGGCGCTGATATAGACGCCGAAAATGCAATAGCTCGGCGTGCGGTAGAGCGGACTTCTGTTGTGCGCGTTGCCGGGCGTGGGGCCGCCCTTGAGATGCCTGATCGACAGCGTGCGATGCGCAGGCACGAAAACCTCCGAGACGATGACGTCGTTGCTTGCCGAGCCTTTCAGGCCGACCGATCGCCAGGTATCGACGATCTCGATCTGGCTGCGCGGCAGGGCGTAGTAGCGGTCGATATCGACGCCATCCTCCTCGGTGAAGGCGGCGAACAGGCACCAGTCGCTGGTATTGACGCCGCTGACCAGCGGCCAGCGGCCCGACAGCACGTAGCCGCCGTCGACTGGGCGCCCGCGCCCGCCGGCGGGAATGAAGATGCCGCTGACCAGGCAGGCGGGATCCTGCCAAATGTCGTGCTGTCCCTGGTCGGGCCACTGCGCGAGCATGAAGTTGTGGGTGAGATGCTGGACCACGCACCAGGCGCTCGAACCGCAACCCCGGCCCACCGCGGCCAGGGCTTCGACTCCGCTCCGCATATCGGCTTCGCAACCGCCGAACCTTGCCGGCTGGTAGAGGCGGGCCGTGCCGGCCGATTTCAGGTCGGCGACGCTGGCCGGCAGCATCTGCCGCAACTCGTCGACGGCTTCCGCGCGTTGGCGAAGGACCGGAATGAGGGCCTCCGTCCGGGCAATCACCTCGGCTGTACTGCCCGCAGATCGCGCTGGCGCGTGACCGGCCGATCGTTCGATGGAGGACATGGCATTCCCTCGTCGATGGAAGATTGGACTTGCAGAGCGGCCGACAGGCGCGTGATGGTCGAGCAACGTCCGTGCCATCACGGGTGGAGTATGAGGAAACGTCGAATGAAGATCCGCACCCAAGCAGACATAGAAAAGCTCGAGCAGGTGCCCATGACGGAGCAGGTCCGCCACGTCAGTGTGGCGGACCTGCTGCACGATGCGACGCGCGAGAACGCGGATCGCGTGGCCATTCGCTACCTCGCCGGTACGGGCCCCGCCGATCCCGTGCGCGACGTTACCTTCGGGCAGCTGATGCGACACGTGCTGCAGGCGGCAAACCTGCTGCAGGCGCACGGCATCGGGCCGCAGGACACCGTGACGTTGCTGATGCCGAGCGTACCGGAGACCTTCTTCGCGCTGTGGGGCGCCGAGATCGCGGCCGTCGCCAATCCGGTCAACTACTTCCTCGAAGCCTCGCAGATCGCCGCCATCATGAAGCAGGCGGGCGCGCGGGCGTTGATCGCGGCGGGCCCGTCGATCTTCGCCGATATCTGGCCGAAGGTGGAGGCCATCCGCGCGACGATGCCGGAGCTCCGGCTGTTCCGCGTCGGCGGCGGCCCGACCCTTCCCGGCGTCATCGACTACGAAGAGGCGTCAGCGACCCAGCCGGCCGACCGGCTGGTCGCACCGAAGCCGATCGACCGCGACACCGTGGCGGCGTTGTTTCATACCGGCGGAACCACGGGACTGCCGAAGCTCGCCAAGCACACGCACGGTGCGCTGACACTGATGGCCTGGAGCAACGCGCTGTTCTTCGATTTCGGGCCGGGGACGGTGCTGCTCAATCCCCTGCCGCAGTTCCATGTCGGCGGCTCGCTGTTCGGCGCCCTGTCGCCGATCGCCAACGGCTGGACGATCGTGGTCCCGACGGCGCTGGGCGCCCGCAATCCCAACGTCGTGCGCGACTACTGGAGCATCGTCGAGCGCAACCGGGTCGATATCGGCGGCGCCGTGCCGACGACGCTGGCGGCCATCATGAACGTGCCGCGCGACGGGCACGACCTCTCGTCGCTAAAGGCCTTCGTGACCGGTGGCTCGACGGTGCCCGTCGAACTCATCCGGCGGATCGAACGCGAGATCGGTGCGCCGGTGATCGAGGGCTATGGCATGACCGAAGTCCATTGCTACTCGACCATGAACCCGCTGCATGGCGAACGCCGTCCCGGGTCGGTCGGGTTGCGCCTGCCCTACACCGAGATCCGCATCGCCGATGTGGCACCCGACGGCGCTATCCGCCGCGATTGCCCCACGGGCGAGATCGGCCATGTGCTGATGCGCGGTCCTCAGGTCACTCCCGGCTATCTCGATTCACGCCATGATCGCGGCGCGATGCTGGCCGGCGGCTGGCTCGATTCCGGCGATCTCGGCCGGCTCGACGCCGAGGGCTACATCTGGCTGACCGGACGCTCGAAGGATCTGATCATCCGCGGCGGCCACAACATCGATCCCGTGATCATCGAGGAGGCGCTCAATCGCCACCCCGCGGTCGAGACCGCGGCGGCGGTCGGCCTGCCCGACACTTACGCGGGCGAACTGCCGATGGTGTTCGTGCAGCTTCGGCCGGGCGCCAGCGTCACGGAGGAAGAACTGCGCGAGTTCTGTCGACGCGAGATTCCGGAACGCGCCGCGGTGCCCGTGCAGGTCGCGTTGATTGCGGTCATGCCGGTGACCGGCGTGGGCAAGATCTACAAGCCCGCGCTGCGACTCGAAGCGGCGCAGCGCGCCTTCGCGGCGGCGATCGCTCCGTTGCAGGGCGAGGGCGTGATTGCGGCCGTAGCGGTCCGCAATGACCCCACCTATGGCATGCTGGCGTCGGTTCGCATCGCCGCGGCGGCCGGCGCATCGCGGGAAGCCATCGCGAAACGCTGCGCCGAGCTTTTAGGCGGCTTCCAGATCCGCCACGCCGTCGAGTTTGCGCCACCCACCAGCGGGTGAGCCGTCCCGCGCGTGCGGAGGAGCTGCGTCGTGGTGATGGCGGTAGTGGGCAAGGGCAGAACAGGCATGCGTCACGGATGGCGGAAGGCCACCGCGAAACGTTCTTGATGACAGTCCAGTGCGTTGTTACGCTCGATTTCGCTGGCGGTACCGGCCACCGATGGACGGTTGGGCACTTTGTTACCAGTCACGCATAGTTACCAGTCACGCACAACAGCGAGGAGCGTCGCGCAGCGTTCATTTCGCCATCCGCCGGCCAGCGGGGGGGAACGTCATGATCGAGCTCTTGGAACAACAGAAGAAGCTGACGACAAATCAGTGGAAGCTGATCTGCACGGCGAACCTGGCAGATCTGCTCGATTTCTTTGATTTCTTTCTGATCGGATACGTCACTGCGGCGCTGACCAAGCAATGGTCGCTGACCTATTGGGAGGGCGGGGGAATCCTGCTTGCCTCCGGTCTCGGCGCGGTTCCTGGCGCCTTCTTCTGGGGATGGCTCGGCGACAAGGTCGGCCGCCGCACGGTGTTCATATTGTCGACGATCACCATCTCGCTCGCCACGGGCGTCATGGTTTTCACGCCGGGACAGGACGGCTTCGTCCCGGGCTGGCTCTTCCTGATGTTCTTCCGCTTCTTCGTCGGTGTCGGCAATGCCGGCATTTTCACGATCGATCTGCCGCTGGTGCAGGAGTTCATCCCTGCCTACAAGCGCGGCTGGGTCAGTGCGCTCATCACGACGCTGCTGCCCGGGGGCAGCATGCTGGCCGGTCTGGCGGCCTGGCAGCTCCTGCCGATCGTCGGCTGGCGCGGCTTGTTCCTGGTCGGCCTGGTGCCTCTGGTCCTGGTGTTCATGATCCGCTGGTGGGTGCCGGAGTCGCCGCGCTGGCTGCTGCTCAAGGGGCGTCCTGAAGAAGCGCGACGGTCGCTCGCCTGGGCGCTGATGATCGATCCCGAAGAGATCGTCCTGCCGGGTACGGTGCCCGTGGTCACAAAAACGCGCTGGGTCGAGCTGTTCAAATATCCGCGGTTGGTCGCCGCCGGGTGTCTCACCGGCCTGACCCAGACCGGCGGCGCCTCGCTTGGCCTGTGGGGACCGACCCTGCTGGTGCTGGTGCTGGTGCCCAAGATCACCCCGGAACACGCCGCATTCCTGATGATATTCGTCAACCTGGCGGGAATCCTCGGGCGGTTCAGCATCACCGCGCTGATCGAGCCCCTGGGGCGCCGCGGTTCCGGCACCGTCTACTGCGTGCTCGCGGCGGTGCTGATGGTGCTCGCGGGCTACCTGCACGACGTCTATATCGCCGGCGCCTCGCTGTTCTACATCCTGATCGTGGCGCAACAGTTTTTCGGCAGCGCCGTCTACACCGTCGTCGGGCCGTATATGGCGGAGATCTGGCCGGCCCGGCTGCGTGCCAGCGGCATGGGCCTCAGCTATGGCGTAGGCAATTGCGGCAAGTTCCTCGGCCCGCTCGGGCTGGCGCTGATCATGGGCGCCGGCGATTTGATCAAGCCCGCCGCGCCTAACCTCGTCATGCTCGGCCCGGCGCTGAGTTACTTCGCTGCGTGGTATATCCTCGGCGTGATCGGCTTCTGGGCGTTCGGGTTCGAGCCCAAGGGCCGAACCTTCGATGAGATCGACAGCACGCACGACGCGCCGGCGCCGGCAGTTGCCACGGCCGCTCGCGCATCCGCCGAGTAGCAATCCGCTCAAGGGCCTGCCACCAAGGCCAACGAGGTCGCGCTCAGGCTCGACCCGTGCGAGGGTGCATGGTACATCGACCACGCGGAACTGATGATAATGACGGGTCGTCCGGCCGAAGCCTTGGCGCTGTCGTACCGGGCACGCACTCCCGCAGCGCGACCGGTTCCAGCGCTATCATTGTCGGACGCTACTGACTGGGGATGATGCCGTGATAGTCAAACAGATCTGGACCGCCAACGCCTACCGCAATTTCAACTACCTCATCGCCTGTAGCGAAACCGGCGAGGCCCTGGCCATCGACCCCTTGGATCATGAAAAGTGTTTGAGGGCCGCCAGGGAAGAAGGATGGAATATCACCCAGATCCTGAACACGCACGAACATCGCGACCATACAGGCGGCAACGAGGCCATGGTCCGGAAAACCGGAGCGAGGATTCTGGCGCACAAGAATGCGAAAGACAAGATCGCCGACATGGCTCGAGGCTTGAGCGCGGGAGATGTCGTGAAAGTGGGCAAGACGGTCGAGCTCGAGGCGCTGGACACGCCAGGCCATACCATGAGTCACGTATGCCTGCTGTCGCACACCGACCAGCCGGCACTCTTCTGCGGCGATACGCTGTTCAATGCCGGCGCCGGGAATTGCCACAACGGCGGTCATCCGGAAGAGCTGTACCAGACGTTTGACCGGCAGCTCGCCAAGTTGCCGCCATCGACATTGATCTATCCGGGCCACGATTACATGGAAAACAATCTGCGTTTCACGTTGAATCGCGAGCCCGACAACGCGAGCGCCCGGCAGATGCTCGACAAGCTCGCGGGCCAGGACCCAAATAGCGCCTACGTCTCGACGCTCGAAGTCGAAGGGGAGATCAACACGTTCTTTCGCCTGACCAGCCCAATGGTGATCGCGAAATTGCGCGAGTCCTTTCCCGAATTGCCTGAGAAACCTGACCAACGCACGGTGTTCCTGAAGCTCCGCGAACTGCGTAACGCGTGGTGAACCCCGCAGCGGACACGGTTTCGAACCGGCAACAGCACCCTCGACCTGTTCAAGGCCTATGTGAAGGGACACGCGGCCGCACGATCGACGACGAGCGCAGGGCGGCACGAGCCAAGGCGCCGGCGGAGTAGGGTTCGGCACTCTCACTTGTGCACAGAGCGGGCGCGGCACAGTGCGGTAGGCTGAGGCCCGGACCGCAAGGATGCAAGATGCCCGCTCCTAGAGGAAAGCTCACCGACCTTCCCGAAATCTCGGCCTATGTGCTTGCCCACGCGGCGGGCATCGCCTGGGGATTGACCGTCAATCCCATGATCTTCCGCAGCATTGTCGCGCAAGGGTATCGGGATCATCTTCTGTTGGCGGCCGTTGCACTCAGCGTCGCGGTATCTGTCGTCGTGCTGCTGCTCTTCCTGTTCCTGCGCAAGGCGATGGCGGGATCGGGCCCACCGCCGCCTCCTGCCGATTTGCCCGCTCCTGCAGCAAAGTTCACCGACATTCGCGAAATCTCCGCCTATGTGCTTGCCCACGCGGCGGGCATCGCCTGGGGCGCAACCGTCAACCCCTTAATCTTCCGCAGCCTCATCGCGCAAGGGCAGCGCAATCTCATGCTGTCGGGCATTGCGGTCAGCATCGCGGTATCCGTCGTGGTGCTGCTGATCTTCCTGTTTCTGCGCAAGGCGATGGCGGGATCGGGTGCGCCGACCTGAGGGCTGCCGGCCCTGGTCTCAGGGTCTCGCGCGCGGCGGTTCTTCCGCCGCCCATCCCATGCGCAATTGCACCGGACATGACGGACCCTGCTCGACTCGACTAGCTCATCGGCGCGGCTATCATGGTCAATAGAAACATCAGTGTGGTCAGTGCTCGCGGGTGGAAGAACCCGTGGTTCCATCGGTTTTGGGATTGAATGCCGGTCGGCTTACGGGCTGCAGCGTGCGAGTTGATGGCGTGGCTTAGTTCTCCGCCAACCAGGGAGGCCGTCGATGAGGCCTGCGCACATTATTTCTGTTACCGCCTCCATAAGCATAGCTTTGGCAAATGGTGCGGCGGCACAAAGTCCCGTTAGATTTCCAAGCGGACCC
>Ga0308309_10000291_pt1 | contig 34234 bp, 30 predicted proteins | sample HubBroMetageWFT5_FD_192491 | JGI IMG/M metagenome (GOLD analysis project Ga0308309, IMG submission 192491) | Warmed and freeze-thawed soil microbial communities from the Hubbard Brook experimental Forest, New Hampshire - Hubbard Brook CCASE Soil... | ecosystem: Environmental > Terrestrial >...
CGGCGCTGATTGCGCAGGATCTGGAACGACTGGCGGAAGTGCTCGAACGCCGCGCCTGGGAATTCAAAGACACGCCGATGGTGGGACGCACGCACGGCATTCACGCCGAGCCCATCACGTTCGGCTTCAAGCTGGCTAACTGGTATTCGGAGGTGCAGCGCAATATTGCGCGCTTCGCGGCGGCGGCCGAGGATCTGCGGGTGGGAAAATTTTCTGGTGCGGTGGGAATCTTCGCCCACCTGACGCCGGAACTCGAAGAGAAGATTTGCGCGCGCCTCGGTCTGAAGGCGGCGGCGGTTTCATCGCAGGTGATCCAGCGCGACCGTCATGCGCACTACCTGGCGACGCTGGCGGTGATCGCTTCGACCCTGGACAAGATCGCGACTGAGATCCGGCACCTGCAGCGCACTGAGGTGCGCGAGGCTGAGGAGTTCTTCAGCGAGAAGCAGAAAGGCTCTTCGGCGATGCCGCACAAGCGTAATCCGGTGACCAGCGAGCAGATCAGCGGGCTGGCACGAGTGGTGCGGGGCAATGCCCAGGCGGGGTTTGAGAACGTTGCCTTGTGGCACGAGCGCGACATCTCGCACTCTTCGGCGGAGCGCGTGATCCTGCCGGACTCAACCACGCTGGTCGATTATCTATTGAACAAGACCTCCAATCTGATGGAGACGATGTTCGTGTATCCGGAGCGCATGCGGGCTAATCTGGAGAGCACGCGCGGACTGATCTTCAGCGGACAACTTCTGCTCGATCTGGTGGAGCACGGAGTTTCCCGGGAAGATGCCTACCGACTGGTGCAGGGGCACGCGATGCGGGCGTGGAAAGAGGGTCTCGACTTCCATGAGCTTGTGCTGGCCGATAAGGAGATCACGGGAAAGGTTCCGCGCAAGCAGATTGAGCATGCTTTCGATCTGGCGCGTCAGTTGAAGAATGTGGACAAGATTTTTGCTCGCGTGTTTGGGAAGCAAAGCAAGAAGAGCACGAAATCAAAGTCGCAGGCGAAGTCGTCGCGCCCTGGAAGACGGCGATAGCGCGGCTGTCTACTAATTAAACCCCATCGATCCCGGAAAGTTGCGGCGGCGAGCGCTCGCCTGTGTCCTCCATCCATGCATCTTCTCTCCTACCCTTCGCATCGAAGGAATTAACCAAGCGGTTAGATCGTAAAGTTTCGTCAATTGGGTCGGAGGTGACCTATGACAATGGCTAAAGCAACAATGAAGAAAGGCGTGCTGAAGAATGTGGGTGCGCTGCTGGCAGTGGGACTGTTGAGCGCGACGCTTGCCGCCCAGACCGCGGCTGCGGCCCGCTACGACAATCAAATTCAAACCACTGTCGCACAGAAGCTGGCGGCCAAGAGCCAGTTCCGCGACGTGCAATCGAGTGTGGAAGATGGCGTTGTCACGCTCGCAGGCACGGTCGATCTCTACCAGCGCAAGCTGGATGCAGCCAAGCTCGCTCGAAAAACTGCGAGTGTGCAGGGCGTGCGGAACCTGATAGCGGTGGCCGGGACGAATCTCCCCGATGAGCAACTGGAGCAGAAACTGGCCCGGAATCTCAGTTACGTGCGCTCCGGCTACGACAACACGTTCGACTACTTCACGCTGGGCGTGAAAGACGGAGTGGTTACAGTGGAGGGGCAGGATCGAACCGGAGTGGGCCGCGACGAGGCTCTCTTCGACATCTACAACCAGCCCGGCGTGAAAGATGTAATTGCAAACATTTCAGTGGAACCGGTTTCGCCGATGGATGACGGGTTGCGTTTGCGCGCGGCTCGGGCCATCTACCGTGACCCGGTGCTGAGCAAGTACGCGATGGACCCGGCGCGGCCGATTCGCATCATCGTGGAAAACGGCCATGTGACGCTCTACGGCTCGGTGGATAACACGATGGACAAAACGGTCGCCGGACTGCGAGCCAACCAGCTCCCCGGCGCCTTCAGCGTGGAGAACAACCTGGTGGTGGAGAAGGATCCAGGACAGTCTGGGATGTAATGCGGGTGAGGGAGCGGAGAAGGCGCGGCGAAAGCCGCGCCTTCTCTGCTTACAGCCGATTGATCAGCGAAGCGACGTAGCCCGCGCCGAATCCATTATCGATATTCACAACACTCACGTTCGAGGCGCAGGAATTCAGCATGCCGAGCAGTGCGGTCAGTCCTTTGAAGGATGCACCGTAGCCTACGCTGGTGGGAACGGCAATGACTGGAACGCCGACGAGTCCTCCTACCACGCTGGGCAGCGCACCTTCCATGCCCGCGCAGACGATCACGACACGAGCTTTCGTCAAGGCCTCGCGATTCGCGAGAAGACGATGAATTCCGGCGACACCAACATCGTAGAAGTGTTCGACTGTGTTGCCCATGAGTTCGGCCGTGACGACAGCTTCCTCGGCCACCGGGATGTCGCTGGTTCCCGCCGAAACCACGGCGATCATTCCTTTGCCATATTCGCGCGGATCGCGTTGCAATACGATGGCGCGCGCCAATTCGCGATACTCCGCCGCACGTACTTTCTTCTTTACCGCGGCAAACTGCTTCTTGTCGGCATGCGTGGCCAGAATGTTGCCGCCGTGTTTCGCCAAGCGCGCGAAGATTTGTGCAACCTGGGCCGGAGTCTTGCGCTCACCGAAGATCACTTCGGGCATCCCCGCGCGCAGGGAGCGATGATGGTCGACTTTGGCAAACCCCAGGTCTTCAAACGGCAGGTGGCGCAGACGATCGACCGCGTCATCAGGCGTGAGTGCGCCACGGCGGACCTGCTCGAAAAGTTTGCGGAGGGATTCGGCGTTCACGGCTCGCACTCAGCAGTCAGCGTTCGGCCCTGCGAGGCTAGATTAGCATCTGCAGGCGGATCTGAGTTTCTAGGCGTGCGAGCCGCGGGAGGCGGAGCGCAATTTGGCAATCACTGCAGTGCAGACTTTGCGGGCCAGGCCCGGCTTATCGAGGTGCGCGAGAAACAAACGGCGCAAGCCGCTCTGCTTCACGTTGCCCGCGAGGTAGACGGCGTAGATCTGGCTTCCCAAGCGGTATCCCCAGTCCTGCGCGATCGATTCAAACCTCTCGCCATCGGCACGGATGGCTGCCTGGGCGGCCTTTTCACATGCGGCGCGGGACAACGCAGGCGAATCTCCCGCCTCATGCGCCGGCCGCGAAGGATAAAGCACTCGCGATCCGAAGTAGGCCACGGCGTGTTCGATCACACGCATGTAGAAAGCGTCGGTGGGCAGGGCAGTTCCGGTCTCTGCTTTGCCATTTGCGCGGTGTCCGTCCAGGCGCTGGGGCAGACCCCGGCAGGCGTGATGCAGAAAGCGAGTCGCATCTTCGGCGGCGTGCATCATTTGAAATTCGCGGATGTGGAACGCATTGACTTCGGGGAAGTAGGCGCTGCCGCGTTCTTCGACATTCATCAACATGATTTCCAGTTGCTGCTCACTGATGCCTTTGCGCGAGAGCAGGCGGCGCAGCACCGCATCCGACGAGTCGCCATGAACTTCAGGCAGCATATCGACCAAGAACTTCGGTTGCGTACCGTTGTGCGGTGAATAGCGGTTGATCTCGAGAAAGTTCGCGAGGCTGTCGATCAAGTTGTAGATGGTGGGGGCGAAATCCGGGCCGCTATCGCAGCGGCTCCACTGGTCGAGAAACAGGCGGTAGCTTTCATACTTCTCAAGCGGCGTTGCGTTGAAGACACACAGCACGTCGTCGTTGACGCGCACCGCATCGACCTTGTCGGCGCGCTCGCCCGCCGCGCGCCAGTACAGCGCGTCCACGTTCTGCAGTACGGTGAGGATTCTGGCGCCGGGCATTTCTTTGTGCAGGACGCGCGGCAAATGCCCAGGAGCGAGGTGCGACTCGCCGAACAGTACGAAGACTACGGCATCAGGATGCCGCTCGCGGATTTCGGCAAGCTTGGCTGCGGCGTGACGATCGCGGGCGCCGATCTTGCGCAAGTTCTCGCGGGGCATGCAATCGAGGCCGTAGATGGCCTCGCCGTGGTCGCGGGCCGCGACCAGCAATTCGTGGAACGGCGTCCAATCGTATCCCCAGTCGAGATCGAAGCGGATGCGCTGACGGAGTTCGGCTTCGTCGATTTCGCGGCGCCACCATTCTTCAAGGATGTGTTGATCGCGGGCGAAGATGGTTTCCACTCCCAGCACGACCGGGCGATCTCCAGCCAAGGCGCGCTGTTCAAGGAGAGACGCGGCATAGCGCTGGGCGACGGGCAGGGCATGGTAGTCGCCGATGAGGACGACGTCGGCTGCCTGCAGAGCATTCTGAAGCTGTTGAGAATCGAGCAGCGAATCGTAGTTGCGGAAGGCCTGGCTGAACTCGCGAAGGTATTTGCGCCGGCTGTGTGAATCCTGAGAGCGAATTTCGCGTTCGACTCCGGCGAGCGCGTGGAGTTGCCCTGCGCTGCGACGGGATCGCAAATTGACCGTGGATGCCATAACGGCAGCTTCTAGCTCCTGGCTCCTAGCTATTCCCTAACTTCCTCTTTGCCTTGACTCCTGTTCGGCTACTCCCTATGCTCCAAACTTCGAGGCTGCGCTTGCGTCGCCTCGTTGGAGGCGCTTTGCCGAACCATCCGCTGCACAACCTGACTATCGCGACCACCGGCGCCAGCGGGTCGGTGTTTCTGCGGCAACTGCTGCTCGCGGTTGAGCGGGATGCGCGCGTTCAGACCGTGAACTTCATCGCATCGGACTCCGGCCTGCGCGTGCTGGCCGAAGAACTCGGCATCAAGGGCCGCTCGAATCTTCTGCGCCAGATCATGGCCGGCGAAAAAGACAGAACCTCAGCTCGCACCGCCACAAACACATCATCCAAAATCAAAGAACAATCGAATGCTGATATCGGAGCCAACGTGGCCAGCGGTTCTTACCCCGCCGACGCGATGATCGTGCTCCCGTGCAGCGTGGGCACCCTGGCCCGCATTGCTAACGGCGTCGCTTCCCATCTGATCGAGCGTGCCGCTGACGTTTGCCTGAAAGAGAAGCGTCCGCTGGTGCTGTGCGTGCGCGAAACGCCGCTTAACAAAATTCACATCCGCAACATGTACCGGGCAGCCGACGCCGGGGCGACCGTCTTTCCGCTTATCCCGGCTTTCTATTACCGGCCCGCGACCTTGGATGCCATGGCGCGCGAGTTTGCCTATCGCGTGCTCGCCCACCTCGGGCTGCCTCAGTCCGATGCCTTCCAATGGAAGGGCTGAGCTATCAGCCACTTACGTGCCTACATGTAAAAAGTCTTCGGCCTGGGAGAAAGTTGGCCTAAATCAGGGGAATTTAAGTCTCAAGTGTAGAGAGCCTTTGGGGAGGGTCCCAGATACCGGGCGGTCATGTACGACGGAGGGAATCTTATGAAGGCGGGACGACGGATCGGGCAGCCTCGGCGAGCTTGGTGACTTGCTGGTTGAGCTTTTCTTCTGGTATGTCGGCGCCCGTAGTTCTGAAGGTCTCCTGCGCTTTGAGCACGTATTCGTGTGACAAGCTGGCATTGCCGGCGAGTTCCGCAAGCACCGCCAGCCTCAAGTAGGTTCGCCCGGTGTCGACCGGGAGCGCTTTATCTCCCTTTGCACTCGGCAGTTTGCTTATCGATTTTGAGAAATCCGTGAAGCCGAGCAAGGCTTGCCGGGCATGTTCAGAATCGGCCCGCAGGTACTGCAAATAGGAAAGCTGCCCGTACGCGTCCGCCGCGAGCATTTCCTCCCAGGCCAATCGACCACTCGTGATGGTTCTCCCGAAGTGCCAGCCCACTAAGGCTCCCAAGAGCAGACCGGATGACACCGCAATGCCGTAGAGCTTCAGTGCTTTCATGTTCTCCTCGTCAGGATCAGCTGCAGAGCCTGCTGCAAGAGTCTCGCTGGTTGAGCGTCTTCACGAGTTCCTTCAAATGCGCCTCGGAACAGTCCTTCCAACCTGCCTGTTTCAAGGTGGTCTGTGCTTTTTGCATCCAGGTTTGGGAGGCCGGCAAATTGCCAGCAGCCTCTTCCACCATTGCGAGCCGAACGTAGGTGATGCCAGTTTCCACGTCGATCAGCGTAAGTACGGCGGGGTCTGTCACCTGCGGCCGGCCCTTCTGCGCGATATCCAGAAGCGAGTTCAAGTACTCCCGACGGGCTTCCGACCCGTATTTTGGATCTTGGAGCCTGCCGGCTGAGCCCATGTTGAGAGACCACAGGCGGGCGATCAAATCGTAGGTCTTGAAAAACTCGTGGCCTTCGGGATTGTCGAATGAGTGCCACTCACGCACGCGCTCCCGTGATGCCGAGGGTTTCCATCCGGCGTATAGGCCGGAGCCGGCACCAGCGAGGAACAACAGACTAAAGAGTACGGCCTTCTTGAACACACGCCACGCCTTCCGGGGGATGGTCCCGCGCAGGTGCGGGATAGTCTCGGATGATCCTAAGTCTAGGAGTGCGCGAGCCTCGGTCCCAGATACCTGCCGGACATGTACGGCAGGGTGAGGTACCTCTTCGCCGGCTTATTCCAGGTTTTCCAGAGGCACGGCTGCGACGGGTTTGGCGTAGAATGCGGCAAATTGCAGAAACTGGATGACCTATGCCTTTGATCCTGCGGCAATGTCTGCGACGGCGATTTTCGCGGCCACTGGCGGCGTTCCTGCAGCTTACATGGTTCCTTCTGATCGCATATGCAACCGCGGTCGGTGCTGCGGATGATCGCAATCCCCTGGCCAACGATCCCAAGGCAGCCAAGGCCGGGGAGTACGAATTCCGGATAAACTGCGCGCTCTGCCATGGTTTGGGGGCGCACGGCGGCGGGCGCGGGCCGGACCTGACGCGGGCACAGAAGAAGCACGTTCATTCCGACGAGGAGATGTTTCAGGTAATCAGCAACGGCATTCCGGGAACCGTCATGCCGGCGAACGGAACCAACGGTCAGGGCGTGGGCATGACCGACGAAGAGATATGGCAGATCATCACCTACATTCGCAGCGTGGAGGTGAAGGCTCCGGCCAAGCCTGCTGGCAGCGCCGCGCGTGGCAAGGACCTCTTTTATGGCGACGCGAATTGCTCGCTGTGCCACATGGTGGAGGGCAAGGGCGGGCGTTTAGGGCCGGAACTCACGGCGGTGGGAGGGTCGCGGACTCGAGAAGCGATCATCGATTCGGTGCGCAATCCGAGCCGGCGGCTGGCCTGGGGATTGACCGAAGCGACCAAAGAGTTTCCCCAGGAGTACGAGACCATCACCGTGGTGACTGCCGACGGAAAGGAAATCAAGGGCGCGGCTCTAAACGAGGATAACTTCAGCGTGCAGATGATGGATACGAACGAGCAGATTTACCTGCTGGAAAAAGACAAGCTGCTTTCCTTCAAAAAGAGCCGGGAATCGATGATGCCGAAATACAACCCAGACATCTTGAGCGATAAAGATCTCGAGGATATTGTGGCCTATTTGACCAACGTGGGGACGAAATGACCGGGCCGAGGATCGTCGTTAGTCTGTGGATAGTTTCCCTTGCCTGCGGTCTGGTCGCGACTCAGGCTCGGGGACAGGTTACGTTCGAACGGCTGCTGAACGCCGGGAAAGAGCCACAGAATTGGCTGACTTATTCCGGCGATTATTCGGGGCGGCGTTTCAGCGCGCTCGATCAGGTCAACGTCACGAATGCGCACTCGCTGGTCGCGAAGTGGGTCTACCAGACCGGAGCGACGGGCAAGCTTGAGACTACGCCGCTGGTGGTGGATGGGATTCTGTACGCCTCGGCGCAGGACGACCGCGCGTTTGCTTTGGAGGCGCGCACCGGGCGGCCGATCTGGATGTATCAGCATCAACTGCCGGGGGACATTCGTCCCTGCTGCGGGCGGGTGAATCGCGGGCTCGCCATTTTGGGCGACAAGGTCTTCCTGGGAACGCTCGATGCGCACGTGATCGCGCTCGACACCAAGACGGGAAACGTGATTTGGGATGCCGTGGCAGCCGACTATCAGAAGGGCTACAGCTTCACGGTCGCGCCACTGGCGGTGAAGAATCTCGTGGTGATCGGCGTTTCCGGCGGCGAGTACGGAGTGCGCGGGTTCATCGATGCCTACGACGCCGCAACCGGCGCGCGCAAGTGGCGCTTCTACACCGTGCCGGGGCCGGGCGAGCCGGGGCATGAGACGTGGGAGGGCGATTCGTGGAAGATTGGCGGCGCTCCGGCGTGGAACACCGGAACCTACGACGCGGCAACCAACCAGATCTTCTGGCCGACGGGAAATCCTTCGCCCTCGAACCGCGGCGAAGGGCGAGCGGGAGACAATCTCTATAGCAACACCCTGCTCGCACTCAATGCTGACACTGGCAAAATGAACTGGTATTTCCAGTTCACCAAGCACGACGAGCATGACTGGGATGCGACGCAGGTGCCGGTGATCATTGATTCCGGGGGCGATTCCGGCAAACATCTGATCGCGCAAGCCAACCGTAACGGATTTTTCTACGTAATCGACCGGACGACCGGCAAACTGATTTCCGCAAGCGCCTACGGCAAGATTACGTGGAGCGATACGAAGGACGCCGAGGGGCGTCCCGTGGCGAACAAGAACGCATCGCCAACGCTCGAGGGGCATACGGTGTGTCCGGGCGCGCTGGGGACGACGAACTTCATGGCCCCCACCTACGATCCGCAGACCGCACTCTTCTATGTGACGGCACGCGATCAGTGCGACACCTTCAGCACGGCGCCGCAGCCTTATGAGGCGGGGCATGCGTATTATGGCAGCGCCTATTTTCCGTCAGATGAGGCGGAGCCCTATCGCGGGTTTCTGAAGGCGATCGATCCCGCGACGGGAGAGATCAAGTGGACATTTGAGCACACATCGCCAACCTGGTCAGGAGTGCTTGCGACCGCGGGTGCGCTGGTGTTTACCGGCGACGCCGAAGGGAACTTTATCGCTCTGGACGCAGCCTCAGGCAAGGCGTTGTGGCACTTCCAGATGGGCGGCGCGGTCTATGCCGCGCCCATGGCTTTCGCGGTGGACGGAAAGGAATACGTGGCGATCGCGGCGGGCAGCGCAGTGTATGCGTTTGGGCTGCCGTAGAAAACCAGCGTCAGAACCTCAGCTCAATCCCAGTGGAGACTCGCAGGTTGTCTTCGTGAGTGGCGAGGCCCTGGAATGATCCGATCCCAAAGGCGCTTCCGTAAAACTTATTCAAGTTGTGAGTGGTATAGAAGTCGTCCACCTGTGCCAACCGAAGCGCAAAATGCCGGGACACTCTGAAGTCGAGCCCGCCGCCGAGCGCCGCCGCAACATCGGTATAGGTTGTGGCGGCGGAGGATGCCGGAGACGACACGCCGGAGAGATTGCTCGCATTAAGACTGGCTCGTTCCCAGCCGAACAAGGCATGCACGAAGGGCGTCATTCTTGATTTGGTCCTGTAGGAGAGCACTGGTCCGGCCAGGAATGAATACGCACTGCCGTTGGGAAGCCCGGAAACTGTGCTGCCGCTCGCCGCTATGACCGGCTTGCCGTTGTGGCCGCCGAAATCGGCAGCGATTCCCAGCCAGCGGCTGATGTTGTATTGCGCTTCCGCATTCCAGCCGTTGAAGTTGGATGCGATGCCGAAGGTGTTGACAGGCTGGCGTAGGGCCGAATCCATGTCTACGCCCGTCAGTCCTCCCGGACTCGTATGTACCAGAGAAAACCCGCCGAACACCTGCACCTTGGGCGTTGAGCCTTGCGCCAAGGCAAACGAACCAATCAGGAATATCAAAGTAATGGTTGCGCTGGCCAAGCGAATCATTCCACGTTCTCCGTTACTAGAATTGCGCATCCGGGACCTCGACCTCCCAGGAGCCAAAGTGAGGTCCGCGGATGCTTCACACTGATTGTATCTATGAATGAGATTAAGAACGTGGGCGCCCGCCAGCGGGTTGCATTCGCCACCCAAATATTAGGCAGGGATCTGTAAGATTCCTCGCACTCGCCAGCAGGAGAAGACAATTTCACCGAAAATATACAAACCTTTGACTGCCCGGTGACATGGGCTCAACTGGCGGCACGCTACCCTGCGTTACACCGTGATCCGATGCGAGCAGTGGAATACGGTGAAAGAGAGGAAATCATGAAGCAACTCAAGGAAGTCCTGGAACGGACCGCCAATCGGCGATCATTCCTCAAGAACAGCATGGTCGCCGGCGCAGTGGCGACCGTAGGAGCCGGCATCCTGGGCAGGGGGCTAGGCGCGTTCGCCCAAGAGACCAGCAATTCGAAGATCACCAAGGGAGATATTGCCATCCTTCGCTTCCTCGCCGCAGCCGAACTCATCGAGTCAGATCTTTGGATACAGTATGCGGAACTGGGTGGTATCGGCGATCTTCCACCCATTGAAGTGGACCCGAACGAACCGCTGAACCCCTATCAGGTCGCATTGTCGAACCTTGATGGCGATGGCCCGCAATATATTGCCAGCAACACGCTGGATGAAGTGAGCCACGCTACGTTCCTCAATGCCTATCTCGAGTTCAGAGGAGCGGAACCGGTCGACCTTACCCCGTTCGCAACTCTGCCGGGGAGCACAGCTATGGGATCCTCCGGCAAGCTGCGCCTCACAAACCTCATGCATCTCAATGTCGACACCAGCTGGTTTGTTCGTTACCGCAGTGCAACCAATCCGGACCTCGGCGCCACCTTTGCTCAGGCGATCACGCTCAATGGGGTTACCGCCATTCCCAGAACCGATGGCGATTTCAACGGCGCTTCCAACCCCAACTTTCCGGGCAACGATCACATCCAGGCGATCGCGAATGTAGCGGCCTTTCATTTCGGACAAATTGAGCAAGGCGGATCGAGTCTTTATGCAGCCATGAGTCAAAAAGTGACGGATCCGGAGGTGCTCGAGATCACCCTTGGTATTGGTGGAGACGAGATCGCTCACTTTCTGGAATGGGTGGATTTTGCGGGGAACGGAGTGCAGGCCCCTGTGGCGCCATTTACGGACTCCATATCCGGCCTGACATTCCCCAATTTCTTCAGCCCGCTCAATCCCCTGATTCAGCCGAGCCTGATCTTCCCCGTACCTGTCGAATTCAGGCCAAACCTGCCCAAGGTCTCGATCATTCGTCCTTTGACCGATAGGTTCGCCGGCGCGCGGGCTGCTGTTAGAGCCCTCACTGCCAGCGGGCTGTTCATCGGCCAAAGCCAGGAGTTCTTCAACACACTGCAAGCCATGGCTGTCGAAGCCGACGCCGCCGTGCGCTTGTAGTGTCATAACCTGAGCGCTCACCGTCTGCTTTTGCGGATCGCTTGCTGTCTGCCGTGGGCGCCGCGCCTGAAACACGAGTCGCGGCGCCTGCCTTTCGCCAACCATCCATTACTTACGCGTCTTACGACGGGAATGAGGACATTTATGTTTGAAGGCTTATTTCAACCTACGCATTTACTGATCATCGCGGGAATCGCTTTGCTGATTCTGGGTCCCAAGAAGCTGCCTGAACTCGGCAAGGGGTTGGGGGAAGGAATCCGCGGGTTCAAGTCCGCGATGCAGGGAAACGAAGATGCGCCGGTATCGAAGGCGCCGATATCAAAGACTCCGGAGGAAAAAGCGTAACGGGCAATCCTAGGGTCGGCGCTCGGGGTCGATACTCTGGTCGAGGTAGATCCAGAGCACGCGGGCCAGGAATCCTCGCTTTACGACTGCAACCAGCTTGCATTAACAAAGCAACAGCCACCGAATGTGATCCTTCGCACGTTTTGCACGTCTACCCTTTCTTCGTTGCCGGAACCTCATTTCCGCTCCGCCGCGGCCTTCTACTTTAGTCAGGTTGGTTCCCCAGAACCAGCGACTCGAACCGATAGAAAAAAATGTGAGCCTTTTTCCGTGGTTTTTTCGCGTTACTAGATAGCAGCCGAGTTTTGGATCGTGGGGACGGAGACGGCAAGCAAACATCGACGTTCGCGATCCCGACAGCGGCGCTAAAGAAAACGTTACCGAGAAGATCGGAAGTACAGTTCGATTCGGACGGAGGAAATCTCAAATGAAGACTCTTCGATTTGGCTTTGTGTTCGTTGGCTTGTTCTGGCTGGCTCTCTCGATATCGGCGCAAACCGTGAGCAGCAACCTTGCGCCGACCCAGGTACCGCCGCTGATCCAGTTCTCCGATGTCGCCATCGATGAAGGTGGCAGCTCTCTGAGCGGAGTGGTGAGCATCATGTTCTCGCTCTACAACAACCCGCAAGGTGGCGAGCCGCTGTGGACCGAGACGCAGAATAACGTTGCACTCGACGCTACCGGGCATTACTCGGTGGAACTGGGTATCACTCAGCCGGCCGGCGTACCGACGACCCTGTTCACCTCGGGCGAAGCACGGTGGTTAGGAGTGCGGATCGCCGAACAGGCGGCACAGCCGCGCGTGCTGTTGTTGAGCGTGCCCTACGCACTCAAGGCGGGAGACGCAGCGACCGTCGGCGGATTGCCGCCGTCCGCCTTCGTGCTGGCCGCGCCAGGAACGAGTTCGACCACCGCCGCGCCCACGACTTTCCTGGGAACGACTGTCTCATCGGCCGACGCCCCTCCTGCCGGTGATGTAACAGGTTCGGGCACAGCCGATTACGTCCCGTTGTGGAGCAGTGCCTCAAATCTCGGCAGCTCGGTGCTGTTTCAGATGGGCACGGGGAACACGGCGAGGATTGGCATCAACACAACCGCTCCAGTCAGCACCCTCGATGTGAAAGGCGGGGCGACGGTGGGTGGTTTGTTTAGTTTGCCGACTGCGGGGACGGCGACGGCGGCCAAGGGGGCGAACTCCCAACCCATCAACTTCACGGGATCCGCTTTCAACAGCAGCAGCAGCGCCGCAGTGAACCAGAACTTCCGCTGGCAAGTCGAACCCGTGGGCAATGACACGGCCACGCCGTCGGCCACGCTGAATTTGCTGTTTGCCGAGGGAAGCTCGGCTCCGGCAGAGACGGGACTGAACATCGCCCACAACGGTGTTCTTACGTTTGCTCCAGCTCAGACCCTGCCCGGGGCAGAAGTCACCGGGGACCTCGGCGACTTGAACCAGATCGGCAATATCAACGCTACCAATACCGTTTCCGGGGGTAATGCCATTTTCCAGAGCTCGGTGCTGGCCGGAACCCTCAATGCCACCGGCAATCTCAGTGCCGGAGGCACGCTTACAGCGTCTGCAGCAACATTCACCGGAAACATCGTCGGGGGTACCATTACCACCACCGGCGCCGGTTCCTTTGGAAGCATCATTGAAACTGGAAACATCTCCTCTTTTGGTCAGGGCAGCTTTGGGACCCTATACGTCCCCAACGCTGGGAACACCGAGGCCGGGCTCCTGTATAACGAGTCCGGCGACGCGACTCTGGCACTGACCAATACCATTACACCCAGCGACGACACCTTCTTGACCGCATTCTTCAACGCAAACGGCCAAGACGTCTTTCAAGTCGACACTAAGGGAGACACTTACGCGGCCGGGAGCAAATCGGCCGTAGTTCCTCTGCAGAACGGCGAGTTGGTGGAGTTGTTTTCCATGGAATCCCCGGAGGTGTGGTTCGAGGATTTTGGTTCGGGCCGGTTAGCCGGCGGCGCCACCACCGTTTCTCTGGACCCGAGGTTCACCCAAACCGTGAATCTGCCCTTGGGCTATCACGTGTTTCTCACACCCAAGGGGGATTGCAAGGGTCTCTTTGTCACCGGCGAAACCAAGGGTGGCTTCGAAGTGCGAGAACTAAGCGGAGGGAAGTCGAGCGTAGAGTTCGACTACCGCATTGTCGCACATCGGAATGGATACGAAGCCAAGCGCCTGCCGACAGCCAAAATGGCGGTCGCCGCTAAGCTGAACCGCGCAGTTGCGGTCGTCAACAAGAGGAAATAGTCATGAGTCTCAGCCCTTGCCTAGTCAGTGGCCCCAGCGCTTGCCGAGCTCTGGGGCCATTTTTCCACGATGGTTCATTTCCCAACGGCAGTGCTTGATCTCCATTGCTACCAACTCTGTCTCTGCCGCCGAGATCCGAGACTCCCGAGCAAGAAGTGTTTACACACGATCCTAGGATCGGTGCTCGGGGTCGATAGTCTGGTCGAGGTAGATCCAGAGCACGCGGGCCAGGAGTGTGATCGTGGGCGCGAGTGGCAGGAATAAAACGACGGCCCAGATTGTATCTTTCGTAATCCACCAGTTAGTCACGGACCAAAGCAGCGCCGCGATGAGCGCGATGATGACTAGCGCCAAACCGTAGCTCACGTACATGGCGCCGAGGAAATAGCCCGGCTCCCGCTCGAACTTGAGATCGCAGACGGGACAGCGCTCGTGCATCCTGGGGAAGCCGCGAAAGATGGAATAGCGGAAAATGGCTCCGCTGCGGCACCGGGGGCAGCGCTGGTGAAGGATGTCTCCCATCGTTGACAGCTTCGTGGCAGGTCTGATCATTCATTATTCATCTTCATTATTCATCTTCATTACTTATCTTCTGTTACTCATCTTCATCACTCATCTTCATTTACGCATTCGTGAGACTTCAAACTAACAGACGGCCGGATGCATATTTCTTCACTTAGGTCTTTCCTCTCCGAGTCTCTTGACTCCGAGGCAAATCTCGACTGGCCGCTTTTTCAGTTGACCAGTCCGCCAATCAGTGGCTTACTTATGCCGTACCTATTCTGGACGGCCACAGGGTACGGGACCGGTGGTAGCTCCCCCTGCCTGCTAGCACCCCCTATTGGCGCAGTTTGGGCAGTTTCCTTGTAGTTCAACGGGGTCTTTCCATTTCTTGGCAACTGTTGCGACCAAAATAATTCTTCCACAGAGGAGAGTCTGATGCACAAAACTTTGTTTCTCCGGTTCTCAGTCATTGCTCTAGCGTTTATTTTCAACCTTAATCCTGCTTTCGGCGCGGACATAACCGGCCAGGGCAAGTCTTCGCGCGCGCTTATCACCTCGGCGATCAACGAAACCAATCGGGTCACGCTCGCGGGCAACACCCGCCCGGAAGCGAACGCGAAGAATGACCGCGGAAGGGTTTCCGATGACCTCATGCTGGAGCACATGCACCTCCAGTTGCGGCGTCCCGCGGAGCAGGACGCAGCGCTCGATCGTTACATCGAAGAACTCCAGACGCCAGGCTCGGCCAACTACCATCAGTGGCTGACGGCGCAGGACTTTGGTGAGCAATACGGCCTGGCCAAGGCGGACCTGGGTGCGATTACCACCTGGCTTCAGGGTCACGGCTTTAAAGTGAATGTGGTCTACGCCAGCGGCATGGTCATTGATTTCTCGGGCACGGCAGGCATGGTGCGCCAGGCCTTCCAGACTGAAATTCACCAGCTTGAGGTGAAGGGCAAGAGCCACATCGCAAACATGAGCGATCCCCGGATTCCGGCGGCTCTGGCGCCGGCGGTTGTGGGTATCGCGTCCTTGAACGATTTCAAACCGCACGCTATGTACCGGCCGAAATCCGATTACACCTTCACCTCCGGCGGGTTCACCTACTATGCGGTCGTGGCGGCTGATCTGGCTACGATCTATAACCTGAATCCCCTGTTCAAAGCAGGCACGACGGGCAAGGGCCAGACCGTTGTCGTGGTCGAAGACACAAACATGAAGCCTGGGGACTGGAATACCTTCCGCTCCACACTCGGTCTCAGCGGTTACACCTCGGGAAGCCTGGTCATTGAACACCCACCTTCCGCGGGCGCCAACAACTGCAATAACCCTGACATCAATGGCGATAGCGATGAGGCGTCCCTGGACGCGGAGTGGGCCAGCGCAGCGGCTCCGAACGCAACCATCGTGATGGCGTCTTGTTCGGATACGGTGACGTTCGGCGGTCTGATTGCGATTCAAAACCTCCTGAACGGCAACGCTCCGCCGGCAATCGTGAGCATGAGCTACGGTATTTGCGAGGCCTTTAGCGGCGCCAGCTTGAACGCCTCGTTCAGTTCGGCATTCCAGCAGGCAGTCACGGAAGGCGTCTCGGTTTTCGTTTCCTCCGGAGACGCCGCTGCGGCGGGCTGTGATCGCGGCGCGGAGGACGCCTCTCACGGGATCGGCATCAGCGGCTGGGGTGGAACGAAGTACAACGTCGCAGTCGGCGGCACGGACTTCGGCGACTCCTACGCCGGCACCAACACTACGTACTGGAGCGCAACCAACTCCCCCACTTTTGGCTCCGCTCTGTCCTATGTTCCAGAGATTCCGTGGAACGATTCTTGCGCCAGCGTGCTGATCTCGACCATTGAAGGATACGGGACGACCTACGGGTCCTCCGGCTTTTGCAATTCCACCCTTGGCGGAGAGTTCCTGGATACGGTTGGTGGCAGCGGCGGCCCCAGCGGGTGCGCTACCGGTGCGCCGGCCGTGAGTGGCGTCGTTGGCGGAACTTGCAGGGGTTATTCCAAACCCTTCTGGCAGGTGGGACTGGGAGTCGCGAAGGACGGAGTGCGGGACACACCTGATGTTTCGTTATTTGCGGCGAACGGTCTCTGGGGACACTACTACGTATTTTGCGACTCGGTCGGTGGGTCACCCTGCAGCACCACCGCCCCGGATACCTGGTTCGGAGGAGGCGGAACGTCGTTCTCTTCGCCCATTCTGGCCGGATTCCAGGCGCTGGTAAACCAAAGGATGAATGCTCGCCAAGGGAACCCAAACGTCGCTTATTACAAGCTGGCCGCCGCCGAATATGGCGCGACCGGCAACCCGTCCTGCAGTTCCACGCTGGGCAACGCCGCTGCCAGCAACTGCGTCTTTTATGACGTCACGCAGGGAGACATGGACGTGCCCTGTAGCCCTGGCAGCCACGATTGCTACTTCCCGTCGGGCACGATCGGCGTGCTTTCGACATTGGATGGCATGTACGAGCCAGCCTACGGCACCACCACAGGGTGGGATTTCGCCACGGGCATCGGCACGGTAAATGCCACTAACCTGGTCAACAAATGGAGTACGGTCGCTCCCAAGGCCGCCTCGGAACAATAGACTCTAACCCTAGACTCTAACCCTCTTTCCGGCAGGATGCGCGCCAGCGCATCCTGCCGGAAAATCACCACAGGTTCCTTTCTCGGCACCCACTTCCGTGACGGTTGACGCACAGGGGGATTTCGTACTATTGTGCGATTACACCGGAAAGGAGGTGGTCGAATGACAAGTTCTGAATGTGGCAGTTGTTGTGGGAGTCTAAGACCAGGTGAGGTGGCTGAGACTTAGAGCTGGTTGCTCTAAGCGGGGCTTCGGGCGCTGATCGTAACAACGACGCGCCAGGAGCTACAGCCCGCACACTAGCCGGTGAGTACGGATGAAGTTTCTGCGTTGGTCGCGCGGAGACTTAGTCCCTGACCCGGGAGTTGCCGTGAGAGGCCACGTAGAGTGACCACCTCTTGGTCAATCCCAAACAGTCCACCGGACGGCCCGCAGGTTTAACAACCGGCGGGCCGTTCTATTTCTGCAGGTACCAGTTGGCGATTGCAGGCTGGCGCAGTATGCTTGCCGGGTGTCATATCTCGATGCTTTTGCGAACGATCGGCGCGAGCGGCGGCGGCTGGCTGACAACTATGCCGGTATGACGGATGGGGAATTGCAGCGACTGGCGCGGAGTGCGGAGTCACTGACCGAATTGGCCTGGGATGCGCTTGAAGATGAGATGGACCGCAGGCACCTGGAATCTCCCGAAGAGCCGGCGCCAGAACAGCGGCAAGAAATCGAAGTACGGGAACTGGTGACCATCCGGCAGTTTCGCGATCTGCCGGAGGCGCTGCTGGCAAAGGGCAGTCTGGAATCGGCGGGCATTGAATGCTTTCTGGCGGATGAAAATCTGGTCCGGTTGGATTGGTTCATTTCAAACTTCATCGGCGGGATCAAGCTCAATGTGCGAGCCGCGGATGCGGAAAACGCGCAGAAGCTTCTCGATGAGCCGATTCTCGAAGGTCTCTACGTGCAGGGCATCGGGCTGTACGAGCAGCCGCGCTGTCCCCAGTGCCAGTCGCTGGATGTGAACTTCCAGGAACTGGATCGGCCAATCGCCTACATGAGCGCATTCCTGCGGGTGCCGATGCCGGTGCAGCGCCCGGCCTGGCGCTGCCACTCGTGTGATGCCGAGTGGGCAGACGACGGAGCTGAGGGCGGCAGAGTGGAGCCGCACTCCTAGCGCGTGCGGAAATGGTGTTGGAGGGGCCAGACTCAGGCGACGGACCACTGGCTTTCGACAAAGCCGTAACGCTTTGGGGATGCCTTACCCGCTAAGTAATGGTCAGGACGAGGGCGCTGCTGGTGCCACCGCTCGTACAGCCCAAATAGGCCGAGTTCCCGCTCGGAGTGCTGACCGTCACGCTTGCTGTTCCCGGAGCTGAGATCACGGCGCTGGTGATCGTGGCCTGCAACTGCGTACTGCTTGTGACCAGGGTGCTTACCGCCGTCCCATTGATGATGGCGACAGAAGACGAAACAAACTGACTGCCATACACAGTGAGCACAACGCCGGTCTGCTGCACCTCAGCGAGTGTGATCGTGCTCGGAGAAAGAGTTCCAATGTTTGGGGACGGCCGCGTACTTCCGCACGCGGGATTGAGTGCGTTGCAGCCTTGGAAGACCAGCAAGGCGAGCAGAAGCGCACTGAGGAGTCGCAAGAAGGCGTTAACTGGCTTCATATGGGATCATACCACGCGCTGGATTAAGTACTGGAAGGAAGCCCGGCCGGACTCTTATATTTGGCGAAGCCCTTGCGGATCACATCCAGCGTATCTTCTGCGAGGTTCAGCGCCGGCAGCTCTTCTTGCGTAAACCAGCGGACTTCTGCGGCGTCGCTGGCGGCGGCGAGAACTCCCGCAACCCGGCGGCAGAGAAAATCAATCAAAACGTAATGGTATTGCACGCGCTGCTCGGGGTTGCGCAGGACGCGGTCGTAGACGCCGAGGAGTTCTCCGGGTTCGACGGTGAGTCCGGTTTCCTCGCGGGCTTCGCGGATGGCGGCTTCGCGCACCAGTTCCCCCACTTCGAGCACGCCGCCTGGAATGGACCATTCGGCCTGCAGCGGCGGATGCGCGCGCTTCACGAGGACGACGCGAGCTTGCTCGATGATGATGGCGCCTACGCCGACCAGCGGTACTTCAGGGAATTCGCGTTGCATGGTGCAAGGATTCTAAATCGAATCCCGAGTTGCGGTGGGCACAGTAGCCGAGCTTCGCTCGGCATGGACCCTTCGACAGCGCTCAGGGCAGGCTCACGAATGCGCCCCGCTCTACACAAGCTCTTGCCCCCACGCCTCTGTGGTTAAATAAGGTTCTCTATGGCACTGGACGAATACAAACGTAAACGCAATTTTGATCAGACGCCGGAACCTCCAGCGAAAGTCGAGAGCAAGGCAGGACACCGGTTCGTGGTACAGAAACATGACGCCACGCGGTTGCACTATGACTTTCGGCTGGAGATGGAGGGCGTGCTGAAATCATGGGCGGTGCCCAAAGGTCCGTCGCTCGATCCGGCGGACAAGCGGCTGGCCATGCAGGTGGAAGATCATCCGGTGTCGTATTTCGACTTCGAGGGCATCATCCCGGAAGACAATTATGGCGCGGGCACGGTGATGGTGTGGGATGTGGGCACGTGGCAGCCACTTTCCCCGGTGCCCGTGCAAGGGAAATATGTGCCGGGCACGGAGGCCGAAGCGGCCGCGATGCTGGCCAAAGGCGATTTGAAGTTTCGCCTGGACGGTAAGAAGCTGAAGGGAGACTTCGCTCTGGTGAAGATGAAGGGCCGGCGTCCGGGGAGCAAAGGAAACGAATGGCTGCTGATCAAGAAGCATGACGATTACGAGGTCGAGGGCTACGACATCGATGCGTTTGACGAGTCGGTGCTGAGCAAGCGCAGCCTGGCGGAGATTGCGGGTGACGCGGGATCGGCGGAGTGGAGGAGTCGTCCGGCAGGCCGCGGCAAGTTGAAAGCCGCCTGGTTGGCGGACGCGGTGGCAAAGTTGGACAAAAAGAATCCTGCGAAGAAGCCGACCGCTAAAAAAAAACTAAAGAAATAACCACCCCTCGGCTTCGCTCAGGGCAGGCCGTGGACACAAAGGAACAAAGAGCAAACCAAAGTGAACCCGTCAATCCCAGGAAATACCCGGCGTCCTCTGCGCCCCGTGGGGCAAACGCTTTTCCTGCCGCAATGGCCTCCCCAATCAAGCGCCCGATGCCCACGACGATCCACCCCATGCTGGCCACACCCGTGGATGAGGCGTTTGACGGGGCCGAGTGGCTGTTCGAAATCAAGTGGGATGGCTACCGGGCAGTGGCTTTCATCGAGGACGGCAAACTTCGCCTGGTTTCTCGGAATCAGAACGAGCTGACGGCGCGTTTTCCCGAGCTGAAAGATCTCCCGAAATTCGTCAAGGCAAAGAGTGCGATTCTCGACGGCGAGGTGGTTGCACTCGATGAACAGGGGCGGGCATCGTTCAGCCTGATGCAGCAGCGAACCGGATTTCGTGCCGGTGGGCGGCGCGTGGCGGCCAAGGCAGACGTGCCGGTGCTGTATTACGCATTCGATCTGCTCTATCTGGATGGCTACGATTTGCGGCGACTGCCGCTGGAGGAGCGGAAACGCAAGCTAGCGTCGGCGCTGGTCACCGGCGACTCCGTGCGCTACTCCGATCACTACGAGAAGCAAGGGAAGGCGCTGTTCGAAATGGCGCGCGCGAAAGGGCTGGAAGGCATCCTGGCCAAGAAACGCGACAGCATCTACCAGGAGCGGCGCACCCGCGACTGGCTGAAGATCAAGATCACGCACCGGCTGGAGTGCGTGATCGGCGGTTACACCGAGCCCGAAGGTAGCCGCGCACATTTCGGGTCGATCGTCCTGGGACTTTACGACGACCAAGGCAGGCTGATTCATGTGGGTCAGGCGGGCAGCGGATTCGACCAGAAGTCACTCGACGAGGTATGGAAGCTGCTGAAGAAACGGGAGACCAAGAAGAATCCGTTCTACGGCGAAGTCGAGGCCCTGCGAAGAGTGTTCTGGGTGAAGCCGGAACTGGTGGCAGAAATCGAGTTCGCCGAGTGGACCGATGGAGCAAGCGCGGGAAGCGGACCGAAGTTGCGAGCTCCGGTATTCCTGGGGCTGCGCGACGACAAAGATCCAGAAGACTGTGTGCTGGAGCGAGAACCGAACACTGAACACTGAACACTGGCCACCGCGCTTCCCTACTTTGATCTCTCACCGCGGGCAGGTCCCTGTAGTGCAAGAAGTTGCACCTCCGGGCCTGTGCCATCGAAGTTCAACGCGCAAGAGAGTAACGTCAGCACGTTCTATCGAGCAGGGACGAAGTGGCAAAAGGGCCAGGCGAACCAGGCAGCGGTGCTAGAATTGCAATCACATACCTGCCGTCTCAAGTTGAGTAAGGATCGAAGTGGAGGGGTTGTCATGAGCGCGCGATTGAAGCTTACAGGCTTGCTGGTGGCAGGTGCCCTGTGCCTGCCGGTCGCGGGGCGGGCTGACACCCAGGCGTCGCATCGCGCCCATAAGGCCAAGAAACAGGAGCCACCCCCTCCGCTGCCTTCTGGGCCCCAAGGACCGGTACCACAGATTCCGCTGGATGCCATTCCGGCCGTAGCACCCCAGGTGACGTATCAGGATGGACTGCTGACCATTGTGGCCCCGAACTCCACGCTGGGCGACATTCTCCGCGGCGTGCGCAAACACACGTCGGCCGATATCGAGATCCCGGCTACTGCCAGTGAGCGAGTGGTCACGCGCCTGGGTCCCGGACCTGCCCGGGAAGTGATGGCTGAACTGCTGAATGGCTCACGCTTCAATTACATTCTGCTGGGCTCCGCGGATGATGCCAGCCTGCTGGTGCGGGTGGTGCTGGTAGCCAAGACAGGACCGGACACGCCAGATGCTCAACCAGCCCTGGCAGGCAACCCGGCTCCACCTCCGCAGGTAGCCAAAGTCGCAGATGCCGAGGCCGATCCGGCCGATGACAGTGTCGATGACACCCCGGACCAAGCCCCGGTGGAAGCCGAACAGCCGGCGGCTGCGCCTCCAGACCAGCCGGTTGGAGTGAAGACTCCGCAGCAAATGTTGCAGGAGATGCAGCAGCGGCAACTGCAGATGCAACAGCAACAACCCGGGCAACCGGGAGTTGCGACGCCCGGCCTGCCGCCGCGGCAGCCACAACCGCAGGATCAGCAACAACAATAAAGCCGGCCGCTCAACCTGTTACCGGTCCGGCATCCTGATTGTGTCTTCGCTCGGTTATTCTTGGATTGGTGTGTCCAGGGTTGTCCCGATCAGGGCTGATTGCCAGACCGTTGGGACACAGGCTGCTGCGGTTTGTGAGACCCCACGGCCACCTCCTCGGCGTCAGAGCCGTTCATGGCTTTCTGCAGCAGATTCCAGTCGCGCGTGACGTCGCTTTCGGAGACCTTGGGCGGATTTCCACGCCGCAGTTCCGCATGCAGCCGCGCTTCCAGCAGTTCCTGAGTCAAGGTTCCCGGAGCGTCATTGTCGAGAATGTTGCTGCCTGAGACGCCTACACTCACCACTTCCTCGCCAATCGGAATGCGCATCACAGGACGTCCCTGAGCATCCAGATCGGGGGCGGCATTGCGCAACAGGTTCCGCCATTTTTCGATGCGGGCGCCGTTGCCTTCCGCCGCAGGATCAGCTACAAGATGGTTCAGTTCGCTCTCATACGAGAGGCGATCTTCGGTCCCGAGAGGCGGTTCGAGGGCGCGCTCGGCGTTGAAAACCAGCGCCTGCCGCGCCGGATCAAAGCGCCCTGCGCCCGTGCCCACATAGACAGCCGCCACACAACCGGCAAAGATCGGGCTGAACACCGCGCTGGGAACAATGTATTTCTTCGACTTCAGAAAGGATTCGACCACTCCATGCACCGGCGTGCTGCGCCCCACGCTGCCCTGAACTTGTGGAATCACGAAGCGCGAGAACTGCAATTCAGGATGGCGGGTGCTGAACTTGATCAGGGTCTTCGCCATCTGCTTGGGTGTGGTCATTCCTATATCGGCGACCACGCTGCGGTGCAGGGCTTTCGGGTAGTAGAAGTTGATGACGTCCTTGGCGAAATCAGCGCAGTTCCGGGAGACGAGATGGAAATGCGACCGGTTCGGCGCGGAGTTGTACTCCTGAATGAAGGCTTCGTCCTGCGCCGAAGTAGTTTCGATTTCAAATGCGTAGACCGTGCGGTCGTAGGCAGAGCCCACCAATTCATACCAGTTTCCACCCGGAGTTGCTCCTTTAGCCAGATCGGGCGCCACTGCTTCCAGATGCTTGCGCCGGTATTGGTCACGCAAGAACGCGACCATCTTCGGATCCACAAACAGCGGAATACTGTCCGGCTGCTCGACCGCATAAAGATAAGGAATGAGCGGGATCGCCATCCAGTCGTAGCCCGCAACACCGTCATAGCGGCTGATCACGGCGCCCAGTTCTCCCGGGGCACAGGGGCGCAGCACCAGCGGCGTGTCGGCGCAAACTCCAGATAGATACACGGCCGCATGTCCCGTCGGCGTGAAGAATCCAAGCTTGCCGTAAGGCTCTTCCAGCAGAAGCGTGGCCGAACCACTCGCTAAACTGGCGGAGAGCGGCACCAGCACCAACAACGTGCATAAGGCGCGCCGTATTCTCCTAAGACAGGGCATAGCTATCCTCTTAGAGAAAACCCCTTCCAAAGAGATTAGTTGCCGAAAACGGGGAAAGCGAGTTACGGAAGTCAGAACGTTAGCAAGACTCCCTGGCAACGCGTATCTGGTTGAAAAGTAAGCAGATATAGGAGCCCGGGCTGGTTAAGACGCTTTAGGATCATTGTACAGTAGAAGCACGACGAATCGTCGGCGGCGGGCATCTCCGACGTCATGGCGGATGCGGGTAATTCTTGGATGCAAGGCGGATGTTTCGGGCGAATCGAGTCGCAGCTTCGCGCTAATCGGTCGAATTCAGCTTTCGGATAGCCCAGGCGGCACTCTCGGCGACCACCTCATCCTCGTCCGCTGCCAGCTTGTCGAGCAGCGGAAGGAATTTCCGGTCACCGCTGTTTCCCATGGCGATGACCGCATTCCGGCGCAGCCCTGCGCGCTTCGTCCGGCGAACCGGCGATCCGCGAAACGTGCGCTGAAATTCTTCCGCGCCCATCTCCGCCAGCCAGTCGAGCGCAGGGTTCACCAACCCTGCACGCGGCTGAAACTCAGCCGCATTCGTAGCTGGCGCCTTCCGGTTCCACGGGCAGACGTCCTGGCAAATGTCGCATCCGAAAACGTGCCGCCCCATCCCGGCGCGAAGCTCGTCATCGTCAGGAAGTACGCCACGCTTTTCGATCGTGAGATAAGCGATGCACTTGTTGGAGTCGAGCTGATAGGGCGCGATCAATGCATCCGTCGGGCAGGCATCAATACAGCGGGTGCAGCTGCCACAGCGATCAGGAGCGGGCAGGGCGGGTTCGAGATCAAGCGAGGTAAGAATCACGCCCAGGAAGAGCCAAGACCCCAGCTTCTGGTTGATGATGCACGTATTCTTCCCGATCCAGCCGATGCCGGCATACTTCGCCGCCACGCGTTCGACGATCGGGCCGGTGTCGACGTAGCAGCGGGTAATCACTTCACCTTCATCCTGCGCAGGCACATTTTTCACTGCCGCTTCGACCTTACGCAACCGCGGCATCACCGAGTCGTGATAGTCCTGCTGGCCCCAGGCGTAGCGGGAGATCCAGCCGCGGGCTTCCTCTGGCATCTGTGTTGAATACGGTTGCGCCGTGTTGTAGTTGATGGCGCACACCACAACACTTCGCGCCCAGGGAGCCGCGTGCGCCAGCGACGCACGCTTCAGGCGTCCTTGCTCATCGCGTGCTTCCAGATATTTCATCTCGCCGGCGTGCCCTTCGGCAATCCAACGCGGAAAGTACTCCAGCTCCGGAGCGTCCTCGACTGGAGCGACCCCCGCCAGATCAAAACCAGCCTCTGTAGCGGCTTGCACAACCGTGGCCGAGATGGTTGCGGATCGAAGCATGGCAGATCAGGACAGGGAAATCAGAGTTACACGAGGCACGCCGCAGCGAAGCATCAGTTCCAATTTGGAACTGCGCTTCACTTTTTAGTTCGCAAAAGCGCGTTCCCCCGCGTGATCAGCGTATAAGCTTTTGCTCACAGAGTCACGCAACTCACGCTGCGCGTTCTCCGAATTTCTTTGCAAAGGAGACCATCCGTATGCCGCAACCCACACCCGCACAAACCCCAATCATCCAAATCTCTGTGATCAACGAGAGCACCGTGCTGGCCGACACCGATGTCGCGCCAGTCATGGCCGCGCTTCAGAAGCAGGTGGCCAACGACTTCGGCCCTGTCTGGGGGACCGCTGCCACGCTCAGCATCGTCCCCAAGGGCACTCAACCTCCCAGTGGGAGCTGGTGGCTCGTATTGCTCGACGACTCCGACCAGGCCAACGCCCTGGGCTACCACGACCTCACCACCGAGGGACTGCCCATCGGCAAGGTCTTTGCCGCAAGCGACCTGAAGGCGGGCACGTCCTGGACAGTCACCGCCAGCCATGAACTTCTGGAAATGCTGGGCGACCCTAACATCAACCTGACCGTGTTCGTCGAGAACAGCAACACTGCCGGAGTTCTGTACGCCTACGAAGTCTGCGACGCCTGCGAGGACGATAGCCTGGGCTATCAAATTGACAACGTCCTGCTTTCCGATTTCGTCTACCCATCCTGGTTTGAAAGTTTCCGTCCCGAGGGGTCTTCCCAGTTTGATCGCATGAACAAGATCGAGAAGCCGTTTCAGCTACTGGTGAATGGCTACATCGGGATCTTCAACGTGAACTCGGGCAGCGGCTGGCAGCAACAGACTGAGGAGAAGCGTCCGGCCAACGCCCTGCATCGCGGAGCCGTCGGCACTCGCCGCGAACGCCGCGGCATTCCTCACGAACTGTGGATTAACAGCCTGCCGCAGCGCAAGATCGCGGGCAATGCGCAAAAGTACCGCCAGCAACTACAGACGATCCAAAAGCGGCGGGAAGCAGCCTGAAAATTTCCCCCTGGGCCCTCCCCCTTACGCCCCGCGCGAGAGCGTGGGGCTTTTTTCTCGGTGGCCAGTGGGCGTGATTAGTGGCCAGTGGCCGGCAAGAGCATTTACGACTCTTCGCCTTACCTGAGGGCACATGAGCGGCGCTCGGGGCTTAGATCCCCAGCTTCTTCACTTCCTCGTTGTAATACTTGCGGTACAGGATGTCCCACTCCTGCGAGCCTTCGAGGATGGTGCGTTTCTGGCTCTCGATCTTCAGGCGGGCGGCCTGGTCGATTCTTGCTTCGTGATTCAGAAGTTCTTCAAGAATCTTGCGGGTTTCCTGGCGGATGGTGTTGGGGTCTTCGATGAACTCGACTTCGTCCGTAAGTTTGAGGGCGTCGGCGACCGCTCGCGCCAGCACGTTCACCTTGTCGCGGCTCAGTCTCACAGCACCGCCTTGTACTTGCGCACCAACTCAGTCTTCACCTTGCGGAACATCTCCTGATAGTTGGCACCGGTCTTGTTCATCTCTTCGGAATAAGCTTCGAGGATCACCCGGACTTCGTCGTTGATACGGTCTTCGAGGGTGAGTTCTTCGAGCAGCGCGGCATGGACGCGCTCCGTGACCTTGGGCACAGCCGAGGTCTCGATGGCCTTGCCGGCAATCAGTTTCTTGGTAACTTCGCGGGCCAGGTAGCCCACGTATTCCTTGGAAAGAAGCATGTGCGGATCGAATGTCCTGTGTCAGCGGAAACTCGCGTGCGAATCATAAAGTGTAACACGCCAGCGGATGGGGCAGTTCCCAATCTATATCGCCTTACGATATACTAGACGTGTCACTGGATCGGGGCACGATACAATCGGCGGCATGAAGAAGCTCACCTTGTCGGACTATCAGGCGCTGGCGGAATTCCGTTATCAGATCCGCCGCTTCCTCCACTTCAGCGAGCAAGTGGTGAAGCAGGCGGGCCTGGAGCGTGGGCAGTATCAACTCATGTTGGCCATCAAAGGCATCCCGGCCGGAGTTCGACCGCGCATTCGCGAATTGGCCAACCGCATGCAAATCCGCCACCACAGCACCGTCGAACTGGTGAACCGCCTGGAAGCCGGAGGCTTTGTGGATCGTACGCGCGCCGAAGACGATCGCCGCGAGGTGCTGCTCGCGCTCACCCCCAAAGGAGAAAAGGTCCTCGGCGAACTGGCGCTCCATCATCACGACGAATTACGCTCGACCGGACCCGAGCTGGTCACCGCCCTTCGCCGCGTCATGCGCGAAGGCACCGAGGCCGCGCTCCCGCATCCCACCTCCTCCCACGAAAAAGGAAAACCGTAAAGCATCCATGAGCGCCCTCAACCCCACCGCCCCAGGCAGAACCGGCGCGGCCTTCGACTCGCCGCCACCCGCGCCTTTCCGCATGCTGCTGGTCTCGCTGCTTTCCGCCGCGATCGGTCTGGTGGCCGGGGTCGTGGCTTTCGCTCTCTACAAGTTGATCGGGCTGTTCACCAACCTTTTCTTTTTCCATCGCTGGTCGACTGACTTTTCCAGCGCCCAGCACAATCAGCTCGGCTGGATCGTCATTGTCGTTCCGGTCATCGGCGGCCTCATTGTGGGCGTCATGGCCAAGTACGGCACCTCGAAAATCAAAGGCCACGGCATTCCGGAAGCCATGGAGGCCGTGTTGTTTAATCGCAGCCGGATCGCGCCGCGAGTCGCCATCCTGAAGCCCATCTCGGCGGCCATTGCCATCGGCACCGGCGGCCCCTTCGGAGCGGAAGGCCCGATTATTCAAACCGGCGGAGCGATCGGCTCGCTGGTCGGCCAGGCCTTCCACACCACGGCGGTCGAGCGCAAAGTTCTGCTCGCCTGCGGCGCCGCCGCCGGCATGTCGGCCACCTTCAACACGCCCATCGCTGGCGTGATTCTCGCCATCGAGCTCTTGCTCTTTGAATTCAAGTCGCGCTCTTTCATCCCGCTCGTGATCGCCAGCACATTGGCCACCGCGGTCCACATGCAGCTTCTGGGCGCAGGACCGATGTTCCGGGTTAGCGCAATGGATTTCGCCATTCCCCGCGGGCTCCCCTTTTATCTTGTCTTGGGGCTGCTCTGCGGCCTCGCAGCCGTCGGCTTCAGCAAACTCCTCTACTGGGTGGAAGATCAGTTCGAGAAACTTCCCGTCAACGAAGTGTGGTGGCCCGCCATCGGCGCGCTCGGACTGGGCATCATTGGATTCTTCGTGCCCCGCGTGCTCGGCGTCGGCTATGACACGATCGGCGACATTCTCAACGGCCAGCTCGCCTGGAAAATCTTGCTCGTCGTCATGCTGGCCAAAGCCGCTGCCCTGGCCGTCTCGCTCGGCTCCGGCACCTCCGGCGGATTGCTCGCCCCCTGCTTCATGTGGAGCGCCGCCATGGGCGGCATTTTTGCCATGGTTTCGAACCACTTCCTACCCGGCGCGCATCTGTCTCCCGGAGCCTTCGCGTTAGTCGCCATGGGCGCGGTGTTTGCCGCAGCGTCCCGCGCCACGTTTACCTTCATTATCTTCGCCTTCGAAATCACGCGCGACTACAACTCCGTCTTGCCTCTGATGCTGGTCAGCGTCATCGCCGATGGCATCGCCATGCTGCTGATGCCCAACAGCTCGATCATGACGGAAAAACTGGCACGCCGCGGCCTGCGCGTCCATCAGGATTATGAAACCGATGTTCTCTCCCAAGCCAGGGTCGCCGATACCATGGAGCAGGATCTGCCAGCCATCCCTGCCGGCACCACAGTGGGTGCGCTGGCAGAACGAATTGCGAAGCACGATCCTGCGGTCGCTCGCCACGAAGCCCTGTTAATCCTCGATGACGCCGGAAAACTTGCGGGCATCATCACCCGCGGCGACCTGCTCCGCGCGCTCGACAAAGATTCTTCCGGAGCGATGACGGTTCAGGAAGCCGGCAGCACCCGGCTGGTGGTCACTCACCCCGATGAACTGGTCTCCGAAGCCGCCGCCAAGATGCTCCAGAATGATATCGGACGCCTGCCCGTGGTCGATCGCGCCGACCAGCGCAAAGTTGTCGGCTACCTCGGCCGCAGCGGCGTGATGGCCGCCCGCCTCCGCCGCTTCCAGGATGAACACGTCCGCGAACCAGGATGGTTCCCCACGAAGTCCGGCCTAAAAGGTGAGGGTTGAAGTGGGTATGCAAGGACGCAGAGATGTGGAGGTTCGGGATGTGGGGACAGCCGCCTCGGCTGTCCAGCCAAGCGCAGCGAGGCTTAGGGGCCAGCACGGCCCATTCCATCGATCAGATTTCGAGTGGATTAAGGTGAGACCGAACTCTACGGCTTCCTTTGCGCCGCCTCGATCAACGGCCGCAACGCCTCCACAGAAACTCCAAGCGTGCCGCCGGAGAATCCATCAATGTAAGCGGAGTTCACTCCGATCACTTCCGCGTTGGAGTTAAACACCGGCCCGCCACTGCCCCCGTGCGCCGTGGGAGCATCGTAGATCAGCTTGTCGCCCACCACATCGCCCAGATGCCCGCACGTGGTCGAAGGCCGAATCAGCGACAGCGCCGCCAGCTCGCTGGCCGCCGTAATATCGTTGTGCCGGTATGCCAGCCGCTGGTAAATCCCGCTCGGCGACTTAGCCACCATCCCGGCAATCCCCATGGGATATCCGATCACCGTGACCAGCTCTCCCGGCGTGGCGACCCCTCTCGCCAGCGGCAGGACGGCAATTCCGCGCACCGCATCTCTGTTCTCAATCCTCAGCACGGCAAGATCGCCCGTCGAAGAGACCGCGCCCGGCGTCAAGCTCACCGGCGTCGGCGAACCCGGAAAGAAGACCACCAGGCTCTCCAGCATGGCCGTCGCCCCGCGATGGATCAGATCTTCCGCTTCGCTATCGCCATACCAGGGCTCAGCCACGTGCCGGTTGGTTGCCATCAGTCCGTCGCCCACCAAAAACCCTGTTCCCGACACGCGCGCCCGAATCGCCGCATTCTGGTTCGGGAACCCAACCTGGTACACGCCGTAAATGTAACCGATGGAATTCCGGTACCGGTTCAGTACCAGCGCCGGCATTGCCTGCTCTTTTTCGAGCTGTGCCACTTGCTGTGTAAGCTGCTGCACCTGCTTCTGCAGTTCGTCGGGCTGCACTCCCTGTGCCGTGACCGGCGCGTAGTAGTGAAACATCGCCACTGCGCCAATCAGCAACACAACTCCCAGCACGGCCTGTACCACCTGCTGCCAGCTTTCGCTGACCGCGCTCGGTTCCTGCGGAATTTCCAGTTCGGACATGAGTTACCATCTTCCCTTGTCCGGCAAGGCTTTTCCACAGTACGGAAGATACGGTACGGAAGATGATGTACAGGGGATTGGGAAAGTGTCGTAAGGAGGCGTTCGGGGGAGCAGCACGGAAACATCTGGGGACGGCCGCCTCGGCCGTCCAGCCGAGCGCAGCGAGGCGCAGAGCCTGGGCGGCTTCCGGTCGTTTGATTTTGGGCAGCTTGACCTTGGCTGGCGCAGCGCTTCCAGCGCTGCGATCAGCGACCACTCTGAAACCGGGCTTTAGCCCGCGAGGTACCTAACCGGGGGCCACTAAGCCTTCCCGATTCCCAGCCGCTCGGCCATCTCGTCGTAAAGAAAGCCCTCACCTGCAACGTACGGCTGCACCCATTCGCCATCGATCACAAACTGCGGGATGGCGCGTTTGCCAGTATGCTTCACAATCTCATCGACCGCGCCCGGCGTGCTCTCGACGTCAATCTCCTTATAGGGAATGTTGTGCTTGGCCAGAAAGCGCTTGGCCTCGCGGCAATCCGGACACCAGGCGGCAGAGTAAACAGTAAGTTCCATGCGTTAAACCCGCGACAACTGAGCCACCGTGCGCTCGTTGACGACGTTGCCCGTATTCAGCGTGGAAGCCGGCTCAAACAACACGATCCAGCATTCCTGCTCCGCCACTGGCCGATGTTCCACCCCGCGCGGCACCACAATAAATTCGCCTTCTTCGATCCATTCCTGCCGGTCGAGGAACTCCATGCGGAACCGCCCCTTCACCACCAGAAACATCTCGTCTTCGTTGTCGTGATGATGAAACACGAACTCGCCCTTTGTCTTGACCAGCTTTACCATCTGTCCATTAAGCTCGCCAGCGATGTGAGGCTTGTAGTATTCCGAAATCTTCGCAAATTTCTCGGCAATGTTGACCTTGTCCATAATGCGCCCTCAACCAATACACTACACGTCAGATTCGTCTGAAACGAATTGGTCGCAAAACAAAAGCCGCCAGCGAACGCTGACGGCTGAAAGCTGAAAGCTGCTATCTAGCTGTTCTCGTACAACAGCACGCCCTCGGTCTTCTCCGCATCCACCGGACGGTAGAACAGCTTGTTGTCCTCGAGAAAGACCTCAATAAACGCCGGACGCGTAGTGATCGTGCCTTGAATCAGCGCCTCCGACAGCGGGTCTTCAATGTATTTCTGCAACGCCCGGCGCAGTGGCCGCGCTCCGTAGGTGCGGTCGGTCAGCGTCTGGTTTAGAATCCACTTCTTGGCATCATCCGCCACCGTCACGGTGATCGACTTCTGCGCCAGGTTCTGGTTCAACTGCGTGACCATAAGCTCCAGAATCTGGATCAGGTCCGCCTCGCTCAACGCCAGGAACAGAATGATCTCATCCAACCGGTTCAGGAATTCAGGATTGAAGGTGCGCTTCACCTCGCCCTTCACCAACTCCTCGACCTTTCCCGAAACCATTTCGTCCTTGGTCGACTGGAAGCCAAAGCCCTCGCGCTTCTGCAGGTGCCGAGCCCCAATGTTCGACGTCATGATGAGGATCGTATTCTTGAAGTCAACCGTGTTGCCCAGTCCGTCGGTCAGTTGGCCATCTTCAAAAACCTGCAGCAGGATATTGAACACATCCGGATGCGCCTTCTCAATTTCATCCAGCAGCACCACCGAGTACGGCGCGCGCTTCACGCGCTCGGTCAACTGCCCGCCCTCTTCATAACCCACATATCCTGGAGGCGAGCCGATCAGCTTCGAGACCGAATGTTTCTCCATGAACTCCGACATATCGAAGCGGACCAAAGCTTTCTCCGTTCCGAACATGAACTGCGCCAGCGTGCGCGCCACTTCCGTCTTGCCCACGCCCGTCGGTCCCAGGAAAAGGAACGAACCGATCGGACGGTTCGGGCTCTTCAACCCCGCGCGCGAACGCCGGATCGCCCGCGCCAGCGCATTGATCGATTTATCCTGCGAAATAATCCGCTTGTGCAGCTCTTCTTCGATGCGCAGCAGCTTCTGCGTCTCTTCTTCTTTAATCGAGGTAATGGGAACGCCCGTCCAGCGCGAAACTACGTCTTCGATGTCTTCGCGGCCGACTACGCCGGTCGAAGACTCATCCAGATGGTATTTCTCCCGCAGCGCCCGCAAATTCTCGCGTTCTTTGCGTTCTTCATCCGAGTAAAAACGCGCTTTCTCGAATTCATGGTTCGCGATCGCGTTCTCCATGCGATGCACGATGAACTTGATCCGCTTCTGCACCTCGGAGATCTCTTCGGGCTGCGAGGTCTGGCGCAGCTTCACCCGCGCCCCAGCTTCGTCCACTAGGTCAATCGCTTTATCCGGCAGGAACCGGTCTGGAATATAGCGGTTCGAGTGCGACACCGCGAAGTTGATCGCATCGTCTGTATAGGTAACGGCGTGGAACTTCTCATACCGGTCCTTGATGCCGAACAGTATCTTCACTGCGTCCGTCTCATTCGGCGGAGGAACCTTCACCGCCTGGAAACGCCGCTCCAGCGACCGGTCCTTCTCAATCGATTTCCGGTATTCTCCCGGAGTGGTTGCGCCGATGCACTGAATCTCTCCGCGCGACAAAGCCGGCTTCAGGATGTTAGCCGCATCCAGCGAGCCTTCCGCCGATCCCGCGCCCACCAGCGTATGCAGCTCGTCAATAAAGATGATGGAGTTCTGCGACTCCATCAGCTCTTTCATGATGGTCTTCAGCCGCTCTTCAAATTGTCCGCGATATTTTGTGCCAGCAACAATCAAAGATAGATCGAGCGCCAGAATTCTCTTGTCCGCCAAAAACGACGGCACCTCGCCATCGGCAATGCGCTGCGCCAAGCCTTCGACGATGGCGGTCTTGCCCACGCCCGGCTCACCGATCAGCACCGGATTGTTCTTGGTGCGCCGGCACAGAATCTGCACCACGCGCTCCAGTTCTCCGTCACGTCCCACCAGCGGATCAAGCTGGCTGTCCATCGCCGCCTGCGTAAGATCGCGCGAGAACTCGCTCAACAGCGACGACTCACGCTGCCGTTGCGGCGCCGCCTTTTCCTGGCTCGTGCGCGCCAATTCTTCCCGGATCGTCGCCAGCCGCAGCCCGCGCTCGTGCAAAATCTCCGCCGCAAAACACTTCTCTTCCCGCAGCAATCCCAGCAGCAGGTGTTCGGTCCCAATGTGCCGGTGCGAGAGCCGCTCTGCCTCTTCCGCCGCAAACGCCAGCACCCGCTTGCACTCGTTGCTCAGCGGGAGATCCACCGAGGTCGATACCTTTTCCCTGATCGTGGTGTGACCCTCGATCTGCTTGCGGATCGACTCCACCGAGGCGTGCGAACGCAAGAATCGGTTGGTCAGGGCTTTATCTTCGCGCAGGAGCCCCAGCAGCAGGTGCTCGGTCTCTATATAAGGAGACCCGAACTGGCTTGCTTCGTAGCGCGCAAAGAAAATCACGCGCCTGGCTTTCTCCGTATAACGTTCAAACATAATGCCCCTTCCCCCTGAACCCTTCCGGCCGAGAAGGCTTGCTCCGGCTCGGCCCTACTGAAAACCTGGCCCGGTGGTGGTCTCGTCTTTCTTCTTGCTTCCCACCACTTCATTATGCAAGCAAACTGCCATCGGCCAATTACCCTAACGTTTCTATTATGTTACCGAAGGAACCTGTTTAAATCCCCTTTTGCTGCAGATTAACTCAAGTTTCTTGCACAGTGTCTTACTAATCTTGCTCCTCATCCCTACGTCGGCAACGACTCCGGTCTGATCTCTTCCACACGCCCCCGCGCCAGCCGCAAGACTCGGTGGCAGCGCCGCGCAAATGACAAATTATGCGTTGCAATCAGGGAGGTGAGCTGGTGCTCGCGATGTAGTCGCGCGATCAATTCGAAAACTGCTTCCGCCGTCTGTCCATCAAGGTCCCCGGTAGGCTCATCCGCCAACAATAACTTTGGACCGGTAATGAGCGCCCGTGCCAGAGCCACCCGCTGTTGCTCCCCGCCCGAAAGCTCTCCCG
>Ga0308309_10000292_pt1 | contig 34225 bp, 33 predicted proteins | sample HubBroMetageWFT5_FD_192491 | JGI IMG/M metagenome (GOLD analysis project Ga0308309, IMG submission 192491) | Warmed and freeze-thawed soil microbial communities from the Hubbard Brook experimental Forest, New Hampshire - Hubbard Brook CCASE Soil... | ecosystem: Environmental > Terrestrial >...
CGCAGAAGCGCACGAAGCGGGCGCCCTTTACCGAGGCGTTGATGTCCAGCACGCCGGCGAGGAAGGCGGGCTGGTTCGCGACGATGCCGACGGAGCGGCCATCGAAGCGCGCAAAGCCCACGACGATATTTTTTGCGTAGTGCTCGTGCACTTCGAAAAATTGGGAGTCGTCGGCGAGTGCGTGGATTACGTCCTTGATGTCGTACGGTTGTTGCGGATTTTCGGGAACCATCGCGTTGAGCGAAGGCGTGACGCGGTCCCACGGATCGCTGCTAGGTTTTCGCGGCGGGTCGTCCAGATTGTTCGACGGCAGATAGCTGAAAAGTTCGCGGATCATGGCCAGGCATTCGGCATCGTCGCGGGAAATAAAATGCGCGACGCCGCTGGTGGCGTTGTGGGTCATGGCGCCACCCAGTTCCTGCTTGGTGACTTCTTCGTGGGTAACGGTCTTGATCACGTCCGGGCCGGTGACGAACATGTAGGACGTGTCGCGAGTCATGAAAATAAAGTCGGTGATCGCCGGAGAATAGACGGCGCCGCCGGCGCAGGGTCCCATGATGGCGCTGATCTGAGGGATCACGCCGCTGGAGAGCGTGTTGCGCAGGAAAATTTCCGCGTAGCCTGCGAGCGACTTGACGCCTTCCTGGATGCGCGCGCCGCCGGAATCGTTCAGGCCAATCACCGGGGCGCCGGCGCGCATGGCCAGGTCCATGATCTTCGTGATTTTCCCGGCGTTGGCCTCCGAAAGCGAGCCGCCGAAGACGGTGAAATCCTGCGCAAAGACGTAAACGAGGCGGCCACCGATGCGACCATAGCCGGTGATGAATCCGTCGCCAGGCGGACGCTGGGCTTCCATGCCGAAATCGTGGGAGTGGTGGCGGACGAACTTGTCGAGTTCCTCGAAGGAGCCTTCATCGAGCAGCAGGTCCACGCGTTCGCGGGCGCTGAGCTTGCCTTGCTTGTGTTCGCGCTCGCGGCGTTCGGCGCCGCCGCCGGCTTCGGCTTCGGCGTTGCGCTTGCGGAGTTCTTCGAGGCGGTCGTGGTGTTTACGATGAGCGGTCATGGGAGGGGCCGGCGGGGAGTGAATGGCGAGCGGTGATTCGCAAAACGGGCAGAAAAAGTAGCGATTAGACAGGCGTGACTGGTGCCGTATGGTGGGTGATTCGTGGGATGCAAATCGTGCGAAATATGCGACCGCAAGCATGCATTTTTCGACCGATTCGAATAGGACTCTACGCTGCTTACAGAGGAGTTAGGGGCGCTTCGAATTGCAGAGGAGCCGATTAGAAATGGCGTGAGTGGTGAATTGGGATCGGTATGAGCTAGGCGTTGTGTTGAACTCGGCTCTGTTGCGTTTTGCAGTTGTGAAGAGCGGAAGGGCGGCTGGTTCATTCCGTGAGTCGTTCGCGAATTTTGTTGGTGGAACACAGGACACGGTAGCACGTTGTTCGGGAAAATGCGAACGATGCTGTGTGTACATTCGCGCGGCTGTTGATGTTGATTCAGCGCGGGGCGGCGCGATCGAGAAGTTCGTGGATTAGCGTTTGATACGGTTTGGATCGTTTGGCCGCGAGGCGACGCAGGCGAGCCAGCAATGGCGGCGCGATGCGAATCGCGATGAGCTGTTTGGCTTTGCCGGTCTTGGGGCGGCCGACGCGGCGCGCGCGCCTGAGTTCCTCGTCCATGGACTGCGGAATATCCGAGAAATCGATGCGACGATCCGACCTATGCCGCGCGGTCTTTGCGGCTGGCTTGGCGCGCGCTGATGATGCGAATGCTTTCTTTGTCATAATTGACTTTCCTCGCAGTACAAACAACCATCACAATGCAGCTCTTCGAAGACGCCCCTAGCCGCTTACTGCATAGCTCTCGATTCGAGTGTTCCGGATCCGCCCAATCGAGTGCGTCGGGATCGCTGAATACCGTCGCGGCTTCTTCAAACCAGACTCTGTGCAGCGCGAGATTCGCTACGGCTTGCGGCGTGTCCCACGACAACACATTATTGTATATACACTAATGGGTGCGCCAAATCAACCGATCAGGTCCTTGTAAGCCTGCGAGCAGGTCGGAAAGTGGAACTACAAAGCGCGCAGTTGCGGCGCTCGATCGGAGCGACGGCGCAGTGGACCGCGGGAAAGCGAACAGAGATCCTTCGCTGCGCTCAGGTTGACTTCCGAACCGTGAATCAGGAGATTGGCGTTCCCAGGGGGCGGGTCTGAGACCCGCCCCTACGGATGCAAAATCTATACATCGGCAGACTGAGCCGGGGCTTGCGGCGGCGCGGATGCGTTGGCCCTTGGCTATGGCGCGCAGGCGTCGGCTGAGCTGGCGGCGTCGTGAGACGAGCTGGTTATAGACATGACCGTTGCGGTGGGGAGAGCGGCCAGGGCGGATTTGGCGAGGATTGTGTTGGTGGCTGGGACGGCTTGGGAATCGAGGTCGTGCCAGGCGGTCAGGTTTTTGTTTAGTGCGCTGCAGGATTCTTCCAGGACTACTTTCGCGGTTTGGCTCGGGGCGGCGTCGCCGGATTGGATGAAGAAGCTTGTGCGGGCCAGGTCGCGATTGATGGGGCCTACGCCGGGAGCTTCGAAAGTGCCTTCCACGATTGCGGCGGCTTTCTTGTCCAAATCCCAGAGGGCGTCGGCCGATGCTTTGGCTTGGGGGTCGGCGGTCCAGGCTTTCTCGTCCTTGGGTTTTTCTTCAGGCTTTTCGTTGTCGTTTGCGGCGGCGCTGATTCGGTCCGCGTTCGGCTTTTCTTCGGGCTTCACGCCGAGAGTCTTCAGGCGGTCGGCGATGGCGGCGCGGAGGTTGGTGATGGATTGGAAGGCTTTGGTGCTGGCGGCCAGACCGGAATCAATGCGCTTGGCGGCGAGGAGTTGCGCTTCGAGGTCCGCTTGAGAAACGTGGACGCGCGGATCGAGGGTGATGGTAAGCGGCTGCTTCATGACCGTACCGTTGCCGATGAGAATCACTTCGTACTGGCCGGGGACGGCGAGAGGGCCGAGAGTTTGCTCGCGCGGCGTGTCGGCAGGCAGTGCGTGGTCGGAGATGGTGTACTCGATGTAATCGAGCAGGCCGCCGTAGTAGCTGAAATTCAGGGCTTGCGGCGGATCGTAACGCAAATCCCAGACGAAGCGGTTCAGTCCGGCTTCTTTCGAAAGATGCGCGGGCTTGCCGAACCAGTAATCCGGAACGTTTTTGGGCGTGGAATCCACGGCGGGGGTGAGGCTGTTGAAGCGGCGCACTACTTTTCCTTGCGCGTCGTGGATTTCGACGCTGAGCGGGTTGGAGGGGACGGATTTCAGGTAGTAATCAATGATGGCGCCATCGGGGGGATTTTGCGCGGTGGGTTCTTCGGGCGGCAGAGGGGTTTCCTGGTCGTTATCGTAGCGAACGCGGATGGCGGTGGCGGGCTTCAGCAAATACGCGTTGGACTTGGTGATTTCCGGTCCGGCCTGACGGAGCGGGGTGATGTCGTCGAGGATCCAGATGGCGCGGCCATAGGTGGCGGCGACGATGTCGTCGCCATGCACGGCGAGGTCGCGAACATCGGAGGCCGGGAAATTCAGCTGCAGGGATTGCCAGTGGTCGCCATCGTCGAAGGAAACGTAGAGCGCGTTTTCGGTTCCGGCGTAGAGCAGGCCCTTGCGCACGGGATCTTCGCGGATTACGCGGGCGATCCAATCGGGCTGCAAGCCTGTAGTGATTTTCTGCCAGGATTTCCCGGCGTCGCGCGTGCGGTAGATGTAGGGCTGCAGATCCTTACGCGCGTTGAGAGCTACGTACGCAGTGCTGGGGTCGTAATGTGACGCTTCGATGGCTTCAATCTCACTGTTTTTTGGCAGGCCGGAGGGCGTGACGTCTTGCCAGGATTGCGAAGCGTCGCGCGTGGTTTGCACCAACCCGTTGCTGGTGCCGGCCCAGAGGACAGACGCGTTGAGCGGCGAAGGAGCCAGGACCGTTAGCGAAGTGCGGCGCGGACGCTGGGCCAGCTCGAAATCGTCTTTGCCTCCGGCGTCGCGTTCATCGAGGTCCACAGCTTCTTCGTCTTCATTCAGAGGAGAGTGCGTGTTTGCGGACGGTGCTGGCGCCGGCATCGTCGCGTTCAGGTTCGCAGTGCTCGCAGGCGCGGCCGTTTGCGCGTGCGGTTGATCGGCCGGCGCGCCGGGAGCGGCGGCGGGCGTGGTGAGGTCGGGGCTGATCTGCGTCCAGCGATCGCCGCCGCTGGTGGTTTTCAGGACGTACTGCGCGCCGAGGTAGAGCGTGTGCGGATCCTGCGGCGAAAAAACCAGCGGAGGCATCTGTGACATGCGATCTTTCGCGCCGCGGACGAAAACATGCACGATTTGTCCGGTGGTTTTGTCGAAACGCAAAATGCTGCCGTACCAGCCGCCGGAATAAACGATGCTGGGGTTCGCGGGATCAGGAGCGATGTAACAGAATTCGAAGCCGCCGATGGAAAACCAGTCGCGGAAACTGATTTCACCGTAATCGCTGCGATCGGGAACGGCGGCGGTGCCGCTATCCTGCTGCGGGGCGTAGGAAACGTAAGGAAATTGATTGTCGGTGATGACGTGGTAGAACTGGCCGGTGGGCTGATTGTACCAACTGCTCCAGGTGAGGCCGGCGTCGAGGCTGATGGTGGCGCCCTGGTCCACGCCGAGAATCATGCGCTTTGAATTTTGCGGATCAATCCAAAGGACATGATAATCATCGCCACCCGGCGCGCCTTTATACGCCGTGAAATTCTGGCCGCCATCGGTGGAGCGGTAGGTGGTGGTTTGCATGACGAAAACCATTTCTGGATTTTTCGGATCTACGTACACGCGGCAGATGTAGAGATTGCCGGTGATGCGGGGGTCTTTGGTGATTTGGCGCCAGTGGGCGCCGCCATCGTCGGAGCGGAACAGGCCGGGTTCCATGATGGCGAAGATTCTTTGGCCTTTGGTGTTGGGAGCGACGGCGAGACCGACGCGTCCGCGCGGCGTAGCGGGCAACCCCTCTTCCGAAGTGGGCTTCCAGGTGGCGCCTTCGTCGGTGGATTTGTAGATCCAGGAATCCTGCGTGTGGGAATCGGCAGGAGCGGTGCGGAAATCGAAAGGCTTCCAGAGAGCGGCGTAGAGAATGCGCGGATTGTCGGGGTCGGCGGCCATATTGGAAACGCCGGCCATGTCGTCCTTGTAGAGAGTTTTAGTCCAGGTCTTGCCGGCGTCGGTGGTTCTGTACACGCCGCGATGTTCGCTGGGCGCGTCGATGCCGAGGATGGGATGGCCGAGGACGCCGACCACGATGATGTTGGGATTGCGCGGGTCAATGAGGACCGTGCTGATGAAGCGCGAATCTTTCAGGCCGATGTTGGTCCAGGTGGCGCCGGCATCGGTCGAGCGGTAGACGCCGTCGCCGGCGGTTTGTTCGCCGGTGCCGACGATGATGATGTTGGAATTGGAGGCGGCGATCGCGACGTCGCCGATGGACGCGACGTGTTCGTCGTCAAAGATTGGATTCCAGGTGGCGCCGCCGCTGGTTGTCTTCCAGACGCCGCCGCCGGGCGTGCCCATGTAGTAGGTGGCGGCATCGCCGGGGACGCCGACGACTGCGGAGACGCGTCCGGCGCGGTAGGGGCCGATGAGGCGCCAGCGCATGGCGGAATAGAGGCTGGGATCAACCGCGAGAGTTGCGGTAGCTGATGGCGATGCTGCTGCTGCGGAATTTTGCTGGGCGTGGAGTGTTGCGGCTGTCGCGGCAGTTGCGGAGCTGATGAGCAGAACCGCGGCGAGAAGGCGTTGATGACTGGGCAAGTCGATCCTCCGGAAAACAGGGAAGTTTACCATTCTGGCGTAAATGTGACCCACGATTTGGACGTACGACGGGGTGATTCGGTTTTTTTCTGCTGCGCGATTCGCGCCCGACTGTGCCCATGCGGGGCAGCGCGCTGTTTCGATGCTTGGGCGAATTTCAGTCTGCGGGCACGGTATAGCTCGCCCCCGGGACTAGAGAACAAAAAGAGTCGGCAGGACGCCGGCGCTACCCTTCAAACCGGCACCGCCGGTTCTCAGGGTGAATCGCCCTGTGGGACGATTCAGTGGAGGCCTGACCAATCGTCGGCGAGGAGGATGGAATTGCTGGGATTGGATGGGTCATATTTGACACTGGCGGTTTGGCCTGCGGCTACGCGGCCTAGGTGCTTGGCTTCGTCGAGGCCGGTGATGTCTTGCGCGGTTTCGTAGGTTACGCCGGAGATTGCGTAGGTGTAGTAGAGGAGTTTTTGCGTGCCGTTGGGGGAGGGGGCGGCGCGTTTCTGAAACATGCCGTGCGATTTCGCGGCGGAATCGTTCGCGTCGCGAGCGTGTTCGACGATTTCCAGTACCTGGCCTTCGACGATGCGGCCGACGCGATTGAGGTAGGCGCGGCGCTGGCGTTCGATGTCGGTCTCATCTTCGGGCTTGCGGCGCAGCCACAGAACGATGCCGACAAGCACGACCACCGCGATGCCGGCTAGCGGGAGCCATTCGTGCCAATCATTCAGGAGTTCTTTCAACGCCAGCCTTTTCCGCTGCGGATCAATCCTGCGCGGCGACGACGGGATTTCTGAGCGTGCCGATGCCGCCGACGCTCACTTCGACTATGTCGCCAGCAGCCAGAGGGCCGACGCCCGAGGGCGTGCCGGTGGCGATCACGTCGCCGGGTTCGAGCGTCATCACCTGTGCGATGAAGCGGATTATAACATCAACGGAAAAGATCATTTCCGACGTGTGTCCAGACTGTTTCCTGATTCCGTTCTGATAGGTTTCGACGGTGGCGCCGGAGGGAGCGAGCTGCGTTTCGAGGATGGGGCCGAAGGGGCAGAATGTGTCGAAGCCTTTGCCGCGGGTGAACTGGCCATCGAGTCTTTGCAGGTCACGGGCGGTGACTTCGTTGAGGCAGGTGTAGCCGAGGATGTAGGGGGCGGCGGTTTCGTCGTCTTTTAGATGGTAGCAAGTGCGGCCGATGATGACGGCCAGCTCGCCCTCGTAGTCCACGCGTTGCGAGATGCGGGGGAGGACGATGGGTTCTTCGGGAGCGATGACCGAGGATGGAGGCTTCAGGAAGATCAGCGGTTGCGTGGGGACGACATTGCCTAGTTCCTTGGCGTGGTCGGAATAATTGCGGCCGACGCAGACGATTTTGCTGGGGGCGGAGGGAGGGAGGAATTTTATTTGGTCGAGCGGCCAGGTTTTTCCGGTGCGCTCGCGGGGGCCCCAGAGTTCGCCGTGAATTTCGTGGATGCGATCGCCTTCGACGATTCCGGCGCGGGGAGTGGGACGAGTTTCGCGCGTGGTGCGGGTGAGTTGGTGCGCGTCGAATTCCAGGGGTTGAAATCGGCAGAGCTTCATCGGGGGTGGGTGGTGAAGAAATCGGAGCGGCGGCGGCGCGGAACTACGCGGTGCTGGCGCGTCAGCAGAATCATGCCTCCCACCCAGGAACCGACCGCGCAGACACCGTAGACGACGGCGCCCTCGAGGAGGGCTTCGAAGGGCGAGCGCAGCGCCTGAAACAGGCTGTGAAAAAACATTCCGGCGATGTCGTAGGCGATTACGAAAATTCCCCAGGCGAGCATGGCCGACGAGAACATTTTCAGTGGGCGATTGAGGAAACGGAAAATGGGGATGAGCATGATCGCGAGGAAGAGGCCGTAGGAGGCGCCATTGCGTTCGAGGGCGCGATTATCGAGCCAGGACAGGCGATTGGCAGCGATAAGGGAGCCGACCATTACGATGGTGAGCAACGCGCCGGTGTAGAGGCCTACGCGAACGGCGGGGCTTACGACTTTTACCGAGACGTGCGCCTGAACGGGGATTGGGTGAGTGGTCGAGGTTGGGTCGGTCATGACTTTGGCTGTGCTTTCTGAATTCCTTCTGCAGGTGCCGCTGCAGGAACTGCGGCCGTAGCTCCCGCGAGAGATTCGGCCGGCACTTCGCCGGATGCGGGTACGCTGACGGGACTTTCATTGCCGACGCGATCCACTGCCGTGACGGTGTAGAAGTAGCGGTGGCCCGGTAGGGTATTCATATCGCGAAACGCAGGAGTACGCAACAGCTCCGGATTTTGCTTCTGGCCGGGAGCGCCTTCCTGCTCAGTTCTATAGATGTTGTAACCGGCGATATCGTTTTCCGCGCTGATGGACCAGGACAGGTCGAGATAGGCCGGAGCAGCTCCTCGCGCGGGGACCAGAACGACGACCAGGCCCTGCGGCGCGGCCGGGGGGAAAGTGTCGAGCGGGGAGACGGTGATGGGCGGTGAATCGAGCGATTCAATTTGCAGGTCCGGGTATTGCACGACGCTGCGGACGGTGTAGACGTAGGTTTTACCGAATTGGATTTGCGTGTCGCGGAATGGCGGGGCTGGGCAGTCGCCGATTTGCACGCTGAGTTTTTGCGATTGCGAGGCTTGCGGGGTGGGGCTGGGCGCGGTCGTTTGTGTCACTTCACGGCGAAAGATTCGATAGAGCGCGATCGGAGCTACCGTGCCGACTGCGGTTTTCTGCGGCGGCATCCAGGTGAGAATTATGCCTTGGTGAATGACTTCGGCTCCCAGGTCCGTGATCGGGTCCGCCGCGGGTTCCACGCGCAGGGGCACGGCGTTGGAATTTGCGGATACTTTTTTTGGTGAGGTGCGCGTGCGGACCATGTAAACGGCCTGCGCGCCGGGGTGCTGAGTGAAATCGTCGGGCCTGAGCTCGTCGGCGTAGCGAATTTGCCGTCTTGTATCGTATTGCTCCACCATTGCAGAGGGGATGGTAACCAGGAGCGTCGGAGCTTTGGAAACGGCGGCGCCCGCTGCGGGCGCGGCGCCGGCTGGAGGAATCGGCTGGAAATCGCGGAAGATCTCTATGGCGGGCGGCTGCTTGAGTTCGCGACCCTCGACGGATTCCTTGGGGAGCGTGAAGGTGAGGATCACGTCGTCGCCTTGTTGGGTGGCCGCCAGATCGTTGATGGCGGTGGGTGTCGGAGCTTTGCGCTCGACCGGCTCGCCGGGAGCACCGCAGCCAGCGAGAAGAACTGCGGAAACAAAAATGGAAAAGAGAAAATAGAAAATGGAGATGCGCGAGGTTGGAATTGGCGAGCAGCGAGGCCGAAGGACCCCATTTCGAATTTCCATTTTCTGTTTTCTAATTTCTACAGGATGTAACGGCTCAGGTCCTGGTCTTTCACGATATTTGCGAGCTGCTTTTGCACGTAGGCGGCGTCTACTTTAAAGGACTTCTTTTTCATTTCCGGGGCTTCGAAGGAAATATCCTCCAGCACTTTTTCCAAGATGGTGTGCAGGCGGCGCGCACCGATATTTTCGGTGTGCTCATTTACTTTGGCAGCGAACTTCGCGATGGCGGCGATGGCGTCCTCGGTGAAGGTGAGTTTGAAAGGTTCGGTATCGAGCAGGGCGATGTACTGCTTGATGAGCGCGTTCTTGGGTTCGGTGAGAATGCGGATGAAGTCCGCTTCGGTGAGCGAGGTAAGCTCGACGCGAATCGGGAAGCGGCCTTGCAGCTCGGGAATCAGGTCGGAGGGCTTGGTGGTGTGAAACGCACCGGCAGCGATAAACAAAATGTGGTCGGTGCGCACCATGCCGTAGCGGGTGTTGACCGTGGTGCCTTCCACGATAGGCAGAATGTCACGCTGCACGCCTTCGCGGGAAACGTCTGGACCGTGACCAGATTCGCGGCCGGCGATCTTGTCCACTTCGTCGATGAAGAGGATGCCCATCTGCTCGACGCGATCCACGGCGATGCGCGTGACCTGGTCCATATCAATCAGACGGTTTTCTTCTTCCTGAATGAGGTAGTCGAAGGCTTCGGCGACCGTCATTTTGCGTTTCTTTTTCTGTTGGCCGAACATGCCGGAGAGCATGTCTTTTACGTTGATGTCCATTTCCTCGACGCCCTGATTGGTGATGATTTCGAATGAGGGCATCTGGCGTTCGCGGACTTCCACTTCCACCATGCGCTGATCGAGCTTGCCTTCACGCAACTGGGCGCGGAGTTTTTCGCGCGTGCGGGCTACCTGCTCGCGGCGCTGAATTTCGGTGGTGGGAGTCGTGTCCGACGCAATGGGCGAAGGCGGGAGGAGCAAATCGAGCAACCGATCTTCGGCGGATTGCTCGGCGCGCTCGGCGACTTCGTCGAGTTTTTCCTCGCGCACCATGTCGATGGAGGTTTCGACGAGGTCGCGGACCATGGATTCCACATCGCGACCGACGTAACCCACTTCGGTGTATTTGGAGGCTTCCACTTTGACGAAGGGACAACCCGCGAGGCGCGCCAGGCGCCGCGCAATTTCCGTCTTCCCCACACCCGTGGGACCGATCATTAAAATATTCTTGGGCAGAATATCTTCGGCCAGCTCGGGCGGAAGCTTCTGGCGGCGGACGCGGTTGCGCAGAGCGATGGCCACGGCTTTCTTGGCGAGATTCTGGCCGACGATGTATTTATCCAGCTCGACGACGATTTCGCGCGGCGTAAGCTCGTCGAACGACGGAAGCGGCTCCGGTTCGGGAGGCTGCGATTCGTTTCCGGATAGGTAGATGACCATGTCTTTCTCCGATTTCTCCGTCATAGCTCTTCCACGCTGAAATTGTCATTGGTATAGATGCAGATTTCGCTGGCGATGCGCATGGCTTCGGCGGCGATATCCTTGGCGCTGAGCTTGGTGAACTTGGAAAGAGCACGCGCGGCGGCCAGGGCGTAAGAGCCGCCGGAGCCGATGGCGCAGATGCCGTCGTCCGGCTCGATCACGTCGCCATTGCCAGAAAGCAGGAACGTGGACTTGGTGTCGGCGACGATGAGCAGCGCGTCCAGGTGGCGCAGGGAGCGGTCTGTGCGCCATTCCTTGGCGAGTTCGACGGCGGCGCGCGCGAGATTACCGTGGAATTCCTGCAATTTTCCTTCGAAGCGGCCGAACAGGGAGAGTGCGTCGGCGGTGCTGCCGGCGAAGCCTGCGATGATTTTGTCGTTGTAGATACGGCGGGTTTTGCGCGCGCTGTGCTTGATCACACCGTCGCCCAAGGTGACCTGGCCGTCGGCGGTAAGGACGACTTTATTGTCTTTGCGCACGCACAGCACCGTGGTGCCGTGCATCTGTTCGCTTTTGTGCGTTATTGGCATCCGACGATTATACCGCGCTCGTGCGGGAATGGGCCACTGGCGCGCTCCAGGATTTGTCCGTCGCTTGACGTTTCCACAACCTGCGCTCACTATTCCGAACTGCACTTCCAAGGAACTCATCGCATGCCCGAAGGCAAAGGACTGCTGATCGTTTACACGGGCCCCGGCAAGGGCAAGACCACTTGCGCGCTGGGCACCGCTTTTCGCGCCGTCGGCCAGGGCCTGCGCGTGATGATGGTGCAGTTCATCAAGGGTTCGTGGCATTATGGCGAACTCGACGCCGCGAAAATGCTCGGCGACGATAAATTCGAAATTCGCCCTATGGGCCGAGGCTTCGTAAAAATCGGCGGCGCGGAAACCGATCCCGAAGACGTGAAAATGTGCGAAGAGGCCTGGGAGTTCGGCCGCGCGCAGATTTACAGCGAAAAATACGACCTGGTAGTGCTCGATGAAATCAATTACGTGATCGGTTACAAGATGCTGGACGTCGAGCGCGTCGTGGACGCGCTCGACAAGCGCCCCGAACGCGTCCACGTAATCTGCACGGGCCGAAGCGCGCATCCCAAACTGATCGCAGCCGCCGACCTGGTAACCGAAATGCGCGAAGTAAAGCACCCCTACACGAAAGGCATCCTCGCGCAGCGCGGAATTGACTATTGATGCGAGCGACGCAGTGGCGCGGCAGCGACGGCCATTTTTTTAACGTTCAACTTTTAACTCTGAACTGTTAACTTCGTAAAGGGCCCTTGAGCCCAAAAACCCCGACCCATGGCCTGGTTCAAGCGCGAAAAAAAACCGATCGAAAATCCCACGCCGGCCGAAGAACGCCGCGTCCACACCGAAGGCATGTGGACGAAGTGCAACTCCTGCCGCGCCATCATCTGGAAAAAAGATCTCGAAGCGAATTGGGAAGTCTGCACCAAGTGCGACCACCATTTCCGTCTCAGTTCGCGCCGCCGCCTGGAAATGCTGCTCGACGAGGAGCCCTGGATCGAACTCGACGCCGACCTCGCCTCGAGCGACCCGCTGCAATTCACCGACACCAGGCCCTACGCGCAGCGCCTGAAGGAAGCGCAGCGCAAACTCAACATGCAAGACGCGATCATCACCGCCGCAGGCCGCCTGAACGGGCGCCCCGTCGTCTGCTGCGCAATGGAATTCGGATTTATCGGCGGCTCGATGGGTGCGGTGGTCGGTGAAAAAGTAGCGCGCGCGATCGACCGCTCACTCCAGCAGAAAGAGCCGCTCATCGTGGTCTCCTGCTCCGGCGGCGCACGCATGATGGAAGGCGTGGTCAGCCTCATGCAGCTCGCGAAGGTTTCCGCCGCGCTCGGGCGCCTCGACGAAGCGAAGCTCCCTTTCATTTCCATACTCACCGACCCCACCACCGGCGGCGTCACCGCCAGCTACGCGATGCTCGGCGATCTGAATATTGCTGAGCCGGGCGCGCTGATCGGTTTTGCCGGCCCACGCGTGATCGAACAAACCATCCGCCAAAAATTGCCCGAAGGATTTCAGACCGCCGAGTTCCTCCTCGAGCACGGCTTCCTCGACGCCGTTGTCCCGCGCAAGGAAATGAAGCCTTACATCAGCCAAGCCCTCGACTTCTTCGTCGGCTAATCCCATGACGTACGAAGAATCCGTACGCGCACTGCTTTCCTTGGGCCGGGAACTCGCCGCTCCGCAACAAGCTCGCGTCCAGAAATTCGGTCTCGCGAATGTTACGATTCTCGCGGAAGCTCTTGGCCAGCCTCAGCGCTCCTCCCCCTGCGCGCACATCGCGGGGACGAACGGCAAAGGCTCTACGGCCGCGATGCTGGAATCCATCCTGCGCGCCGCTGGGCTGCGCACGGGTCTTTATACCTCGCCGCACCTGGAACGCATCAACGAACGCATCCGCATCAACGGCGAAAATATTTCGGACCAGAAATTTGCCGCGGCCTGGTCCCGCGTTCACGCTTGCGTCGAATCGCTGATGGCATCGGGAAAACTCACGGCACACCCCACTTTCTTCGAGTGCGTCACGGCCATTGCTTTTCTCGCCTTCGCCGAGCACCAGGTGGATTTCGCCATCTACGAAGTGGGCTTGGGCGGGCGCCTCGATGCCACCAACATTGTCGATCCGGAAGTCGCCGTCATTACTCCCATTGATTTCGATCACGAAAACTTTCTCGGCCATTCCATCGAGGAAATCGCCGCGGAAAAGGCCGGCATCATCAAAACCGGCGCTTGGGTGGTCAGCGCCAGCGAACGGTCGGAAGCTCGCGCGGTGATTGCGCGGCGCTGCGCCGAAATGGACGCGCGCCTGGTGGAAGTAGACGCGACAGCGCGCGCAGAAGACGTGCAAACCTCCGACGGCCTGTATCGCGCTGTGGCGGAGTTCGCACACTCGCGCAAACAACTCACCCTCGCTCCTTCGTTGCCCGGGCGCTTCCAGATTCGCAATGCGCTCACCGCCGCCATTGCAGCACGTCTCCTCGCGGAACGCGGATTCCCACTGCCCGACGCCGCCATCGAACGCGGCATCGCCGCCGCAAATTGGCCCGGCCGCCTGGAACGGCTCGCCACTCACCCCGATCTTTACCTGGACGGCGCGCACAATCCCGCCGGCGCCCGTGAACTGCTGAAATTCTGGAAAGAAAATTACGCCGGTCGCCGCATCATCCTCGTCTACGGAGCGATGCGCGATAAAGCGGTAGATGAGATCTCCGGCCTGCTTTTCCCTCACACAGCCGCCGTCATCCTTACGGAACCACGCCAGCCACGCGCCATTTCCGCGCCGCTGCTCGCTGAAATGACCAGCCACGACGCGAAAGAAACCATCATCGCCCGTGATCCCGGCAAAGCCATCGAAGCTGCCCTGGAACTGGCTGGCCCGCAAGACGCCGTGTTCGCGACCGGTTCGCTATACCTCGTGGGCGAATTGCGCGCCTACTGGGCCGAACGCGCGGCGAAGCAAAGCTCTGTCGCCGGCCGGAATTTGTCCTCCGGAAGTTCGTAGTTTTCTCCCGAAGTTCGTAGTTTCCTCCAGCAATCCGTAGCGCGCTTCTTCAAATTGCAGAATCGCCGCAGTTGCGGGTCACGTTCTCCCAAGAACGTGCAAAGTTGCCAATTACGAACACGCCGCGCGTCCCATCCACGAACACAGTTTCCCACCTGCGCACGGCTGAAATATTGTTTCTAAGAAATAAAACTTTTTGTGAACAACTCGCCCGTTTTCTTCGTTTATCTAGCAGTTGTCACGAAGCAAAACGGCGCCTCGTACGTCTAAGAAAATCAAGCTGGAGGGCCCTATGAAGCAGGATGCGAGAAGGCAAAAATTGGAATCTTTCGGTCGTGCGCCGGCGCTGTTGTCCGCCGCGCTCCGCCAATTTCCCAAGAAAATGTGGATCTATAAACCCGCGAACGAGCGCTGGAGCATCCACGAAATCATCCTGCATCTCGCCGACAGTGAAGCCAGCGCCTATGTGCGCTGCCGTGCCTACATCGCCGAACCGGCCGCCAGCCAAGTGGCAAAATTCAGCGCCTCGCGCTGGGCTGGTTCGCTCGGCTATTTTCACCAGAGCACGCGCGAAGCCCTCGAAATTATTCGCCGCCTCAGGAAAATGACGTATCAATTGCTGATCGCCCTGCCCGAGGAAGTTTGGGACAGCACCGTCACCCATCCGCGTGACGGCGCCATCAGCCTCGATCGCTGGTTGGACCTGCAGGAACGCCACATCCCTCACCACATCGAACAAATGCGCCAGAACTACGAGACCTGGCTCAAGACGCATCCTCCCAGACGCCGCCCTTCGTCCCTGCGCGCAACGGGAATTTCGTCCAGCGTGATCTCGATGTCAGCAGGAATCTGCTAGCAACGCGTAGCAGCACCGCGCATCGCACAGAGTGGATTCACGCCATCCGTGGCGCTCACCGGCTCGATCGAGCGCGCTACGCCGTTTCCTGCGGGCAGTGCCCGAATCACTCAAACACAAGACCCTCGGCACGAAATACTCAATCGCCCCGCTCGGCAATCCGTCGCCGCTGCTCGGCCGTCCTAGCCCTTGCCCCTGCCCGGCCAAAGCGAGAGAATGACTCACGCTGTGGTGCTCGTTCCTTAGCTGTGCCCAGCCTGAAACGGGGGAGGATAGCCGTGGCGGAAAACCAGATACCCGAACAGAAGAATAACTTGATCATCCGCGTGCCGTTGTCGTCCGATGGCTACGTCTCGATTTATTTCTCGAGCAATGATGGCCGCGCGATGAGCGAGCGCGAGTGGTGGCATCTGAAACAGGTTATCGAACTTGCGAGCAAGGCCTTCGTGAAGCCGGAAGAGCGCGCCCAAGCCGCCGCAGCCGGCGCATAAAAGCGCAGCTTCCAATTGCGAGCAGGAAAGCAGTGTGGCGAAGGTCCGCTCGCTTGAGCGTCAAACGGCCCCAAATCAGCCAAGGAGTTGCGATGCACCCTGAAGAACTGCTTCGCGGAATGCGCGAAGAATTGACCAGTATCGGTTTTCACGAACTGCGCACGGCGAAGGACGTTGATGCGGCCCTGCAACAGGAGAAGCGCACTGTGCTCGTCGTAGTGAATTCGGTCTGCGGATGCGCCGCAGGCCGCGCTCGCCCCGCGGTGGCCATGGCCCTGACGCACCAGGCGCGCCCGGAAATTCTCGCCACGGTTTTCGCCGGCCAGGACCGCGAAGCCACCGAACAAGCCCGCAGTTACTTCACAGGCTACGCCCCGTCGTCCCCGTGCATCGCCTTGCTGCGCGACGGCAAAGTCGCCTTCATGCTGGAAAGGCACGCCATCGAAGGCCGCGACCCGCACGCCATCGCAGCAGATCTCACCCGCGCCTTCGACCGCTTTTGCACACCGGCCGCGGGACGCGTAACTCAGTAGCTGGATCGCGCTGGAAAGGCGCCCGCGAGAATAGCTCACAAGCCGCAGCGCCGGGTTTAGAAATTCTCCCGCCCGATCCGCCAGTGAACTCCAGCGCCGTGCCCCATCCGTGTGATCGGACGTTTACCAGAACGCACTACGGCGAGCGGCTGGTGTGTCACCGGTGCCGAGATCAGGCTACCCTTTGGTCTTGGGAGCAGAGGTCATGATCTGCACCGCGTGCGGAGCAAAGACCGCCGAGGGAAAATCATTTTGCAGTTCCTGCGGCCGGCCGCTGGTAGGTTTTTCCCTAGGCCGCATCGCCGCGCAATCTCCCGCGCCCGATTTTTCGCCTCCGACTTCTCTGGCAGAATCTTCCGCGCCCCATTCGTCCGCACAATACGCCGGCTTCTGGCTCCGCGTACCCGCGACAATCATCGACTTGATCATCCTCGCGATCCCCCTCGCCATGGCCGTTTCTTATCTGTCCGTAGCGATGGGCAGCTGGCGCGCTTTCTTAAGCCTCCATCCCGGGCAATCGCCGGAAGAGATTGTCGCAGCCTTCGGCAGGACGTACCTGTTCACGATTCTTTGCTTCTTCATCGTCAGCGGCTGGCTCTATTTCGCGCTGTTTGAAAGTTCGCGCTGGCAAGCTACGCTCGGCAAAAAAATCATAGGCCTGCGTGTGGCCGACCTCGGCGGCAATCGCGTAACGTTCGGGCGTGCCAGCGGCCGCTTCTTCGGAGGCCGCCTCCTTGCCCATGTTCCCTTCATCGGCTCCCTCTATATTGCGGTTGATTGCATCTGCGCCGGGCTAACTTCCCGCAAGCAGGCCCTGCACGACATGTTTTCCGGCTGCCTGGTCCTCCGCAAGAACGAGGGCCTGCTATATCGCAAGTAGCTGGCCGCGAAAATTCTCCCGCGAAATGCGTTTGCCGCTAACAGAACACAAGATTGCCGTGCCCGCCGCGCAATGGTAGGATGACACTTCATGAGCCCGGAGCCAGCCCCGAAAATTCGCGTAGGCATCCCCTATCGCACTAGAAAAGAAGAACTTAGCAACAAACGGGACGCCTACGACAAATACGTTGCAGCCGTCGCAGCCCACGCCGCCGAACCCGTCGAAATCTCGCTCGGCCTCTCTGCTTCGGAATTGCAGCAACTAGCGCAAACGCTCGACGCAGTAATCCTTCCCGGCAGCCCCGCGGACATCGAGCCTGCGCTCTTCAACGCCACCCGCCATCCGAAAACCGCCGAATCCGACGCCGACCGCGAGCGCACCGACTTCGCGCTCCTCGGCCACGCCGTCACCGAACACAAGCCCGTCCTTGCCATCTGTTACGGCGTACAAAGCTTGAACGTCTTCCTGGGCGGCGCCCTGGTGCAGGACATTCCCAGCGCGATCCACACTAAAATCCAGCATGCATGGACCGGCCACGAAGGTCCCGAGCCGCATCACGACGTCACTCTGGACGCCGGTTCCCGCCTGGCGCAGCTGGCCGGCGCGACGAAAGCCCGCGTCAACAGCTCGCATCACCAATCCGTGCTGCAACCGGGCAATAATCTTCGCGTGGTAGCGCACGCGCCCGATGGCGTGATCGAAGCAGTCGAATGGACCGGCGACGCCAACTGGATCGTAGGCGTGCAGTGGCATCCCGAACGCATGGTCCGATCGGAGGAGCTGTCGCAGTCGTTGTTTCGCGAACTGGCCGCTGCAGCCGCCGCGCGCAAAGCGCCAGTGCATTCCTAGCCGCGCAGTACCAGGCGGCAGCACAGTGGCTGCCAGTTCATGCAAGGATTCAGAACTTGCGGATTTTGCTTGCAACTTTTAAGCGGGAACTTTTAGCTTTCAACTCTGAACCAATCTCGACACGCCATTCATCGGGGGACAAATGATCTCGCTCGCAGGCAAGGCCGCACTGATTACCGGAGGCTCCCGCGGCATCGGAGCCGCCGCCGTAAAACTGTTCGCGCAGGCCGGCGCGGACGTCGTCTTCAATTACCATCGCAGCAAAGAAGCAGCAGCCCAAGTGGAGCAGGAAGCCCGCAAGCACGGCACGCGCATCGAATCTCTGAAAGCCGACCTGGGCAAAATGGCCGACGCCAAAAAACTCGTGGATTTCACCCGCGAGCGCCTCGGCCGCATTGACATTCTCGTCGCCAATGCCGGCATCTGGAACGAAAAGGACGCGCCCATCGAAAAAATGACCGAGCGCGAATGGGACGAAATGATTCAGATCAACCTGAAGAGCGTCTACTCCGTGATTCATTTTGTCGCGCCGCACATGATCGCGCAAAAAAGCGGAAAAATCGTCGCCATCAGCTCCACCGCAGGCCAGCGCGGCGAAGCGCTTCACACCCACTACGGTGCCAGCAAGGGCGCGATCATCAGTTTCGTTAAAGGCCTCGCCAGCGAACTGGGTCGCTACAACATCCTGGTCAATTGTGTCGCGCCCGGCTGGGTGGATACCGATATGTCCGCGTCCGTGCTGCGCACCAAAAATGGCTTGAAAGCCGCGATCTTGCCCATCGCGCTTAAGCGTGTCGGCACCGCCGAGGAAATCGCCGGCCCCATCCTCTTCGCTGCTTCCGACCTGGCAACCTTTATCACCGGAGAAGTGATCAACGTGAATGGAGGCTCGGTCCTGTGCGGCTGATTTCGCCACTTATGAATTCGCACGGAAGGAACTTTCATAGCGTGATCACGCGCGTGACCATCTTTCGCAGCATCGCATCGTCGTTGTTGCTTGCCGCCGTCTGCCTCGCCACTTCGCCGCGCGCCTTCGCGCAAGACGATAGCGTACTGCTCCCCGAACAAAGCGCCGCGAAAGCCAAGGCGATCCTGCAGCAGGCCATTGACGCGCTGGGCGGCCCTGCCTATCTGAATGTTCACGATGTCACCTGCGAAGGTCGTCTCAGCCAGTTTGGACACTCCGGCGAACTCAACGGCTTCGGCCATTTTGCTGACTACGCCCAGCCGCCGCTGAAAGATCGCACCGAAAATCTTCCCAAGCGCAACATCATCTCCGTCTTCAACGGCGACAAAGGCTGGGAACTCGATCGTGGCGGCGTCTCCGAAGCCACCATCACCGACCTCGCCACCTTCCAGGAGGACACCAAGAAAGATATAGACAATATTCTGCGCAGTCGCATTCATGAACCCGGCATGATTTTCCGTTACGGCGGCCTCGACGTAGTGGACTACCAGGAATCCGACTGGGTCGAGCTGGTGGATAGCGACAATCGCACCTTCCGCATCGCCATCGCACGCACCACTCACCTCCCGGTGCGCAAAGTCGTGGACACGCGCAACGCCAACACCCGCATGCGCACCGAGGAAGTCGAATACTACTCAAACTATCATCCCATCAACGGCATCCAGACCCCGTATCAAATCACGCGTGAACGCAACGGCATCAAGGTCTACCAGGTTTTCTTCGACAAGTATGCCTACAACACGAGCCTCCCCGATTCGCTCTTCACCAAGGAATCCCTGGAAGAGCGCTGGGAAAAAGTCGGCAAAAAAGAAAAGAAGCCCAAAGACAATTCCAACAACAAGAACAACGACAAGAACTGATCCTGCCGAAAGTTCCGGCGGACCCTCATTGTATAGGTTCGTTTCGCAATGCGCGCATTCGTCAGGAATGATGACGGCGATTGACGCCAGGATTCTGCGGTCTTAGACTCCTAAGACGAGTATGACGCGGCGATCGATTTCGAGATCTAGAACGGATCTGCCCACGAATGCGGAGCTCCTGATCTTGAATGCTCTCTGGGATTTGCAGGACGGCACAGTCGAGAACATCGTCGACCGATTGGACCCGAGCCCTCCGGCGAATTACAAGACCGTGCAAAGTCTGCTCCGCATCATGGAAAGCAAGGGTTTTGTCCGGCACACGCTCCGCGGCCGGGCGTTCGTTTTCAGTCCATGCGTAACGCGCGATGAAATTGGAGGACGTTTGGCGAAGCGTCTTCTCGATCGCAGCTTTCGGGGATCGGCGTCCGCGCTGATGATGAACCTACTCGATTGCAATCCGGTCAACGACCAGGAGCTGGACGAACTCGAAGCCTTGATTCAGGATTATCGCGAACGGAAAACGAAGGACCGGGCATCCGAATAAAATGGGCTCGATTCACATCCCGGCCATCGAACTTCTCGGCACTGCGGTGATCCGCATCTTGGCCGGTTATCTGCTGTTTTATGCACTGACGCGCCTTGCCTCACGCGCGGCCGTGCGGCACATTCTCTGGCTGCTTTTCCTTGCTGCCTCGTCATGCTATTGGGTTAATGCCGTGCAAGGCATGATGAAAGCGCAGCCGGTCACGAGTTTGGCATCCTCAACAGCAGCATTGGCTTCGTCGGCTGCGATTCGTTCTAGAAACGTAACGACACTAACGATTCCACGTACGTGGAATTGGAGCATTGCACCCACCCTGGCTTTTCTTTTCTGGATCTACGCCGCCGGGGCGGCGGCGATGCTCGTTCGAATTGCGCGGCGCCGTGTACGGCTGCGCGAAGCCGTGTCCCAAGCGCGGTTTGCGGCTCCCGAGCTTGAGGCGGTCTTTTTAGAACAGTGCCGCCGCCTGGAGATTTCGCGGTGCCGGATTCTGCTGGAGTTGCCGGGGCTGAGTTCGCCCGGAACGGCATACGTGTGGAATCCGGTGGTGATCATGCCCGAAGGCCTCGATGCTGTTCTGGACTATGAGCAAGTGGTCGACGTGCTCTACCACGAACTCATGCATGTGAAGCGGCTCGACTTTCTGTGGAGCACGTTCGCGGAGTTCGCCGCGTGCCTGCTCTTCTTCCATCCTGCCGTCTGGCTTGCACTGCGGAATCTGGGCCGTGAGCGCGAACTCGCCTGCGACATGGCGGTAATGAAATTGCGGCACGGGCGGCGGCACGATTATGCGCTTTGCCTGACCCGGATGGCGCGGCGACAGGTGCTCGGTTTCGAGGTCGAACCGCCGAATGATCTCGCGCTATTGAATTCGTTCCTGACGTTCCGAGTGAAAACGCTGCTGGCCGAACGGCGGCACCGCGGGCCCATATTTCGAGCCATGGCGACCCTAACTGGCATCGGAGCCCTGCTTCTGTTTGCTGTCGGCTGGTCCTCGCTGAGAGTTGCCATTGAGCTTGCGGATGCTGCGCCCCGAGTCGTGGCCACGGCACGCTCTGTTGTTCGACCCGTCGCCCGCCGAATTGGCGTGCCGCGGCGGAGAGCTCCCCAACAGTTTGAGGCGAATCTGCCGCAGGCGTCTGCGCTAGTGCCCGAGATGGATGGAGCTGCGGCCCAGCCCGTCAAGCTGCGTTATTCGCCGATTGATGCTTCGCTCGACCGCGGCGCAAGCGACGGTGCCGGATCCGATGCGGTGAACGCGCTGGCTCGGAAGACTCCCGGCACGAGTGGGAACGATCCATCGGCGTCAACGCCCGGCCGCACCTCGCCGTCCTGGCAGAAGGCTGCGGCCGACGCAGCGATCGGAGCGTTGAGCCGTGCCGCCGGCAAAAAAGACCACGACGACGACGCGGACGATCGGACCTCGAGACGATTTTAAACCCGCATGATCTGGCTACCGCTTGCAACCCTTTCGTGGTTCCGTGCGTCCATATTCCCATAGGTCTTAACGCCTTAAGACTTTGGCTGACTTGAAGTCTTAAAGACTTAAGATTTAGGCGGGTATCCTGGACATGCAGCCGCAATTCGAAGCTGCTCGACCGCGGGGGGATTTCGCGTTGTGCGAAATTGCAGGTTTCACCTACAGAAACGGATGTCCTGATCCAGAGCGCATCCGGAAAGCCACGGCCACGCTTGGGCATCGCGGACCGGATCAAATCGGCGTGTTCGGGTCGTCCTCGGCGGCGCTGGGCGCAGCGGGCTTGAAGATTATCGACCTGGAAACCGGAGACCAGCCGCCGACGACCGCCGATCGAGACGCAACGAGCGTCTTCAACGGCGAGATTTACGACCTCGAGCAGTTGCGCGCCGAGCTGGAACAATGCGGCTACCGGTTCCGCACGCATTGCGATACCGAAATCGCACTCTACTGGTTCGTCGAATGGAACACGGATTGTTTTACGCGGCTGCGCGGGGTGTTTGCGCTGGCGGTCTGGACCGAGTCCTCGCGGACGCTAGTTCTGGCGCGCGACCGCATGGCGATCAAGCCGCTCTATGTCGCGCGATGGAATGGGGATCTTTTCTTCGGTTCGGAGCTGAAAGCGATCCTGATTCATCCGCAGATTGAGGGGCCGCTGAGTCTCGCAGGGCTCGATTGCTATGTTTCGCTTAACTACGTCCCGAGCCCGTTAACGCTGGTTGAAGGTATCGAAAAACTCGCGCCGGGGAGCTGGTTGAAGTGGCGGGACGACGAGTTGAGTTTCGACGCATACTGGAAAACTCCATCGGCTGATTCGTGCCAGTGGACCTTGGATGAGGCGAAGGAGGAACTGGACCTGCTGCTCAAGCAATCCGTGAGCGAGCATTTGGTGTCCAGCGTTCCGGCGGGACTGTGGTTAAGAGGCGGAATCGATTCATCCATCCTACTTCGTTACCTGGCCGCCCGATCGAGCGCGCCGATCAAGACGTTCTCGATTTCGTTTGCCGGAAGGGGTTGCGCTGAGAGCCGCTACGTCCGGCAAGTTGCAGGACGATACGGGACTGAGCATTCCGAATACGACCTCAATCCCGATTCTAATCTGCGCGATACGATCGAAGAATTCGCGTATTACTCCGATGAACCGAGCGCGGACGCCGGAGCGCTGCCCATTTGGTACCTCTCAGAGCGGAAGCTCGTCCTTACCAAGAAGCAAGCCAAGAAGCATAGCAAGCGCAAGATATCAGACTCACACGCTTACGTGGCGGGCAGGAAAGCATGACGCCCTATGAGCAATACAGATGCATCTGTCAGAGCTTTCCGTATCCACGCCCCGACGAAGAGCGCACCTTTGAGGAATTAGTCTGCAATCTTGCGCGAGCGTACATACGCACAACTCTCTGGTACACCAAGAATCGCATCTTCGTATTCACCTGGCTGAATCCTTCCGAGAATGCCTAATCCGATTAACGACCGGACCGAGAATCGATCGCGCGTTCGCGCAGCCAGCCGCTACGCTGTCCTAGCAGCGGTGGTCTGCGCGGCGGCGATTTACGTCCGCTGCATGGGCTCACCGCTATCGCGGATGGACAATGCGGCGCGCATCCCGATTGTGCTCGCCACAATCGCCTTGGCCGGGATCACGGCGCTGTTGGCCAGTGGGTTTTCGGCGAGCGCGCGGGATTCTGCGCTAGTCCGTGTATTGCGTCGGGCGTGGGGCTATTCCCGGCTTCTCCCCGCCGGATTCGGAACGGCACACAGACAACTCGGACTTCCTTACGAACACTCCAACACACTCGTTCATGAAACTCGCTGCCCCGCAAGCGCTGTGAAAATCGGAAATAGCTCGGGATGGTGAACGCACGAGCGAGAAACCAGGAAAATTTAGACGTTTGGGTCGAGCCCGGATGGGGGAGGCATCATGCATAGAACGATAGGATTGACCTTGACGATCTTTTCGTTGACGTTCACAGCACATAATATCGTTATGCCAGCAATCGCTGCAGCGCAAAACAGTGCGCCGCGGGTCATCGAAGTGTCGGCGAAGAAGTATGAATTCACTCCGGCTGAAATCCAGGTGAAAAAGGGGGAACGCGTGGAATTGAGAGTCCACTCGGCGGACGAGGCGCATGGCATAAAAATTGATGTTCATCCCGAAGGAGCTGAAGATAAAACCAAGCCGGGCCTCCTCTTCGACCATCCGGAAACGAACGGAAAAGTCGAGAAGAATGTGGATCAGGTGCTCGATTTCGTCGCCGCCGAGCCGGGCAGCTACGATTTTAAGTGCGCGAAACTCTGCGGCATGGGGCACGGTCATATGCAAGGCAAGCTGATTGTCGAACCGTAACGCGCGCTGTCGGCGACGAATCACATTCGCTGGCCGCTTGCGCCTCGGCGTAACGAAGAAAAAGCGTGTTCCGGCGGCGTCGCTATGGCCGCGTAGTCAGCGTCTTGCTTTTCGTTTCGTAGTTGCGAACAGAAGTCGGCTTGAATTCACAAGGAGCGCATCGTAAGCGACAAATATGGCCACTAAAATCGCACCCGCTGTCGAATTGATGGATCTCTCGGCAGGCTCGAATTACGAACGGTTCGTCAACCCACAGTGGGTTTCCCTGCTGAACCTTCTCGGCATGAACGCGACCTATGAACGCTGTGAGGGCTGTGAACTTTTCACCAGCGACGGACGAACGATTCTGGATTTTCTGTCCGGCTACTGTGTCCATAATGCCGGCCACAATAACCCCTACATCATTCAAGCGCTCAAAGACGAAATGGACAAGCGTGGGCCGGGAATGCTGCAGAGTCACGTGCCAGAAATTGCCGGCGAGCTCGCGCGGCGCCTGTGCCAGTTGGCCGGCGGCGGATTGGGAAAAGTCTATTTCGGCAGCAGCGGCAGCGAAGCTGTGGAAGCTGCGATCAAATTTTCGCGTGCCACAACGGGCCGCGCCGGGATTGCCTACACCAAGAGCAGTTTTCATGGACTTACAGCCGGCGCCCTTTCGCTGATGAACGACCCCTTCTGGCGCCAAGGTTTCGGCCCGCTGCTCGCTGACGCGCACGGCGTCGCCTACGGCGATCTGCCGGCGCTGCAAAGCGCCCTGGCCACCAAGAAACACGCGGCCTTTGTCGTTGAACCATTGCAAGCCGAGGGCGGAATCAATGTGCCGTCGCGCTCCTACTTGCAAGGGGCTCAGGAACTGTGCCGCCGGACCGGGACGCTTTTCGTGTTGGATGAAGTTCAGACGGGAATGTTCCGGACTGGGACGTTTCTTGCCGCCCAGCAATTCGATGTGCACCCGGACATCGTGGTGCTTGCGAAAGCTCTCAGCGGCGGGCTCATGCCCGTGAGTGCTGTGCTGATGAAGGACAGGGTCTACCGCGCTGTTTATTCGTCGCTGAAGCGCTCGATCGTACACACCTCGACGTTCAGCGAGAACAGCCTCTCGATGCGCGCGGGCCTCGCGACGCTTGATGTCCTCGAACGCGAAGAACTCGGGCCGCGCGCTCTGCGTCTTGGCGAGGCTTTTCGCGAGAAACTTCGCCACGAACTCGCGGGCTTCGACATGGTCAAAGATGTGCGTGGCATGGGCCTCTTGAGCGGCATCGAGTTCGCGCCGCCAAAAAAACTCTCGACTCGGGCGATGTATGAGGCGTTTCACGCGATCCACCCGGCGATGTTCGGGCAGGTGGTTGTGATGCGGATGTATCGCGAAAAAGGATTCCTTACGCAAATTTGCGGCAACAACTTCATGGTTCTGAAGGCCGCGCCGCCGCTCGTCGTGAACGAAGACCAACTCACCCGGTTCGTAGTGGCGATTCGCGACGTCATGGAATTAGCGGAGACGTCCGCCGGATTCTGGACCGAAGCGCTCAATATGGCGCGCCGGGCCGTCAATATTTGATCCCGCACGCAGCAAGCCGCGCTTGAGCGGCAGGACCAAGCGAACCGAGCAGAGACCGGGATAGGCAATGCCCCGCAGGAGGCCAGTGCTGAATCTACAGAGCATGACCGACGTATTTGTTGTTGGCGGAGGCCCATCCGGTCTCGCTGCGGCGATTGCGGCCCGCCAAAAGGGTTTCGCTGTGACCGTTGCCGACGGCGCGGCGCCTCCGATCGAAAAACCATGCGGCGAAGGGATGATGCCGGAAACGATCACGGCGCTTCACGATCTGGGTATTACGATCCGCCCCTCGGATGGCGTGAGTTTTCGGGGCATTTGTTTCGCGCAAAGGGACGCACGAGTGGCGGGTGACTTTCCGTCCGGCGCCGGCGTGGGAATGCGGCGAACTGCCTTGCACGAGCGCCTCGTCGTGCGTGCCGAGGATTGCGGGGTGAAACTTCTGTGGCGGAGGCCCGTGGTGGCGATCGGCGCAGGCCATGTGGAGTTGGCGTCGGGCAGAATCCCCGCTCGTTGGATCATCGGCGCGGATGGACAAGGCTCGCGAGTGCGGCGCTGGAGCGGAATCGCAACGAAACAGATTCGAAGACGCTACGCGGCCAGGCGCCACTATCGTGTTCAGCCATGGTCGAGCTACGTCGAAATTCACTGGAGCACACACGCGCAAGCTTACGTGACTCCCGTGGCGCCGGATGAGGTTTGCATCGTGATCATTTCGGGCCGTGCGCGACACGCATCGTTCGACCAATCGCTCAACGAGTTCCCTGCGATACGAGAAAAAATCGCCTTCGCGAAAACCACCAGCCGTGAAAGGGGCGCGGTCACATCCATGCACACGCTTCGAAACGTTCAGCGCGGAAACGTCGCTCTCGTCGGAGATGCTTCCGGCGGCGTGGACGCAATCACCGGCGAAGGCATCCGGCTGGGTTTGCGGCAGGCTTCGGTGCTGGCGGACTCGCTCGTAGCGGGAAACCTCCGGCAATACGAACGCGAGCACCGCGCGCTCGCCGAGCGTCCGTCGCGCATGGCACACCTGATGTTGTGGCTCGACCGCAATCCAAGACTGCGAACTCGCGTGATACGGGTTCTGCAGGGCAAGCCGGAGCTGTTTGCGCGAACCCTCGCGTTGCATGTCGGTTATGGCTCGGCGCGCGACATACTCCTGACAGGGGTGCGGCTCGGCTGGCGTCTGCTCGCTGCTTAAGGAGAACTTTGCGCATACTTCGGACAAGTTGGTTCGGCACGTCAATCGCAGCTGCGGTCGGATTGCTCGTCGGTTTTCCGTTTGTGGTGGCGAGCCCGCTCCAAGGCGCTAAACAAATCGCTTCGCCAGAGATCGTGCTGACGCTGGATCCGGCACAATCTAGCGTGCACTGGACCGTGGACAGCACTTTGCACACCGTCCACGGAACATTCGGACTCACTCGCGGCACAGTGCAGTTCGAACCGAAAACCGGCAAGGCGAGCGGCGAGATCGTCGTTTCTGCTCAAAGCGGCGAGAGCGGCGACCGCTCGCGCGACGCGCGCATGCACAAGGAAATCCTGGAGAGCACAAAATATCCCGAGGTGATTTTCCGCCCAACACAAATCGAAGGCCCCGTTGCGCTCTCTGGAAATTCGGACGTGAAGCTTCACGGTATTTTCTCGATTCATGGTTCTGACCATGCACTCGCCGCGATGGTTCATGTGGAAATGTCGCCGGGCCGATGGAAAGGGAGCTGTACGTTCGACGTGCCCTACATCGCATGGGGAATTAAGAATCCAAGCAATTTTCTCCTAAAGGTGAAGCCTGTCGTGAGCGTCGAAATGGAAACAGCCGGCGCCATGCGTGCGCCCAAGTAGACGCGCACGGAATTCGTACGAGAGGCGTCACGGAGGACGACTAGCGGTTGGAACTGTAGCTGATAGGATTCCCTGCAAACTTGGGAGAGGGTGTCAAACCCTTTGCAACTCTTCGAGATTCACGAGCAACCATGGTTTCCGCAATTTCTCCGCGATCAATTCGTCGACGGGGCTGGGTCGTGCGGGTAGGCGGTCCCGATGAAATCGGGGCAAGACCACTTGTACGGCAACGCAACTTGTCAGGAGCTGGCCGGAGGATCAGCGAGAGCTTGGCAAACTTCGGCAAACAACGCCGGTCTCGGCTCGCAAATGTGAGGAATTGGTTGCCATCCGCGACGTAAGATTCGGGTTGAATTTGATAGAGCTGTTTCCAGAATAAAGTGACCAACGCCTCGACCGCAGGGTTATGCGGGGCAAAATCGCCGAAGTTTACGAAAATGGAGATGTAGTCCGACTTTGAAGGTACCTCGAAGACATTGCCTTGCCACACCCGTCCAAGTTCCTTTGGAGAATCGAAGATGTACCACTCGTCGAAACCTCCGCGCCGCAACTTTTCTACGATTCGAACTTGAGGGCTATAGGCGACCCCGCCGCGACTTCGCCATCCAGTGCGCTCCTCTTCCTCCGTGAGCCGTAGGGGTCCACCATCGAGCGAGGTGACCGCAACGTATTTTCCCGCCAATGTTTCAGGGCATCGCAGCAAAAAACGATCGAGGTCGTGAAGCCCTGTTGCAAGCCAGTGGTATGTACCGTGAGAGCCTGTGACCGTCGTCGGTGTAGAACTTTCCATCAAATTTGCCTCACGAAATTATAGCAACCCGGCACCCCCTCATACTCCCTACGTTTGTCACAGTCGTCGCTCAACTCCTGACTAACGCGCCGTTACCGGTACTGACTCTCAGTTCCGGTTACGCGAACTTATGCGTTTGGGTGAAATAACCAGCCATAGCGATACGATAGAAACACTGCAAGTCCCATGAGGAGATACCAAGACACGTCGTTTCGGAAGGCAATTCTTGAGTACGATTTCCGCAGCCTGGGATCGCAGAGCCGCGTAAATATTGCTTCTAGGGGCAGCGCGAGCCCAAAGAGAAACGGCCCCAATAGCAATGCGCCTACCAGGAGCTTTGTGAAAATGTCAACGGGGTTTTGCGGGTGGATGAAAGCGGGCCGTATCGCATGCAACAAATCCGCAATCGTCAGCGCCACGATGGCCGTAAGGACTCCGTTCCGTGGAACGCTCAAGAAATGCATGGGTGTGCCATTCGAGTCCGCATCACTCGATAGCGGCACATCCTATCCCAATCCTAAACCGAATCACAAGAATCCCGACGGCTTTAACAGCTCGCGAGGCCGACGTCGTTATGGCATCAATCGGTAAAGTCCCAGTACCCAAGTTATCGGTAACGCGGATTCGTCAACCGGTAATGGGCGGCACGTATGACGTTTGAACGCACTCCGCTTCGCCAATGAAAACAAGAATCCCAGTTGACTTGTCTGGCGGAGACTCCTAGCATGGCGCTAGTTTCCGCTCCCATTCACGCAAGGAGGTTGATCATGGCAAAAGTGCTTCGTTGCAACGATCTCATGCCTGGCTGTCCTTTCGAGGCGCGCGGTAATTCAGAAGAATCAATCCTCGCGCAAGCCGCCGAGCACGCCAAGACGGCACATAATCTAACCAACATCCCTGAAGAAATGATTTCCAAAGTGCGCGGTGCAATCCATGAGGATGATCAGGCCAGCGCACAGAAAGCTGGTTCGTAGGTTTTCGTTACCTCCTCTCATTATCAGCTTCAGTGATTGCCTGGTGCGGGCGCGCGCGCACGGTTGATGGACTCTTGCACCGAGGCAAAGTCAAGATTGCCCATACGTCTGTCTGCGACAAGCATTTCCGTCGGTAGCCAGACAAGTAGCTAGCAGGGCATATCCGTCGAGCATCAACTGGGTCGAAATACTCCCGACAATTCGATGGGCCTAGTTTCCGATTACGCGTGCCAGCTCAACCGGTCGATGCAACACCATCCCGTGCGTTGTTTCGACAATGCTTGTGCGGGAGAACTATCTGTCTGGCTGCACTCGGTCAAAGCCCAACCTGAGCAGCGTTCCGGCTGGTCTAACCCTAGCAAGCGATCTTGGCTTATGTTTTCAATGCCCAGCAGGTTCTAGCTTAGTGTTGCGTCGACCACTGGCTACGACTAGTGAAATCGATTGGGATCGAAGCTGAAATCGATGAGGCCGTCGCGGTAATCGATTTTCATGTCGAGCAGGTTCAAAAGGGTGAAGCCTAGAATGCCGGAGATTTCGGTGCCGGTGTCGTCGCTGAGGTGGGTAAGGTCGAACGCAACCAGGTCGTCGCGCTTCTGCGTGAATCGGGAAAACTGCAGCGTGATGTGCTGGGTGCGGTAAACCTTCGCAACTTTTCCATTGAGACCTTTGACGGTCGTGTCCGGGTCGGAACTGATTTTGGTCACCGCCCTGGCGAACGGAGCCGAGAGTACGCTGTCCCACGAACCGGAATCGATCAGGAAGAGTTTTGATGGCGATCTATTGACGTGCGTGGGGATCAGAATGTCGTGGCCAAAGAGGAGGAAGGGGGAATACTCCTTCATCTCCGGCGCCACATAGCGATTGTGAAAATTGCGCGCCGGTGCGGATTCTGTTTGCAGGGTCGCGACTGCCGCCGGTTCGTCCGGGTACGGCGGCAGTTGAGTGAGCTTGAACTTGCGGTCGGGCATATTCATATCGACCAGGAAACTGCGAAACACGTTCGCGCCGATCAGCCCGTCGTCATCAAGCACCGAGTTCGTATTGACGACCGAAACGTAACAACCTTGAAATTCAAGCTCGCCAATCTGAATTTTATCGGCGTAGCCGAGATATCCAGACGTCGCCGCGCGGTCGCCGATACCCTGCACGCCGTGATCGATCAGATGCTTGACACCGGCTCGATCGGCGACCTTTTTGTCGATCAAAATCCCGCTGGCGCCCGTGTCAACCATGAGCTTCGCCGATGCGCCATTCACACGCACACGCAAGCCCAGACCTCGTAGATTGGTGGCGTCGGACATCAGCGGCTCTAGCTTGACTTCCGTCTGGGTGACTTTGGTTACGAGCTGGCAGAGATGCTCGCCTTCCTTCTCCTTACTCTCCAGGCGTTGAAGCTCGTCGTGCATGTCGGTCGTGGTCTGGGTGTCGTCATCGGTGGGACCAGCGAGGTATTTTTTCAAAAATTCAATACGCTCGGCGCCGTCCAGGGTATCGAGATACTCCCTTCGAATGTCCGGGTCGTCGGGATCGAGTTTGAAAGCGTGGCCGATGTATTTGTGCGCCGTCTTGAAATCGAGCAGCACTTCGTAGAGCCGGGTAAGGCCGAGATAGGCACGGGCATCCAAATTACAATTGCGGAGCGGAGTCAAAAAAGAAGACTCCGACTCCGAGAGATTACCCTCCCGAAAGTACACTTCACCGAGGGCTACAATTGCCGGTGCTCTACCGGGCGTGAGCGCGACGGCCTTTTGCGCGGCGGCGTCGGCGTCCGCAACGCGCATCTGCTGCAGATAAACGCGGGCGATTCCGGCATACGCTGCGGCCGCATCGGCGCCCCCGCTTGGCAGAATCGCATTGTACGCGGCGACTGCTTCGTCAAATTTCCCGGTACGGTAAAGATCGCGTGCGGCCGCGAGCGCAGGCGAAAGCGGCGGCGCCGTTTGTGCGTTCACTGGACAGGTAACCGAGCCGGATTTTTCCTGGCTTGCCGGCGGAGCCGCTGCCGGAGCCTGGGCGGAGGCGGGGTGCGCTGAAAGAAATGCGCCTAAGAGAAGCATGCTGACTCCGCCGATTGGAGTGGTGCGAAGCTTCATCGACACGGGTCATCTCCCATTGCAGCCACCGGAATGCGAAATCCGCTGAAGATTTTGCAGCGGCATTCTGCACATACGTAGAGCCAATGTCAATTACCACGACGATAATCAGCTGGTGGAGGCGGATGTCTTCCTGGATTCGGGCTCTTCCGGCGGATGGGCGCCTCGCGGCAAAACGAAGTTCATCTAAACAACGAACGGCGCTCGCGTCCGACGGACGGGCGCGTGTCAACGGAAAACTTGTTACGGACCAACCAAAGCCCTAGGCGAAGATGGTGTCAACTCCTGATTAACTGTCCAGGTGGATTTCAGGCATTTTGACTTTTCCGGTTGCGCTTATCAGGCCTTACAAAATATTTCGAGATGTGTGCGCTGTTTCGGTCGACGGTTAAGGCGTAGCGATCATGCTCACGCCAGAAAAAATCGACGTGGTCAAGTTTTTCCAGATGACAACCAATGTTCGAGACGGTCACCGTAAGTGCGGCTGGAGCGGTGCTCTGAGCGGTCCGAAAGGCTAACCATGAATTCCCGGTTCTCGATGGAGCGCAGCTCCCGAATGCAGCCGGTTCGCACGATTCTCGAGCGATGTATTCGGAGAAACTTGGCCGGGTCGAGCTTCTGTTCCAGAGAATTCATGGTTTCGCGCAAAAGATGTGAACGCCCGCGAACGTGCAGTTCCGTGTAGTCTCCGGCCGCGCCGATCCAGTCGATATCTTCTACGAGCACGATTTGAATCCGTGAACCCGTGCGCACTATGAACTGCGAAGCATGTTTCTCGGAGTCTCGTCCAAGCATCTGCAGGATTCGCTCTGTCATTCGAATCCTTGATGTCGAATTGTCAAGCTTACGGGCGCGATCTACGGCCACCGCAAACCGCTCGTCGTCCAGAGGTTTGAGAAGATAATCGAGTGCGTGAACTTCGAATGCCCGCAAGGCGTGCTGTTCGTAGGCCGTAAGGAAGACGACGCCAGGGAGATTCTCTTTCGGCAAGGCGCGGAGAACCTCAAAGCCATCCATGCCGGGCATTTGTATATCGAGGAACACAACATCGGGTGAAAGCTCGAGGATTTTTTGTACTGCGGACAACCCATCCGCACATTCGCCGACGATCTCGATGTCCTTAAATTTTCGCAGCCGCAGAACAACACCGCGCCGCGCCAGTCGCTCATCATCGACAATCAGCGCTCGCACGAGGAAACCTCTCGCTGCGTGCTCTTTCGAAAAGGTAATTCAACCGTCACTTCACAACCACCCGCTTCGGGCCATTGCAGCACAAATTTGTGCTCAGCGGCATAGAGCGTCTTCAGACGCTCCGCAGTATTGCTGATCCCGATGCCGTTGGCTGCCCCGTTTGGCGCAATGAGCCCAGAGCTGACAGGCCCGGAATTTTGGACCCTGATCTGCAGTTGAGCGCCTTGAAGTTTGCTCTCGATGCGAATCGTTCCGCCTTCCACCAGCGAAGCTATACCATGTCGCACGGCATTTTCGATTAGCGGTTGCAGCAGCATACTCGGTACGAGTGCATCGAAGGTTTCCGGGGAGATAGCCACTTCAACCCGCAGCCGCGAACCGAGTCTGGTTTGCTCGATCGCCAAATACTGTTCGGCGAAAGCAATTTCTTGAGAAAGTGGCGTCTCCGGCACGGCCTCATTGTCCAGGATTGTTCTCAGAAACTCGCCGATCTGCGCCAGCATGCGCGTAGCGGCTGGAGGATTTCCTTCCAGGACAAGCGTGGACACGGCATTCAGTGAATTGAACAGGAAATGTGGATTGAGTTGGTAGCGCAAAGCACTAAGCCGGACGTCGCGCACTTCCGCTTCGGCCCGCAGCAACCTTTCTCTTTCGCGCATCGATTGCTGCCACAGTTTGATGCTGAAGTACAGGCTACACCATACGAAGAGAATGAACGTGGACCGTACCGAAGTTCCGAGCCAGTCGGTCCAACGAAACGGGTCATGGGGGACTGTCGCAACTACAATCACATAACCCGCGCTCACTCCCCCTAGCAGAGACCAGGCAAATGCCCGTATCTCCAGAGCGATCCACGAGAAGGCATGACGGATCAAGGAGCGGCAAACGGGTCGCAGCAGCGAGCTAGCCGCAAATAGCGTAATGAAAAAAACAGTGTTTGCGCGCAGCGCGCCGGGCTGCCGAAGAAATGGAAGCAAGGAGATGGATCCCCACAGATAGAAACAAAGCCATGCGCCGATCTGGACTGTCCAGAAGGTGGGAAAACCAAGGTCGTCGCGCTTCAGCACGACGGGTATTTTAGCCCACAAGTGGGGCTACGCCGCTTCAGTCCACCGTTCAAAACCCTCGGCTCGTCGCAAAAGTCACTCTAGCTGCGGATAAGCCGAAGCATCCAAAAGCCGATCCGGTTACCATTTCTAAGTTGAAAGTAATTTCTGAAAAGGAGCCGAACATGAAGTCTTTGAATCGGATGAAGGTCTTTGTCGGTGCCCTGTCGATCGGTGTCCTGGCAATCGGCATGGCGATGCCAGGAATGGCTCAGGAACTTCCGAAAGTCTATGACGCATCCGTGCCCCGTGAACGTCAGATCGAACTAGCCTTGAGCGCAGCTCCAGCAGAAGTATCAAGCAAGGCCACAGTCTATATTCTTGGGCTCAAAGGCTATGAGAAAGTTCGCGAAGGCACCAACGGCTTTAGCTGCTATGTCGGCCGGTCATTCGTAAAGCCCACGGAAACGACGGTCGAGCCGACCTGCTTTGACGCCGAAGGCAGTCGCACCATTTTGATCCGTCGCATTCGCATGGAAGAACTCCGCGCCAACGGCAAATCGGAGGCAGAGATCAAAGCAGACATCGCGAACGGGTATAAGGAAGGCCGCTTCCCGGATCCCAGCAAGCCGGGATTCCTCTACATGATGTCGAACGAGAACCGCTTGGGTGACAGTAGTGGCACTGCCAATTTCCCCCCGCACTTGATGTTTTATGCGCCGGGTATGACGACGAAAGACATGGGATTCGACTCCCCGCCACAGCTCGAATATCTGGGGATGACGCACCCCGGAGCGC
>Ga0308309_10000294_pt1 | contig 34113 bp, 36 predicted proteins | sample HubBroMetageWFT5_FD_192491 | JGI IMG/M metagenome (GOLD analysis project Ga0308309, IMG submission 192491) | Warmed and freeze-thawed soil microbial communities from the Hubbard Brook experimental Forest, New Hampshire - Hubbard Brook CCASE Soil... | ecosystem: Environmental > Terrestrial >...
TCGGCGAACGGCTTGTAGTCGGTGGCGGTCGAGATGCGCTTGAGCGCCGCGTCCTTGTCCTCGGGCCGGATCATGCCGCGGCCGATCTGGCGGTCCATGTTGCGGCCGATCGCGTCGATGCCCTTGTCGATATGCGCCTGGTCGACGTCCGCGAGGCGGATATCGAACCCTTTGAGAGCGCAGACATGGGCGATGCCGCTGCCCATCTGGCCGGCGCCGATGACGCCGATGCGCTTGATCATGCTGGGTACTCCAGGATTCCGGAACTCACTTCTTTTCGACCGCGGCGGTCAGCTCGGGCACGATCTGGAAGAGGTCGCCGACGATACCGTAGTCGGCCACCTGGAAGATCGGCGCTTCCTCGTCCTTGTTGATCGCCACGATGGTCTTGCTGTCCTTCATGCCGGCGAGATGCTGGATCGCGCCGGAGATGCCGATGGCTATATATAGGTCGGGCGCCACCACCTTGCCGGTCTGGCCGACCTGGTAGTCGTTTGGCACATAGCCCGCGTCGACGGCGGCGCGGCTGGCACCCAGCCCGGCGCCGAGCTTGTCGGCCAGCGCCTCGAGCATCTTGAAGTTCTCGCCGCTCGCCAGGCCGCGGCCGCCCGACACGACGATCTTGGCGCTGGTGAGTTCCGGCCGCTCGCTCTTGGAGAGTTCGGCGCCGACATAGGCGGCAAGACCGCCCGCGCCGGTACCGCCGATCTGCTCGATCGGCGCCCCCCCGCCGCCGGCTGCCGCCTTGAAGTTGGTCGGACGGATGGTCACGACCTTGATCTTGTCGGCCGTCTGCACGGTGGCCATCGCATTGCCGGCGTAGATCGGCCGCACGAAGGTGTCGGGCGAGACGACCTTGATCGCCTCGGAAACCTGCGCGACGTCGAGCAGGGCGGCGACGCGCGGCGCCAGATTCTTGCCGACCGAATCGGCGGCCATCACGACGTGGCTGTAGCCGGGCGCCAGCTTGACCACGAGCGGCGCCACGTCCTCGGCCACCCAGTTGGCGTAGGCCGTATCCTCGGCCTGCAGCACCTTGGCGACACTTTGGATAGCGGCGGCCGACTTGGCCGCCTCGCCGGCATTGCTGCCGGCCACCAGCACATGGACATCGGGATCCATCTGCGACGCGGCCGTCACGGCGTTCGCGACGTTGCTGCGAACGGTCTTGCCGTCATGCGCGGCGACAACCAGGACGGCCATGTCAGATCACTCCCGCTTCGTTGCGCAGCTTGTCTATAAGCTCGGCCACGGTCTTCACCTTGATGCCGGACTTGCGCTTGGGCGGCTCCTCGACCTTCAGCACCTTGAGCCGGGGCGTGATATCGACGCCCAGCGCATCGGCGGTCAGGACCTCGATCGGCTTCTTCTTGGCCTTCATGATGTTGGGCAGCGAGGCGTAGCGCGGCTCGTTCAGGCGGAGGTCGGTCGTGATCACTGCCGGCAGCTTGATCTTGATGTTCTCCAGGCCGCCATCGACCTCGCGCTTCACCTCTGCGCTGCCGTCGACGACATGCAGCTTGTTGGCGAAGGTGCCCTGCGACCAGCCGAGCAGCGCCGCCAGCATCTGGCCGGTCTGGTTGGAATCGTCGTCGATCGCCTGCTTGCCGACGATCACCAGGCCGGGCTGCTCCTTGTCAACCACCGCCTTCATCAGCTTGGCGACGGCCAGCGGCTGCAGCTCGGCGTCGCTCTGCACCAGCACACCACGGTCGGCGCCCATGGCGAGCGCGGTGCGGATCGTCTCCTGGCATTGCGCGGGCCCGGCGGAGAAAACGATGACTTCGGTCGCGAGCCCCTTCTCCCGCATGCGGATCGCCTCTTCCACGGCGATCTCATCGAAAGGGTTCATGGACATCTTGACGTTTGCCGTCTCGACGCCCGTGTTGTCGGCCTTGACGCGAATCTTGACGTTGTAGTCGATGACCCGCTTGACCGCGACCAGCACTTTCATCGCGTTGCGCCTATAGGTGAGTTGCGGCCGGGCCTCCCGCCCGGCGAAGGGGATTTCGTGTAGGGGTGTTCAGCCGATCGTGTCAAGGCTATGGCGCACTGCACAAAATCGCAGGGTGGAAGCTTTTCCCTCAATTTTTCAACACCTTGGGCCTGCTAGCGCGTCCCGCCCGGGACCCATAGAACGTCGGTGGCGCCATCATCGTTCAGCCGGCGCGCAAGGACGAACAGGTGGTCGGAGAGACGGTTGATGTACTTGATCGCCTCGGGATTGATCGGCTGTTCGGCAGCCAACCGCGTCATGCGCCGTTCGGCGCGACGCGCGACGGTGCGGGCGAGATGGAGCCACGCGGCCGCCTCGCCGCCGCCGGGCAGGATGAAGGAATTGAGCGGCTGAAGTTGGGCGTTCATGGCGTCGATCTCGCGCTCCAGCCGCTCGACCTGCGAGGCCACGATGCGCAGCGCCTGCTCGCCGCGCTTGCTCTCGCCTTCGGGCGTGCAGAGATCGGCGCCGAGATCAAACAGGTCATTCTGGATGCGGCCCAGCATGGCGTCGGCTTCGGCGTACCGCTCGCCGCCCAACACCGTGCGGGCGATGGCGCTGCGCGCCAGGCCGATGACCGAATTGGCCTCGTCGGTCGTGCCGTAGGCCTCGACCCGGGGATCGTGCTTGGCGACGCGCTCGCCGCGGCCGAGCGATGTTTGGCCGGCGTCGCCGCCGCGCGTGTAGATGCGGGTGAGTGTGACCATCGGTTCAGCTCCGGCTGGCGAAGTACCAGAGAAGGATCAGGACGATCGTCAGGAATTGCAGGCGCACGCGCCACCACATCAGCTTGTTGCTGCGCCGTCCGCCTTCGATGTTGCCGTCGACGTTGCGGCTCATGCTGATCAAGCCAGCGAACAGCATGCCGAGCGTGGCCAGGCCGGAGATAATCACCAAGACGAACAGGATGTTGGCGAGCATCACACTCTCCTCTACGCCGTTCTATCACTCATTATGCCGGCCCGCGCCACCGCGCGCGCCAGCCCACGGTCGCGCACCCCGCGTCGGCGCGACGCCGGTGGCCGCCCGAAAGATCGCCTCCGCGCCCTGCTCGCCCGACCACAGGGCCGCATGCACCGTGCCGTATTCGACCGGTTCGGTCGCCTCGCCGGCGAAGTAGACGCGGCCGGCCAGCGGCCGGGCATGGACCGGCCGGTCCTCCGGCGCGCTGCCGACGCCGGGATAGGAATAGCCGCCGCGCGACCACGGATCGCTCAGCCAGCGCGGGAAGAGCATCGCTTCCGGCTCGGGAATATCGGCACCGAACATCTTGCGCAGCGAGGCCATCGCCACGTCCTTCACCTCGGCATCGCTGGCCGTCCGATCAAGCCGCGCGGCCGTCGCGCCGTTGCTGAAACTCAGCAGGATGGGACGCCCGGTTTCCTGTTCGTGGCTGACCCACGTGTTGAAGGTGCCGCGACGCTCGGGCGAGTCGGGCAGGCGACCGAACCATTTGGGCCGTTCGGGCCAGAAGCGCCGCGGGAAGCGCAGGTAGATCTTGCCCAGCACCCCCGCCCCGTAGCCCAGCCGGCCGATCGCGGTGCGCTGGTCCTCGGGCGGCAACGGATCGAGCGCGGGCAGCCCGGCGCGCAGCAGGCCCACCGGCACGGTGATCAGGACACGATCGGCTGCGAGGCGTTCGCCGTCCTGCAGGATCGCCGTGGCGCCCGACTCGCTCCAGGCGATGCGTTGCACGGGCGAACCGAGCCGTATCGAAAGACCGCGTGCGGCGTCCTCGATCAGCGGCTGAAAGCCGCCCTTGGGCTGGGCGTTGCGCTCCAGGCCCTCGGTCGGGAACCACTCCTCAGCGGCGATCGCATCGTAGGGAGCGCCCTGCACGCCTTCGCTCATCTCCACGAAGGTCGCGATCACGAGCTTGTCGACGTCGGGCAGCCACGGCGCGCGGAGCAACGGATCGACCGCCTGCTTCACCGAGATCGAGCGTGGGCCCCAGCTGCGGGCCATCGCCTTGCTCTTCCAGCTCGCCCATTCGATCGCCGTCTTGAAGGCCGCGCGGCCCAGGATGGCGCGGCGCCGCTGGCCCTCGCGCGTCGGCGCCGTGGCACGGTCGTCGATCAGGAGTCGATCGCCCTGGGATTCGACCAGCGCGACGCCCAGCTTGCCGCACCACAGGGTCAAGGGGTTGCCTTCGACGCCATGCACCCACGATCCGCCGAGATCGAGCGGCGCACCCAGCGAATCGTCGGTCCAGGTACGACCGCCCAGTCGATCACGCGCCTCGAGCACCGTCACCGCGAATCCCGAATCGTGCAACAAGCGTGCGGCGACGAGGCCCGCCATGCCGGCGCCGACCACGATCACGCGCTCGGGCTTGCCGGCGCCCATCGACCACGAGCCGCTCATGACAGCACGAGATCGGGAAGCTGCTTCATGTCGTCGAACAATCGTCCGCCTGCCGCCTGCATTGCTTCGCGGTGGGCGTACGGTGCCCCGGCATAGGCCAGCGCGCGCATGCCGGCTGCGCGCGCCGCCTGCACGCCCGGCACCGAGTCTTCGACGACGGTGCACTCGAAGGGCTGCACGTCCATGGCGATGGCGGCATGGAGGAAGAGATCGGGGAACGGTTTTCCACGCGGCACCTGGCTCGCGCTGAAGATGCGGCCGTCGAACAGCTCCCACAGCCGGGTGAGGCCGAGCGTGAAGCGCATCTTTTCGGGCGTACCCGAGCTTGCCACGCAGGTGGCGACCCCCGCCGCCTGCAGTGCCAGCACCGCCTCCTTCACGCCGGCGACCGGCATCAGCGGCGCCTGGCGAAAGCTCTCGTAGGTCACGGCCTGCATCTTCTCGAAGAAGTCGTCGGGCAGCTTGCGGCCGAGTTCGGCTTCGCAGATCTCCAGGGCGGATTTGAGCGAAAGGCCCATCAGGCGCCGCATCGCCTCCTCGGCCGACCAATCTAGGCCTTGCGCCTTGAGCGCGCGGGAAAAGCTCGCATTGGCGAGCGGCTCGCTGTCGACCAGCACGCCGTCGCAGTCGAAGATTACCAACAAGGTCGACCTGTTCTTCGGATTGCCCGCCCTCCCTGCCTCCCCCGTCAGACGGGTCTGCGCTTTGGCCGCTGAGCGGCCAAAGCGCACAGGTGCCCGAAGGGCGGAGGGGGAAGCATCAGTATGGTTTGTCACCCGCTACGGTGACGCGGTTGCCGCTGCGCGTGTGCGGCCAGTAGTCCCACATGGCGCGGTGCTGGACGCAGCGGTTGTCCCAGAACGCGATCGAGTTCTCGCGCCAGCGGAAGCGGCACTGGAACAGCGGATTCTCCATGTGCTGGTAGAGGTAGGTCAGGATGCCGTCGCTTTCATCGCGCGGCACGTCGACCAGGCCGCGGGTGAAGCCGCGATTCACATAGAGCGCCTTCTTGCCCGTCACCGGATGGGTGCGGACCACCGGATGCACGGCGCGCGGATAGTGTTCCTTGTCGGCGACGCCGAAATTCTTGTAGAGGCCGCGATAGACCGATTCGCCGTCATGGATGGCGGTCAGGCCCTCGAGATAGGTCTTCATGCGGTCCGACAGCGCCTCGTAGGCGGCGTACATCGAAGCGAACAGCGTATCGCCGCCTTTGGGCGGGCACTTCCTGATGTAGAGGATGCTGCCCATCGGCGGCTCGAGGTCGCAGCTCACGTCGGTGTGCCAGCCCTCGCCGTTGGCGCGGGGCGAATCCTTGTCGGCGTGGATGACCATCAGTTCCGGACGGCCGGGTTCGTGCGGTGCCGCCGGGTGAACATGCAGCTCGCCGAACAGCCGGCCGAACGCCACGTGCTGGTCGGGCGAGATGTGCTGGTCGCGGAAGAAGATGACGGAATTCTCGGCAAGGGCGCGGTGCAGCTCGTCCTGCTGGCGGTTCGACAATGGCTGGGCGAGGTCGATGCCGTCGATCTCCGCGCCGATGATCGGCGTCAGCTTGTCGACGGCGATGGTTTCGTACGGGGCGCCCTCTTCGGCGGTATGCCGATAACGCGGACCGGCGTTGCCGCGCAGTGATCCTTGCATGGCTGTCTCCTACTCCGCCGTCATATTGGCACGGTGGTGGCTTTTTCCCAGCGCTCCTTCGCGCATAAAGCCAATAAATGCCCGCGGCCGGTATTCGGCCTATCATGGGGGCAGCGGTCGTTGATGCAGGCCAAGAGCTCCCTTGCTGCCTGCCGTCATCGTTCGCGCGACCGATGGAGGCATGCATGACGGCGCGCAAGACAACGGATACCAACGGTTCTCTCGGCACAGAATCGGCGGCGCTCCGTGAGGAGCTCGAACAACTGGCGGCCGCCATCGAACGGGCGGCGAAAAGCGAAGGAGCCGAGGCCATGAAGGCCGCGGGCGAAGCGGCGCGCGAAATCCTGGCCCGCGCCACGACGATGGTCGACGGCCTCACCGGCAAGGCGGACATGGCCAAGGCGATGGCGGACGGCCGCGCGCAGCTCGAGGGCGCGATCCGCGACAAGCCGATGGCCGCCGTCGCGATTGCCGCCTTGGCCGGCTTCGTGCTGGCCGCGCTGGTCCGGCGTTGAGCGGGCGCGGAACGGAGGACGGTTCGATGCTTCTTAGTGTTGTGAAGACGGCCGCTCTCTTCGCCGCCGCCGCCGCGGCAAATGCCGGACGCCGCTTCGCCGCGACGCTTGCCGGCTACCTGGTCGCCGGCGGCCTGTTGGCCGCGAGCCTGTGCTTCCTGACATTGGCCGGGTATCGCGCGCTGTCGCAGGCGCTGGGCGATGTCTATGCTTCCCTGATCGTGGGCAGCCTCTATCTCGTGGCCGGCCTCGCCACGCTGCTCATCCTCCAGATCAAGCGCCGCTGATCGGCTGTCCCTCATGGGAGAGCGTCATGAAGGCAATGGTCCTCGCCGCCACCGGCCGGCCCCTTGAATTCGAAAGCCGGTCCGACCCCCTGCCCGGCCCGGGTGAAATCCGTGTGCGGGTCGAGGCCTGCGGCGTCTGCCGTACCGATCTGCACATCGTCGACGGCGAACTTCCCGACATCCGCCTGCCGATCGTGCCGGGCCACGAGATCGTGGGGATCGTCGATGCGCTGGGACCGGGCGGCAGCTCGCTGGCGCCCGGGCGGCGCGTCGGCATTCCCTGGCTCGGCCACACCTGCGGGACCTGTCCCTATTGCCTCGCCCACCAGGAGAATCTCTGCGACCGGCCGATCTTCACCGGCCACGGCCGCGACGGCGGCTTTGCCACGCACGTGGTCGCCGACGCGGCATACGCCTTTGCCCTCGACGGCTTCGACGATCCCGTCACCGCGGCGCCGCTGCTGTGCGCCGGCCTGATCGGCTGGCGTTCGCTGAAGCTCGCGGGAGAGGGCCGCAGGATCGGCCTGTATGGTTTCGGCGCCGCCGCCCACATCATCGCCCAGGTCTGCCGATGGCAGGGACGCGACGTCTATGCCTTCACCCGCGCGGGCGACGCCGCCGCGCAATCCCATGCGCTGTCGCTCGGCGCGCGTTGGGCCGGCGGCTCGGAAGATCTTCCGCCGGAGCCGCTCGATGCGGCCATTCTTTTCGCTCCGGTCGGCGCGCTGGTGCCGGCGGCGCTCAGCGCCGTGCGCAAGGGCGGCAGGGTCGTCTGCGGCGGCATCCATATGAGCGATATCCCGCAGTTCCCGTATCGGCTGTTGTGGGAAGAACGGCAGGTCCTGTCGGTCGCCAACCTCACGCGACAGGACGCCGTGGAATTCCTGCAGCTCGCCCCGCGCGCGGGTGTCCGCACGACGACGACCGTCTATCCGTTGGATCGCGCGAACGAGGCCTTGACGGACCTGCGGGCCGGCCGCTTTCAGGGAGCGGCCGTCCTCGTGCCCTGAGGCTCAGCGGCGCGTGCAGCAGCTAGTTCGGCGGGCGTAGCCGAAACCGACATTGTCATCCCGAGGCCGAAGGCCGAGGGACCTTTGCTGTTGCTTTAAAGGTCCCTCGCTGCGCTCGGGATGACAGGGTGCGCGTGGCTAGTTTCGGCCTTCAATCAGCCCGCGGCAGACGACCTGGGCCTGGATCTCGGCGGCGCCCTCGAAGATGTTGAGGATGCGCGCATCGCACAGCACGCGGCTCACCGGGTATTCCATGGCATAGCCGTTGCCGCCATGGATCTGCAGGGCGTTGTCGGCGTTGCTCCAGGCGACCCTCGCGGCCAGAAGCTTCGCCATGCCGGCCTCGATATCGCAGCGCCGGTCGCTGTCCTTCTCGCGCGCCGCAAAATAGGTGAGCTGGCGGGCGATCATGGTTTCGACCGCCATCCAGGCGATCTTGCCGGCGACTCGCGGGAAGGCATAAAGCGGCTTGGCGAACTGGATGCGTTCCCTGGCATAGCGCAGGCCGAGCTCCAGCGCGTTCTGGGCCACGCCGACGGCGCGCGCCGCGGTCTGGATGCGCGCGCTCTCGAAGGTCGCCATGAGCTGCTTAAAACCCTCACCCTCCTTCTCGCCCAAAAGGTTGGCGGCCGGCACCTCGAAGCCGTCGAAGCCGATCTCGTATTCCTTCATGCCGCGATAGCCCAGCACGCGAATCTCGCCGCCGCTCATGCCCTTGGCCGGAAACGGCTCGGCATCGGTGCCGCGCGGCTTTTCCGCCAAAAACATCGACAGGCCCTGGTAGCCGGGCTTCGAGGCATCGCTGCGCGCCAGCAAGGTCATGATGTCGGCACGGGCCGCGTGCGTGATCCAGGTCTTGTTGCCCTGGATCTTGTAGGTGTCGCCGTCCAGCACCGCCCGCGTGCGCAGGCTCGCCAGGTCGGAGCCGGTATTGGGCTCGGTGAATACCGCCGTCGGCAGGATCTCGCCCGAGGCGATGCGCGACAGATACTTCTCCTTCTGCGCCTCGGTGCCGCCGGCGCGTATCAGCTCGGCGGCGATCTCCGAGCGCGTGCCGAGCGAGCCGACGCCGATATAGCCGCGCGACAGCTCCTCGGTGACCACGCACATGGCGAGCTTGCCCATGCCGAGCCCGCCCCATTGCTCGGGCACGGTGAGGCCGAAGACGCCGAGCTCGGCCATCTTGTCGACGACCGGCAGCGGGATCAGCTCGTCGCGCAGGTGCCAGCCATGGGCGTGCGGCGCCACCTCGGCCTCGACGAAACGGCGGAACTGGCGGCGCACTTCTTCCAGGGCTTCGTCGCCCAGCTCCAGCGCGCCGAAATTGCCGGAGTCGAGCCCGTCGGCGATGAGTTCGGCGATGCGCAGGCGTACGGAAGAAGTGTTGCCCGCGATCAGCTTGCGGACGGAAAGCGTATCGAGCGCCGCGGCATCGATACCGAGATCGGCGGGCCGCACGATCTCGACCTGGCTGATCGCAATGCCGCCGATCAGCTGGGCGAGATATTCGCCGAACGCCGATTGCAGCATCAAGAGCTCGAGCTCGCCTTTGGCCCCACCTTCGGCCCAGCGCCGCATCTTGCGCAGCGCTGCGACGTAAGTCGCAATCCAGGCGAAGCCGTGGGCGGCGAATTGCTCGCGCTCCAACAGCTTGGGCTCGACCTTGCCCTTGGGCGCCACCAGCGCGCGCACCGCTTCGCGGGCGGCGACTTCATAGGCCTCGGCATCGCTCTCCGCCTCGGCGGCGAGGCCGAGCAGATTGTCCAGGATCATCAGTCTTCCAGCGCGTCTTCCAGGGTGCGCAGGCCGGGCCGCTTGGCCGAGACCAGCACCGCCATGTTGCCGGGCTTGTGCTGGTTCTTCCACATCTTGGTATGGGCCTTGGGGATGTCGGCCCATTCGAAGACTTCGCTCATGCAGGGATCGATGCGGCGTTCGATCACCAGCTGGTTGGCCTGGCTCGCCTGCAGGAGGTTGGCGAAGTGGCTGCCCTGGATGCGCTTCTGGCGCATCCACACGAAGCGGGCATCCATCGTGAGATTGTAGCCGGTCGTGCCGGCGCAAAAGACCACCATGCCGCCGCGCTTCACGATGTTGCACGACACCGGGAAGGTCTGCTCGCCGGGATGCTCGAACACGAAGTCGACGTCGTTGCCCTTGCCGGTGATCTCCCAGATGGCGGCGCCGAACTTGCGCACCTTCTTCATGTACTCGGCATAGCCCTTCTGGTCGTCGACGTCGGGCAACTGGCCCCAGCACTCGAAGTCGTTGCGGTTCACCGTGCCCTTGGCGCCGAGCGACATCACGAAGTCCTTCTTCGACGGATCGGAGATCACGCCGATCGCATTGGCGCCTGCGGTTGCGATGAGCTGCACGGCCATCGAGCCGATGCCGCCCGCCGCGCCCCACACCAACACGTTGTGGCCGGGCCGCAGGATGTGCGGGCGATGGCCGAACAGCATGCGATAGGCCGTCGCCAGGGTGAGCGTGTAGGAGGCGCTTTCCTCCCAGGTGAGATGCTGCGCCCGCTTCATCAATTGGCGCGCCTGCACCTTGCAGAACTGGGCGAACGATCCGTCCGGCGTCTCGTAGCCCCAGATGCGCTGGCTGGTCGAGAACATCGGATCGCCGCCGTTGCACTCCTCGTCGTCGCCGTCATCCTGGTTGCAGTGGACGACGACCTCGTCGCCCACCTTCCAGCGCTTCACCTTGGCGCCGATCGCCCAGACGATGCCGGCGGCGTCGGAGCCCGCGATGTGGAAGGGCTGCTTGTGCACGTCGAACGGCGAGATCGGCAGGCCGAGGCCCGCCCACACGCCGTTGTAGTTGACGCCCGCCGCCATCACGAGGACCAGCACCTCGTCTTCGCCGATCGTGTGCGTCGGCACGACTTCGAGCTGCATGGATTGCTCGGGCGGCCCGTGCCGATCGCGCCGGATCACCCAGGCATACATGCTCTTGGGCACGTGACCGAGCGGCGGAATTTCACCGATCTCGTAGAGATCCTTTTTCGGCTGATTGGCCGTGGGATGCGGACGCGCCGCGAAAGCGACAACGGTCATGGGCAAAACTCCTCTCGCATTGCGGCAAAGCTATTGCTGCGAACGCGAGAGTGCAACGCACAAAATACGAAATGGGATGCTTGACCAACGCGAAAAACAATAAAATTACCCCCACCCTGCGAAAGTCACACATTGCAGCCTTCGCCAAGCCGGGGCACGCTCGCCCAGGTAAACGGTTGTTTACCTGAAGCGGTCCGAGTCCAGGGAGGACGCAATGAAGCTCATGTGGTTTCACCTGATGCCGTACACGGAGCTTCCCGACGACTTCAACCAGAAGCATCCCTCGGTGTGGGTCGACATCCATTCGTCGCTGTTCGACCCACGCCGAGCGCATCACATGTACAACGACTTCATGGACGAGCTCGAATATGCGGCCGAAGTGGGCTTCGACGCCGTCTGCGTGAACGAACACCATTCGAACGGCTACGGGTTGATGCCCTCGCCCAACCTGATCGCCAGCTCGCTGGCGCGCCGCACCACCGACACCGCGCTCTGTGTCATGGGCAACTCGCTGGCGCTCTACAATCCGCCGACGCGGGTCGCCGAAGAATTCGCCATGATCGACTGCATCTCGGGCGGACGGCTGATCGCAGGCTTTCCGGTCGGCTCGCCGATGGACACCTGCTACGCCTACGGCCAGAACCCCAGCATGCTGCGCGAGCGCTACTACGAGGCGCACGACCTGGTGAAGAAGGCGTGGACCGAGAAGGAGACCTTCGCCTTCTCCGGCCGCTTCAACCAGCAGCGCTACGTCAACATCTGGCCGCGGCCGATCCAGAACGACCCGCATCCGCCGATCTGGATCCCGGGCGGCGGCTCGATCGAGACGTGGCGGTGGTGCGCGGAGATGGACTACGTCTACTGCTACCTGTCGTACTACGGCTACAAGGCCGGCCTCACGACCATGCAGGGCTTCTGGAACGAGATGGCCAAGCTCGGCAAGGATCGCAATCCCTACCGCGCAGGCTTCCTGCAGTTCGTCGGCGTCGCCGAAAGCCGCCAGCAGGCGCTCGACCTCTATAGCGAGCCGGCGGAATATTTTTATGGCCGCTGCCTGCACGTCGATGCGCGCTTCGCGCTGCCGCCGGGCTACACGACGGAAGCGACGCAACGCGCCGGCATCGAAGGGATGATGACCAAGGCCGCCAACCTCGCCAATCCGGCGACCAAAGCCAGCCTCAAGGCCACCAACATGAAGGACATCGTCGACGGCGGCTATGTCATCATCGGTTCGCCCGACGAGGTCGTCGAGCAGATCCGCCACGTGGCGACCAGCCTCAATGTCGGCCACCTCATGCTGCTGCTGCAGTACGGCAACATGAGCAAGGACACCACCAAGTACAACACGCGGATGTTCGCCGAGCAGGTCATGCCCAGGGTGAAGGATCTGTTCGACGACTGGGAAGACAAATGGTGGCCCAAGCCGCTGGCCAAGGGCCAGCGCGCCGCCGTCCCGGCCTTCCGCCCGCAGCTCGCCGCGGCGGAGTAAGCTTCGTGTCTGCACCGAAGGCTTCGACCGTCGAGATCAACGGCTTCCCGTGCCGCGTCTGGACCAAAGGCACCGGCCCCAAGCTCGGCTTTCTGGCCGGCTTGGGCGGCCTGCCGCGCTGGCTGCCGTTCCTCGACAAGCTCGCCGAGACGCGCACGGTGATCGTGCCCTCGCTGCCCGGCTATCCCGGCGCGACCGGCCATACCGAGCTCGACACGCATCTCGACTGGGTGCTGGCGGTGCGCCAGCTCATCGACAAGGCGGGGCTTGCCGGCGCCGATCTGATAGGCGCCTCGGTGGGTGGCGCGTTCGCCGCCGAGATGGCGGCGATCTTCCCGGGCCACGTCCGCAAGCTCGTGCTGATCGCGCCGTTCGGCCTGTTCGACGCCCAGGAACCGGCGACCGATCCGTGGGCGCAGCGCAAGGACAACGTTGCCGGCCTGATGTGCGCAAACGGCGAGATGTGGAACGCGTTGGTCGCCGTGCCGGAAGGCGCCAATTCGATCGAATGGCCGATCGAGATGGGCCGCGCCTCCGAGGCCGCCGCCCGTGCTTTTTGGCCGCTCGGCAACACCCACCTGGAAAAGCGCCTCGGCCTGATTGCCGCCCCGACCCTGATCCTGTGGGGCGAGCGCGACGCTGTTCTGCCGCCGAGCTATGCAAAGAAGTTCGCCGCGGGGATCAACGGCTCGACCCGGGTCGAAACCGTCGCCGGAGCCGGACATCTCGCCTATCTCGACCAACCCGACGCGGTGGCCCGGGCCGTCCTGGCGCATTTCAGCTAGGTGGCCGGCTTGGAGGTTGCGTCGCCGGTTCGGATCGCTATTGTCCGGCGCGTTAGAGGTTTTGCGAGGTACACGCCGATGACTATCCGTTCGATGAAGTGGGCCGCGGGCGTTTCGCTGATTGCGACGGTGCTGGCGGTGGGCACGACACTGCCCGAGCGGCCGGCGTCGGCCCAGGTCCAGGCCGTGCCGCGCGCGGGTCTTGCGTTCAACGACACGGTCACCCAACGGGTGACGATCGAGTCGGTCGACCCCGAGGGCCGCATGGTGACCTTCTTGCTGCCCGACGGCCAGCTCGTGGCCGTGCCGGTCGCCGATGGTGTCGCCAATCTCGCCGCCATCCAGGACGGCTCGATCGCCAACGTCACCTACAACCAGATCGTGACGATCCTGAACCTGCGCCAGAAGGGCCCGGGCTCCAAGGAAGAGCGTCGCGAGTCGATGAAACCAGCCAGCGCCAACGATATCGAGTCCGGCCGCTTCACGGTCACGGTTGTCGGCGTCGACCTTGCCAGCAACACCGTCTCGGTGATCGACGGCATCGGCGGCGTCGTCCACACCTACAGGGCCAACACACCCGCCAAGCAGGAAATGCTGAAGAAGGCCAAGGTCGGCGACGTGGTGATCGGTCTCAGGACGCCGCTGATGATCACGGCAATTTCGCCGGCGAATTAGTCTCAAGTCGGACCGCGGGCCTCCGGCCCGCTCATGATCATGAGCGGGCCGGAGGCCCGCGGTCCCATGACGCCTACTGAATGGCGACGTCTTCCCAGAAGCCGATCCAGTGGTCGACCGGCTTCATCTTGGGCTGCGGCGCGAGGTAGGACCACGCCGCGCGCGCACTGCGCTGATCGCCCTCAACGACGTCGTAGAACTGCACACCGTGCGGGCATTCAAGGTCGCTCGGTGTTTTCGGCGTGACCTTGAGCAGGTCCATGCGCACCGTGTCGCGCGGAAAATAGATGTAGCCGCCGACCTCGAGGGTGCGGTCGCTCTCGGCAATCGTCTTGCCGTGCCATGTCGCCTTATGGGTCATCGGTTGAGTCCCCTGAATTGCGGATCCGTCGCCTTGACGCTTGGCCGGGCGCCCATGTCGCGCGCCCACCGTCCGCAATTAGGTGATGCTTCGGCCAGTACTTTCAACTCCGGAATTTCGGGAAAATAGAAAAAGATCGGCACCAGGAAGAGATCTGCCGCCGTCACCTGTTCACCGGCAAGAAAACGATGGTCCGCCAGATGCTTGTCGAAGATGCCCACTACCCTCGCCGACCGTTTCAGCGCGACCTGGATGCCCTCCTCGGTGCCCGGAATGATGCCGAAGCGCGGGCCGATGACGCCGGCCAGGGCGGTCTGGACCATCGAATCGCAGACCACGCTCAGCCACTGGTCGCACAGCGACGACCCCTTGGCGTCCGTGGGCCACAGCGGCGGACCGTCGAAGGTACGGTCGATGTAACGGGCGATGGCAGGCGATTCGTAGAGCGTGAAATCACCGTGCTTCATCATCGGGATCTTGCCCAGCGGATTGATTGGCGCCGTCTCTCCCGGCCGGGTCGGCACCAGCTCGTACTCGACGCCCTTCTCGCGGGCGGCGAGACGCGTCGCGCGGGTGAACGGGCTGGGCGGCACGCCGTAAATCTGAATGGTGGCCATCGGGATGTCCTTGTTCAGGCCGCAAGCCGCGGTTTGTCGGCGGGCGCGGTTGCCAACACGCTCGGCCGCGCCGACATCTCGCGCGCCCAGCGGGCGCAATTCGGCGCCGAATCGGCGATCATCTTCAGTTCGGGAATATCGGGGAAGTAGAAATACAGCGGTGCCAGGAAGAGGTCCGCTGCCGTCATCGCTTCGCCGGCGAGATAGCGCGTCTTGCCGAGCTGGCGGTCGAAGATCGGTACAACCTCGCGCGTCTTGTCGAGGTACTTCTGCTGCATCTCCGCAGGCGCCGGCAGGAAGCCGTAGCGCGACGCCATGTAACGAAGCGCGGCGTTGACCAGCGAATCGCAGATGGCGCTGACCCATTGGTCGCAGCGCGCGATGCCGACCGAATCCTCCGGCCACAGTTTAGGCCCCGGAAAGGCGCGGTCGAAGTAGCGCAGGATCGCCGTCGACTCGTAGAGTACGAGGTCGCCGTGCGTAATCGCCGGGATCTTGCGGAACGGATTGAGCGCCGTGATGTCGCCCGGCGTGGTCGGCACCAGCTCGTAGTCGATGCCCTTCTCGTGACAGGCCAGCCGCACCGTGCGCGTGAAAGTGCTGGGCGGCATGCCATGGATCTTGATCGCAGTCATTGTCCCCTCCTGTTGGTGGAAAATCAGTAGCGGTCGTGGCGCTTCACCCAGGACATCGGATGTTCGGGATCCTCGTCCCGCCCCTTCGAAGTGAGGTCGAGCAGGTGATAGGTGCCGTTCACCACGTCCAGACCGCGCGCGTAAGTCGAATAGGTGTGATAGATCGCGCCGTCGTCGCCACGCCGAAAGGCGCTGATCCCCGGGGTCTCCTCGCCATAGGGCTTGATCGTGCCGAAATTGTACTGAAGGCCCTGCTCGTCCGGCTTGAACGACGCGCCGTAGTCGAAGTTGAAGTCGCTGCCGGCCGACGACACCCAGCGGAACGTCCAGCCCATGCGCTTCTTGTAGGCGTCGATCTTCACCAACGGCGCGCGCGAGATGGCGACCAGCGCCGTGTCGCGATGCGCCAGATGAATGTAGACGCCATTGTAGTTGTCGGCCCAGAACGAGCAGCTCGGGCAGCCCTCGTTCCAGTCCGGCCCGAACATGAAATGATAGACCAGCAGCTGGCCTTTGCCGCCGAACAGGTCAGCGAGAGTGAGCCGCCCCTCGGCCGCATCGAAGGTGTAAGGCTTTTCAACCTTCACCCAAGGCAGTTCGCGTCGCTGTCGCGCGAGGTCGTCACGCGCGCGCGTGAACTCCTTCTCCTTGGTGAGAAACGCCTTGCGCGCCTTCAGCCACTCCTCATGGGAAACAATACGGGGCGTCGTCATGCCGTCCTCCCGAGCAGGGTATCGAGCTTGTCGAAGGAACTGTCCCAGCCGCGGTTGTGATTGGCGGCCGCGATCGCGTCGGGGAAGTGCGTCTGGACCATGGTCATTTCGGTCTTGCCGCCGGCGACGGGCTTGAACTCGAGCGTCACCGTCGTCTCGTGCTCGCGCGGCTCGGCATGATCGCCCTTGTCGTGCCAGGCAAAGGTGAAGGCCAGGCGCTCCGGCCGCTTCACCTCGAGATACCGGCCGGAGACCGCGAAGCTGCGTTCGGTGTCGCGCCCCAGCAGCCGCCAGGCGCCGCCGGTCCGGGGATCGAGGTCGCAGTAGACCGTCGTCACGCCCTTGGGGCCGAACCATTCGGCGAATTGCTCCTGGTCGGTCCAGGCGTCGAACAGGCGTTCGGGCGGCGCGTCGAAGCGGCGCGTCAGGCGAAGCGTGCGATCGTCAACGACGGCGGCCATGATCTTTTCCCTTTGGTGGATTGGCTTTGGGCGGTTTCGGTGCGGTCCGCTTCAGGAAGGCGTCGAGCTTGTCGAACTGCTGCTCCCAGAAGCGGCGATAGAACTCGATCCAATCCGCGGCTGCGCGAAAACCCTCGCCGCGCAGCTCGCAGCGCCGCCACTGCGCCTCGGTATGGCGTTCGATCAGGCCGGCGTCGGTCAGCACCTTGAGATGCCGCGACACCGCCGGCAGCGACATGTCGAAGGGCTCGGCGAGCTCGCCCACGGTCGCGGCTCCGCTGGCGAGCCGCGCCAGCAGCGCGCGGCGGGTCGGATCGGCGAGGGCAGAGAAGGTTTGCGAGAGCATATCCATATTTAACAGACTTGTTAAATACAAAGCCGCCACCTGTCAAGTCGTGTGATCCGAAGCGCGGGTCGAGCCCTATGAAGGCGCGCCGCACGGGCTGGTCCTGACCGACCCGGCGCGCTTCAATCGCGACCTGCCGGGGTTCGTGCGGAGCTGAAGGAGATTGCCATGCTGGTCGTGCTTGCCGAGGCCCGGTTCGATCCCAAGGACACCGGGCAGGTGCGCGCCGTGGCGCGGCCGATGATCGAGGCGTCACGCGCCGAGCCGGGCTGCGGCGGCTACGATTACGCCTTCGACCTGCTCGAGCCCGACTTGCTGCGCGTGCGCGAGCTGTGGAAGGACGAGCAGGCGCTGAAAGACCACTTCACCACCCCGCACATGGCGGCGTTCCTCAAGGACCTGCGCGCGCTTCGGCCCAAGACCGTCACGGTGAAGTGCTACGAGCTTGGGCCTGAAAAGAAGATGCCGGGCGCGGGATAACTCAAAGACCCTCTCCGCCGCGTCAGCGGGGGAGAGGGAGGGACCCATTGCGAAGCAATGGGAGGGTGAGGTGGTGCCTCATCAGCGATGAAGCGCGCGACACGGAGTAAGCAAGACCCACCTCATCTCCCCCGCGCTTGCGCGCGGGTCCCCTTCCTCTCCCCCCGCTTCGCGGGCGGAGAGGACGTTTGAGGCGTGTTGTCCTTCTCGGAACCTAACCCCGCTTCCAGGTCGTGCCTTTCGCACCATCCTCGAGGATCACGCCCTTGGCCTTGAGTTCATCGCGGATGCGGTCGGACGCCTTGAAGTCCTTGGCCTTGCGCGCCGCCTGTCGGGCGGCGATCGCTGCTTCGACCTCGGCATCGGTCGGGCCGGACGAGCCGGCGGGCGTCCAGCGGAACCAGGCCTCGGCATCCTGCTGCAACAGGCCGAGGGCGTTGGCGCCGGCGCGCAGCTCGGCGGGATCGCCGAGCTGATGGATGGCGCTGATCGCGAGTGGCGTGTTGAGGTCGTCGGATAGCGCGTCCTCGATCGATTGGGGCACCGCGTTCGAGGGAGGCGCGTCCTTGCCGCGCAGCGCGCCGTACCAGCGGTCGAGCGTCGCCTTGGCTTGCGTCAACCCCTCATGCGTGAAGTCGAGCGGCTGGCGGTAGTGCGCCGACAACAGCAGCAGGCGAATCGCCTCGCCGGGATACTGGTCCAGGATCTCGTGCATGGTGAAGAAGTTGCCCAGCGACTTGCTCATCTTCTCGCCGGAGATATTCAAGAAGCCATTGTGCATCCAGTACTTCGCCATGATGGCGTGGCCGAAGGCGCTGCGGCTCTGCGCGATCTCGTTCTCGTGGTGCGGGAAGATAAGGTCGAGCCCGCCGGCATGGATGTCGAAGGTCTCGCCCAGATGCTTGGCGCTCATCGCCGAGCACTCGATGTGCCAGCCCGGCCGGCCGCGGCCCCACGGGCTCGCCCAACCCGGCTGGCCGTCGGCCGAGGGCTTCCATAGGACGAAGTCGGCGGGGTCCTTCTTATAAGGCGCCACATCAACCCGCGCGCCGGCCACCAGTTCGTCGCGCGTGTGCCGCGACAGGCGGCCGTAATCGGCCATGCTTGGGACGCTGAACAGCACATGGCCTTCGGCGGCGTAGGCATGGCCGTTGTCGACCAGCCGCTGGATCATGACGATCATCTCGGCGACGTACTGCGTGGCGCGCGGCTCGACGTCTGGAGAAAGCGCGCCCAGCCGGCGCATGTCGCCCTGATAGGCGTCCGCGGTGCGCGTCGTCAGCGATTCGATGGTCTCGCCGTTGTCGGCTGCCCGCACCATGATGCGGTCGTCGATGTCGGTGATGTTGCGCACGTAGGTCACGCGCGGATAGCGCCGCTTGAGCAGGCGATAGAGCACGTCGAACACCACGACGGGCCGCCCATTGCCGACATGCACATAGTCGTAGACCGTCGGGCCGCAGACATACATGCGCACATGTCCTGCATCGAGCGGTGCGAATGGTTCCTTGTCGCGCGACAGCGTGTTGTAAATGACGAGGGACATGGCCCCTACTCCCCGATCAGCAGTGTACGAAGTCCGGCCGCCCGCAAAAAGCGGGGGCGACTTCAGTTACATCGCGCAGTGGCGGCGCCGGGGAATAGAAGGGGCGACATTTCAGTAGTTTATCCGATGCGTTCTTTCTGTGCAAATGCGTGCCAATGGAAGCGTTTTTCGTCTCCGCCGCCGTCGTCGCCGTCGCCGAGATCGGCGACAAGACGCAGCTGCTCGCGCTGATGCTGGCGGCGCGCTACCGCAAGCCGATCCCGATCATCCTGGGCATGCTTTTGGCGACGCTCGCCAACCACGCGCTCGCCGCCTGGGTCGGCTCCGCGGTCGCGGGTTGGATCGGCGCCGACACGATGCGCTGGATCCTGGGCGCCACCTTCATCGTGATGGCGGGCTGGTGCCTGATCCCCGACAAGGCCGACGAGGGACCGCAGGCGGCGCGTCAGGCCGGCGCCTTCGTCGCCACGCTGGTTTCCTTCTTTCTGGTCGAGATCGGCGACAAGACGCAGCTCGCCACCGTGGCGCTCGCCGCGCGCTTCAACGCGCTGGTCCTCGTCACCGCCGGCACCACCTTCGGCATGCTGCTGGCCAACGCCCCGGTCGTGCTGTTCGGCGATGCCATCGCCAGGCGCCTGCCGCTCAAGATCGTGCGCGCGGTGGCAGCACTCCTGTTCCTGGCGCTGGGCCTCGCCGCGTTGTTCATGCCGTCTGCCCCCTGAGGCGCGCGGCAGCCTTCGCCCGGCCGATCAGCGGCAGGAGTTTCGCCATCTCCGGACCGGTCTCGCGCGCCGTCAGCGCGAGCCTGAGCGGATGGAACAGCGCACGGCCTTTGCGCTGCGTCGCCGCCGACACCGCACCCGTCCATTCCTTCCAGGTGGTCTCGGTCCATGGCTCGGCCGGCAAGCGCGCCGCGGCCTCCCCGAGAAAGGCGGGATCCTCGAGCACGGGCGCGAGCGGACCGACCGCGACTGCTGCCCAGGCTGCGGCGTCGGCCAGCGTCACGAGATTGCCGCGCACGGCGAGCCACAAGGCTTCGCCAACATTCGTCGGTAGGCGATCGCGCACCGCCGTGTAGGGCAGCAGATGGAGCGTGCGGGCGCTCAGATGCGCGAGCTCGTCTTCGGAGAAGCGCGCCGCGGCGCGGCCGACACGCGCGAAATCGACGGTCGCCACCAGGGGATCGAGCGACGTCACCGGCTCGACCGGGTCGGCAGTGCCGAGACGCGCCAGGAGGGCGGAGATCGCCAGCGCCTCGATTCCGCGCTCGCGCAGCTCGCCGACCGACAGGGATCCGGTGCGCTTGCTCAAGCCGCCGCCCGCCGCATCGACCAGCAGCGGCAAATGAGCGAAGACGGGCGGATCGGCACCGAGCGCGCGAAACATCTGGATCTGCGCGCCGCTGTTGGTGACATGGTCCTCGCCGCGGATGACATGGGTGATGGCGAAGGCCACGTCATCGACCACCGAGGTGAAGCTGTAGAGATAGCTGCCGTCGGCGCGCACCAGCACCGGGTCGCTCTGGCTCGCCTCGTCGATATGCTGCGGCCCGCGCACCAGATCGTCCCAGCGCACTTCCTCGGCGGCGAGCTTGAACCGCCAGTGCGGGCGGCGGCCCTCGCCTTCCAGCCGCGCCCGGTCGGCGTCGGAGAGTTTTAGCGCCGCGCGGTCGTAGACCGGCGGCCGACCCTGGGCGAGCAGGCGCTTGCGCTTGAATTCGAGCTCCTCCGGCGTCTCGTAGCAGGCGTAGAGCCGGCCGGCGGCGATGAGTTTGTCGCGCGCCGCGTCGTAATGCACCAGCCGTTCCGACTGCTTCTCCTTGCGCGCCCAGTCGAGGCCGAGCCACTGCAGATCGCGCTCGATCGCGGCCTCGTACTCGGGCTTGCCGCGCGCGCGATCGGTATCGTCGAGGCGCAGGATGAAGGTTCCACCATGTCGCTTGGCGAACAGCCAGTTGAACAAAGCCGCGCGCACGTTTCCGACATGCAACAATCCCGTGGGACTGGGCGCGAAGCGGACGACGGGGGCGGCGGGATCGACCATGGGAGCCGACTTGTGGCGACGGGCCGTTGGCGGGTCAAGCCGGCTCCGCTACTGTCCGGCGGGGACGGAGGAAACAGGAAATGCATGCGCAGGATATCGAATACCGGGCGGATGGCGCGCGCCTGGTCGGCCAGTACGTCGTCGACGACGGCAAGCCTGGGAAACGGCCGGGCGTGCTGATCTGCCACGAAGGGCCGGGCCTTACCGAGCACACCAAGGAGATCGCGGCGCGTCTCGCCGGGCTGGGCTACGCCGCCTTCGCCATGGATTATCACGGCGACGGCAAGCCGCTGGCCGACCTCGCCGACGCCAGGCCACGCATCGCGGCGTGGATCGTCGACCCGACCGGCATCCGGGCGCGTGCCACGGCTGCCCTCGACGTTCTGAAATCCCAGAAGGAGGTCGATGCGGCACGGCTCGCCGCGATCGGCTACTGCTTCGGCGGCACCACGTCGCTCGAGCTCGGCCGGGCGGGCTGCGATCTCAAGGCGATTGTGGGCTTCCATTCCGGCCTCGCCACCGCCCGGCCGCAGGACGCCACCAACATCAAGGGCAAGGTGCTGGTTTGCATCGGCGCCGACGATCCGATCATCCCGCCCGAGCAGCGCGCCGATTTCGAGAAGGAGATGAAAGCCGCCGGCGTCGACTGGCGCCTGCAGCTTTATGGCGGCGCCGGCCACAGTTTCACCAATCCGGCGGCTGACTCGCGCGGCATGAAGGGCTTCTTTTACCATGAGGCGACGGATCGTCGGTCGTGGAACGCCATGATCGAGTTGTTCAACGAGACACTGAAGTAGTTGCGTAAAGGGAGGACTGAAATGAAACGACGTCGCCTTCTGGCGGTGGGCCTGGGCGCGCCGCTGGCGACGTTGGCCGCGCCCGCCGTCCGCGCCGACGGCAAGTATCCCGATCATATCGTGCGCCTTGTCGTGCCGTTTGCGCCGGCAGGTCCGACCGACATCATTGGCCGCAAGACCGCCGAGAAGATGACGGCCCTGCTGGGCCAGACCATGATCGTCGACAACAAGGCCGGCGCCGCGGGCTCAATCGGCGCGGTCGAGGTCAAGAACGCCAAGCCCGACGGCTACACCTTGCTGTTTGCACCGTCCTCGACCCACGCCATCAATCCGACGGCGTTCGTGCATCCGGCCTATGACGCGGTGAAGGACTTCACGCCGATTTCCTCGATCTGCGTCAATCCCCTGGTGCTGGTCACACATCCCTCGATGCCCGACTCGGTGATGGGCCTGGTAGAGGAGATGAAAAAGAACCCCGGCAAGTATTCCTACGCCTCGTCGGGCACCGGCAGCATCCTCCATCTCGCCGGCGAGTATTTCAAACGCGAGGTCGGCGGCATGGATGTCGTCCATGTGCCCTATCGCGGCTCGAGTCCGGCGGTGAACGATCTCATGTCGGGCCAGGTCGCGTGGATGTTCGAGACCTTCAGCACGACCCTGCAGCAGCATCGTGCCGGCAAGGTCCGCATCCTGGCCTACGCCCATGCCAAGCACGCCGCGATCGCGCCGGAAATTCCCACCATGAGCGAGACCGGCGTGAAGGGCTACGAAGCCTATACGTTCAACCTCATCCTCGGGCCGGCTGGCATATCGCCGCCGGCGGTCGATACGCTCGACCAGGCCTCACGCAAGCTCATGGCCGATCCCGATATGGTCAAGTTCCTGGAGGACATCGCCGCGGTGCCGACCACCGACACCACGCCCGAACGGACGGCGAAATTCATCAAGGACGAAATCGCCAAGTGGGCGCCGGTGATCCGGGCCGCCGGGGTTCAGATCGAGTAGCGCGCAGCCCGATTATTTGTAACCGGGCGGCGGCGGCACGTTGGCCGGCGCCGGGGTGATCGGGACCTGCTGCGGCATCTGCGAGGGTAGCGGCTCGCTGCCCGGCGGGGCCACGATGTCGCTGGTCGAGGCGACGCGCCCGGGCGCGACCTGGCCGGTCGAGCTGATGTAATAGCCGGCGACGGCGTTGGAATTATCGCCTTCCGTCTTGGCCGGCACGTCGATCATGCCGACCCGTTCACCCTGCGGGTCGACGCGGTAACCCTCGGCGTCGAGCTTGTAGCTCGCGTTGTCAACCCGCACGCCGCCCGGTTCGGTGCGGAAGGACGCCGGCGTCTTGACGTCCACGTAGTCGGGCCGCGGCAGAACGTTGCTACAACCCGCCAGCGCCAAGCCCACCAGCGTCGCAACACTCAAACATCTCGCAGCCATCGCGCCCCCTGTTCAGGGACGGGTCGACTGCGGGCTGATGATGTTGCCGTTGCCGTCGATCCGGTTCCCCTGGCCATCATAGCGGAAACCGTACTCGTCGCGGAAGGCCTGAACGCCCGCCGGCGGCGTGGTCGCGGCCGGTGCATAGGTCACCGGCGCCGGCGCATAGACGACCGGCGCGGGCGCATATCCGGGCGCTGTCGTATAGACGGTCGTCGATGGATAATAAGTACCCGGCGCCGACGTCACGACGGCCTGCTGGCTATAGCGGCGGGCCTCCATCTCGCGATTGACGCAACGGTCATAGGGCGCGCTGCCGATCGTCAGGCCGTAGGAATAGCAGGCATCCCGGGCGTCGCCGGCCAGGCGGGCCGAGGCGTAGTCAGCCGGCACGCGACCGGCGGCCCGGGATTGGGCTTCACGCACGACGCAACGATTGTAGGAATCGGTGCCAGGCTGGAAACCGTAATCCAGACAGGCCTGCTCCGCGCCGCTTCGGTAAGGGCTCGGCGGAACGGTGGCGGTGGTGGTGCTCGTATAGCTGCAGGCAGCAGCCGACAGGCCGAAAGCGGCCACGACAATAAGCTTGGTTGGCGTCATCGCACCCTCCTCAAGGGGTAAATCTCCCCGGGTGAACGCGGGCGGATGGGTGAGGTTGCAGGCGACGCGCTAAATCAAGAGCACCGTCTAGGCCGCCTTTTTCAACATGCTGTCGCGCAGTTCGCGCCGCAGGATCTTGCCAACATTGGTCTTCGGCAGCTCGTCGCGGAACTCGATGAATTTCGGCCGCTTGTATCCCGTGAGGTGCTGCTTGCAGTACTCGGCCAGCGCTTGCTTGGTGAGCGACGGATCCTTCTTCACGACGAACAACATCACCGCCTCGCCGGAGCCGGCATCGGGCACGCCGACCACGGCGCATTCCAGGACTCCCGGGTGGCTTGCCACCACGGCCTCGATCTCGTTGGGGAAGATCTTGAAGCCTGAGACGATGATCATGTCCTTCTTGCGATCGACGATCTTGATGTAGCCGCGCGCATTCATCTCGCCGATGTCGCCCGACTTGAAGAAGCCGTCCGGCGTCATGACCAGGGCCGTCTCGTCCGGCCGCTGCCAGTAGCCCTGCATGACCTGTGGGCCGCGGATGGCGATCTCGCCGGCCTCGCCCAGCGACACCTCCTCGCCGTGGTCGTCCAAAAGCTTGATCTCGACATTGGGCAGCGGCAGGCCAATCGTGCCGGTATAGGCCTCCGAGTCGGTGGGATTGCAGGTGACGCCGGCCGAGGTCTCGCTAAGGCCATAGCCTTCGACGATCGGGCAGCCGGTGATGGCAAGCCACTTCTTGGCCACCGCCTCCTGCACCGCCATGCCGCCGCCGTTGGAGATGGCCAGCCCGGAGAAATCGAGCTTGGCGAAGTCGGGCTGGTTGGCGAGCCCGTTGAACAGCGTGTTCACCCCAGGAAAGATGTTGATGCGGTACTTGGCGAGCTCCTTGACCGTGCCCTTCATGTCGCGCGGATTGGGAATCAGGATGTTGAGCGCGCCGGTGCGCATGCCCAGCAACCCGCAGGCGATGAAGGCGAAGACGTGATAGAGCGGCAGCGCGCAGACGATGGTGAACTGGCCGGTGAGCTGCTTGCGCTTGAGCCCGGGCTGCATCCACGCCTCGGAGGCGAGCAGGTTCGCCACGATCGTGTGGTGGAGCAGGGTGGCGCCCTTGGCCACCCCCGTGGTGCCGCCGGTATATTGCAGCACCGCCACGTCGTCGGGGCCGAGGTCGGGTCGGGCCAAAGCCATCGAGCGGCCGGCGGCGATCACGTCGTTGAATTTGAAATGCCCGGCCAGAGTGAAGGCCGGGATCATCTTGCGCACGGTGCGCACCATGAAGTTCACGATCAGGCCCTTGGGAAATCCCAGCAGGTCGCCCATCGAGGCCACGACGACATGCTTGACCGCAGTCTTGCCGGCGCCGGCGCGGAGCGCCTGCTCCAGGGTGCTGGCGAAATTCTCCAGCACGATCACGGCTTCCGCGCCGGAGTCCTCGAGCTGATGCTCGAGCTCGGGCGCGGTGTAGAGCGGATTGACATTGACGGCGATGAAGCCCGCCCGCAGCACGGCCGCCACCGCGACAGGATACTGCAGCACGTTGGGCATCATGATCGCCACCCGCGCGCCGCGCTTCAGGCCCCTGCTCTGCAGCCAGGCGGCGAGCGCCTGAGAGAGCGTGTCGACCTCGCCGAAGGTGATGGCCTTGTCCATGCAGACATAGGCCTTGTGGTCGCGATACTTGGCGAAGCTCTCCTCGATCAGCGCCACGACGCTGGGATAGACCGAGGGATCGATGTCCGACGGCACCCCGGACGGATAACTTTTGAGCCAGAACCGATCCATGCTCCCTCCCAAGACCATGCTTTGGCATCAGTATAGTCATGTCAGACTTTGAACGCTTTCGTCCGCGCATGGAAAAAGGGCCCGTCCTTGCGGACGGGCCCTCTTCTGGGAGAGCGGGCCTGGAGGCCCGCGGTCCAGTGAGGCTTAGGCGGCAGCCTTGGTGAGCTTCTCGATGCGCTCCTGCACCGGGCGGACGGCGTCGTCGGTGGCCTTGCGCACGTAGGCGCCGAGGTCCTGGGCCTGCGCCATGCGGACCTCCAGGCGGCCGCGCCAGTACTTGGCCGAGACGTCGAACGCCTCGATCGGCGACTTGGCGGCGAGGAAATCGCGCACCGCGGCGAAGCTTGCGTCGGCGTCTTCCTTGGCGACCTCGAGCAGCTTGAGGCCGGCCCTGGTGGCGCCCTCGCGGGCCTGGGTCATCTGGCTGTTCAGCTCTTCGGTCGCCGTCTGCGCCGCCTTGCTGATCTGCTCGAAGCCCTCGGTGGCCTTGCGGACGCCGATCTGGGCGAACTCGCGGGCGCGCTCGCCGGCGGCCTTGGTGGTTTCGGTGGCATGCTCGATCACGCTATCGAGCGCGGTGTTGGTGGTGGTCATGGTCGGTTCCTAGTGCGGTTGGTACTGGTGGGAGTGGGTACTGACGGGGCATATATGGGAGGCCTATGGTGCGTTGCAACATAAAAATGGTGCAATGCGAGAAGAAAAGTCAATTATCTTTGTTTCTCAATTGATTAGATGAGAAATTAAGAGGACAAATCGACCAACGAGGAAGCCAAATGGCTTTTCGGGAGGGCGCCATGGACCAGCAGCAGCTGTCAGGCATCGACGCGTCGTTCCTCTATCTCGAGACGCCCGAGACCCCCATGCACGTGGCGGGGCTCACCTACTTTCAGCTTCCCGAAGGCTTCGAGGGCAGTTTCTACCGACACTTCCGCCGCTTCTTCGAAAGCCGGCTGCACACCATCCCGATCTTCTCCAAGCGGCTGGCGCCGGCGCTCTACGACCTCGATCATCCCGGCTGGGTCGACGATCCCGATCTCGACCTCGACTATCACCTGCGCGAGACGACGCTGCCGGCGCCGGGCAGCGAGGCCCAGCTCGAGGAGGTGATCGCCCGGCTGCATGCCAACACGCTCGATCGCAGCCGTCCGCTCTGGCAGTTCTACATTATCACCGGGTTGGCCAACGGCCAGGGCGTTCTCTACTCCAAGGTCCATCACGCCGCGGTCGACGGCGGCGCCGGCATGGCGATCAACAAGGCGCTGTACGACGTGACGGCGACGCCGCGCGAGATGCCGCCACCGCCGTCCAAACCGGCCGTCGCCAAGCCCGCGCCCAGCTCGCCGACCGCCGTCGACCCGGTGAAGGGCATCGCCGACATCATGAGCAACATGATGCGCCAGCAACTGAAGATGTGGGAGGCGGCGCCGCAAATCATGAACGCCATGACCGACGCCTTCCTCGCCAAGCCGGGCGAAATGCCCAAGGCGCTCGGCACGCTGCAGAGCCTGGTCAGCCAGCTGCCGACATTGGACGCGCCCAGGACGCCGTTCAACGCGACCATCACCCGCGAGCGCAGCTATGCCGCGCGCACGATCTCGCTCAGCGACGCCAAGGCGATCGCCAAGGCAAGCGGCGCCAAGCTCAACGACGTGGTGATGGCGGTGTGCAGCGGCGCGCTGCGTCGCTATCTCCAGGAAAAGGGCCAGCTGCCCGACAAGCCCTTGATCGCGGGCGTCCCGATCAGCCTGCGCGAGCCCGGCGACACGCGGCAGAACAACCAGGTCTCGGGCATGCTCTGCCAGATCGCAACCGACATCGCCGATCCGGCCGAACGGCTCGCCGCCATCGTCAAATCCTCGTCGCAGGCCAAGCAGCTCGCCGGCACGTTCCGCGATGCCGTGCCGCAGGATTTCGCCTTCGTCGGCGCGCCGATCCTGCTGCAGCTCGTCATGCTGGTCTATGGCCGCAGCGGCCTCGCCGATCGTCTGCCGATGCCGATGAACGTCTCGATCTCCAACGTTCCCGGCCCGCCGATGCCGCTCTACTGCGCCGGCGCCAAGGTGACGGCGCTGCATCCGGTGTCGATCGCGGCGCACGGCGCTGCGCTCAACATCACGGTGCAGAGCTACATGGACGCGCTCAATTTCGGCCTCACCGCCGATCGCCGCGCGGTGCCGGACGTCGGTCGTCTCGGCGACTATCTTGTCGAGGCGGCGGACGAGCTCAAGAAGACGGTCGTGGCCGGTTGAAACCCTTTCAGCCAATTCCGATATGTGAGAGCGTCGTGTGAACGAACAAGTGCCAACGGACAAGGAAGCCAAATGACGGCTACGGCCCAGGCGTTGCGTCCCCCCTCGCGAACCTTGCTGCTGCTCGAAGGCCGTGCCCTGCAGGAGCTGGGCGCCTTCATGCTGCTGCGGCCGTGGCTCGCTGCCGCGCCGCGTGGCGACGGACATCCGGTGCTGGTATTGCCCGGTCTGCTGGCCAGCGATTTCTCGACCCAGCCGCTCAGGAGTTTCCTGAAAGCGCAGGGCTATGCCGTGCACGGCTGGAACCAGGGCCGCAATCTCGGCCTGCGCCCCGGCGTCGAGCCCGACATGGTGGAGAGGGTCGAGGAACTCCACGACCGCCATGGCGGCCGCAAGCTCAGCCTGATCGGCTGGAGTCTGGGCGGCATCTATGCGCGCCAGCTCGCCAAGCGCCTGCCCGACAAGGTGCGCTGTGTGATCAGCCTGGGCAGCCCGTTCACCGGCAGCCCCAAGGCAACCAACGCCTGGAAGGTCTACGAGTTCGCCTCCGGCCAAAGGGTCGAGGACCGCGACGAGCACCTCGCCGGGCCTCTCAGCGAGCCGCCGCCGGTGCCGACCACCTCGATCTTCAGCCGCTCCGACGGCATCTGCGCCTGGCAAACCTGCGTCAACGAGGAGCGCGCCGAGGTCGAGAATATCGAGGTCTACGGCAGCCATTGCGGGCTCGGCCATCATCCGGCCGCCGTCTATGCCGTCGCCGACCGGCTGGCCCAGCCCGAAGGCCAGTGGAAGAAGTTCGACCGCTCCGGCTGGAAGAGCCTCGTGTTTCCGGATTGGCGTAGGTCTTAGTTGCTGCAGCGCGCGACTCCAGTCGCGCGTCATCTGTCGCAGCGAAAAGATCGCGCCACTGGAGTGGCGCGCCCCAGCCTAGTTCTTCTTCTCGATGCTGGTGCGGATCTCCTCGTAGGATTCCTTCATCCGGTCCTGCACGATCTTGAAAGCCTCGGCGCTCGACTTCTGCACCAGCTCGGCGATATCGCGCGTGTTGGCGATCGCCGCCTCCATCGCCTTCTTCGCGAACTCGGCCTGCTTGGCCATGATGTCCTGCGGGCTGCCGCCCGGCTTGTATTCCTGCACCATGGCGGTGACGTCCTTCACCGCCTGCTCGAAGATCTCGCGCTGCTTCTTGGCGATCTCGTTGGCTGCACCTGCCATCGCCTGCCACGACTTGGTCATGGCATCCAGGTTCTTCTGTTGATGCTCCATGATCTTCGTCATGTCGAACGGCGCTATCTTGAGCTGCTCGCCCAGGTTCTTGAACATGTCGGTGAAGTTCTGCGGTGCGTCGGCCATGCGAACCTCCAGTCGGTTAGGAGCCAAGCTTCAACCCCTGCTCCAGCGCATGCAAGGCCAAACCGGCCAGGCCGCCGATCAAAGCTCCGTTAAACCGGATGTATTGCAGATCCCGTCCGACGGTGAGCTCGATGCGGCCGATCAGCATGTCGATGTCCCACGACTTTACCTGGTCGGCGATGAAACGGCCGACGCCGCTCTTCTGGCTTTGCACGAAGCCGGCAAGTACGCGCACCATGCCGCGGTTGATCTCGGCCCGGATCGCCGGGTCGCGTGCGAGCTGGCCGCCGATGTCGACCAGCATGGCTTCGAGCTGGCGGCGGATCTGGCTGTCGGGGGCCCGCGAATCCTGCTCCAGAAAGGCGCGCAGGCTGTCCCAGGCGCCTTCGGCGATCGCGGCGATCTCGGGTCGCGCCAGCAGGTCGCGCTTGAGGCTCTCGGCGCGCCGGGCAAAGGCTTGCGAGCTGCGCAGCTGCTGGATGAATCCCGTCACGAAACTGTCGAACTCCACGCGCAGCGGATGCCGGCGATCGGCCCGCGCGTCCTGGATGAAGCCGCTGGTGGAAGCGACGATCTTGCGCAAAAGATAGGCATCGGCCCGGTAGAGGTTGAACAGCGCCGGCAACTCCTTGCGGATCCTTTCGCGCAATGCCGCCAGCGTCTCCTGGTTAGTCAGGACTTTCTCCAGCGCGCCTAAAAGTTCATCGAGCAGGCGCTGGTGCCGGCCTTTTTCGGTGACGGCACCCAGCAAACCCGCGGCCAGCGGCGCCAACTCGACCCGTTCCAGCTCGGCCATGATGCGCTTGCCGATGAAGGCTTTCAGGCCCGACTGGTCGATGGCACCGAGGGTCTGCGGCAGCAGCCGCAGCACGAAGTCCGCCAGAGCGGCGGCGCGTTCGGGCTCGACCAGCCAGTCCGCCACGAGGGCGGCAAAATCGACTTCACCCAGTCGCTTCTCGACCGGCTCAGGGGCGAGGAAATTCGTCTCGATGAACTCGCCCAGGGTATCGGCGATGCGCAGGTGGTTGCGCGGGATGATCGCCGTGTGCGGGATCGGCAGTCCGAGCGGCCGGCGGAACAGGGCGACCACGGCGTACCAGTCGGCGATCCCGCCCACGGTCGCCGCCGCGGCAAAGGAGGCGACATAGCCCCAGGCCCAGTGCGTGGGTTCGAAGTGCCGCGCCACGATGAACAGCGCCGCGGTGAAGACCAGCAGCGCCGTCGCCGCCAGCTTGATGCGGCGCAGGTCGCGGGCGCGCTCGGCGTCCCGGTTCGCGGAAAGGCTCAGCTGCCCGCCCACACGTCGAGCACGTAGCGGTTGTCGGCCGCGAGCTTCGCCACACCAGCCTCGCCGTGTAGCGCCGCCAGTGCGCGTTTGACGTCAGGTTCCATGCGCCCGCCGTCGCCGCAGACATAGACGATGGCGCCCTGTTCGATCAGGGCCCGCACGCGGTCGGCCTGGTCCTTCAGGAGATCCTGCACGTAGGTCTTCTTCCCGTCATGGCGCGAGAATGCGACATGCAGATCAACGATACCCGCCTGGGCGTGTTCCGCGAGCTCGTCGGCATAGATGAAGTCCTGCTCGGGATGGCGGCAGCCGAAGAACAGCATCGCCGGTCCCAGGCTCTGGCCCTGCGCCTTGAGGGCGGCGCGCTCGCGCAGGAAGCCGCGGAAGGGTGCCAAGCCCGTGCCCGGCCCGATCATGACGATCGGCGCCAACGGATCGACCGGCAGGCGGAAACCCACCTTGGTGTCCTTGACGAAGGCCTGCAGCGTGCCGCCGGGCGCCTGGCGCGCCAGATGGCTGGTGCAGACGCCCTCATAGACGCCTGACCCCGAGCGCGCCGGGCCCTCGACCACGGCCGCGGTGATCGAGCAGCGCGTGCCGTCGGCGAGCGGCGAGGACGAGATCGAATAGTAGCGCGGCGTCATCAGCGGCAGCATTTCGAGGAAAGCGGCGAACGCCAGCTCGCACGCCGGATACTGCTCCAGCAGGTCGAGCACCGATGTGCGCTTGGCCAGGATCTCCGCCCTGAAATGCTCCTCGTCCAGAAGCTGCTCGAGCCTGGGTCGCGTGAAGGGACAGCGCGTGTGCTGAGCCATGGTCTGGATCTGCTTGCGCGTGGCCGGGAGCTGCAGTTCGACGAAGTCCGACAGCAGGCGATAAACCGCGATCGCTTCGCCGACCGGCAGCGCCGCGCGTCTTCCTTCGGCGGCCGCCAGCATGACATGCGCCCCCGGCGCAAAGCCGAAGCGCCGGATCGCGCGCTCGACCAGCGCCGCGCCGTTTTGCGGCACGATGCTGAGATGATCGCCGGCGCGGTAGCTGACGCCGTCGGGCAACAAGACCTCGATATGCCGCGTGCTGCGGTCCGACTTGCCGGCAGTCTGCAGCTCGCGGTTCACCAGGACGCGCATCGGCAGCGCGCCCGCGCCGGCGATCAGGAGATTGGCCGGCGGCTTGTCGACCGCCTGCACCTGATAGAGCGGTTCGGGCGCCGCCGTCCCGTCGGGTTCGAGCTTGACGCCGAGCTTGTGAGCCAGCGCGGGCAGCAGCGGTTCGTTCCACGCCTGGAAGTGGCCGTCGAGGTCTTCCTTGGCGTCGCCCTCGCCGCGGGCGTAGATCCGCTCCGCGCCCTTTTTGGCCAGAAGCTCGTCGAGCTGGCGCGGGATTGCCTGGTACGTCGAGGCCCAGTCGCGATTGCCGCAACCGAACACGGTGTAGCGCACGCCTTTCAGCGCTCCGGGCTCAGCCTCGCGCAGACTCTTGATGAAGGCGCCGGCATTGTCCGGCGGCCCGCCATTGTAGGAGGCGCAGACGATCGCCACCGCGCCCTCGGCTAAAAGCTTGCCCGCCTGATCGTCGAGGCTGGCCAGGGTCGTGGTGAAGCCCTGCGCCTCGCCTGCCTCGGCGATCGAGCGCGCGAGCTCTTCGGCGGTGCCCATGTTGGAGCCGAACAGCACGGTGAGCTTCGCGCCGTGGCTCGCCGCCTTTTTCTTTGGCGTAACCTTCCGCGGCGCGGGCTTGGCCGCGACGGAGACGCCCGAACCGCGCACGACATCCGGCCGCAGCCGCACGCGCATCACAAACCCCTCCGGCTTGATAGTGAGCGATTCCTTGATCTTGAGCTGGTAGCGCGTGTGATCGACCAGCCGGAAGCGCTGCAGGATCAAGCCCAGCACCAGTGTGGCCTCGGTCATGGCAAATTGCCGGCCGATGCAGGCGCGCTGGCCGTTGCCGAACGGCTTGTAGGCATGCGGCGGCGTCTTGGCCTCGCGCTCGGGCGCGAAATTGTCGGGATTGAACACCTCGGCCTGCGGGCCCCACACCGATTTGTCGCGATGCAGCATCGCTGTCAGCACGGTGACGAAGGTGCGCTTGCGGAGCTTGTATTTCCCGCCGATTGTCTCGTGCTGGTAGGGGTAGAGCCCGAAGGCGGGCGCGGTCGGCCACAGCCGGAGCGCCTCCTTCAGGATCTGGCCGATATAGACGAGCTGGTTGACTTGGCTCGCGCTGGGTTTGGCGTTGATGTCGCGACCCAGCACGCGATCGACCTCCTCGTAGGCCTTCTGCATCACATGCGGATTGTTGAGCAGGAAATAGACCGCGAACGACAGCATCCCGCTCGTGGTCTCGTGGCCTGCGATCAGGAAGGTGTTCATCTGGTAGCGGATGTTGACGTCGTCGAGCCGCTCGCCGCTCTGCTTGTCGATACCGCTCAGCATGAAGCCCAGCAGGTCGGGCTTGGCCTCGTCTTCGGCAGGAATCTCGCGGCGCTCGCGGATGATGCGGTCGGCGATGCCGTTCATGAAGCCGACATCCTGCTCGAGCTTGCGGCGGCTCTTGCGCTGGGTGATGTCCTCGAGCGGCAGGCCGCGCATCTTCATCACCGCTTCCAGCGCGCGCACCAGCGATTCGACATAGGGATGGTTGTCGCTGCGGTAGAACGAATTGAAGCGGTAGTTGAAGCCGCACAGCCCGATCGTGTCGAGGGTGAGCGCGGTCATGTCGCGCACCACGTCGATCTCCTCGTCGGCGTTCAGGCGTTCCCACTTGGTGACGAGCTGCTCGGCGATGTCGAGCATGCCCTCGTGGTAGGTCTGCATCATGCGATGCGCGAAGGTCGGCAGCAGGATGTTGTGCGCCTTCTGCCAGTTCGGTTCCTGCGTCTCGGCGGTGAACAGGGCGTCGCCGCCCAGCATGCGCACCCGACGGAGCGAGCCGCGCACCGCCTTGTCGAAGCGCTTCTCGTCGCACAGCTCGGCCACCAGGTCGGCGCCCGATACGACGACCAGCGGCGTGCCCATCATGTCGAGCCAGAAGATCGGCCCCTGCTCGCGCGCGATGCGCATCAGGTCCTGGATCGGCGCGCCGCCGTCCACCGTGAGCATGTTGCCCAGCACCGGCGTGCGCGGCGGATGCGGAATCGGATGCAGCTTGTTGCGCGCCATCGTTTGGTTGGTCCTCCCTGTCTTGCATTCATATTGCCTCGCCGCGCCGCAACGCGAAACACTGGGCGCAGCGGATTCTGTCGTATAGTCGGCCGTCACATTCGTTCGGGGAGGAAGCAGTGAAGGTCGGATTCATCGGCGTCGGCAACATGGGCGGCCCCATGTGCCGCAACATCGTCAAGCGCAGCAATCACCAGGTGAGCGTGTTCGACCTGAACCCCGCCGCCGTGAAGACCTGCACCGATCTCGGCGCCACCGCCGCCAAGTCGGTGGCCGAGGTGACCAAGGGCGCCGACGTGGTGATGACCTCGCTGCCCATGCCCAAGGATGTCGAGGCGGTGACCCTGGGCGACGGCGGCATCCTCGCCAACATCGGCAAGGGCCAGACCTACATCGACCTCAGCACCA
>Ga0308309_10000295_pt1 | contig 33974 bp, 34 predicted proteins | sample HubBroMetageWFT5_FD_192491 | JGI IMG/M metagenome (GOLD analysis project Ga0308309, IMG submission 192491) | Warmed and freeze-thawed soil microbial communities from the Hubbard Brook experimental Forest, New Hampshire - Hubbard Brook CCASE Soil... | ecosystem: Environmental > Terrestrial >...
CCTCATGTCCTGCGTGCCCTACTGTCTCACCTTTGGAACGTAGGCCGTATCATACGCTCAACCTTGCATGAGACTCATAGCCCTTCTTACTTTTCTAGTCGCACCTGGTGCACCCAAACCGAAGTGCGTCCTCATGCGGCAGCCTTAAAGCTTAGTGCACACGTTTTTCACCAGCACATGGTAATGCGCACGCTGAAAACATCTGCCGTCCGCTGGTTTTTCGTCACCTCGGCGGTGAGCGGATTCCATCGGCGAGTTGCGCGATATCTACTTTTACGGGACCGCTGATTCCGTTGTAATAAACTCCGGCTCCAAGAAATCATTTTTCCTAACATCGAAAAGACCATTCACAAACAGCGCAACGCTCGCATCGCGCGCGTAACGTATCGGTCTGCTCGGGCGCATAGCTTACGCGGCCGAATACACGAGGCAGGCGTCTTCGAGTGGTGAAAACACTTCGGTCACAGACCGAATGCTATATACAATTTCTCATCGGCTCCAAATCACCGAAAATAATCGTCAGCAGACCACCTGCTAACTAGGCAGGGGGTTCCGTTCGTCCATTCGGAAGGACGACAACCAGAAGTAGCACACACGTAGGGAAACTTGGCTTAACCGAAAATTCTGGGACGTGAACTCCAGGTTGAGGCAAATGCGTGAATCACACTCTGGTTTTGAAGCCACAAAGGCCTGGAAATATTGAATTAGAGTGCCGGATCGCGCCTGCGAGATGCGGATAAACGCCGGTCTGGAACCTACGTTGCGCTTCTGTGAAACGCCGCAGCGCACTATTCCGGCCCGTCCTGATAAACGCACTTGTCGTCACTTTACTCCTGGATCGTCGGCTACTCGGAAGTAGTAGTCGTTTGAACCACGGCAGCGGTCCAGAGTCTGCGTGACACTTTCGTGACAGGCATACTAAGACAGCTCCAAAATACGCCTATCTCGTCTACAGGCCTTCGGCTAGCGACCGAATGTTCGGCGACCTGCTCAACCTATCCAGAGTCCAACGTGGCCAGTTCGAACCGGCGCCCCCCTGCTTGCAAAGCCGGACAATCGCCTCCAACAGCTCTGTTCGTTTTCTTTAACTACTAACGTTTACAATAAATCGGGGAACCTGCTTTTCGCTCAAAGCTAAGTCCAACCGATTGAAAATGATCGATTCCTGCATACTTCATACACAGCACTATTTCTGACAAAATGTGCACAGCGAACTCCTCGATGAGGCAAAGTGTGCATCGTCTCTTATTGGATTGGGCGCGAACCGAGAGTGAGGATAATGCTTTTTGTTCGAGGTAGGGATGTCTTCAGTTCAATACTTGTCGCTTTAGCTTTAATCCTGTCGTCTCTTGTTGTCGCGATACCGGCAGCACATGCGCAGGCACAAACCGCCGGCGAAATTACCGGGCAAGTCCTGGATCCATCCAAGGCCGCCATTTCCAATGCCGTCGTTACGGCTACGAACAGCGCGAATGGCGCCGTTCGCAAGGCACAAACCGATAGCCAAGGGCACTACGCATTGACGGACCTTCCCGTAGGAACGTACAGCATCACTGTGGAACACGAAGGCTTCCAGCAGTTAAAGCAAACCGGTCTCATGTTAAACGTGGCGACAACCGTCACATTGAACTTAACGCTTGCGGTAGGCGCCGTGAGCCAGAAGGTGGTCGTCACCTCCGAGGCGCCCTTCATTGACAAAGCTGACGCTAGCACCGGCACGGTTCTCGACAATCAGGAAGTCGGCGAGCTGCCGATCAACGGACGCGACTACGCTCGTTTCAGCTTGCTCACTCCCGGAGCCATTTTCCGTAGCAACTTCATCGCGGACCTCACCTTCGACGGCCTACATTCCGTGCACAACCAGTTCTCGATCGACGGCATTGATGCCTCGCGCGTCGCCGACCCGTTTATGGCGAACGGCTTCGAGCGCGGCGCGCGATTGCTTACCGGCAGCTTGGATACTATCGAGCAATTCAACGTGCAGACCAGCGCGTACAGCGCGGAATACGGACGCGCGGCAGGGTCCTACATCAATATCGCTACCAAATCTGGAACTAACGATTTCCACGGCACGGCGTACGATTACTTTCGTAACAACATTCTTGATGCGCGGAACTTCTTCGCAACTACGGGCCCCGCTCCGGAATTCCGCTTTAATGATTTTGGCGGGAATATTGGCGGCCCAATCCGCAAGGAAAACACCTTCTTCTTCCTAAACTACGAGGGATCGCGCCAACGCATCGGCATCACAGGCTCGGGCACGGTTCCAAGCGCGTTCGAGCGTAGCGCGGTCGAGGCCACTTCTCCGCAACTCACTCCGATCCTAAATATGTTTCCCATCGGCACCTCCGCCGGTCCGGATCAGTTCACCGACAACTACACGACCATGCAGGTTTCTGATGTTCGGGAAGATACCGGTTCCATCCGCTTCGATCAGGTATTCAGTACACACGATTCCGCATTCGTGCGGGTCAACGTGAACGACTCCGACGTCGACGGTCCGCTCTTTGGCGTCGTTCCGTCTTCCTTGGGCGTGGACGACCACCAGAGCGTTCCCGTCCGCACTACAAACGTTGCCATTCACGAGGAACACGTCTTCGCCAGCGGCTTGGTGAATGACTTCCTCGCCGGCATGCAGCGCTGGGTTAGCCAGATTGATACGGCGGAACCGTTGCCACTGACCACCATCGTCGGCTACAGCGTCATCCCCGGAACGCAAGGAAACTCTATCGAGAACAACACGAGTTTTCAGTACGGCGACACGATGAGCAAGGTGAAAGGCCGCCATGTGCTGACCTGGGGCGGCACAATCTACCGCATTTGGGTCAACACCAACAGCACAGCCAAGCCGACGATGCAGTTCAACTCGCCGCAAGAATTCGTCAACGACCAGCTCTCGATCGTCACCATCGTGAACGCCACCCCCGGCAACGGCGTGCGCGCCACACAAATCGGTCTTTTTGTCGACGACAAGTTCCAAGTACTGCCGTCTCTGTCCTTGGACGTCGGTCTCCGCTACGACATTGAAACCGTTCCTCACGACTCGCGCTACGCTACTCGGCCCTACGACACGCGCACCGGTATACTCGGGCCCCCAGGCGATCCGTACTTTGCAATCAACAACAAAAACTTCGGTCCGCGCATCGGTATCGCCTGGACTCCGAAACCGCGATTCGTGATCCGCGGCGGTTACGGAATTTACTTCCAGGATTATCCGGTGGGCTTGGGCCTGATTGTTCCCGGAAACACCGTGCCGGGCAACGTCACTCTTTTGCAGCAGCAGATTCCCAACCTGTCCTATCCCTATGATCCTTTCCTCTCGCAGGCGGCCGCACCGCCTCCGCCAAACGTCGCGGGATTTCCGTGGCACAAGCCGGACACCTACGCGAATCAGTGGAACCTAAGTATCGCAGCTCAGTTATCGCGGAACATGTCCTTACAGATCGCCTACGTCGGCAACCATGGCGTGAATCTGTTGCGCGAAGAGGGCATCAACTACTTCGATCCCACGCTCAGCGCTCGTCCGAACCCGAACTTCGGCAACATCACCCTCCAGACCAACTCGGGTTTCAGCTCTTACAACGCTCTGCAGCTCTCCTTCATTCGCCGTGCGGGGAAGGCTGGTTTGAGCTTCCAAGCGAACTACACCTTTGGCCACGCGATTGACGACGTCCAGGACCCGAGTGTCTCGGCTTCCGATCCCCAGAACCTCAACAACATAAAAGCCGAACGAGGCAACGGTTCTGGCGATGTGCGGCAGAACTTTACGTTCGATCTGTTATATGACGTGCCGCTCGGAGAACGACATCGCGTTCTCAGCTCGGGCCTCGGCAGCAAGCTGGCGTCGGGCTGGCGCGTCTCAACGTTGGGAATTTTGCGGACAGGCGTCGCCGATACCGTCTATATCGGGACGAATACGTTCGGGAACGGCGATTTCATCAACCAGCGTCCGGATTGCGTCAGGGGCGTTGATCCTTATGCGCATCCACAGACCATTAGCGACTGGCTTAATCCGGCGGCGTTCTCCATGCCGGTGACGGGAACATTTGGCAATTGCGGCCGAAACACGATCTATGGGCCCAACTTCCGCAACGTGGACTTCTCCATGCTCAAGGAAACAAAACTCGGCGAGACCCGCAACCTTGAGTTCCGCGCCGAATTCTTCAATATCTTTAACCATCCGGCGTTCGCTCAGCCGGACACCACGTTCGGTACTCCGGGCTTCGGAGAAATCTTCAACACCCTCGGAAGGACTTTGGGTGCCGGGACTTCACGGCAGATTCAGTTTGCGTTGAAGTTCAGCTTCTGATTCGGAATTGAAGCGCGACAAAAACCTTACAGAGCACAGTTTTGATTCTGCGGTCCTGCTCAAATGGTTTTCAAACCGTGAAGGGCTAACGTTTATGGCGGGACGGCGCATGCCGTTATATATTCTCTAGGAGTAATACACACGTACCCGAAACGGTAATCGGGCTGGAATGTGTTGCCACTGATATCAACGTACGACAATGCAGGGGTCAAAGTCGCGGCGTTCGTAGTCGGCGCGTTAAGCCTGCTGCTCTTGTGTCCTTCCGCATTTGCGTCAGATCCTGCGCTCGACAAAAGTCAATACGCTCACACCGCATGGAAAGTGAGCGAGGGCTTTTCCAAAGGCGCCATCCTATCAATTGCCCAAACGCAAGATGGGTATCTCTGGCTAGGTACGGAATTAGGCCTGCTCCGCTTCGACGGTGTCAGAGCCACCCCTTGGCAACCGCCAGGGGATCAGCATCTCCCTTCGAGCACCGTTTGGAGCTTGCTCGCCGCGCGCGACGGGACGCTTTGGATTGGCACCGCGAAGGGGCTGTCAAGCTGGAAGGGCGGTAAGCTCACGCAGTACGCGGAGCTTGCCGGAACGTTTATTTATGCCCTCCTTGAGGATCGCGAAGGCACGGTATGGGTCAGCGGCGAATTGTCTCCTCCTCCAGGGAAGCTTTGCGCGATTCAGAATGGCAGAGTTCAATGCTACGGAACGGACGGGACTCTTGGTACAGGAGTAACCGGCTTATATGAAGACAGCAAGGGCAATCTCTGGGTAGGAGTGAAGAACGGACTGTGGCAATGGAAACCTGGTCCCCCCAAATTCTATCCGCTGCCCGGCGAGCCGAACGGTATACAGGCAATTGGTGAAGACGCTGATGGCACGCTCCTGGTCGGATGGAGCGGCGGAATCCACCGGTTCGACCAGGGAAAAACTAAGGTGTATCCACTCCCAAATACTGTGCAACAGTTTAAGGCCCATAGGCTACTCCGTGATCGCGATGGCGACCTGTGGATCGGAACTTGGGACCGGGGCCTGATGCATGTCCACGATGGAAGGACCGATGTGTTTGCTCCGCCGGATGGGCTCTTAGCCGAAGGCGTTAGTAACGATCTCTTTGAGGATCGGGAAGGCAGTATTTGGGTAGCGACGGTTAACGGCATCGATAAATTTTGCGCCGTCGCGACGTCTAACCTAAAGGTGGGTCTGTGGGATGCCATCGTCGACTCCGTTCTTGCGGCCAGGGATGGAAGCGTCTGGCTGAGCACTAATAGAGGATTGAACCTTTGGAATAACGGGCGAATTTCCACTTACGACAAACGCGAAGGGAAGCTCAATGGACGCGTTCCGAACTCTCTTTTTCAGGACAGTCGTGGGCGAATTTGGGTTTCCACGTTTGGCGGCGTCGGCTACCTGGAGAATGACCGGTTTGTTTCCGTAAGTAGCTTGCCCGGCGGATCGGAAGTGCATGCCATTGCCGAGGACACCGCGGAGAATCTGTGGATCGCCAACCGGGATTTTGGTCTTTTTCAATTGTTCCGAGACAGCCTGGTCCAACGGATTCCTTGGACCAAGTTAGGACATAAGGACCCTGCCAATGTTCTAGCCGCTGATCCTTTGCAAGGCGGTCTGTGGCTTGGATTTTTTCAGGGTGGCATCGCCTACTTCAAGGATGGTCAAGTCCGCGCGTCGTACTCATCCGTCGATGGGCTCGCCGAGGGGGTTGTCACTGACCTTCGACTCGATCGTGACGGAACGCTGTGGGTCGCCACTGAGGGCGGACTCAGCCGCTTGAAAAACGGCCGAATTGTCACGCTTACCAGCAAGAACGGATTGCCCTGCGATGGGGTCAATTGGGTGATAGAAGACGACATGCATTTCTTCTGGCTCAATACACCGTGCGGCTTGGTGCGCATTGTGCGCACGGTGTTGGACGATTGGGCTGCTGCGATAGACAAAGACAAGAATACAAAAGGGACGATCGAAGCCACGGTTTTTGATAATTCCGATGGAGTAAGGCTTCGTCACTATCCTGGCGGCTTCTCTCCGCACGTCGGCAAATCCTCGGACGGAAAACTGTGGTTCGCAAATCTGGACGGCGTCAGCGTCGTCGATCCGCGGCACCTGCCCTTCAACAAATTTCCGCCACCGGTACAGATCGAGTATGTGAGCGCCGACCAGAAAAGGTACTGGCAGAACTTATCCAGTGATAATTCATCGTCGCGGCCGAGGCTGCCGCCACTGGTTCGCGATGTCACGATTGATTACACCGCGCTCAGCTTCGTCGCGCCCGAGAAGGTTCTTTTTCGTTACAAGCTGGAAGGCCTGGATCGCGATTGGCAGGACGTCGGCAGCCGTCGGCAAGCGTTCTACACCAATCTTTCTCCCCGCAACTACCGCTTCCGCGTCGCCGCCTGCAATAACAACGGTGTGTGGAACGAAGCCGGCACCTTCCTGGATTTCTACATCGCCCCTGCGTACTACCAGACAACTTGGTTCCGCGTTTTGTGCGTGGCCACTTTTCTGGGATTGCTCTGGGCGCTCTATCAATACCGTCTGCATCAGCTTCAGCGACAGTTCGCCGCAGGTCTGGAGGCGCGTGTAACGGAGCGCACTCGCATCGCGCGAGAGCTGCACGACACGCTGTTGCAAAGCTTTCACGGCTTGATGTTTCAATTTCAGGCTGTGCGCAACATGCTGCCGCGGCGCCCTGACGAGGCCATGGACGTTCTCGACAGCGCCATCGGTGCGACCGAACAAGCCATTAGCGAAGGCCGAAGCGCTATTCAGGAGTTACGCTCGGAGCAGGTCGATGAAGGTGATCTAGCGAAATGGCTGACCAATATCGGTGAAGAGCTGGCGCGTTCTCGAAATATGAATAGCAATTCAGCGACCTTCAGAGTAATGGTGGAAGGCGAGCAACAAACCCTGACCCCGCTACCGCGGACGGAAGTCTGCCGGATTACTCGCGAGATTCTGCAAAATGCCTTCCGTCACGCACAGGCGCATCACATCGAAACTGAAATTCGATACGACGACCGCTTGCTTCGCGTGCGAATACGCGACGATGGAAGGGGTATCGATCCGCAAGTTCTCGAGGCTGGGGGGAGCGCGGGTCACTGGGGACTGCGCGGCGCGCAGGAGCGAGCGCAACAAATTGGAGCGCGTCTGGATTTTTGGAGCGAGGCGGGAGCTGGCACGGAAGTTGAGTTGACCATTCCGGCCGCTGTCGCCTACGAGAAATGGCGGAATAAGCGACGATTCACGGTATTTCGCAAAGGCCAGGGTTTATGAATTCCACTCCTAAGCTGATTCGGATCCTTAGCGTCGACGACCACCCGCTCCTCCGCAAGGGGATCGCGGCACTGGTAAACGCCGAACCAGATATGAAGTTGATCGCGGAATCGTCCGACGGACAGGAGGCCGTCGAAAGCTTTCGATTGCACCGCCCGGACGTGACGCTGATGGATATTCAAATGCCCGGTTTCAACGGAATTGACGCCATCGATTGTATTTTAAGTGAATTTCCTGATGCCCAAATCATTGTCCTCACTACGTATACAGGTGACGTTCAAGTTTTACGGGCCCTCAAAGCCGGCGCCCGAGGTTTCATATTGAAAGGGCACGTGCACCGGGAACTCCTCGAGACCATTCGCGCCGTGCATGCCGGACAAAAAAGAATACCGCCTGATATCGCAGCCGCGCTCGCGGAGCACGCGGCAGATGACGAATTGACCTCGCGGGAGATCGACGTGTTGCGACTAATCGCCGCAGGAAACTCCAATAAGCTAGTTGCCGACCAGCTTTCGATTCGCGAGGCGACGGTCAAAAGCCATGTCACGAACATACTCTCTAAACTTGATGCCAACGACCGCGCCCATGCTGTGACGATTGCGCTAAAGCGAGGGATCATCGTGCTATAAATCTGCAATCGAGCTGCATATCCCCCAAAAGTCGGATCGCCCATCCCTACTTTCAACCGTTTCTTTTTTTTTGCAATTACCTTACCTGTCGACGCAGAGGTTATATCTCTGCAACGACTGTTCTCGAATTTCGCCAACGGCTGGCCGGGTAGAGGCCTTCTGGCCCAACGAGTGCTAATTGCGGCGCTCCTTATCTACTGTGCGTTAGCCCGCCTTAGGGAAGCGCCCGCGTCAGCAGCTGTGCCGGAACTCGTCGGAGCCGCTTTATCCATATTCATTTTAGCGGGTCTATGGACCCCGATAGCAGGAACGCTCGTTAGCTTGATCGAGGTTTGCGTCGTTCTCTCTCGCGGCATGAATACTTGGATTCCCATTGTTCTGGCAGCGCTTAGCGCGACGTTAGCAATGATCGGACCTGGTTATTGGTCGGTCGATGCACGACTGTTCGGAAGAAAACACATCGAAACTACAAAGTTCTAGCGAAGCTGCATCTCCTCTTGAAGATTCCATCTCCTACTAAAGTGGGGCTAATTCCTCCGCCGATGTAATAGGGTAGCTCTCCGACTATTTGGGGTAGCACGCTGCATTGTGTCTATTTCACTATCCGTTCGAAGCGCAAATGAACCGCCGAGCAAGTGATTACCGGAGAGATTGGAGGAGCCGGGGCTATGGAAAATTCCAGCGCAAGTGTTTCGCTCGATCAGCGCCATTGTGAGCATCGGTTTGAACAAATCATTGGCAGCAGCGCAGCTCTCAAAGCGATGCTTGAAGCGGTGGAACGAGTGGCACCAACCGATGCCACAGTGCTGGTTCATGGAGAGACTGGCACCGGCAAGGAGTTAATTGCGGAGGCCATTCACAAGAGCAGCCCACGGTGCGCACGCCCTTTTATTAAACTGAATTGCGCGGCCATTCCCTTCGACCTGTTGGAAAGCGAACTGTTTGGATATGAGAAGGGCGCTTTCACCGGGGCAATCGGGCAAAAAATTGGCCGTTTCGAAATGGCTGACGGAGGGACTATGTTCCTCGATGAAATAGGCGATATCCCGCTGGCCTTGCAGCCGAAGCTGTTGCGCGTCCTGCAGGAAAAAGAGTTCGAACGTTTGGGAAGCGGCAAGACCCATCGCATTGACGTTCGTCTGGTTGCCGCCACCCATTGCAATCTCAGCGAAATGGTTACACGGAAGCAGTTCCGTAGTGATCTCTATTATCGCCTAAACGTATTTCCGATTGTGCTGCCGCCGCTGCGCGAACGGCGGGACGATATTGCACTATTGGTCTCGCATTTTGTCGAAGTGTTTTCCCAGCGCATGGGAAAGCCGATCAGCAACATTGCGCAAGAAATCCTGGATGCGTTCACCTCTTACTCCTGGCCTGGGAACGTACGAGAACTTCAGAACCTAGTCGAACGGGCGGTAATCCTCTCAGAGAACGGAGTGCTTGCAAACCCTTTGCCTCCACTGGACGGGAACCTGCTAGGAGCGAATCCGGCAACGATGGCCGTCGCCGCGCTGCATTCTGCGCGTGGCGGCACGTTCCGAGATTCGCAACGAGCTTTGATCTTGCGAGCATTGCACGCGTCGGGTTGGGTTCTGGGAGGCCCTCGGGGTGCCGCCGCTTGGTTGGGACTAAAACGGACCACCCTAATTTCCAAAATGAGGAAGCTCGGAATCTCGCGACCAGTGCGGCAACTCGACACAAATGGGCTGAACGCGAATTTTGAGATTGAGCACTCATGGCAATCGGTCGTGCAATAAAATCCAGCCACACTGAACCAGTACAATAAGAGCCGCGCCACTAATCTACGCTTAGCGCTTGCTCTCGCAGTCCCTTGTCAGACGACTTGTGAATCCGCTTTTTTCTCTTACCTGTGGGTCCGCGTCGGTGGACCGTTTGGATTACTCATTTGATTGGCAGTGATCACTATTTTTTCTTCGGCGAGCATTTCCGTCCCGTCTCCAATTGCGTGTCGAAGTAGCGTCACTCGACGACATGAAGACATCACTTCGTCATTTTTCGACACGTTCTCGACGCTTCCCATGGCTTCGTAATGGTCTTGGCGAAGCAAAACAAGAGGTTTTTTGTTTGGCGCAACGCTTGCAATGAGATGAAGTGCCAATGAAGGTGAATCGACAACTTCTCAATCTGGCGGAGACGGGCAAACAGTATGTCGAAGAGCACCGACAGCTTCGAGGTTCGCGCGTACCCGAAACCGACAGGCAGGATAAATCGATATGAAATTGGGCAGCTCAGTAGTCATTCTCGCACTGATCATTTTGGCCGGCTACCAACAGGTCAAACCTCAGGCCAGCAACACTTACAACGGTTTTGAGTTGGTAGACAAGACCGGAAACATTCGCAAGCCGGCTGATTTTAGAGATGTCTATCAGTCGCTTGGCGTGTATACACCGCTCGATTTCAACGGCAACACCGAGATGCACTACACGTACGCCCCGCCGGGCACGGCTGAATATTACCGCAGGGCTGGAAAGTTCGCGGATGGAACCGTATTGGTGAAAGAGGTCTTTGCAACTGATCACGCTCAAATGACGACCGGGGATGCACATTGGGCTACGAAAACCAAAGTGTGGTTCGTCATGATCAAGGACGACAAGGGTCGCTATCCCGCGAATCCGCTGTGGGGCGATGGATGGGGATGGGCGCTCTTCAAGTCTGACGCACCCGATACGCAGGTCGCAACTGACTACAAGAAAGACTGCCTGGGCTGCCATATCCCCGCGAAGACGACGGACTGGGTTTACGTGCAAGGCTATCCAGTGCTCGCTTCAAAGTAAGCAGCACCGCAGAAGCTGATTTTCGAAGACTCAAGGGAGGTCGGGCGATGCATAAGTATCTAGGTGTATTGGTGCTCATCGCAGGAGCAGCTGGCAGCTCGTTCCTGTTCAACACAAACCGGGTTTCAGCTGAGACGCAACACTCGACGGCAGTTTTCGATTCCGACGGCAAGTTGAAGCTGCCGACCGGATATCGTGCGTGGGTCTTTGTGGGTGCTCCGTTGACGCCAAACGGCCTCAACAACGGAAAAGCGAATTTCCCTGAATATCATCACGTCTACATAGAAAAGGAGAACGTCGATGCGTACCTGAAGACGGGCTCCTTTCCCGAAGGGACGGTCATTGTAAAGGAACTCACTCGTGTTCTCAGTCCCACGTTTGCGGACGGTTCCCGTACTGAACCATCCGGAAGGGGATATTTCAACGGCGAATACAACGGCATCGACGTAACAGTGAAAGACAGCAAGCGTTTCGCTCAGACCAACAACTGGGGATTCTTCACTTTTGGGCATCATCCATTGCCGTATTCGGCTACCGCCGCGGAATCGTCTGTCGCCCAATGCGCAGGGTGCCATATCGCCAATGTCGCCCAAACCGACATGACATGGATTCAGTTCTATCCGCTGCTGCGGGACAAAAAAGGATATTAGGCTCGGAACTTTTCTGTAAGCGCGGTCACCGGAAAAGACAAATTTAATTTCAACCGAAAAGAAAAGGAGATGGATATGCCGAAAGAGATGGCTATGTCGAAAGAGATGGGTTCATCGAACGGTGCTGGCGGACATCTCTACATGCAAACTAACGAGGTAAGAAACGTCATCATTCACTACCGTCGGTCTGCGAACGGGACGCTCACCGAGGTGGAGAGAGTAGCCACCGGTGGTGCAGGGTCCGGGACATTCAAGCCCATCAGCGGCCAGGTGAGCGCGCCCAACTCCTTTGAAGGGGCGGGCAGCGTCATCATCTCACCAGATCGCAAGTATCTATTTGCCACAAACGGCGGGGACAATTCGGTTTCCAGCTTCAGTGTGGACGACCAGGGCAGGCTCACACGAATCGACACCAAGCCGACCGGGAACGCTGTAGAAGGAAAGAGCGGCACTGCCAAATCGCTGGCATATTCTCCGTCCAAGGGCATGCTTTACGTGGTCCACTCCTTCGGACCCGATCATATCCGCCTGATGTCAGTCTCAAGCGATGGGAAGCTCACGCCGCGCATGGAACGACGCACGGCGAACACACCAGAGAAACAACACCGCGTTCCAACTATGGGTGTGCTCTCGCCCGATGAGAAATTTTTCCTTGTCGGCACTACGTTCGATCTGCCCATTGCGATCTCCGGCACCTATCCGGACGGTTCACCAATTCTCTGGGTGCCAGGACCAGATGGCAAACTACGGTCGGTCGCCTCGAATGCGCCTGATCCTGACGGCATCGTTGTTTTCCCCGTGAATGCAAACGGCACGCTCGGCGACCCTTCGTTCCAGGACGGAGGAGGCGGTTCTCCTTTCTACATCGCCTTCCTACACAGCCGACCGGATACGTTCATCATCGCATACGCCGTCGGTGACGGAGTCAGCTTGGGCCGCATTGACGAAGACGGCAGAATTGGCGTCGACAAGGTCGTACCCATCGACACAAGGCGAGGCGCGATCGCTGAGCTTTGCTGGCTATCCGTCTCCCCCGATGACCGATTTTTGTACGCTACGGTTTTTGGCTACAGCGACGTCACCAGCTTCCGCATCGACGGCCCCGAGATCAGAGTCGCGAAAGATCCTGCATGCCCAGAAGTTGAGGGGGATGGCACGTTCCGGGGACTTTGTGGAGACGTGAGCAGCGGACCGAGCGATAGCTGGGTTTCCCCGGATGGCGCCTTCTTCTACCAGATCTACGGGAACGCCTCGAAACTGGTGGGGTATGCCACCAAGCCAGACGGTTCGCTTCAGGAGGTCACCAGCGTGGCGATTCCTTACAACAGCCCGGAGGGGTTAGCAGGATTCTAGTTTCGCTCAAGGCGGGCGATGAGCTGCTGCTTCCGGGACACGACTTGAGCACAGCATAGAGAGCCCCAGTCCCGGGAGCAGCTGCACCAGACGCGACGGCTTCAACCCGCACGCAACCGGTGCTCGATGCTCGCGAGGTATTCATGGCCACATGCTCAACAGCGACCATCATGTTGTCGCGGGTGGCCGTATGGACCATTCGGGACGAGGCGGCGATTTGGTGGAGAACAATGTTCCGCGCTAGATCGCTGTCTAATGCCGACGACGATGCAAGCCCTTCGAGTTCTGCGGAACTCTGTGCGGCAAATCCGGACGACAGAGATCTGCAGCGAGCCACGGGCTCCTGCCAGATCGTACTGATCGGTGCTAAGGATGGCACCCGCATCAAGCATGTTTTTCAACGCTCTCCGATTCATGTCCTTTTCCCAAGGATTGCCGGAGCGCCAATCGAAGAAGCTGTTCTCGTAAATACGGCGGGCGGCATTGCCGGCGGAGACCGGCTCGAATCTAGCGTGACAGCACTGGGCAACGCATCCATGGCAGTGACTTCGCAGGCGGCTGAAAAGGTCTATAGAGCGTTGAGGGAACCTGCGCGAGTTGTAACAAAGCTGGAGGCACATGAGGCCGCGAGACTAGCATGGCTTCCGCAAGAAACCATCATCTTCAATTGGGCACGCCTCAGCCGGGACACAGAAATCAATCTCTCTTCTGGATGCGAGTTGCTTGCGCTTGAGTGGCTTGTGCTGGGCCGCACGGCACACGGTGAGGAACTGGTCGGCGGACATATCACCGACACTTGGCGTGTAAAAAAAGATGGTCGTCTGATCTGGGCGGACACCTTGCGCGTCACGGACGAGATATTTCCGCTCCTTCACAAAAAGGCCCTGCTACCCGACTGCAAAGCGGTCGCCTCGCTAATTTATTTTGGCCCGGACCTCGACAAGCGGCTGGAGTTCTTGCGCGACCTTATTCCTTCGCTCCAGTGCCAATGCGCCGCGACCTCGGTTAGCGGGCTAATCGTCGTCCGCTTTTCCGCAAAGGTGTCCTCCGACTTGCGGCTGGCATTGCGCAGCTTACTTCGGCAGTTCGGCCAGGAGCTTGGCCCTGGGCCTTTCCGAGTTCCGAAGATGTGGTCATGCTGAGCAGCGCCAGAGAACGGAGAAGCTCATGAACCTCATGCCACGTGAAAAAGACAAACTGATGATCGCACTCGCGGCACTGGTCGCCCGTGGTCGGCTCGCCAGAGGCCTCAAGCTGAACTATCCAGAAAGCGTCGCGCTCATTACAGATTTTGTCATGGAGGGAGCGCGCGACGGCAAGTCTGTCGCTGACCTCGCGTCCGAAAGCGGCGAAGTTCTGAACCGCGATCAGGTGATGGAAGGCATCCCTGAAATGATCCATGAAATGCAGGTGGAAGCAACGTTCCCTGATGGTACGAAACTGGTTAGCCTTCACGACCCGATTCGCTGAGGAACCACGGGGAAAAGGTGGATAGAAAATGATACCGGGCGAGATTTTCCCAGCAGCTGGTGGCATCGTCCTGAACAAGGACAGCGCGGCCATCTCTTTTAAAGTCGCCAACACCGGCGACCGACCAATCCAGGTCGGCAGTCACTATCATTTTGCTGAGATCAATGCGGCTCTCGCTTTTGAGCGGCGAGCCGCTCGCGGATATCGCCTGGACATTCCGGCGGGAACGGCGGTCCGTTTTGAACCTGGTCAATCCCGTGAAGTTTCACTGATCCCTTACGGTGGCGCGCGTCTGGTCTTTGGCTTCAACCAGGCGGTCATGGGAGCGTTGCCGCCCGAGTCAGCGTCGTGACCTGCGCACGAATTTATTTGAGGTAGTCGAGAATGCCCCACACCATGACTCGCGCTGCGTACGCGCAGATGTTTGGCCCTACGGTCGGCGATAAAGTGCGTCTCGCCGATACGGACCTCATCATCGAGGTGGAGAAGGACTTCACAATCTATGGCGAGGAAGTGAAATTTGGAGGCGGAAAAGTCATTCGCGATGGCATGGGGCAGTCCCAGCGCACGCGTGCCGAGGGCGCTGTCGATACGGTCATCACCAACGCACTGATTCTCGATCACTGGGGAATTGCAAAGGCTGACATTGCGATCAAGGATGGACGAATCGCCGCGATTGGCAAAGCCGGCAATCCCGATGTGCAGCCTGGTGTGGACATTATTATTGGACCGGGAACCGAGGTGATCGCCGGGGAAGGGAAAATCATCACGGCCGGTGGCATCGACACGCACGTGCATTTCATCTGCCCGCAACAGATCGACGAGGCGCTTTTTTCAGGTATCACCACAATGATGGGCGGGGGGACAGGCCCGGCGGCAGGAACGACAGCAACGACTTGCACGCCAGGCCCCTGGCACATTCAGCGGATGCTTCAGGCCGCGGATGCATTTCCGATGAATCTCGGATTTTTCGCCAAAGGCAACGCCAGCCTCGCTGCGGGTCTCGTCGAGCAAATCGAAGCTGGAGCGTGCGGTTTCAAGCTTCACGAAGACTGGGGCACGACTCCGAGTGCGATCGACTGCTGCCTCTCCGTCGCGGATGACATGGACGTGCAGGTTCTTATCCATACCGACACGCTGAATGAGAGTGGCTTTGTCGAAAACACCATCGCAGCATTCAAAGGCAGAACCATCCACACGTTTCACACCGAAGGAGCCGGTGGCGGGCATGCCCCGGACATCATCAAAGTGTGCGGTGAGGCAAATGTCATCCCGTCTTCGACGAGTCCCACGCGCCCCTACACGGTGAATACGCTCGAAGAGGCTCTGGATATGGTGATGGTTACCCATCACCTCGACCGGCGTATCCCCGAGGATGTCGCCTTCGCGGAAAGCCGCATCCGCAAAGAAACAATCGCCGCCGAGGACATTTTGCAAGATATGGGAGCCTTGTCGATCATGTCGTCGGATAGTCAGGCCATGGGTCGCGTCGGAGAAGTGATCATCCGCACTTGGCAGACCGGCGACAAAATGAAAAAGCAATTTGGCCGTCTGGCTGAGGAGAAAGGTGAAAACGACAATCTTAGAGCACGGCGCTACCTGTCGAAGTACACGATCAATCCGGCGATAGCACAAGGCATTTCCGCTTATGTCGGCTCCATCGAAGTCGGAAAGCTTGCCGATCTCTGTATCTGGGATCCACCCTTTTTCGGCGTGAAGCCCGCCATGGTTCTTAAAAGCGGCATGATCGCCGCCGCAATCATGGGCGACCCCAACGCCTCCATTCCTAACCCGCAACCCGAATATTATCGTCCAATGTTTGGCGCGTTTGGTCGCGCTATGACGGAAAGCTCCGTAACATTCGTCAGCCAAGCGCTGCTGCAAAAGCGGGATGCGATCGGAGTCGCAAAGAAGCTTCTTCCCGTCGCTAACACGCGCAAAATCGGCAAGCGATCCATGATGCTGAATAGCGCTACGCCCCGCATGGAAGTTAACCCGGAAACTTATGAAGTGCGAGCTGATGGCCGTTTACTCACTTGCGAACCCGCAAAAGTGCTGCCCATGGCACAGCGTTATTTCCTGTACTGAGGATGATCACAATGCGCAACGCTTCCATTCATCGACCCGCCGGCCATTGGCCGAAGGAAAAAGCGGCAGGCACTCTGACGCTCGATTTTGATGCGCGCCACCGCCGACGTATTCGCCTGACTGCAGACCAGGGAGAAGATGTCCTTCTTGACCTTCCGAAAGCGGTTGCCATGGCCGATGGAGATGGCCTGCAACTAGAAGACGGGAGGTGGCTGAAGGTTCAGGCTGCTGCGGAATCGATCGTCGAAGTCAGACACAAAGATCCGCTCCAGCTCCTGCGCCTTGCGTGGCATCTGGGAAACCGGCACCTGCCGACTGAAATTCGAGACCACGTTCTTCGGATTCGACCCGACCACGTGATCGAAGATATGCTCCATGGCTTTGGAGCGGAGCTCGTGAAGGTACAGGGACCCTTTCAACCCGAAGGCGGCGCGTACGGCGGCCATGATCATCAACACGGCGAGGGTGGGCATCATCATGAGTAATGAACAGTACCATTGCCCACCGCTGGCGCTCTTGAGACTCCAAAGCTGGCTCTCGCCGGCATTCCCTACCGGTTCTTACAGCTACTCCCATGGCCTCGAATGGGCTGTCGAAGCGAGATATATAGTTGACCGCACAAGTCTGGTCGACTGGCTGGAAGCGGACCTTCGCTATGGTTCGGGACGAAATGAAGCGATTTTCTTCGGCGAGGCATGGCGCAGTGCCCGAGACAACGATTGCACGAAGCTATTTGAAATAGCCCAACTGGCGGCCGCCTTTCGCGGGACGGCGGAATTTGCGCTTGAGTCATCCCAGCAGGCGTCAGCGTGCCGCGCGACACTGCGCCAAGTTTGGCCCGATCGGCTCCTGGACTCGCTTTCGCAATTGCTCTCCCAACAGCATGTTCCGCCCGCATTGGCAGTGGTTCTTGGAATTCGTTCGGCCAGGGAAGGCATCCCGTTGAGCTTGGCCTTGCCCGCCTTTCTGCAGAGTTATGTCGCCAACTTCGTGATTGCCGGGGTGCGACTCGTCCCGCTCGGCCAAACCGACGGGCAGCTCGCGATCGCGGCGCTTGAGCAAGCAGTGCTACTCGCCAGCGCACAAGCCAGAAATGCGACGATGGACGATCTTGGATCTGCCGCGCTCATGGTCGATCTCTCTTCCATGGCGCACGAAACCCAATATACGAGGTTATTTCGATCATGACTGTTCTTACACGCACGGAATCAGCTAACCACCCTTTGCGCGTCGGGATCGGCGGCCCTGTCGGCTCAGGAAAAACAGCGCTTGTTGAAGCGCTGTGCAAGCGGCTCCGCGAAGCCTATGACATCTATGTGATCACGAACGATATTTACACGAAGGAAGACCAGCTCATTCTCACACGCGCTGAAGCGCTCCCCGCGGAGCGCATTATGGGCGTCGAGACAGGCGGCTGTCCTCACACGGCGATTCGGGAAGATGCTTCCATGAACCTCGCCGCCATCGAAGACATGAACCAGAAATTCCCTCACGCGGAATTGTGCTTCATCGAGTCGGGCGGCGATAATCTTGCGGCAACCTTCAGCCCTGAGCTGGCGGACTTGACGATCTATGTCATCGACGTCGCGGAAGGTGAAAAAATACCTCGCAAGGGCGGCCCTGGTATCACGCGCTCAGATCTTCTGATTATCAACAAAATTGATTTAGCTCCCTTCGTTGGTGCAAACCTCGCCGTAATGGAGTCGGATACGGTGAGAATGCGCGGGAAACGCCCTTTTGTTTTCACGAATTTGAAGAGTGGCGAGGGTGTGGAGAAAATCGCAAACTTTATTATCGAGAACGGTGGATTGTCGAAAGCGGCTGCGTAACAGCAGAGATCTCAACAACTTCAGAACGGAGGCTATAAGATGCAGGGAAAGCAACCCGCTTATTTCACCGCCTACCGAAGCATAAAACTAACCCGTGATACCGAGGGCGTGCTGGTGGGCGAGTTCCACAGCAATGGCGGTCCGCTCACCTTTACCGCATCGGACCACACGGATTTTGTCGAGTGCTTTTATCGCATCTCGCAGGACCGGGAAAACAAGATCGTGATCCTGACGGGCGCCGGTGGTGAATTCATCCCAGGCATCGATTTTCCTTCCTTTGGCAATGTTGCCGATCCCGCAGTGTGGAGTCAGGCTCACGACGAAGGGGTTCAGATCCTGGAAAATTTGACAAACATCCGCGTGCCGATAATTGCTGCGATTGAAGGCCGCGCACATGTGCATTCGGAATACGCACTGATTGCCGATGTAATCGTCGCGGGGGAAGGGGCCACGTTTAATGACTTGCCGCACTTTGCCGGAGGCATCGTCCCCGGAGATGGGATTTTCACGACATGGAGTTATCGGGCCGGGGCGGGAAGGGCCGAAGCGTTCCTGCTGAATCCACTTCCCGTGACGGCGCAGACCGCTCACGAATGGGGAGTGGTTGCCGAAGTGGTGGCAAACGGAAAGGCGCTCGTCCGGGCTCGTGAGTTGGCTACGGTGTACCTAAGAGCTCCCGAGGTCACCAGGCGGAACTCGCGCATACATTTCATTCAGCCATTGAAGGAGCGCATCGTGCGGGAAGTCGGCTACGGACTGTCGCTCGAGGGAGCGTCGGCGACCGATCTCGTCAAATCAATGCAAGCCAATAATGAACCTGCCGGTCGGAAAAGAAAATCCGCATGATGAGAATTCAGATCGGTCGCAGAGCGGCCGTACTTTTGGACATGAAAAGCTAAATCGGAACTCTAACTTATAGGGAGGTATTCATGTCACGAAACGTTGCGGACTTGTTGTGGGACATGCTTGCGAAGGCCGGAGTAAAACGCTGCTATGGCATTGTTGGCGACGCCCTAAATCCCGTCGTCGACGCGCTGCGCCGCAACGGGAAGGTCGAGTTCATACACGTGCGTCATGAAGAGTATGGCGGCTTCGCGGCGGTGGCCGACGCCTACTTCACGGGTCAGCCGGTCGCGGTCTGCGGAACAGCGGGGGCGGGCACAGCGCATCTCTTCAATGGCCTTATGGACGCGCGAAAAGAAGGCGCGGCGGTGATCGCCATCGCCGGAGACGTCGAAACGAGCATCATGGACACCTCCGCGTTCGAAGAAGTAAATCCGTACAAGCTGTTTGACACGGCGGCGCTCTACATCGGCCGCCTCGTCGATCCGAAACAAGCGCGGGCCGTCATTGGAACGGCTATTTTGACCGCGATCATCGACAAAGGGCCTACGGTCATCTCGCTTCCCGGCAACGTGGCATCGTCCGACGTGGACGGCGACTTCCCGCAAGTCACCATCCCCTCAAATCAGGTGATCCGCCCTGCCGATGCCGATATCGAAAAACTCATCGGGATGATCGGTGCCGCAAAGACCGTGGCGATCTTCGGAGGCGAAGGCTGCCGCTATGCTCGCGAGGAAGTGATCGCGCTTGCCGCCAAGCTGAAAGCGCCGGTGGGCTATTCGTTTCGCGGCAAACAGTGGCTGGAGCACGACAATCCATATAGCACAGGCATGACCGGGCTCCTCGGCTACGGCGGAACTTACCGCGCGATTAATGACGCGGACCTATTGCTGCTACTCGGGACGGATTTCCCCTTCACGGAATTCTTGCCCGGAAATAACGTGAAGAAGGTGCAGATCGACCTGAAGCCGAAGCACCTTGGGCGGCGTACTCCTGTCGATTTGGGGCTCGTGGGAGATGTAAAGGCGACTCTCGCGTCGTTGCTTCCGAAAGTGCGCCAACGGGACGACACGAAATTCCTGGACAAGCACGTCAAGGAGACTCGCGAATTCGACAAGCTTCTGAATCATTACGTCGAGAAGGGACCGGGCATCAAGCCCATCCGTCCGGAATTTCTGGCCGCGACACTGAGCGAACTTGCCGCTCCCGACGCTATGTTCTTCGCCGATTCGGGTACGGGGTGTATTTGGATGGCGCGCCACCTCAAGGGCGCGACGAATCGCAGGTTCTTCGGTTCGTTTTCCTGGGGATCGATGGCCAATGCCGCGCCCAACGCGTTCGGCGCACAATTGGCGTATCCGGGCCGGCAGACGATTGCGATCTGCGGTGATGGGAGCTTCACGATGCTCGGACTCGGCGATCTGGCAACGCTGGTTCAGAGGAAGGCCCCAGTCGTTCAGATCATCCTCAACAATGAATTGCTCGACTTCGTGAATATCGAACAGCAAGAGGCCGGCATAATCCCATTCGGCGTCGATTTCAAGAACCCGAATTTCGCCAAGGTTGCCGAAGCGATGGGAGCGAAAGGAATCCGCATCGAAGATCCCGGCGACGTTCGGGAAGGACTTGCTGCGGCCCTGGCCTACAAAGATGGACCTGTCGTTGTGGATGCGGTAGTCGAGCCGTTTGCCCTGTCGCTACCGTCGCATGTTCCTTTGCACACGGTCACGGGCTTTACCATGAGCGTTGCCAAACAGGTGTGGAACGGAAAGATGGACGAGGTGATCAAGATGATCGAACGAAACGTCGAGTTGATCTGATCGCGTTAACCAGCACTTAAGGCCGCGGGAGTATTGCCAGCCCCGTTTCCTATTCTAGCCCCGACGCTTGGGCAGGCTTCAGTCCGGCGGCGCCAAAATTCACGCTGAATCGTTTGCACCAAATGGATACCGCGCGATATTTCGCCATGTCCAAATCACTCGGAAGTATGTAGTTTTGGTCGCCGACGTTTCCTTTGATTTCGCCCAAGTCGACGAATCCTGCGCGCTGCACGGTCGCCGCATCCTTCGCATCGTCCGCCGCGACCATGTAGACGTGTACATTCGGCCCGTTCGACGTGCCGAAATGCGTGAACCGCAAGATGTGCGTCCCGTCCGCCATCTTGTAAATCGTCGCCGTGCCCGATGTCGGATGCAGAATCGTGTAGAACGTTCCCGACTCGATCGGCAAGGCAGCGGCCGCGCCTTGTGCCGCTGGCATCGCTTCGTCCACTCTTACATTGCTGAAAAGCCGGTCCGGCCGAAACCAGTACCACAACCCGACGATCAACACCAGGACGACCGCAACCGCAACTTTCATCCACGTCTTCATCTCTATCTCTCCTCAATTTTGCTGCGCCGTCGCGCACCGAACGTGCTTGCCGTCATCATCAGGAACCCTAATGGTGCACAGCATCCCCTCGACTTGCGCGCCCGGATTCGGACGTCCTTGGCCCTGAAGCTTCACGAAAGTGTGAAGACTCCCTATCAGACGTAACGAATATGACGAAGAGCGTCGCCATCTACACGCTGATCATCGGGTTAATCTGCGGGTTTGCACAAGTTGCACGGGGCCAAGACTCCGGCTCCGTGCAGCCCTCGCCCGCGACGCAAGGCTTACCGCGATTCATATCTCGAGGCGTAAATACGACATGCCGCGCACGTCAAGGAACACCCGCTGCCCAACATTTGCAAGACGAAGGAGTACGTGCTCGCAAACGGCGCACCGCGCCACGACACCGGGAGCCCGCATGTATATATGGGCCTCCGCGAACCGCCTTTTTGCGCCGCAGTGCGCACACTGACCCTCTGCAGCCGTAACATCCAAGGCGAATATCTTGCTCAATTCACCCGCGCCAGCATTGCCATCGAGATAATCATAGGAGCGTGAACTCATTTCGGGCCTCCAGTAGAACCAAACCGCTCCGTCCGTATCTTCTCGCGGCCATTGCCGGACGCGATAAGGAGGTCAGTAGCAGTTTCAACGAACGACGTGGGGCCGCAAACGTAACAAGTCGGGACAAGATTCGATGGCCAAGTGGTGGTAGCGATCAGGGCGGCGTCGATCCGGCCTGGCGGCCGCGGCCAATCGTTCGGAGCGGTGCGTGTGTAAGCATACGTAAGGCTCACAGAATGGCTGCCATCTGATAACCCGTGAAGTTCATCTCGGTAAAAAACTGCTGCGGGTTCGCGCACGGAATACAGTAATCGAAACGGCGCTGCGCGGGCCGCGGAAGCACGCGAGCGAATCATGGCCATGAGCGGAACGATGCCGGATCCTCCCGCTATGAGCTGGATAGCTTCGGTTTGTTCAGTGTGCCACACGAACCAGCCGCCGATCGGACCTCGCAACTCCAAGCGATCGCCCACTGCGAGTTCTTGGGTGAGATAGGGCGAGACTTCGCCGTTAGGCAGTCGTTCGACAGTGAGCTCAATACGTCCTTGAGGGTCGGGTGCAGACGCGATCGAGTACGACCTAACCGTAGAGTAGCCGTCCGAGGCCGTCAAACGCACATCAACATGCTGGCCTGCGACATGATTCGGCCAGTCTTTTACTTCGAGCGTGATCGTACGCACCGTTGGCGTTTCATCGCGAAGAGCGACGACTGTTCCGACACGCCACATCACTCGTCGCCCGAGTAACGCTGTTCCTTCCATGGATCCCCGTAAATGTGGTACCCGAGGCTTTCCCAAAAGCCAGGTTTATCCTGGGGCATCAGCGTAATTCCCCGCACCCACTTCGCGCTCTTCCAGAAATAAAGGTGGGGAACAAGAAGTCGCGCAGGGCCACCGTGCTCGGGCGCAAGATCCTGGCCGTCAAATCGGAACGCGATCCACGCCTGGTTGTTCCGGAGATCCTTTAGAGGCAGGTTGGTGGTGTAGTCACCGTATGACCGCGCCATTGCGTAAGAAGCATTTGTCTTCACGTCCGCAAGCAAAGTATCGAGGGAAACACCTTCCCAGGATGTTCCGAGTTTCGACCATCGCGTTACGCAATGTATGTCAACCGTGATGGTGTCGGTGGGCAAATCGCGAAATGACTTCCAGTCCCATTTCCGCAGAACATTCGTGCCGTCGTCGATCACAAACTCCCATCGGTCGAGCGCTATGTGTGGCGTCGGGCCCGCGGACAAGACGGGGAAGTCAGTCGTGAGGTACTGCCCCGGCGGAAGCTTGACATCCGCCGCGCTTCGTCGGCCGGTAAAACCTCGTGAGATGGTACCCATCCGAACTCTCCGTGCGAGTCTAATATCGTAACTAGACCGATCAAAACAAAGTTGCCGATCGAGAGATCCAGCGACATTGCCTGCTCATCGAAGCTCAGCTTTAGTGCCCGCTCGATTGAAGCACGAGAAATGCCAAGAGGTAGAGCTACCGCTTGCGTTTGAAATGGGCCTCGTCCTGCACGTCTTGCGTCGTAACGCGAATCAATTGAGGCACTAAGCCGCTTTTACGGTGTCGCTATAGCGACACCAAGACATCTCTTCGACACCCGTTTTGACTCGTGGTTACAGCACCTTGCCGATAAGACGTGGTCTCACGTGCCGAAAGTACGGTTTGAATTTTGGCCTGGTGCGTGCAATGAACCGAAGTGAAATGAAAGCGACACGACAACGTCGCCCGACCATCTTGAACTAGATCGGAGATTCCGGCTCAGGAGGCCATATGACACTTTCATTCGTAGCGGGCTTCATGCTCGGCAGTGTGCTTTTGTTTGCGGGGGGCGTTCAGGCCCAGGAAGCTCCCAAGGTTCACAGCATGACCGGCTGCTTGAAGACAGGACCCACACCCGGTTCTTACATGCTCACCGATTTAGCAAAGGGACCGAAGACGGTGGGAATTGTATCGTCGGCTGTGAACCTGGCTCCGCACGTCGGTCATAAGGTGGAACTCACCGGTACGGCGGTTCCCGAAGATGAGGCGATGAAGGAAAACAAGGACGTGCCGAAAGCCCCTCACTACATGAAGGTGACTGCGATGAAACATATCTCGTCCAGTTGCCCTTGAAAGCAACCGAGTATCCAGTTCAACCTGGACGAGTTGCTTCCGCGGGTTAGGTAGGCGAAGTGATCTCTCTTAGACACGCGACGTCACGTATTCTCCCGTGATCCGCTTGCGTATGTATGACGCCCTCAAGGGAGGGCATTATGAATTTCCTTATCCGAAGTTTGATTCGCCTCGGCATTCTCAAGAACGATCTTGATTACTATTTGCTTCGCGCCTTGATGGTCATCATTTGCCTGTTTTTTGGATATCAGAAATGGTTCGATTACGAGGCGCAGGCATTGATCCCGTATATCAGTCATGGTCCCCTCATCTTCTGGCTGTACCCGGTCTTCGGCATTCGCGGAGCAACTTACTTTCTGGGCGCCTCGGAATGGCTGTTCGGCGCACTGTTGTTCGCTGGATTCTGGAATAAGAAGTTGGGGATTCTCGGGGCTCTCGGCATGTGTTTCTCTATGATCTCAACTGTGACAATCATTCCTTTCATACCGGACGGTTGGGCCGCTTCAGCCTGGGGGGTCCCTGCCATGACCGAGAGGGTTGCATTCCTGATGAAGGATACGGTCCTTTTTGGTGTTTCTTTCTACTTGTTACGCCAGGATGTCCTAAGAGCGTCGCTCGCCAATGCAACATCATCTGACTCAACCGCTACGCTTCGGCAGGATCCCTCTCCCACCGAGGCAATGCAAGGCGGTTAACTGTTGCCATTTCTCAAACAATTGCGGATAGCCCCACCAGGCAGGTGCTCTCACCATCTTGAACACGTTCGACAATTCCTCAGACAAAGAACGCATTGAGCATCTATTACGTTTTTATGAAGGTCGGATTCGTCGTCGGGTTAGTCCCAATCGTTGTCGTCGTCATCTTCTTCGTACTCCTCATCCTCTTCCTCCGCATCTTCGTCATCCAAATCGAACTGAATGACCTCGATGTAGTTCAGGCTCTTTGCATCGAGAAGCGCCAGCAGGCTTTCGACCTTATTCTCAGGCATGTCGATGACGACCGCCCAAGTCACCCATTCCTGGGAATACTTGCAGCATTGCCCGACAAGCCGATCCTTTTCCGTTTCCGTTGGGTTTACTTTTAATTCCAACACGAGACGATCATCGATCAGAACATCCGGTATGCCGAAGGCAGTTTTTGTGCGCTTTATAACACTGATTCTGCGTCCATCATCGCCACGTTCCGAGCGCAGCTCTTCGCGGAGGAATTGAGCTAAGTCATCCGTGTATTCGTCTTCTCGCTCGAAATCTGGAGGCTCCCAATCATCAAGCAGGTCCCACACCAAGCCACAAATCCATTCAGCCCTGTCAGGGTCATTCTTCTCCGCTTGGCTTTTCCGTTTTTCGTCGTGATGACTCTGAATGACCGCCGCGCCCGCGATTCCGCCCAGCGCTAAAACGACGGCGACGTTCCTTACATCCTTCGGATCAAAAGGCATCGTTTCGCTCAGGATTATTGCAGCCTGAAGTAGGTTCGTATGGCTACGATCAAGCCGGCCGGCTTTATTTTTGTGTTGCCGAATGTCGTCTTGAGGGAATTTAAAATTGCAGTCCATTCTTCGTTCTCGACCGGAAACGCTGCTAGGAACGACTTCAGGTCTTCCTGAATTGGTGCGGGCAAGATCGGACCTGGTTCGCCCGGAAGTGTGCCTGCGATCCGAAAGACGTCTCCCCGATGCTTGGCGATATCGTCCTTATCTACTTTTTCGCCCTTCAAGGCGCGCGCGGATAGATCGAGCCAGGCTTTGGCTTTCAACGGAATCAGTGCTGCGGGATTTGCGAACGGTAGATTCTGCTCCTCGTTATGCTGTGCCAGAATTAGTTGATAATAGCCATCATCGAGCAGAATCGCCGAGAGACTCGTCGAGCTCTCATCAAACTTCACGGGTACGACCTGCTGTCCTTCATCGAGCCGAATGCCTTGTGGCTTTCTGCTGAATATTTCGAGCATCACGGGATAGCTTGCGTCCTCAGGCTTCGTGAATCGGTAGAGCTCCCGGTCTCCGCTCGCCTTTTCGCGAACCTGATACTTTCCTGCTTCCACGAATTCCCAGAACCGCTTTACAAATGCTCGATCCACCGCTTCGATCACGAGGACGACATCCATATCTTTGGTGGCTCGAAATTGGAGTCCGCGTGTTGACAGCCATTCATGGCACGCGACGCCTCCAATCAGTACGAAGGCCTTCCGGTGCTCTGCGAAGTGTGCTCGGAAGCGATCTAGTCCTCTGATCATTCGGGTATCCCGTCTATCAGAGATCGAATTTCTTTTTGAATTCGTTCATCGCCGGACTGGCGAAGGCTTAGGTAAAGCGAGCATCGATCGGCGATCTCACCATCGGCGAGGACCCAGGGATCGTATTTCCAGGCTTCCATACGTGCTTCGGCCTCTTCCGGGCCTCCGCATCCCAAGATCTCTCCTTTATCCATGCCAGCCGTCAAGTTCCGGTCGCGCATCGCGTAGGTGGGAACGTCATCGTCAGCCAGCATGGAACCTCTGCTTAAGGCCGTTGTCCCTGCCACAACCGCGCGCGCGCGCGGTTGTCCCCACCGTATCCATATCTTGCGCCGCACAGGTGTTGTCAGTAACGGTTCGGCTTGTCGCCAGAGATTTCTGCCGCGCTCCTTGAAATGGAGGCTGACCGTCCGCCACGTTCGAATCGCTTCGCAGAGTCCGGCTGTCTGCAACTCATCTTGTGCCTTGCTCATGGCCATGGCCGAGTACCCGAGACGATTTGCAATTTGCCCGAGTGGGGTCTCGTCCAGCGATCCCCGCAATATTTGATAGATGACCACAACTTGTGAAACCGCCGATAGGGTCGAGCGCATTCGATCATTCGCCTTCGGGAATTGTTCTCGAAGGTCGATCATCAGCATCGGCAAAAACATCTGTGTTCCCGGAACAATGAACGGAATTCGTTGCTTAACGAGCCGGTTGCGCACGTAGGATGGTAACTTCGTCAGGACCAAAACGATGTCCTCGTTGAGGGTCTGCTTTAGCTGCATCACCTCGTGCCCATATTCGGTGGGAGACAGATCCGCAGTCGGCGAACTTTCCCTCGCCAGGATGAATCGGCGACCGAAGACGTCGGCACGGAAGAATTCGTAGCGCTGACGTAGGTAGAGCGGGATCTTCGAAACGAGCTGATCCGACATGGCCTCGAGCCACGGCGCCTCGCCGATGACTTCGGCCAGGTAGTCAACAACCCGGTTCTCAGTTAGGTTCCCCATCGCTAAACAAGAATAGCACATTACACTTACATAGTATAGTGAGCACTCTTAGTTTAGTGTGTTCTAAACAATAGCCTTCCTTGACCTCATCTCGCATAATCATGCTGCTTGATAATGGATCGTAAGCCGTCAGCGAATAACGACACGAGGGAAAGTCGGCGAATAGCGACATTTCGCAACGTCAGCGAACGGCGACATGGCCCTCAAACCACATCGCAAAACATAGGATCAAGAGAACTACCGGCACTCAGGCTGCGCCAACAAATTATCGGTCCAAACGCGATCTGCATATGTTTGGACGAATTTGACGCCGTTTGCGTGTTCCCGCACACCTACCCGAGCCTGGTTCCCCTTTGAATCGCGCACGTACGCCACACCATTCTGATTCTTGATCCAGTCATAGACTACTAGCCGCGTACTCGTTCCTGTTTCGCGTGTTTGCTCGTTGATCCAGCCCAACTCTGAGATCGCATGATGTGGGTCCGCATGATAGCCGCCGCTTTTCTTAATGCACGTGATTCGAATCGACATGGCCGGTTTCCTCCTTTGACTGAGCTCGTCACGATGCCGTGCTCTTTTTTCTTCTCCGTTTGCTGAGAGCGCGCACCTTCGCCGCGCCTACATCTACGCCGGTAATTGGAAGGCCCACTCGATCTCCCTTGCCAACGATGGGAGGGAAAAAGCATTTCTCGTGGCAGATCGCTCCCCGATCCGAGTCGAGGGTGCCATCCACAAAGTGATATGTCTGCATCCCAACATCGGCGATACCGACTGGGTTGAGAGCCACGTGCAAAGCGTGCAGGACGAGTGACGAAGCCAGGTGCATGCTGAACGGGAAGACGTTCTCATTCCTTCGCAGGGTGTGATCCACCGGCAAATTTTCGATATACGTCGGATCGTCGAGTTGGCCCTGTCTTTCGACATTGACCAAGTCCGGATCGTACTGTTCGAGACACGCCAGGCAACGCTTACCCGGATACACGACGTGGCTCCTCCAACTGGCATTCCGCAAACAGTCGCCCTTCTTGCGGATAAAGATGCCACCGTCGACGACCGGAATCAGATAGGCATATGCAATGTAGTTGAGCACGTAGCGTGGCCAAGGACGATCGACACAACTGAAGAGGATGTCGCAGTCGAGAGCTTGACGGAAACCGTCTTCTTCGGTAACGGCGAGCGGATATTTTTCGAAGACAGGCTTTGCGGCAGTGGCACTGTTCTTAAGGGCGCGCGCGATCATATCGACCTTGAGCCGTTTCGCCGAGGCGTCTTTGACGCCCGCATGAAGCAACCGATCGAGGTTGTGAATTTCGACCCGGTCGTAGTCGATGAGCTTGATGCGTTCGACTCCCATGCGCGCTAGGCACTCGGCTACCACCGATCCGACGCTTCCCACGCCCACGATTCCGTACTTTAACCGTGCGAGTTTTTGCTGCGCCGCCTCACCCCAAGCAGAGATCGTTCGCCGGAGCTCTTCGCGGAAGGCCGGTGGTGGAAGCAATTCGTCATGGAAGGTAGTTTCCAACCCGTGCTCGCCAATAACGCGAACACTTTCACACCAACGGCGCTCGTACATTTTCGGAGCCGTCTTCACCCATAAGCGCCCGCTCCACGCACCGTCAGTGCCCAGCGTCATTCCCATGAGCGGCAAACCAGTTGCGGCTTTGACTGCGGCTGCCTGACGGAGCTCGGTTTCGCGGTCGTCGCGACTCATGTCTTGCCAGCCAGGCCAAGGATGACTGTGCAGGAAGGCCACGCCCGCCCCGTTCGCCATCGCAAGAGACGTGGCCCGCGAAAGGTACTCGCTCGTCGTGCTCGCATTCCCGTGGACGTGGCGCTCGTTTTTGAGCGGCAGAATAGGCTCGGAGACAAGAGCCGTCAGACGGTTCGCGCCCTGCCCAGGATTCCAAAGTGCATAACAAACGTCCTCCTGTCCATCGCTACGGAGAAGATGCTTCTTCAGGATCTCGTTTGTCGCGGACGTCACGGCTACGCTGTAGTTCATAGGATCTCGAGAACTCGTTGTATATGCCGCAGATACGCTTTCACATCTTTGGTTGTGCGGTTCCATCCGTCGGCACCGTCAACGAACGGCCGGCTCAAGTATTCCCACTGGGCCCCGAACGGGCTATCGGCTGCACGATTGTTAGGACCACCGTTCGGGTTGATCGGGATCAGCCGCGGTGAGATGTGCGGACCCGTTGGGCAAGTCGCATGGAAATCGGGCGGAACCTCGAGCCCCATCTTGATGACCTGGCCTTTGAACCGCCCAGCGGCGACGGTGTAGGCGAAGGCCAGATGGTTGTTGCCCAAATCCTCGGGAGCATAGCCGTGTTCCTTCAATCCCGCAGCGAACGCCTCTTTGCCAAAGACGGGCATGTCAGGAAACCGGCATAGGACCGGTCGGCTTGGTGAGGAAGCGCAGCCCGTCCTTCATCTCGATCTCTACGTTCGGCTCATTCCTGTAGGACTTGATTTCGTGACCGAGTAGCTGCTCCAGGTAGTTGGTCTTCGAATCAAAGCCTGCATCGCCTAGGATCTGCGACGGGGTGAGAACCTTCGCGATGGTCGACTCCGGCTCACCGTCCAACTCATAGTGAACGAAGTGCTCGTGCTCTTTCTCAGACATGTTGAAGCCTCCGGTGGTCCTGTGGACCTGAGTCCCTGATTAGGATCGACCGCAACTGAAAGGCAATCCCAGATTTAGTGTGCACCCATCAAGCGTCTGTGTCAACCATGCACACAACGCACGTCAGTGTTACAAACCATATCCTAGGCCAATCTGCCAGGTCATGTACCCAAACGTGTTTGCCTAATTGACATCCGTCCCCGATTCGACAATACTGAGGACCGTGAAAGCGAAGGCCGCCAACCAACTCTTCTATCGTCAATTCGGCCAATTGCTCGCAGAAACCCGTCGCAAGAAGGGCATCTCCCAGGAACTCCTGGCGGATGAATTGGGTCTCTCCCGTACCTCCATCACTAACATCGAAAAGGGACGCCAACCGGTTCAGCTCCACAGCCTATATTGCATCGCCCGTTTGCTCGGGGTCGAACTCAAGGATCTGCTCCCTTCGCCGCAGATTTTCGACATGCCACGACCGTCCGAACGTCTATCCGTGAGTCGCTCCGAGTGGCTCGAAACTATGAATGTCACACTGCCGAAAGGATTACTGAATGCGCCGAAACGACATCGAACGAGAAGCCCGAAAACTACTTGAGGCGAACGGCGTCACCCGAGCTCCGGTTCCCGTCGAGCAACTTGCAGACGCTCTTCACATTGACGTCCGCTTCTCCGCAGGTTCTGAGGATGTATCCGGGGCCCTGATTCGCAACGCCGAGTCGGTCGTCATCGCCGTGAATTCCTCACAGCATGAAAATAGACAACGCTTCACCATCGCTCACGAACTCGGCCATTATCTGCTCCACAAGGGCACGAAACTCCACTTCGACGAAGACTTTCGAATCGACTACAGAGACGCTACGTCTTCCGACGCCACAAAACGTGAGGAAGTTGAGGCCAACGGCTTTGCCGCAGCCCTGCTGATGCCTGAGCGAATCCTGATGCGGGATTGGCGACGGCTTGAGCCTAATGACAAAGAGATCCCCGAGACCATACGCGCGCTTGCGAAACGATATCGCGTCAGCCACAAGGCCATGGAGTTGCGGCTTGTGAATCTCGGCTTCATCTCTCCCGTGGAATAGTAAGCCTCCTACTCTTTCTGCTGCTCACGTTGTTGATCGGCCAAATTGATAGGATCGCTTTGCGCGTCCAATCATTTGCGCAGCGCCGAACACTCGGGCCTTCGTCGCACCCACCCCGCAAAACCTGAATCCTGAATGCCAAACCAAATAGTCTTTTCTTTGCCTGCCCTTCCTGCGGAAAGACTGCGCCTAGCCGCCCGCTTGTCCTGTCAAGGGTCTCCGCTTCGCTCCGATAAAACGCAAACCCGGCGCCCTTGACAGCGCGGACGTCTAGTCGCCAACCGCCGCTAGAAGGGCATTTGCTTTTTATGCACCGCTCGCGGCGGTGCCTCGAAAGCAAAAATCAAAACCGACAAAGGAGCCGTTCCAATGCAACAAGTCAGCAAATCACCGCTTTTCCCTCTTGGACAAGTCATCGCGACACCCGGCGCGTTGGCCGCTCTCGAAAAGGCAGGACAGCAGCCGCAGGATTTCCTCGCACGCCATGTTCATGGCGATTGGGGAGACCTGTGCGACGAAGACCGCAACGAAAACCGACTCAGTCTGGAACAAGGGTTCCGGCTCTTGAGCAGCTACCGCACATGCGCAGGAGACACCAAGGTCTGGGTCATCACCGAAGCGGACCGTTCCGTCACCACAATTCTTTTACCCGAAGAGTATTGATGCACCCGAAAACGAATAAAAAGGAGAAGAACACTATGACACCAGCAGCCGCAATACACGCAACGGAAGTAATTCCCAAGCCTATGTCCCTAGTACGGGACATTCCACTCTCACGGATTCAGGAATCAAACACGAATCCAAGACGCCAATTTGACGAAACAAGACTCGCCGAATTGGCGGACAACATCCGGCTACACGGGGTACTTCAACCCATTTTGGTGCGTCCGCTGCCGGGTGGCGAGGCGGAGTCCTATGAACTCGTCGCCGGGGCACGGCGGTACCGTGCTTCGAGGCTCGCGAAGTGCGAATCGATTCCCGCTACAATCCGCGACCTCACCGACCCACAATGCCTCGAATTGCAGCTCATCGAAAACCTCCAACGCGCCGACGTACACGAGCTGGACGAAGCCCGTGGCTACGCAGCCCTCATGCAAATGCAACCGGACACCTACACTGTCGAAACCCTGGCGGAGAAAATCGGAAGGTCCGAGAAATATGTTTATGCACGCTTGCGGCTCACCCATCTGGTCGAAGACGTGCAACGAGCCTTCTACGACGGGAAGCTCTCGGTCGCGCATGCCTTCGAAATGGCGCGGCTCGAGCCCGACGATCAGAAACGCGCCTTACAAGAGTGTTTCCCGAATCACCGTACGGCGGCAGCCATTCTAAAGGATGGAAAAGCAGAAGCAGTCACCGTGCGGCAACTCCGCGAGTGGATTGAGCGCGAAATCCATCTCGACCTTGTCAATGCTCCCTTTGACCATCAGGATGAGAATTTGCTCCCGACCGCGGGGAGTTGCGGGAACTGCCCGAAACGTACGGGAAACAACCCTCTCCTGTTTCCCGAAGTACGCCGGAAATCCATCTGTACCGACCGGGCGTGTTACCGCAGGAAAGTGGAAGCTCTCGTGCAGATTCGCGTGAAGCCTCTCCAAATAGCGGGAGAGAAACCGCTGCGAATCTCACACGCTCCCGCATGGCAAGCCAAGGACCGTAACCCTGATGTCTTATATGAAGGACAGTACCGCATTGCTCAGAAAAAAGCGGAGTGCCCGCACGCTAAACCCGCCGTTGTGATCGACGGTCCGGACGCGGGCGAGCTGCTTCACGTATGCCGTGACGAACAATGTCCGGTCCATGCACGAGTCACACGCTACGAGGCGTCGCCACAGGAGCGAGCGGCGCGTGCCAAGGAAGCGCTAGCCGAGCGCATCGAGAGACAAACGCGCATTCGCATTTTGAACGCTATTCGCAAGAAATGTTCGGGCACGCTCTCTCGTCTCGATCTCGAAATGGCGGCGCTCGATTACTTCGAGCGTCTGGGCCACGACAATCACCGCCGCCTCTGCCGTGTGTATGGATGGGAGGAGAAAAAGACCAAGGCCTCGTGGGGCGGCAGCACGGTCGACTACAAGGCCATCGCGGGAAAGGCGATACCTAAAATGAGTACGCCGGAACTTCACAACTTCCTCCTTGTGTGCGCGCTCGTGTCCGACCTGTACTGTCCCGGATACAACCCCGGCCACGCGCTCGCGAAGGACTCCAAGCTCGCGCGGACGGCGGTGCGCTACAAAATCAACATCCCACAGGTCGCGGCCCAGGTACGGAGCGAACTTTCAAGAAAGGACAAGCCCGAGAAGAATGTTCCGAAACCATCGGCTTCGCCGCTGCGCCAATAAAAACGGCGGACTAATTGCGGAAACGGGCCGTGTGGCTAGCACGGCCCGTTTTTTCAACTCAACTGTCGTATGCGGGTCTTCTTCACAATAGGTGATTTCTTCTGCCGCGCCGCGAACTTCTCCGCCCTTTCACGGTCGATGTACACCCGCCCAAACGACTCGTTGTCGGAATACGTCACGGTCACGAGCCAGTGATGATGTTTGCGGCGGCGGTCCGTTTTGTAGTTGGAGACCTTGCGTTTGGCCATGACAGTTCTCCTCGTGGAGAACTCATCCTATTGAATCTCGCATAATATAGCGGACCTTTTTCGGATATGCTGCGTCTAACCAGATATGGGAAACCCTGCTGGAGTGCCTCGCGATTTTGATGCCTTGGAGAAACGCCGCTTTCAAGCCATACA
>Ga0308309_10000296_pt1 | contig 33908 bp, 25 predicted proteins | sample HubBroMetageWFT5_FD_192491 | JGI IMG/M metagenome (GOLD analysis project Ga0308309, IMG submission 192491) | Warmed and freeze-thawed soil microbial communities from the Hubbard Brook experimental Forest, New Hampshire - Hubbard Brook CCASE Soil... | ecosystem: Environmental > Terrestrial >...
TCGAATTCATGGATCGCGTGCCGTTCTACGGCATGGTGGTGGTCTGCAACGATGACCCGGTTCTCCGCCGACTGTTTCCCCAGATTCGCAGGCGCATGGTCACCTACGGCACTCGTCGCGATTCCGACTTCCATGTCAACATTGGCAAGACCGTCCCTATCACCGGAGACGCTGCGCCACTGACTCAGTTCAAGGTCAGTTACAAAAACCAGGGACTGGGCGAATTTCGCCTTCACGTCCCGGGCGTGCACAACGTCCTGAATGCAACAGCAGCAATTGCTGTCGGCGTGGGCCTTGACATACCCGCCGATCAGATTCGCTCCGGGCTGGAAAACTTCCGCGGAGTGGATCGCCGTTTCCAATTGCGCGGCAAGGCGGCGGGCGTCAGCGTCATCGACGACTATGGCCACCATCCCACGGAGATTCGCGCCACTCTGGCCGCTGCCAAGCAATGCGGATTTCGCAAGATTCATGTCATCTTCCAGCCGCATCGTTATACTCGTACCCGAGACCTGATGAAGGAATTCGCCACTGCTTTTGGCGATGCTGACTCGCTGCTCATTCTGGATATCTACGCCGCCAGTGAGGCACCCATCGAGGGAGTCACCGGCGAGGCTCTGGCCACGCATATTGAAGACGAGGGCGAGCGGCCGGCTCGCTACGTCCCGTCCTTCTCTGAGGCCGTCGAAGCGGCCGCAAGCCTCGCCCACGAGGGCGACATGATCCTGACCCTTGGCGCTGGCAGTGTCTCTCAGCTTGGGCCGTTGATCCTGGCCCAGCTTGCGAATAAGACCCTGGAACCGTTGATTTCCACGTAGGCAGGCGTCTGGGAAACCTTTCCGCGCCACAACCCGTACATAACATGTGCAACACGGGCGATAACGATTTTTGAGGTCCCCCGTCTAATCTCATAACCGGATGAGGAGCAACAACATGGCTTCCGAAAAGACGACGTACTGGATGGCGGTAGGCTTACTGGCGCTGTTCATGGGCAATCATTTTGTTAGCAGGATCGGTGGGAATTGCCTGGTATCCAAGGCGCGAGTTGCGGTTGAGCGCATTTCGGGGCAAGCCGACCATCTGATGGTGATGGCGGAGGTCGCGATGGGACGGACTTCGACCCGGTTCGACCGCGCACAGGCCGCGATGAAGATGGCCCAGGTTCGCATGGCCTCGGTGCAGAGTCAGTTCGCGCGCCAGCAGGCCGCTTGCGCCCGGCTGGAAGCCGGCAGAGCGCGGATGGTGGTCCAGCAGCAATTGCTGCAAATGCGAATTCCGGTAGTTAACCCGCAACCACGAATCGAGATGGTGATGCCCCGGCCTCCGGCGGCTCCCAGCCCGGACCCGATCTAGCCGCCCGCGTCTTTTTTCTCGAATCGTTTCGTACTTCTGCGCGGTCTAAATAGCGTTCGAACTGACTCGCGGGAGGATCCCATGCAGGAAACGCCACAACAGTACACGCAACGCATCACTGGCTACATGCAAGGCAAAGAGCCGCTCCAAGTGCAAGGCGAAACCGCCAAGAAGCTGGCCAAGCTCATCAAACCCCTCAGCAAGAAACAACTTTCCACGCGCCCCGAACCGGGGAAGTGGTCCATCGCCGAGATTCTGGCCCATTTGGTGGACGCTGAAATCGTGGGCAGCTGGCGTATGCGGCTGATTATCGGAAGCGACGGCGTGCCGGTCCAGGCGTTCGACCAGGATGTGTGGGCGGAGACGCTTGACTACGCCGGGCAGGATCCCAAAGTTTCGCTCGATACTTTCCGCGTGCTACGGGAGAACAATCTGCGCATGCTGAAGACGCTGCCCAAGAACCTTTGGGAGAACCACGGCATGCACTCGGAGCGCGGTAAGGAGACGGTGGCACATCTCGTGCGCATGTTCGCCGGGCATGATTTGAATCATTTGGCGCAGGTGGAGAGAATCGCGAAGGCGGGTGGGAGCAAGCGGAAGAAAGCGGCGTGAGGCGGACCCTATAGTGAGAGTTCTGCCGATGCTCCGCGGGTTCGAGCACGCGTCCTGATGCTTGTCTCCAACCCCAACCGCTCGGCATATTCTACGAGCATGTCCAAGCTGAACTTCGACATTTTCCCCCGGAGCAGATCGCTGATCCGCGGCTGCGAAGTTTGCAGGATGTTCTGTAGTTCGCGCTGTGAATGGCGATATGCAACTTTCACAATCTTGGAGTGCAGATCGGCCTTCAGCTTCAATGCTGCGGCCTTCTCGGGTGAGAATCCGATATCTTCGAATACATTGCGTGACATTGAGTTGCTCCTAAATGTGGGTCTGTCCGGACCCTGATTGATTACTTTGGCGATCTCTTCTTGTTCTTTCGCGCTGCGAGTCTCTCCCTCAAACCACTGAGCCGTGCTCGCGCAGTATTGACGTCTCTCAGGGGAGTCTCGTTGGTCTTCTTCGTAAAGCAGTGCAGAACGTAGACCACACCCTCAATCCTTACGTACAGCACTCGATACCACAAATCTTTGTCTTGATCTCGCAGCTCAAAGACTCCTGGAAGAGCGGGAGCCATTGAGCCAGTATCCAGGGGCTTCTCGCCGTTTTGCACCCTCCAGAGATCAGCCCCAAGATCCTCTCGGACATCGTCGGGGAAAGACTTGATGACGGCTCTTGAGTCTCCTTCGAAGATCACATCTGGAGGGGAGTCGTCTGCCACAGTTAGAAGGTAGCAAAATTCGGAGGAGTTGTATATAAGTACTTATATGCGCGTGAATGGCTCTATTATCAATGGCTTGCAACTGTTGAAGGCCCACGTCGGGCATTCGGGGCGTTCGTGGTAGTACAGTTACGAAAATATATGGAGTGCAAGACTCTCGACAAGGCCGCGCTGGGCCTGCATGAAGATTGGTACGGCAACAACGCCGCTGTGTGCTGCCCTGCGTGCGGCAAGGTGTTTATCGTTTCAGGTTTTATCAACAAAGGCCAAAGGATCTGCCCAGCGTGCCTGCGATCCTCGGCGCGTATCACGAACGACGGTGTAACAGTCGAGTGGCCAAGGCAGCCAGAAGCTAAAGTTCTTTCGCGCAAGGAACTGGAAGGAGCGCGCCGATTGGACGAGTTCGTCAATTTGGTCGCCGATGGTGGTGCTGTGGACCAAGGGAGCGTCGAGCAGAAACTGCCCAAGGCTGAAACGATCGCTGTCATCGAATGCGACAGCAAAATGGTGGCGCTGGCTGCCAGGAAGCGGCCTAGCGCTGCATACGCTGAGGGCATTTCCAAGAAAAGCGGATACCACCTGGCCGTGGACGTCCCGGAGCTTGGGTATGTGGTGGTTTCGCCTCGCTACCGGGGACAACGCTTAGCGCAGGAAGTAGTGCGCAAAATATTGGTGGAGTTCGGCAACGCTGGCGTCTTCGCTACTACCAGCCACCCAAAAATGAAATGTGTCCTTGCCAATTTTGGCTTTAGGTGGGTTGGCAACGAATGGGACTCGAAGCGCCAAGGCGAGAGGTTATCCCTCTGGATTAGAGAGGCAATACGTTGAAGGGCAAGTAGGAGCAACTCGAGGAACCGGATGCCTGTCGAACGTTGGTATCACGTGCCTTTTTGCGGAAGGCCGGTGCCCCTCATTAACGTAGGGCGGGACTGAGATGGACAGGTATCCAGCGCGTGACTCGATTCCGAAAACGGTGGACGCATTGTTCTTTGACGGCTACGTTATAGAACGTGGGCCGGTGATATGCCTAAATCACGGATGCGGTGAGCGTGTGTACTGGTATAAGACGCCTGAGGGAACCTCGATTGCGGTCGAAGTTGATCGGCAAGGAAACGTAACCTCCCACTATCAGAAGTGCATTGCCAATCGCTGGAATGTTAACAACGACTTTTTCTCAGGGAACCCCGGTCGGAATTCAGGTTGAGTTGCCAAGGCGTTTCACATGCCGAAGGCTCCAGTCTCCCGGAGCACCCTCGAAAGTGGAAACCCACGGGGTGCACCAAGATTTCCTCTACCCCAACTCCGCAAAAGCCGTTATAGTAGTCACGCTCACGCGATTCGCTGACGACAACTGACCTGTATTGATGGCGCGAAAAAGCGGTTCCACCATCTCGCAGGAAGAGTTGTATCCACAGGCCGACGAGCCCTCGCGCCAGGAATTAGACGACGCGCACCGGCTCGACTTGGATGTGGATGAACAGTCACCCTTCCTGCGCGGACAAAAACGAGTCTCTGTCCGTCGCGGTTCCCTGCCCAAAAAGGCTGCCACGCGCCTGACCTGGGCCGCATTGGCTGCATTGGTGGTGCTGGTTTGCGGGCTGGCCGTCACTGCCGTCTACCACTACGGCGAGCACTCCTGGCGCTTTCGGGTGGAATCGAGCAACGACATCGAAATCAGCGGATTGGGCAACGTCACGCGCCCTCAGGTCATGGAAGTCATGGGCGAGGATATTGGCCGTAACATTTTCTTTATTCCGCTCGACCAACGACAAAAGCAGCTTGAGCGGATTCCCTGGGTGGAAACGGCCAGCGTCATGCGCTTCGTTCCCAACCGCATCAAGATTGAAATCCAGGAGCGCACACCGGTCGCGTTCGCGCGGATCGGATCGAAGATTCTCTTGACTGACGCCACTGGAGCGTTGATGGAACTGCCGGTCGGCAGCAAAACGAAGTTTTCTTTCCCGGTGATTCTTGGCATGAACGCAGGCGAGCCGCAATCTACCCGTGCTCCCCGGATGAAGATTTACAACCAACTGCTCAGCGAACTGGATTCCGAGGGCGGGCACTATTCGCAGAGCTTGAGCGAGGTTGATCTCTCCGACGCGGACGACGTAAAAGTCCTGGCCAATGATGCCAGCGGTGAAGTGCTCGTACACCTGGGGGCTTCTGATTTTTTAACCCGCTTCAAGATCTATATCAGTCATGCGCAGGAATGGCGACAACAATTCGCCCGGCTCGATTCGGTGGATTTGCGTTACGAACACCAGATCGTCGTCAATCCGGACTTGCAGGGTCCGGTGAAAGAGCCGCCGCTGTCGCTGTCAGTGGCGAAGGCTGCGGTGGCGGCAGGAGTGAAGCCCGCGGCTTTGGTGGCGCATGAAACCACGACTCCGAAGCCGCTAGCTCCAGCGCCTGTTTTTTCTTCTGTTAAACCAACCACCAACCCGAAGGCGAGCCCCCTTGCCTCCAAAAAGAAATTGGCCAAAGCACACCATCACAAACCGTCGGGCAAGACCGAAGCCAAGGTGCATTCGACGAACGCGCCGCCTCCGCCGCTACGGGCTGCGACGCAAACACCGCCCCCTGCAACGCAAACCAGCAGCCCAGCCGCTGCGCCGAACAACAACGCGGCCAAGCCACAGAAGCCGAGTGCGGGAATTCCCAAGGGGCAGCCTTAATGGCGAACCAGCATCAACATTTCGTGACAGCCATTGACGTAGGCAGCGCCAAGACCTGCGTTCTGGTGGCTGAAGTCAACGACAACGGACTCCGCTACCGCGGGCATGGGCTGGCGGAATCGCGCGGATCGCGCAAAGGTGTGATTGTCGATCTCGAAAAGGCCGTGGCTTCCATCCAAAAAGCGGTTGAGCAAGCGGAGGATTCCTCTGGAACCGCCATCGAACACGCGCTGCTGGGCGTTGCCGGCGGCCACGTGCGCGGAGTGAACAGCCATGGTGGACTGAGTTTTGGCACCCGCGCGCGTGAGATTGCCCGCGATGAAATTCGTTCCGCGGTCGACAAGGCCCGTGCCATTCCATTGCCTTCGGACCGCGAGATTCTGCACCTGCTGCCGCAAGATTTCATTCTCGATGATCAGGGCGGCGTGCATGATCCGCTGGGCATGATGGCGATGCGGCTGGAAGTCCGGGTGCACATGGTGACCGCCGCAGCCAGCGCCACCCAAAACGTGGTCACCGCCGTGAACCGGGCGGGAGTGCAAGTTGACGACACGGTATTTGAGCCGCTGGCCTGTGCGGAGGCGGTTCTCCGCAACGACGAACGCGAGTTGGGAGTCTGCCTGGTGGATGTAGGCGCGGGATCGACCAGCTTGATCGTATTCCAGGAAGGCGCGGTGATTCACACGGCGGTGATTCCGGTTGGCGGCGACCATTTCACCAGCGATCTTTCCGTCGGTCTCTGCACACCGCTGGTGGAAGCAGAAAAAATTAAGAAAATATACGGCAATGTGGTGGTCACCTTGGTTCCGGAAGCCAACGAAGTTGAGGTTCCATCAGTGGGTGACCGCCCTTCCCGTCTGATTCCGCAACGCATGGTGGGCGAGATTCTTGAACCGCGGGCCCGGGAATTGTTCGAAATGCTGCGCGATAACCTCCGTCACAATGGGACGCTAGAAGCTTGTGTGGGCGGAGTGGTGCTTAGCGGAGGTGGTTCGCGGCTGGCGGGGATCGTGGACGTTGCCGAATCGGTGCTGCGACGTCCGCTGCGTTTGTCATGGCCGGCTCCGTTGGCAAAGATGCCTTCGACCTTGGCGGAACCGGAGTTTGCGACAGTTCTGGGGATGGCGCTTTACGCTCATCGATCACGCATTGCGCGGGGAGTGCAGGACACGCGCTGGAGTTCGAGATTGATGGGGTTGTTTGCAAAGAAGGGGGCGTAAGAAGCATTCAGCAATCAGCACTCAGCATTCAGCCCATTAAGGGACTCGTGCCTCGGACAAGAAATCCCTAGCTGGCTGAATGCTGATTGCTGAATGCTAAGTGCTTGCAGCTAACACCGAGGTGTAAATATGAAAAAAGACGACAACATTCGCATCAGTTTCAACGAAGAGGCCCGCAACGACGCCAAGATCAAGGTCATCGGGGTGGGTGGAGGCGGCGGCAACGCGGTGAATCGTATGATCGATGCCGGGGTCGAAGGCATCGAATTCATTGTTGCGAACACCGATCTTCAGGCATTGCGCATGTCCCGCGCGCCCATGAAGATCCAGCTGGGCGTGAAGCTCACCAACGGCCTAGGCGCCGGGGCGAACCCTGAAGTCGGGCGCAAAGCCGCGCTCGAAGATTCCGACAAGATCATCGAAGTCCTTGAGGGCGCAGACATGGTGTTCGTGACGACCGGCCTCGGCGGTGGCACCGGCACGGGAGCCGCTCCGATCATTGCCTCACTGGCCAGCGAGATGGGCGCCCTCACCGTGGCCGTGGTCACCAAGCCCTTTGCTTTCGAAGGCAAGCGCCGCATGCAGCAGGCGGAGCGCGGCATCGCCGAATTGATGGAGTCGGTCGACACCACCATCGTGATACCCAACGAGAAGCTCCTGGCGGTCGCACAGGATGCCGGTTTCTTCGAATCGTTCCGCGTGGCGGATGACATCCTGCGCCAGGGAGTGCAGGGTATTTCCGACATCATCACCATTCCTGGGATCATCAATCGCGATTTTGCCGACGTAAAGGCGATCATGGCCGGAATGGGCTACGCCGTGATGGGCGCAGCTACGGCGAATGGCGCTCGTCGCGCGACCGAGGCGGCGCAGAAGGCCATCGCCTCACCCTTGCTCGAAGCCGGAGCGATCGACGGCGCTCGCGGCATCCTCATCAATATCACCGGTTCGACCTCGCTAAAACTCGCCGAGGTGCAGGAGGCGTGCAGCATTGTGCAGAGCGCGGCCGACGAAGACGCCAACATTATTTTCGGAGCTGTGCTTGATGAGAAGATGAAGGACTCTGTGAAGATCACCGTGATCGCAACGGGATTCCGCGATTCCGAAATCCCTCGCCGGCGTCCTGAGATGAAGCCGGTGTTCATCTCCTCGCGAGAGACTAATGATTTTCCAGAACCTGAGCCGGAGTCCGATCCGCTGCCGCCCCCCCCCCCGATGGTAATGGAGGAAGCCGGCCCTCAACCGGTAGCAAGCACGCCGCGCGAGGCGACTGGAATCGACGCCATGCGTGATGCGATGATCGCCAACTTCGAACAGTCTGATCTCGACGTTCCAGCGTTCCTGCGTAGGCGCGGCGAAACTCAATGACGCGACGGTAATGCGTCGTGGCAAGGTTGGTGGGAGGAAAAAGTTTGCCACTGTGAGGGGTATCGTTCCAGTAACCGAGGGAAAGTTACCAAAGCCGGATGCCCAGCAGGCAACCAAGCGATAACTCTTCTGTTAACAGCAATTTGTGGTTAACGGGACAAGTTTTACAGGCTGTTACTTTTTAGTTGCTTCCGGCGACGAACTTTCATAACATCGGGAAAGGCAAGGACTTACCGGTGGGCCTGCCATTGGCATCTGCCGTGCTCCTCAAGTATTGCTAATCTGGAGATCGAAGTTGCAGAAATTGTTTGCGCGCCTGGGTCTTGTTGCTGTTTTCGTTTTGCTACTTTGCGACGCCGGCTTTGGCGCCACAGTCAACACCCACGCGTTAGTTCAGAAGAAATCCAAGTCACAGAAGATTAGTGAGAGCCAGCATGCACGGAAACGCATGCGGCGGCTGGCTCGCAGCCGCGCTGTTCAGACTCCGCACCTGCAGACCGCCAGCTCGCATCGGCGTCACCGCTATTACGAGCGTTTCTCCACCAGTTCTTTTGCCGAGGACGTCACCGAGGGCGACGCCATCGCCGGCGAAGATCCAGTGGTGCGGCAGGCCGCCATTGACGCGCTGGGCAATCTGAACGGGACAGTGGTTGCCATTGAGCCCACCAGCGGCCGCATTCTGGCCATGGTTAACCAGAGACTCGCGCTCTCGAGTGGCGCGCAGCCCTGCTCCACCATCAAGCTTTCGGTGGCACTCTCAGCTTTGAGTGAGGGCCTGATCACCAAGGACACAGAGGTTCACTTGGGCCCCGGCTCTAACATGAACCTGACGACCGCCATAGCCCACTCCAACAACGCATATTTCGAAGCGCTGGGCCGCCAGTTAGGCTTTGAGAAAGTCAGCTATTACGCCCATCAATATGGACTGGGCGAAATGGCTGGTTACAACATTGCCGGCGAGAACCTTGGCACCTATCCGGAAGAAGAGATTTCCTCCAAGCTGGGCGGGGTTGGCAAGATGTGCTCGTTCGGCGAAGGCATCTCCATGACACCGCTGCAACTCGGGGCGATGGTTTCAGCCATCGCCAACGGCGGCACGCTTTACTACTTGCAGCATCCCTCGTCGCCGGAAGAGGTCGCGAACTTCGAGCCGCGAGTGAAACGCCGTCTCGACATTGCCCCGCTCATTCCCGATATTTCCGACGGTATGGCCGGCGCGGTTAATTACGGCACCGCCCGCCACCTGCGGGTTAATTTCAGCGAAGAAGAAATTCTTGGCAAAACCGGGACCTGCTCGCACGCGGGCACGCGCTACGGATGGTTTGCTTCCTACGCCAATACCGACGTGGGTCGCGTGGTGGTGGTGATTTTCCTTGAAGGCGGGCGTCCGACCTTCGGACCCAAAGCCGCCGAAATCGCCGGCGTGATGTACCGCAACCTGTACGACCACAGCTTCTTCGTGAAATCCGCTTTGTCGAGCGACGCTGCGGCCCCGAAGATGTCCGCTCCTTTGAACTAGGCTACCCTTTTTCCCTACGCGAAACTAATACTCCGCGAGTTGCTTCATGGCGCGGAACAGGTCTTCGGCCTGCGGCAGAATGACGTCTTCCAGGATGGGCTGGTAGGCCACGAACGTATCCTTGGCTGCGACTCTGCGCACCGGCGCGTCGAGACCGTCGAACAGTTCATCCGCGATTCGCGCCGCGATCTCCGCGCCGTAGCCCCAGCTCAGAGTGTCTTCGTAAGCGACGAGCGCGCGATTGGTCTTGCGCACCGAGGTCGCGATCGTTTCCCAATCAAACGGACTCAAACAGCGAAGGTCAATCAGTTCGACTTTTACTCCGTGCTCCCGTTCGATCTTCTGCGCCGCCTGTAGCGCACGCGGAACCACCGCACCGTAGGTGATCACTGAAAGATCACTGCCGGGCTGCACGATTTTCGCCTTGCCGAACGGAACCATGTAATCCGGACCAGGATACGGTGCCCGGCCGAAGGTCTCGCGATACAGACGCTTGTGCTCAAGGAAAAGAACCGGATCATCGCAGCGAATCGAGGTCCGCAGCAGGCCGGCCGCGTCCAGCGCATTCGACGGAAACACCACGCGCAAGCCTGGAATGTGGGTGAAGATGCTCTCTCCGCACTGTGAATGATAGATGGCGCCGCCAGTGAGGTAGCCACCAATCGCGACGCGCACTACTGCGGGCGACGAAAATCCGTTGTTCGAACGCCAGCGGATCAGCGGCAGTTCATTGCGCAACTGCATCATAGCCGGCCAGATGTAGTCGAAGAACTGAATCTCCACCACCGGCTTCAACCCACGCGTGGCCATACCGGTAGCGCGGCCTACAATGTTTGCCTCGGCCAGCGGAGAGTTGAAGACGCGATCGGAACCAAATTCGCCTTGCAGGCCCGAGGTCAGCTTGAATACGCCGCCCTTGCCCTTGATCAGTTTCTCCTGGAGATACTGGTCGCGGCTGCAGTCGGCAACGTCCTCGCCAAACATCACGATACGCTGGTCGCGGGCCATCTCATCGCGCAAAGTGGCGTTGATCAGGTCGGCCATGGTCTTAGGAGCGACTCTTTTCGCGTCCGACGCGTCGCCGACCGCCGGTTCAGTGGCGAACGCGGAGGAGGTTGGGTCAAGGTCGGGCGAGTAGATGTATCGCATCACGGAGTCCGGTGTGGGCAGAGCCGCGGCGAGCGCCCGGTCCACTGCGATCTGAAGATCCTCTTCGACCTGCTTCTCCAGCCGGTTGATGCCGTTCTCATCGAGAATGCCTTCGCGGATGAGAAACATCTGCATGCGCGACACGGGATCGCGTGCCGCATCACGTTCCCGCTCCGCATCCGGCCGGTAGGCCCGCTCGTCATCCGACAACGAATGCGAGTAGGGACGGATCACGTGGGCATGAATAAACGCTGGCCCAGTCCCAGCCCGGCAATAAGAAACCGCGCGAGAAAAAGCCGCGTAGGTGGCGACCAAATCCGTGCCGTCGATTTCCTCGAAGTGGAAGTTGGGAAACCCCGAGACCAGCCGCGAGATGTTTCCGCCGGCGGTCTGCACCTCGACGGGAACGGAAATCGCGTACTCGTTGTCCTGGATCACGAACACGACGGGCAACTTCCGATTGGAGGCGGTGTTCAGCCCCTCCCAGAACTCGCCCTCGCTGGTCGTCCCATCGCCGAGCGACACGTAGGTGACTTCATCTCCCTGGAAAGTCACGTTCTTGAATTCCCGATAATCACCCGAAAATCTCTTGGCGGCGTTTGGATGAGACTGGAAATAGCGACCGGCTTCCGCGCAGCCCACCGCTTGCAAAACCTGGGACCCAGTAGGCGACGACTGGGTCACTACATTCAGCTTGGGAAAACCCCAATGCGATGGCATCTGCCGCCCGCCGGAGTTGGGATCATCGGCCGCGCCCACGCCTTGCAAAAACATTTCGTATGGAGTTGCGCCCAGCCCCAAACATAGCGCGCGATCGCGGTAGTAGGGATAGAACCAGTCGTAAGTGGGCTTCATGGCAAACGCGGCGGCTACCCCCACAGCCTCATGCCCCGCCCCGGAAATCTGAAAGAAAATCTTCTGCTGACGTTTCAGCAGAATTTCGCGGTCATCCACCCGGCGCGAGGTGTGCATGATCCGGTAGGCCTCGATCAGTTGCTCGCGGGAAAGGCCCTCGTAGGCCTTCTTTATATCCGCTACTCTCGATTCGGTCTTGGTTGCCATGCCTTACTCTATCTCCAGGACAGTTTTCTATTGTAAATCCTCTGTGGGAGTTCCGAATATACTGGAAATTGTCGCGGCTAAAAGGCCTTCGTTGATCCGCTTCCATCGCCAATTCGACCCTCGCCCCCTCAAGCTTCTGATCTTTGACCTCGACGGCACTCTGATCGACTCCCGCCTGGACCTGATTCATTCTGTCAATGCCATGCTGCGGCATTTCAACCGGCCTGAACTTCACGGCGATGTGATCGCTTCTTATGTAGGCGATGGCGCGCCAGTGCTGGTCCGCCGTGCCCTGGGAGATCCCAAGAACGAAGCTCATGTGAAAGAGGCCTTGGAATACTTTCTGGCTTACTATCGGGTGCACAAGCTGGACTACACCCACCTTTATGATGGCGTAAAAGAAATGCTGGCGGTGGTCGGCCATGCCAACGGCCTTCATCGGCAAATGGCCGTGCTCTCGAACAAACCGGTGATCCCTTCGCGTGCCATTGTCGAGGCACTGGGCTTGGCGGATTTCTTTGTTCACGTGTATGGCGGCAACAGCTTTCCCACCAAGAAACCAGATCCACACGGCGTACACAGCATCCTGCGCGACACCAAGGCACGACCCGAAGAAACCTTGATGGTCGGAGACTCTTCTGTCGATGTGATCACCGGCCGCAACGCCGGACTCTGGACCTGCGGAGTGACCTATGGCTTCGCGCCGCACACGCTGAGCATAGCTCCGCCTGACGTGGTTGTGGACAGCCCGAGGGAGTTGGCGGAATTGTTCGGATAGAGTGTGTTCCCAGATCCGGATGTAGCAATCAGCGCTTCTGCCTGTGAGTCCTCCACCAGCGCACGAATCCAGCGGTTGGCTTCGTGGCGTCCCTGCATCCGCAAGAGAAGATAGTTGTCCGTGAGGCACTCCGTCCGGGTCGCGTCGAATCCTCTCAGAGTAATAGCTTCCACTGTTTTTCCAACAAACGACCTCATGAATGCCTGCTTCTTCTCAGCCGCCAGTTCTCGGAGCACTCGGTTACGCTCTCTGGCCGCAATCGTCGGAACCTGATTGTGCATGGTGGCCGCAGGGGTCCCTGGACGCGGCGAGTACGTGAATACATGCAGGTAAGTCAACGGCAACTCTTCCACCATGCGACGGGTCTTTTCAAAGTCCTGCTCGGTTTCGCCGGGGAATCCGACCATCAGGTCGGCACCGATGGCCGCCGTGGGCATGGCAGTGCGAATCTTTTCGATCTTCTCGCGATAGTGCCAGGGCCGATACTTGCGGTGCATGCCGCGCAGCACGCGATCGCTCCCCGATTGCATAGGCACGTGCGCATGCTTGGCGATGCGCGGGGATTCCGCCATGAGCCGGATCAACTCATCACTCCAGTCCATGGGCTCGACGGAGCTGATACGCAGTTTCTCGAGAGCCGTATCCTTGAGAACAGCGCGGATGAGATCCGCGAACCGCGACCCTTCAGGCGCCAAGTCTCTTCCCCAGCGTCCCAGGTTGATTCCGGAGATGACAACCTCACGATACCCAGCAGCAACCAGGGTATTCACCTCGACCAGGATTTGGCGCAAAGGCAAAGACCGGTTCTGGCCGCGCACGGACGGAATAACGCAGAACGAGCAGCGGTTGTCGCAACCATCCTGCACCTTGAGGTTAGGGCGAGTGCGTTCGTTAGCCGCATCGAAGACGGGAGCGGCCAGCAGTTCGGTATGCGCAAAAATGTCAGATACGTAAATCGGCCCTTGGTCTTTGGTCGTTGGTCGTTGGCTTTGCGAGAGGCTACTCAGGGGAACGAATACTGCCGACTTCCGGTTCTCGGAGCCAGAATCCGGCGGCTGAAGCACGATTTCCGCTAACCGGTGCTTGTGGGAGTTCCCGACCACCCGGCTCACACCCGGCAATGCCGCAAGTTCCTCCGGCGCACGCTGGGCATAACATCCGGTAACCACAATTTGACAACCGGGATTCTCACGACGCACCCGGCGGATGGCGGCACGGGCGTCGCGATCCGCTGAGGCCGTAACGGTGCAGGTGTTCAGCACCACAACTTCCGCCTCAGACGCTTGATCGGCGCGGACCAACCCTCGCTCGCGGAACTGGCGCTCGACCGCGGCGCCGTCGGCCTGCGTCGCGCGACAACCGAAATTCTCTACATAAAAACTGGCCATCGCTTCCCAAAGACGGGCGTAACCAAGCCCGTGGAGTCTTCTATAGTAACTCGGACGGGGCGGCCGCACGAAGACGAGAGCCCGCGGATTCGCCCATCCTGTTCGCTGGGCGAATGCACGGTTGATTCACGACCGGTAACAGAGAAGGAGAGCACCCAACCAGTGACCAAATGTACCCTTCGCCAACCGCCGGCCAGAGCAGCGTTCAATCAGGCCGACACGGCCGTACGTTTCCCCTCGAAACAATCGCGACACAACACCGGACGACCCTGGGTTGGACGGAAGGGTACGGTAGTGTCCTTGCCACATTGCGAACAGGTGGCAGGGGTCTCGATCTTCAGGGATTTGTGTTGTGGAGGAGCATTAATTAGTGTGGCGCGCTTGGCCTTGCAGTCCTTGCACCGTCTAGGTTCATTCCTGAACTGTTTGTCGTGGAAGTATTTCTGATCCCTCGCAGTAAAGACGAAATCAGCTCTGCAGTCAATGCACTTTAATACCTTGTCCTGAAATTCCATTGAGGATGTCTCCTTGCGACAGTGCTCCGGATGATGTCTCGCTTTTCGTGCGAGAACATCCACCGGGCGCACCAGTGCGCGGGATTGTTGCTTCATCCCCCTCGGTTGTGCTGCGATACTGCTCTGGATCCGGCCCACCATGCCCTGAACGGGCTTGGTCACCGCTGGACGTCCAAGTTGATGAACCTGGGCGGCATTCCCCCAAGAATGCCTACTGAGAAACACGAGGGCCGCACTAAACGAGCGATCCTCGTCTTCTATTCCGCCTCTTTACGAACCTTCTTGCTGCTGTGTGGGCGCCAAAGCTCCTTTCACGCGCTTCCTCTCGCCAAGTTTCAGACCCCCAAACCCGTCCTATTTTGGCACGTCATTTATTGCAAGGTTCCCTGCTCAAGTCAAGGGCTATGTATGCCCGTAGCCCGACGGACCGCCAAAGCATGCCCCTAGGAAACTGGCTCTGAGGTCAAAAAGTCATCTTCAGCGCCAATTGCACCTGGCGCGGAGGGAAGGAATTGGTGGCCTGGACAGGATTGGTGGGCACTTGAAAATGGCCGGGAAAGTAATTGATTCCAATCTGGTTACTGATCTTTACGAAGTAAACCGAGTTGCTGGTTAGGCCGTTTTCAGTGACGGTCACCAGCTTATTGTCACGGTTCAGGAGATTAAACGATTCGACCATCAAGTCGATCTTCAATCGCCCTCCGACATAGAGCCGGCGGCTGAGCCGCGCATCGGTGCTGGCATAGTCGGGTCCCAGGAACGAATTGCGTCTGGCCTGGGGCAGGCGGTCGTTGCTGTCGTTATCGTCCTGGTTGGGATCTCCCGTAGCCGTGACGTTTACGGGCCGGCCACTGCCGTAGGTGAACACCCCTGCCAGCTTCCAGTCGTTGAAAATATGGCCTAGTAACTCCTGACCGCGGTGAAACGGCTTGGGCTCGACGACCCAGGAAAACACAAACCGCTGGCGCTGGTCGGTCACGCTATTTCCACGCTCAGCATTGGGGGCGTAGGAATTCTGCACCAGGGCTGGCTGGCCGGCGATCAAGGCGTCTTGGCCATCGTCGATGGCGTGGGCGTAGGTGTAGGCCAGACGAAAATAGACGCCGCTGGTCATCTGGCGGCGGATCGAAAGCGTCGCGCCGTTGTACACGCTGGAAGCGGCGCTTTCAAAAACATCAATCGCGCCAAGCTGAGGAATCGGACGTGCCAGCGGATTGATGCAAGGTGGAAAAGGGCAGGTGAAAGAAGGCGTCATTTGCCAAGTCGAGAAGGAAGCCACGTTGTAGAAGGTGCCAAGAAAGTTGGTTCCGGTACTGTCGTACACCGGATACTGCACGTTCACCGGCGGCGGCAGGTTCGCGTCTCGCGCCCGTATCAAGTCCACTCCGTGAACATACATGTAGGAAACGCCGACGGCGAAACGGTGGGCCACCTCTTTTTCCAGGGTCACGCTGGCCTGCTCCACTTTGGGTGTGTTGAAATTCGGCGAGAAGGCTGACACGTCGCCTTGAGCGTGCTGCGCAAAAGCTGGTGGCAAGGTGCACGACGTCAGTGTAACTGGACAATTCACCAGAGGGTTCGGATATTGTGGAAAAATCTGATGATCGTAGAAATTGGAGTTGTTAAGAAAAAGATTCGCCGACTCTAATCCGTTCTCAGTGGCGATGGTCGAAGTGTAGATTTGGGGAATGCGGGTGTAGAACCAGCCGTATCCCGCCCGGACCACCAGGGGTTTTTGATTTCCAATCGAATAGGCGAAGCCCACGCGTGGCGCGAAGTTATATGGGTTAAAGGGAATCTTGCCTGAGTCGGGCCAGAGCGGATTAGTTACCAGGCCTTTCTTGGCGAAGGTCTGCAGGTCGTAGCGCCCGCCGAGACTCAGCGCCAGATGGTCGGTAACGCGGATGGTGTCCTGCAGAAATCCCGCATATTCGTTGGTATCAGGATGCGATGACATGTTGCCGAAATTCTGAACGTAGTACTTCGGAACATTGTGAGCGTAGGCGCGCAGCGGCGAGAGTTCCAGGCCGGCCTCCATCGGCTGAAAGGTAAACGGATCCACCTTGATGGGATCAAACTTGTACTCTCCGCCGGAGAGCGAAGGAAAGAAATTGTAGATCCACGTGATCAGAGCATCTCCTCCCAGCTTCCACGAGTTGCGGTGCCCCTCCAGGCTAATGGTTTCGGTGAGGTGCAAACGGTGTTCTCGTGTCTGCCGCGGCAAAATCGACGAACGGCCAAAACCGTCAACCGTACTCATGATCGTGGTCGATGGCGCCGAACTGTTACTGCTGGACTGTTCCAAGTCGCGCGAGAACTGCGCCCGCAGATGGCTCACGATCCGCCACGAAAAGCTGCTGGTCAATGACAGGGACCCGGTTTCGGTAGATACCTGTTCCTGGCCATTGTCACTGAGGGCGAAGGTGGTAAGCGGACTGGAGGGATCGAGGAAGACATTGTTCTGTCCCCAATAGCGCGAAGTGCTGAGGCGCGCGGACAGCGACTCGTGCGGCGTCAATTCGAGGTCGAGCTTCAGAAAGCCGGCATTCCCCATCATCTGGGCGGGAAACTGTCCACCGAGGGTGGAAAGACCATTCGCGGCAGCGAAGACCGTGGTGACGTCGCTGGCGTCATAGTCCCCAGGACTGCGAGGTCCCTGGGGCGCTTGCGGCGTCACAATGGAACTTCCGTTCAGGAACCGCATCACTATGGGGACACGGAAAATGTGTTGATCGAAACCGCCGAAGAAGAAGGCTTTGCTGCGACGAATCGGGCCGCCCAGAGTGAATCCGAATTGCTGCTGCTGAGCGTGAGGCTTGAAGTCGAGGAAGGGATGAGTCGCGCCGAATCCACTGTCTCTGAAGAAGAAAAAACTGCTGCCATGTATTTGGTTGGAGCCTGATTTAGTGACGACATTGACCACCGCCCCACCGGCTCGTCCCAATTCGGCGCCGTAGGTATTGGAAGAGACGCGAAATTCCTGCACCACCTCATTGGAAAATTGATATGGTGCCCGGTACCTGCCACGCGCCTGCGCGAAAAATGCGTTGTTGTCGTCGGCGCCATCCACCAGGTAGCTCGACTGGTATCCGCGAATGCCTCCGAAAGCCAGGTCGCCGTTGGAGCCGGACGTCATTCCCCGCGGATCCTGGGTCACTCCCGGCGTCAGCAACGCGAGATCGGTGAAGCGGCGACCATCCAGCGGCAATTCCTGAATGGCTCGATTGTCAATGAGGGAGGAGACCGCGACCGGCTGGGTGTCCACCAGCGGTGGCTCACTCGACACCGTCACCGTCTCGCTCACTCCGGCTACGGTCAGCTTGAACTCGATCTCAGTCGTGCCGCCCACTGTCACATGCAGCCTGGGAGTAACTTGCGGCGACATGCCCGCGGAGGTCGCACGGCCCGAGTAGTCGCCGGGCGAAAGCAGTTGAAAAGCAAACTCGCCATTTGAATCGCTAGTGAGTGAGTAGCGGAACCCTGTGGCGTCGTTTACCAGCACGACAACGGCATTGCCTAGACGGCCACCGGTGCTGTCGACGACCATGCCGCGCAGGGCGCCAGTCGAGGCGTCCTGCGCGAAAGCCAAGCCCAGAAGCAGAACCAGAGAAGCGACCGGCCCCACGCTTCGTAGGAATGGCAAAGGATTTTGGAGTCGACTACGTGGCCTGATCAGGAATATTGCTCTGGCCGGTAGCGTCCTAATAAATGGAAAAAGCGACAATAGAACATCAGAAACAACGAAAGAAACCGCACCAGCGAAGTACGCCATAGGACACTCACCTTCACGAACATTCTCATTACGGTGAGTCCAGATTTTGACGGCGGACTTCTCCTGTATATCAGGTATCAGGAGCGGAGTCTGTGAGCGTTGACCATTCTTTTCTGGATTGTCCCACGGCGGGAATCGACTCCGTGCTAGTATTGGGCCGCTTCCTGCACACACGGAACCTTGCAGACACTGAGGAGGACCAACCATGCGGCGGGTTATAGACGGCAAGTGGAGGATCGTAGTCTGGTTGGCGGTTCTAGGCTTCGGGGTCACACCATTTTGCAGAGCGCGGCCCGCCCCAGATTTCGCGTCCGGCAAGGTTCGTATTTATTACGTCGCCGCAGACGAGGTGGAATGGAACTATGCGCCCGACGGTATCAACAAAATGATGGGTATGAAATTCGCGGGCTATCCCAATGTGTTTGTCGAACAGGGTCCGCATCGCATCGGAGCCGTGTATCGCAAGGCGGTGTATCGCGAATACACCGACCAGACCTTCAGCAAGCTGAAGCCCCGTGCACCGGAGTGGGAGCACACCGGAATTCTCGGCCCAATCTTGCGTGCCGAGGTGGGGGACACGATCCGCGTGGTCTTCAAGAACAACGCTACCCATCCTGCCAGCATGCATTCCCACGGCGTCTTCTACAACAAAGCTTCTGAGGGGGCCAGTTACGACGACGGCACAACCGGTGACGACAAGGCAGATGACGACGTACCACCCGGAACGACGCACGTCTACACCTGGGAGGTGCCCGAGCGTGCGGGCCCAGGTCCGGCTGATCCCAGTTCGCTGGTCTGGCTTTACCATTCGCATGGCAATCAGGGGCTGGAAAGTGGTCTGGTCGGCGCCATCATCATTACTGCGCGGGGCATGGCTCGTGCCGACGGCAAACCTAAAGATGTGGATCGGGAGTTCGTCAACTTCTTTATGGTTTTCGACGAAAATACAAGCTGGTATCTCGATCACAACATCCAGGCCTACACCAGCGATCCGAAGGGCGTGAACAAACTGGAATTCATTCCAGCTGACACCGACGGCAAGCTTTCACCCACCGGTACCGGGTTCGCGGCTGCCAACTTCAAGGGCACCATCAACGGCTACCTTTTCGCTAACGGACCGATGATGACGATGAAGAAAGGCGAACGCGTCCGCTGGTACCTATTGACCATGGGAGAAGGCGCCAACTTTCATACGCCGCACTGGCACGGAAACGTCGTGCTCGACCATGGCAAGCACACCGATGTGCTGTTCCTGGGACCGGCGCAGATGGAAACCGTGGACATGGTCCCAGACAATATTGGCATTTGGCTGTATCACTGCCACGTCGAAGAGCACATGGACATGGGGATGACGGCTCTGTATAAGGTGGAACCGTAGGTTCCGGAGGTGTACATGGCAATCAGCCCTTGAGTATGGTCTGGACCAACTCCTCGACTCGTCGCAGGACCTCGTCTTCTGACATGCTGGTCGAATCCAGCACCAATGCATCCGCCGCCGGCTGTAAAGGAGAGACGCTGCGGGTACGATCACGTTGATCGCGTTCCCGCAACTCTGCGGCAGTAGCCTGGGCTGCACTGCCGCGGAGGTTCTGCTGCTGCAACCGCCGCTGCTCCCGCACCACGGGGTCGGCGTCAAGAAAGATCTTTACGTCCGCATGAGGAAAGACTATTGTCCCAATGTCGCGGCCTTCCATCACCACTCCGCCCTTGGCACCCAAGTCCTGTTGACGGGAAACCATCCACGCCCTCACCTGGGGATGAACCGAGACCCGCGAAGCTCCTTCGGTCACATCGGGCTCACGTACGCGCAGGGTCACGTCCGTCCCATCGAGCAAAACCCGATTGCCAGTTGAGGTCGGTTCCAACTGAATACGGGATTTGTCGGCCAGCTTTACCAGCGCCGCCTGGTCGTCGAAGGAAGCATCCGACAAGATGGCCTTCAGGGCCAACGCCCGATACATCGCACCACTTTCAAGATTAGCGTAGCCCAGCTTACGAGCTAATCGCGACGCAATTGTGCTCTTGCCGGCACCGGCAGGACCATCGATGGCGATAATCAGCTTGCGTGCCAGGAATTCGGTCATGAAGCAGTTGATTGTACATGCGGCTTGATGGGAAACACAGTGCCGCCGGACTAAGGCAACCACATGGGTGTTCGGAGGTCGGTCCCTCACGGGCAGGTCATTTGCCCCGCCCAGTTCAACTCACCAAACGCTGCACACCTTAGACGGCTCTTTCCTCATCGGAGCGCCAGCCTTACACGAAAAAGCTTTAGAGAATTCCGGCATGTTCACCACCACACCATTGACCCGGTACTTCGGCGGAGAATGTGGGTCGGTGATGGCCCGCACCCGCAAGTCTTCTGGACGCTCATTGCCACATGCCCACTGCGCGAAGCCTACGAAAAACCGCTGATCCGGAGTAAGGCCTTCCAGCGACTGCAAGTCTTTCTCCTTGGTGGCTCCCTTCCATGCGATGTAGCCCAGGATCTCACCGCCCAGATCGGCCACGTCTTCGCCCAGCGTCAACTTGCTGTTGATGTGGATGTCATCGACCACAATGTATTGCGCGTATTGGTCCTGAACGCACTTGGTGCGCGCGTCGAACTTCTCGCGGTCGGCTTTCGTCCACCAGTTCTTCAAATTGCCTTTGGCGTCGAACTGGCTGCCTTCATCGTCAAACCCATGGGTCAGTTCGTGGCCGATCGTGCCTCCGGTATCGCCATAGTTCGGAGCATCATCGATTTTGGCGTCGTAGAGCGGTGGCTGCAACACGCCCGCGGGAAAGTTAATGTCGTTCATCTGCGGATTGTAGTAGGCATTCACGGTCGGCGGCGACATGCCCCATTCCCCGTGATCCACCGGCTGGCCGACCTTGTTAATGTCGCGACGCCGTTCAAACTCCTCCGCGCGCACCACGTTGCCCGCGAAGTCGGCGCTTGCAATGGTGACCGAACTGTAGTCCCGCCACTTGTCGGGATAGCCGATCTTATTGCGAATCCCAGCCAGTTTGGTCAGCGCCTGCTGCTTGGTTTCCGGGCTCATCCAGTCGAGGGCGCGGATGCGCTCGGCCATGGCATCCTCGATGCGGCGGACCATGTCGAGTGTGCCCGCCTTCAGTTCCGGCGAAAAAGTCTTGCGCACGTACACCTGTCCCAAAGCTTCGCCCAGATCCTCGTCGGTGTACTCCACACACCGTTTCCAGCGCGCCTGCTGCTCTTTGGCTCCATGGAGATATTTGCGGTAGAACTCAAAGTTCTCATCTACAAATTTCTTGGGCAGAGTTACGGCTGCCCCGTTGACCACATGGAAGCGAAAGTAAGTTTGCCAGTCCGACATCGGGTCAGCGGTGATCTGCCGGCTCACTTCCTTGAAAAAGTCCGGCGTCGCCACGTTGACGATTTCAAACTTGGGATATTGCAACTGCGCGTAATACTCGGCCCAGTTGACGTTGGGCGCCAATTGCGACAGTTCCGGAAACTTCATTTTGTGCTTCAACTTGTAGGGATCGCGGCGGTCGACTCGCGTCATGGAAGCCTTAGCCAGCGCGGTCTCCATGCGCATCACGGTTTCGGCATTTTTCTTCGCGGTAGTAGCATCGTCGCCCATGTGTTCGAACATCTTTTGCACATACTGTATGTAGCGCTCACGTGTTTCCTTCGATTTGGCATCATCTTTGAGGTAGTAATCTCGGTCGGGTAGGCCCAGGCCGCCCTGGTCAACCTCGGCAATTTGCCGTTCGGAATCATCCGGATCTTGGGTTGAACCCTGCGCAAAGATAATTCCCCGTCCGTATGCTAACTGTAGGTGCGCGATTAGCGGCGTAATTTCCTTGGGTGACTTCAGAAGAGCGATCGCATTGAGGTCGGATTGCAATGGCGCCAGACCGCGCGTTTCGACGGTCGTCTCGTCCATGCAGGCACCGTAGAAATCACCAATCTTCTGCGTGGTTGCGTCGGTCTGGTTCGCCTTGATCACAGCTTCATCGAGAATTCCTCGGAGGTAATTCAAATTGTCCTGGTACAGCTTGCTATAAACATCCCAACTGACTTGGTCCGGGGGGATGGGGTTGTTCTTCTGCCAGCCTCCGCAGGAGTACTGATAGAAATCAGCACAGGGATCAGCAGACTTGTCCATGGCTTTCACATCCAAGCCGGGCGTGTAGGGAAAGGCAGGCTCTGGGCCGGTCGGCTTTCCGGAATCTTGCGCGGAGACAAACGCGACGAACGCGAGAAGCAGGGGGGCACACAACACCAAAGACTTTGTCATGTCTAGTTTGACGGGCCTTCCAAGATTACGTTAGGGAGCGTGATCTATGGTAACCGCGCTGGTGGTTTTTTCAAAGTCTAGAGCTGTGCCGCGCGGATCCGATACGTCTCAACGTGGTGAGTTGCCCGTTCCTTTTTCGAGCAGGTAAACCTGCAAGGCATTCTGCCAGTGCGGCATATCGATACCGTACTTTGCCCGGCTCTTTGCGGAGAGCACGGAATACTTCGGTCGTTCGGCGGGGCGGACGAACTTGTCGCTGGTGGTCGGTTGCACGATGGTGTTGACAGCAGCGTCGCGGATGATCTCACGAGCAAATTCAAACCATGAGCAGTCGCCAGAGTTGGTCGCGTGCACAATGCCGGTGGCCTGGCGACGACAAAGCTCTATGATGGCGCGAGCCAGATCAGCCGCGTAGGTGGGACAGCCGCGCTGATCGTCCACCACGTCAATCTCGGGCTTGGATGCGGCAATTCTTAGAATGGTGTCGGGAAAGCATTTGCCGCCGGTGCCAAATAGCCATGAGGTCCTGACGATGCAGCAGTCCGGCAAAATCTGCATAAGCTGCTCTTCCGCATCGGCTTTCGATTTTCCGTAAACACTCTGCGGCGCGCGGGGATGGTCAGTTTCGTAGGGAGTCGTACTCAGACCGTCAAACACATAGTCGGTGCTGAGAAAAAGAAGGCGTGAGCCGGAGGCCTTGGCGGCTTGCGCGACGTTGACCGCGCCGGTGCAATTCACCGCGAACGCAAGCTCACGATTACTCTCGCAGCCGTCAACATCGGTATGGGCGGCTGCCAGGACGATCCACTCGGGCCGTGTGCGTTGCACGGCAGCAAGAACCTGCTGCGGATCGCGAATGTCGGCGTCCTTCGAGCCGAGACCGGTGACTTCGTCCGGCGCCCACTCACGGACCAGCGCCTTGCCCAGCAGTCCGGTGGCGCCAAAGATCGTGACTCGCATGCTAAGTTTCTCTTGTGGAAAATTCTAAGGATTCAACATAGCACAAGAACGTTCGACGGCTGTATCGGCGGGCGGACTTGGAGGAATTGACGCGCACGCTCCCTGCGAGAGCAAGCGGATTATCACGTCAGCCGCATGTGCGGCATGTTGCGAGAATTACGCGGCTCGTTTCGACGGTTCGCCCGTAGGTTCAACAAAGGGCTCAAGCGGGGGCTGATCCTGCGCGGCCCGACCACCGCCAAGTAGCCCCTCGTAAACAGCGCCAATCTCTTGCGCAATCCGCGGCCACTGGTACTGCTCCCGTACCCTCTCCCGGGCGAGGCGGGCAGCGGCGGTCCGAACCCGCACGTGCGAAAGCAGGAGATCCAACATCCGCGCCAGGTCGGCAACATCTCCTGCGCGAAATGTGAATCCGACACCCTCGACTACCTCGCGGTTTTCCGGGATATCGCTGGTCAGCACGCAAGTCCCTGCTCCCATCGCATCCAGCAGGGCTAGCGAGAGTCCCTCAAGGTCGGAGGGCAAAACAAATAGAGCGGCGTTGGTGAGTAGTTCACTCAATGCATCACCCGCGACCCAGTCCGTAAAGACGACGCGGTCGCTGGCACGTCGGCGAAGACTATCCTCATAGGCAGCGCTGTGACTCGCTCCGCCAGCGAACACCAGTTTCGCGGATGTTGCCAAGCTCTCGTAGGCGTCGATCAACAGCTGGCAGTTCTTCTCAGGAGATAGCCTGCCGGCAAACAGGATGTAGTTGTCCGATTCCAGGTTCCATTGCTTGAGGTATGCCGCGCCACTGCGGTTGCGGAACGTCGCGCCGTTCGGCACATAGGTGGCGTCGATCCCATAGTTGAGCCGATAGTATTCCTGCAAGGCACGCGACACCACCATGGTTGCGTCGGGAACACGCGCCGAGGCCAGTTCGCCGAGACGAAGAACGCGCGACGCGAAGCGCCCCCATTTTCTTCTGCGCCAGTCCAACCCCTGTACAGTGACCGCCGTCTTCTTTCCGAAGAACTGGGGCAGGAATGAAAACAGCGCTGGTCCCTGGGCGTGATAGTGCACGATATCGCAGCCGCTGAACGCCGCGTGAATACTGCTTAGCAGGGTGTGCACAAGGGTTTCCAGATGTTTTGATCGGACAGTCGGCAAACGCACCAGCCGCATGCCGTTGTACGTCGTCAGAGCGGGAGTAAAGTAAGTGCGGCAGTACACCGTGACGTCGTATCCCAGTTCCACCAGGCGTTTCCCCACCTCTTCGTAGTAGGCCTCGATGCCGCTGTACTTCGAAACTACCCCTCGCCCTCCAATGAAAGCCACACTGGCTCGCTTTCTGGCAGCCGCAACCACACGGAGTGCCCTGGGCTTTCCTGCTGTCGAACACACTTGCTCGTACAACTTCATCAATTCCTGGTAGTGACTCGCGGGCGAGTGGCGCGTCGCGACCAACTGCCGCGCTGAAATCCCCATTTCTTGCGCTTGCTGGGGCCGCTGCGCCAGATAGGAAATGGCTCCGCTCAGTTGTTCCACATCGCCCGGCGGATACAGCAAGCCGGTCTCACCATCGCGGACAAGTTCGCGCCGTGAGCCCAGATCAGAAGCCACCACTGGACGCTGCCAGGCATAGGACTCCAAAATGCTTTTGCCCAGGGTTTCATAGGCAAGCGAAGGCAGGATCGTGAAGCGCGCCGCCGCGATCCTGCGTTCCAGGTCCTTGCCGGTCAAGTGGCCGATGAACTCCACGTTCTCTAGGCTCAGCGTACGAGCCAGCCCCTCGAGTTCCGCCCGTTGTGGTCCGCCGCCGGCGACTTGCAACCGGACCTGTGGCAAGGCCTTCATCGCACGGAGCAGGTGATCTACACCTTTTTCCGGCGACAAACGGCCAAAGTAGAGAATCGGTGCATCGGTGGAGGCAGGCCCCGCTGCTTCCGGCAGGTTCTGGAAATGCGGGAGCACAGCGATGTTTTCGCTGCTAAACCCATTCTTTGTTAGCTGCTCTTTAGCAAACTGGCTCGGAGTCAGGAAGTGGTCTACACACTTGCCGTAGGTTCGGACCCAGTGGTGAACATACGCTTCTGTCATTAACAGTGCCGCCGATGAGACTGGGCCTTCATAGCAACCCTTGCTCAGCATCTTCCAGTATTTCCCCGTGCACGACTGTTCGCAGGCGTGGCCTTTGGTGACCATGTTGTAGACCGGACAGATGAGCTTGAAATCATTCAGGTGATAAATGGTTGGGATTCCCTGCTCCTTTAACTCCCAAAGGATTGATGGCGAAAGATGATGGTAGATATTGCGGACGTGCGCGACATCAGGCTGGAAGGCCTGCACCATTCTTCGCAATCGGTCTCGTGCGTCGGTGGAATAGACGGCATGAGCCCCCAGTTTGGCCCGGTCGACCCATCCGACTGTGGGGTCCTTGAAATCGATGTGGGGAACAAGATACTGGTCATAGGCAGTGGGCTCGCTCCGTGGGTCGGCCATGGAGAACAAAGCCACTTCATGTCCCTGCGAGCGGAGCAGATGCATAAGCTCGAAGAGATAGACTTCAGTACCGCTGAAGGGGAAATTGTATTTATTGCAAAAGAGGATTTTCATAAGTGGCGCTCGCAATTTCTGGGGGAGTGTCAGAAGCGTGAATGTGCCGACCTTTGAAGTATGGAGTGAAGAGATCGCAAACTTTGGCCAGATTTGCTTCTCGGTTGAAATACTTGTGCACGTGCTCCCGCGCAGCCCGTAGCAGAGGGCCAAGGGTGGATTGCGTGTTCATGACAAATACGACTCGGGCCATGAAATCGTCAAGCGATCCGGATTGATAGAGAAAACCGGTTTCACCGTCAACCACCAGTTCCGGAATGCCAGTGATTGCCGGGGCTAGCACCGGTTTGTCGCGCACCATCGCTTCCATCAGGACCAGCGGAATGCCTTCACTGCAACTGGTGAGGACAACCAGATCGGCACGACCGTATTCATCGTCCAACTGATCGCGTGACAATTGTCCCAGCAGCCGAACTTCGGCTTGGAGATCGAAGTCTCGAATCATTCCTTCAAGAGATTGGCGCTCCGGACCTTCTCCCGCGATCCGGCATACAAATCGCTGGCCTCGGCATTTCAGAAGCCAGCAGGCTTGTAGAAGAAACGCGTGGTCCTTAACGGGGTACAACCGCCCGACAGCTAAGATGCAGAAGATCGAATCCGGCTTGCTGGGGCGTTTAATGACAGGATCATCTACTCCCAGGCGCCGCACCAGGATCTTCTCCGGTGCAGCGCCGGGATAGTGCTTCAAAATGTGCCGGCGATTGAAATCGGAAATGGTCAAGCAGAAGCTACACTGCCTCAGCTTGAGATCGAGGAATGCAGCGTCGAGCAATAGATCGGACCCGTGCAGCGTCATGCTAAAGCTGACGCCCAGCAATCGCGCCGCGACCATGGCAATCCACGACCCAAAATACCCGTGATGCACATGGATATGCTCTACTTGCTGATCCCGAAGCAGAGCGGAGTAGTAGACACCCAGCAGAGTGTGTAGCAACGCGAAAACCCGCCGTCTCAGCGGCTCCCTTCCCCGAAAAAGGGCGTGCCGGAAAAAACCAGCTAAAACAGAAATCCTCGTAACACACAACCGGGCTGCACGAAGCAAGGCTGCGGCCCGCAGCGGCTCGAGGTAGAGAGTTTCGGCTGCGAAAGGCTGAAGACTCTTGTCCAAACCATGTTTTACTCTTCGAGCGCTGCAGCAAAGCACCGCCACGCCACGGCGGCGGAGTTCACAAACCTCGTCGACCACATAGGGCTCAACCAGCGAGGGAAAGAGATTGGCAAAATAGGCGATGGCAGGCATGGGACAAACGGCACCGGCGGTCTATCTAGGATCAGTTCATGCGAAGCAGCGTGTAGCCGACGGGAACCAGGAACAAACCGGCGGCGAACCCTCCGACCCAGGGCCGGAGTTTCCTATAAGAAATCGGTATTGTTGTCGCCAGGCCGAAGTGAATTATGCAGTAGGCGCCACAAGCAACCAGTTCTGCCCAGCCGTAGCCGATCAAGCCCCAACGCGGCAACAGGATGAGTGTAGTAGCAGCCAGCAGAACCACATGGGCCAGATAGGACTGCATCACCAGCCACTGTTTTCCCACCACAAACAACGCAGAAGCTTGCAGGTTGTAGACCGAGTTCACCAGGACCCCGGCCGCGGCAAATGGATAAATCAGTATGCTGGGTGCCCAGCGCGCGCCAATGACGTGCCGCAGTAGAAACGGTGCCAGCAAAGCAAACGCACAGAGCAGAGGTCCCAGAGTGATCACCTGCAGATACAAAGCTTGATCGAGCGCGCGGCGAAATTCCTCGCGGCGGTCCTGCAGGCGAGCCAGGGCAGCAATCGCCATGCGGCCAGCCGCCAGACGGAAACTGCCGAGAGCTTCTGCAATCCGAATCGCTAGCGCGACGTACGCTACTCCTTCGGCGCCCACGAATCGGCCGACGATCAGCGGGTTGACCAGGGTCCGTAACTGCCAGGTTCGCAGCGACGCGGTCAGGCCGATACCGTAGGACAACATTGGCCGGGCGACCTTCATTTCGAAGCACGGGCGGCAAGGAACTGCTGCATAGACAGCGGCGGCGATCAAAGTGAAGACCTGCCATGCGATCTGGCCCATGACCGGAGCCCACACACCAGCTCGCACGAAGGCGAGCGAGGCCGCAACCACGAGTCCCAGTGACTGACCAGCGAGTTCGATGCCGGCAATCCGGCGGAATTCCAATCCCCGCTCCAGCTTGGCCATCGGAATACCGGTCAGTGCGGACACCGGAATCACCGCTAGAAGCGCAATGTAGGGTGGAACGAATTCTCCGCCACCATACCAGCGAATTAATAACGGCGTAGCCGCCACTGCGGCCAGCCCTAGCCCGATGGATGCGCCCAAAATAAGGGCGGTGGCCGTGCCATACATGCGAGCATCGGGAGCTTCACTGCGAACGAGGTAAGTATCGATCCCAGCCCTGGCGAGAACCGCGAGGAAGGCGACGATTCCGACTGCCGTCACGAACAAGCCGTAAGCATGGGGGCCAATCCACCAGGTCATGACCAGCATGTTCCCCACGCCCACGATCACACCCAGTCCGTAGCGCGCCGCCAGGTACACAGCGCCGCGGGCGGTTTCGCTACAGAAGAGGCTGGACTCGCTCACCTCGGCTACCGCGAGAGTAATCGAAGGCGAGGCGGAGGCGTCAGTCTGAGAGGGCATTCATTTCTTCCTGATCGCGACGATTCTGCGCCGCCAGCATGCCCGCCAGCGTGAACAGGAGGCCATTCACGAACTGGTAGTTCATCACTACAAAACAACCGTTCACCAGATACACCACGACGATCAACGGCCACAACGAACGAAACTGCGCATCCGGGAAAGTGCCCACCGGGGAATGTAGGCCCGGCCGTCCTCGACCCAGTCGAAAGACGCCTACAATCACCCATCCGTAGAGCGCCAGTCCGATCGCTCCATACTGAACCAGAATTTCCAGATAGGTGTTGTGTAGAAAGAACTGTTCCTGGTGAAAACCACTGATTCGGCTCCTTAGTTCGGATTGCATCGCGAGGCTGCCCCATCCCGAGAGCGGCTTTTGCAAGAACATCTCCCACCCCGCTTGGTACACCGCCATGCGAAACGCCACCGGGCTGCTCTCTTCCAGCCGCTCCTTCAGAGACAATTGAGAATCTCCCAGAGTTAGCATCGCAAGCAGTCCCAACCCACCTCCCAGCACCAAGCACAAGCAGGTACGGCGCAAGCAACGGCTGGGAGAAAAGAACATCAACCACAAGATGGAGCCAGCAAAAGACAGCCAGACGGCGCGGGTCTTGGTGGCCACGATAGCCAGCGGCAAAGCTGCCAATAGAAGAATCGCCGGCACCTTAGCCAATCGATGTCGGCGAAAGGAATCCATCGCGATAAGCCCCAACATATTTAGGGCGAGCCCATTAGCCACGGCTTGCAAGAAGGGACCGCGGGCGCGGTCCGCGTGAATTCCGAGGCCTTCGTCCAATATGTAGCGCGGGAAGATGAATTCCGTCGCCCCCACCATGAAGAGGATTGCGATCACACACAAATAGCCCAGCACCAACCATGCGAAGACCTCGAAACGGCGCCGTGATCGTGCATCCTCAAAGATGTGCCCTGCTAGAACATAGAGCCCCAGAGGGACCAGCCATTTGGCAGCCAGCACGCCCCAAGTCTCGGGGTCGTAGGGCTGGGACAGTGCATCGTGCAGTGCCAATATCAGAAGCCCTGAGAGGGGCCAGGTCACCGGTCCGGCGATTTGTAGTGGGATTCGGGTGGTCCATGAGCGCAACAGAATCACAAAGATGAGCAATACAAATGCGAACCTATCGTAAGAGTGGAAGCGGTAATCAGCGGGACGGAAAAGCATCACTGTCATAGTGAAAAGGAAGAGTAGTGCTGGAGCGGCCATCAGCGCGTGCAATGGCCGGAAGCATGTGGCGAGAGTCCGGCCCAGAACCTCTTCTCTCCACGCGCGCGGTGCTGTCTGCTCAAATGCCCCCAAGCTAAGCTCCCTCTCCACGCCAGACCACGACCACAGTCTTGAAAAGAATCCGGAAATCCAGGCTCAAGGTCCAACGTCCTATGTACTCACGATCCAATGCCATGTTGCGCGCGAACGAAGGATCGCTGCGGGCGGTGACCTGCCAAAGTCCGGTGATACCAGGAAGTACGTCCAGGCGTTGCAAGTCTTCCAGGTCGTAGCGTTCGAAATCATCGACGGGGTGGGGCCGTGGCCCGACCATGCTCATATCTCCCCGCAAGACGTTCCAGAGTTGAGGTAACTCGTCGAGGCTGTAGCGCCGAAGTACTCGACCCACCTGCGTGACACGGGGATCATCGACTATCTTGAAGAATGCTCCCTTCCGCTGATTGTGCGCGCGTAACTTCTGCTTGAGTGCGTCTGCATTCGCGACCATAGTGCGAAACTTGAAACACAAGAAACGCCGGCCCTTGAGGCCCAGTCGAGGAGCGCGATAGAGAGCAGGACCAGACGAATCGAGCCGGATCGCACAGTAAGTGATGGCCAGGATTGGTAGCGATAGCAATAGTCCGACCACGGACAGCATCACATCAATCCCGCGTTTGACCAGCAGCTGGAAAATCGGGACTCGTTCCTTGGACAGGGTGAGCACAGGCACATTGCCGTACTTCTGAAAAACGACCGGCGCGGGATCGCACCCGAAACATTCCGGCACCAGCTTCACATCGATCTGATTAGCTCGGGCCTCTCGAACGATTCTTTGGGTGGCTTCGCGGTGGCTCGGAGCGGTAAGGATGATCTCATCGACAAATTCCAGTCGTGCAATTCGGCTGAGATCATCGACTCGGCCTAATACTGCGCCGCCGATGGGTGCGCGGTCATCTAGGAAACCGAGCACCCGAGATCGGGCCGAGTCCTCCTGCTCCACGTGACGGGCCAACTGCCGGCCAACCTGCCCGGCCCCGATGATCAAAACGTTGCGCACGCGCAGTGACCTTAGAGCAGTACGCCAGAGACCGGGTTTTGAGGTGAGGGGAAGTAAGGGCTGCCAATTCCACAAGCTTCCATCCGCCGTCCTAGAAGCAGATTTCTTGTGTGGAACCGTATCGGCGTAGTCCAGCGCCCCAGGGATCAAGCGCGAGGGGAGCGTACCCGGGGCGATGGGGGTTGGCGTTTTGTTGGTGGAAGAGAATTGCACTTAGACCAGTTCCAATTCGTATCCTTCAATCCGTATGGCCACCGATCGTTCGATGGACTCGACAGAAATTACCAGGTTCTTCTCCCTGCGTTCATCGAGGATTCCTTCCAGTCCATCCAGGCAACCGCCGCGGATCCGTACCCGCTGTCCGATCTTCAGGAAGGCGTGCAAGGCACAGGGCACTTTTTGGGACAACAGCATTTGCAGATCGTGGATCTGCTTGGTGGGAATTGGGATGATCTGCCCCGCGAACGCAATTAGTCCGATGACCCCCACAGTCCGCAGCAGTTCCGTTCGTGACCAGGAGGTAGCATTGAAACGCGCGAAAGTGTACCCCGAAAATAATAGAGTATCCACCCGCTTTTCGCGGTCGCTCCAGCGATGGACTTCCTCCAATACCGGGAGAAAAGTTTCAATCCCCTTGCGTTGAAGGTGGGTCGTCACTTTCTTTTCAAATCGGTAACGGGTTTGAATGGCGTACCAAACCGGATTATCAGGAACAGGAAGATGGGGGGCCGTGGTCACGGGGCTAGTGCGCTTAGGGGCACGGCTCTGCTAGTTGAGTCCCAGATCATTTTTGCTTGATTCTCAGTGCTCATTTTGTCGTATGTATTTCAGCAACGGCGTACCGGTTGACCGTGGAAGACCTTGCGGTGCGCGGTTGTAGCTCGCAACATTCGTCTCACAATCTTCTGTAGATCGCACGCGGAATCGGGAAAGTACGTTCACTCAGTACCGTACCCAGCAAGCGTGCATTCGCGGAATATAGCGTCTCTTTCACTCTTTGTGCGGTCGCCCGGCGGGTGGTGTTGGCCTGCAACACCAACACCAACCCGTCACAGGTGGCCCCAAGCAGGGCGGCTTCGCTGCCGGCGCCTGCGGCAGGTCCCTGTAGCACGGTGTAGTCGAATTCCAGGCGTAATTCCGCTAGACGAGACCGCAGCCAAGCCGTGGAAAAGCCGTTTTCGTTGCCTACAAGAAATACGCTTCGGGGCATGAAAAAGAGGCTGGCTGAGAGTTGCACCGACAAGTCGCGCAAAGTACCAAATCGCTTTTCACCGCCAACCGCAGCCAGCCGGTCTTTCAAAGTCACGTCTCCCTCGCGATCCGAGGAGCGGGCCTCTACCACGCACGCTACTCCCGATCCCTCGTCCGCCAAAGTTTCCCCGACCTGCATACAAATCGGAGCGATATCAAACCCCTGGTCCACCGGGCTGAATACCACTTGGCGACAGGGCCTGGGCCAGCCCGGCAAGAACACTTGGCGCACCAGGCCGCGGACCTGTTCTTCGGCAAAGGATTCAAGCGTCCAACCCGCTGCATGGACTAGAGCCGCTTCCTCCTGGTCGACCAGTGATTCGGCGTGGACCGACGTGGTTTGCTCAACTTTGTCATTGGTAGGGGGCAACAACTTCACAAATGTGCTCATAGCAGGCCTCTCGAAAATTCTTCTACGTCCACTTTCTTTCTTTGAGGGAGCGATGCCAACACCGGGGCGCGCAAGAATGCCACGACTTCGTCGGGGGTCCGGAATGCGGGACTCAAGTAATCAGTGACGAAGGCCAGAGTGACGCTTACCGTACCTGCTAACGCCAGACCGATCAGTCCGAAACTCAATTCAGAGAGCTTAGGCAGTTCCGGCACGACGGGTTGCTCGGCGATGGCAACGTTAAGGATTCCGCCCTGGTCAAGCGCATCTCCGATTCTGGCTTCCTCGCGCTTGTCGGCGTACAGCAGATAGCGCTCCTCCGCGGCTTTGAAATCGTGCACTAAGCGCTCTTGCGCGATGGCCTGATCTCCCAGTTGGTGGGCTGCGTCTCGATAGTGGGTCAACAAAATACCTTCCGCAGCTGCATGGGCGCGTAACGCCTTAGCTTCGACCTCGGCCTTCACCAGTTCCGATTTTGCCCAGGCATGATTCGGCTCCAAGTCGCTGGTCTGGTCTCGAATCGGGGCCCGGTCTTCTCCCGCGATGGAAGCCTTGGTTTGGGCAATCTTCTGCTCGACTTCCTTCACCAGGCGATACGAAGGCTCAAACTCAATGAGCAGGTCCGTATGTTGCAACTCCAGCTCCAGTAATCGCGCCTTCATCTTCTGCATCAACTCGGGATTGTCAGAATTGCGCATCTGGGTCAGAGCGCGCTCCGGCAAGAGGTTCAGTTTTGCCTGCAAGGCCCGGATTCGCTCCGAGTTTTCGGCCAGTTCGACCCGAGTTCGACGGTCGTCCGCGTCGGCGTCACTAAGGTTCTGCAGCGCCATGTCACGCTCTTGGGATGCCGAGACTACTCCCTGGTCCCTCGCAAACTCCGCAAGTTGCAGTTCGGCAGTTTCCAGGTTGTGGCGCGATTGGGTAACCTGCTGGTCAAAGAAACCGAACTCCCCGGAAGCCCGGTGCACCTCATGATGCCGCTCCAGGTAGGCGTCGGCCAACGAGCGCAGCACCTTGGCGGTTTGCTCGCGATCAGAAGATTCATACTTGACATTGATCAGCGCGGTCTTACGAATGGGCTCGACCGTCAACCGTTTATCCATGCGGCGCACAGCACGTGCCAGACGCTTTTCTGCGTCGTCTCCAATCAAACTCCAAAACCACGAGTTGCCTTCCGACCCCAAACCGGTGCGCTGCACTACGGTTCGCAGGATCTCGCCATCGTGCATCAGTTCCGCCTCGGAGTTCACTTCCTCTTCCGTGACTCCTTGACGTATTAACTCGGCCTGGCTGGGGGTCGGCGCGACCACGGGATCAACTCGTCCCCGGCGCAGCAGAACTTTCATTTCTGATTCATAACACGGCGCAATCAGCCGGTAGGCGACGATCGCCGCGAGCG
>Ga0308309_10000297_pt1 | contig 33870 bp, 29 predicted proteins | sample HubBroMetageWFT5_FD_192491 | JGI IMG/M metagenome (GOLD analysis project Ga0308309, IMG submission 192491) | Warmed and freeze-thawed soil microbial communities from the Hubbard Brook experimental Forest, New Hampshire - Hubbard Brook CCASE Soil... | ecosystem: Environmental > Terrestrial >...
AGCCATGACAACGGCAATCGCGGCTCCAGCGACGAGAATCGCTAACACGCTCGCTCGTCCGAGCAGCCCCGCGACCACCGAGGGTAATCCGAACACGCCGCTGCCGATGATCAGGTTCACTACCAGCGCAACCAGGCTCCAACGGCCGATTGCGCGGACGAGTTCCTGGCGAGGCGGGCTCCCTGCATGCGCTTGCATCATGCGAGTTTGTATCACAACCGCAACTGCGACTGGCAGGCAGGCTGCCTGGTGACTATGGAACAGATCGCAATTGCACTCATGATTTCGTGGACAACATTTAGCAATCCTGCGAAGGCGGTGACGGTTGCGTCTGTCACCGGTAGCGTCAAAAGCCTTGCTGGTAGCGGCTTGTCGCCATGTGCGTCCCAGAGGTTACTTTGCAGACCAAGGTAATCGCGTGAATTACCAAAGCGCATGATCGTGGGACATCTATCCGCTCCTCACTGCCGATGAGATGTTCAACAGGCGGGTTCGTTAGATTCATCCATGGCGAACAACACTCAGATGGACGACCTTCACACACGGATGGTGCGAGTTACGGAGGATCTCCGCGTGATTCAGCGGGAGCTCAACTGTACCGCCATGCAAGCGCCCAGCGATCCCGAATTGATGGAAGCCATGAGCGCAATGCCCGAGACGGAAGCCATTCAAACTCTGTGCAAATCGCTCGACCAGATGCGCCACTTCTTGTGGTTCTACACCCAGGTAATGAGCAACGATCCCGAACTAGGCGACAAGCTTCGACAGTCCAGTGGGGCCCAGACAATTGGCGGTACGAAGGTGGGCACTTCTTTCTTAGATCAGCTAACGCGATCCGATGAAGCCTTGCTGTTGCGCTACTTGGTCGAAGCGAAAGAGCGCAAACCCAATTAGCGACCTCAAAACATCGCATTCCAACTAAAAACCGCGGCCACGGACCATCGTTTTTCTTACCTCTCCGTTTGAATCGAGCGCGACTACGTTCGCTTCGGCGCCGACAGCCAACTTCCCCTGTGACCGAAGACCTGCCGCCTGGGCGGGATTGAAAGTTGCCGCGCGCACCGCTTCGCGCAGGCTCCAGTCGGAAAATTTGGTCGCGTTGCGAATGGCACCGTCCATCGTCAGAACGCTGCCGGCAAGTTTGCCGTCCTTCGTGCATTTGCCGTCCTTCACTTCGACCTCGATCGGACCGAGTTGATAGGTGCCGTCCGGCATGCCCGTCGCTGCGATGGCGTCGGTAATCAGTACCGAGTGCTCGATGCCCTTCGCCAAGAGAAACAATTTCACAATTTCAGGCGCGAGGTGAATGCCGTCCGCGATGATGTCGGCCGTGATATCGCCGTTTGTGAGCACTTCACCAAGTATGCCGGGATCGCGATGATCGAGCGGCCTCATGGCGTTAAATACGTGCGTTGCATGCCTGGCACCGGCTCGCACGCCCGCTGCTGCAGCATCCGTTGTCGCGTCCGAATGGCCAATGCTGACGCAAACTCCGCGGCGCGCTGCCTCAGGTATCACGTCGAGCGCTCCGGGAAGTTCCGGCGCGATCGTCATCATGCGCACATGGCCGCGTGCGGCCTGCCATAGCTGTGAAAAAATCTCTAGCGTAGGCTCGACCAGGTATTCCGGAGGATGGACGCCACGCCGTTTGTGGCTGAGAAACGGGCCCTCAAGATGGATGCCGAGCGGGAGCGCCTGAACGTCGTCGCCGATCTTTGTGCCAGCACACCCAGCCTCGATGGCATCGGCCAAACGTTCCAGCGCTTGGCAGGTCTGATCGAGCGGTGCGGCCACGGTGGTAGGGAAGTAGCCGGTGACTCCATGCGTGGTTAGAAACTTGTTGAGATGACGCAATTCGCCGGCAGCTGCTCGCATGACGTCGACGCCCGCTCCACCGTGCATGTGTACGTCGACGAAACCTGGGGTCAGGATAGCGTCGCCAAGATCGAAAACCGTCGCATGGGTTGGAATTTCCGCTTGAGCACGCGACGACACCGCGGAGATGAATCCGTCCTCAATAAAAAGAAGTGGTTTCCAAATCTCTTCCTGCGGAGTATACAGGCGTTCAGCGCAGAGGACGATCATGATTGTGGAATGTTTCCGGTAAGATTAGGGTTCGCTTTCAGTGTAACTCGAAAATCCCAGCGGCAAACTCTACCCTGGTATTGGCATCAAAATCGCCGATCAAAAGAATGTACTGTCGTAGTATGGGTCAATTCCGAAGAAAGTGAATATCCTGCAATTGCCCATGTCGAAAGCGGCTTACACATGGCTGATAGTTCTGGCATCAGGCCGGCGGCCACACCGCTCGGGACTTGTACGTTGAGCGGCGGAATCTAATGCCCAACCCAGTTCACTCAATCGTCTGGCCCGGAAAGCCTTATCCGCTGGGTTCTACCTGGGACGGCGAAGGAGTCAATTTCGCGCTTTACTCGGAGCACGCCGAAAAGGTGGAACTATGTTTGTTCGATGTTTCCGGAAAGCGGGAGACGCTTCGCGTACATCTTCCCGAACAGACAGACATGGTCTGGCACGGGTACCTGCCGGAAGCGCGCCCCGGGCAGCTCTACGGATACCGCGTGTACGGTCCTTATGCGCCGGCCCAGGGCCATCGTTTCAATCCGCACAAGCTCTTGCTCGATCCCTACGGGAAACAGATTCATGGTTCCATTCGCTGGGCCGACTCACATTTTGGATATCGCGTTGGTAGCAAGCAAGAAGATTTGAGCTTTGACCGGCGCGACAACGCCGCCGGTATGCCCAAGAATCGCGTGATTGATGCCGCATTTACGTGGGGATCGGATGCGCCGCCCCGTATTCCCTGGCACGAGACGGTGATTTATGAACTCCACGTAAAGGGCTTCACCATGTGCCACCCCGAGGTTCCGCAACACCTGCGGGGCACCTATGCAGGCTTGGCAAGCGCACCCGTGATTGAGTACCTGACACGGCTGGGGGTGACCTCGATCGAACTCATGCCCGTGCATAGTTTTGCGGACGACCGGCGCCTGGTTGAGAGGGGCTTGCGAAATTATTGGGGATATAACTCCGTCGGTTTTCTAGCGTTGGAACCGCGCTACCTCGCCACCCACTCCATCCGCGAGTTCAAGACAATGGTGAAAACCTTTCATTCGGCCGGTCTCGAAGTGATTCTCGACGTGGTTTACAACCATACGGCGGAAGGGAATCAGTTGGGTCCGACGTTGTCGCTGAGAGGAATCGACAACAGCGCATACTATCGGCTTGTTCCCGACAACCCGCGGTACTACACGGATTACACGGGCACGGGAAATACGCTGAACATGCGGCATCCGCGAGTTCTGCAACTCATTATGGATAGCCTTCGCTATTGGGTTCTGGAGATGCACGTCGACGGCTTTCGCTTCGACCTGGCGGCCACTCTGGCCCGGGAACTTCATGAAGTCGACCGCCTGGGAGCGTTTCTCGACATCATCCATCAAGACCCGGTGCTTTCGCAGGTGAAACTTATCGCGGAGCCGTGGGACCTGGGTGAAGGCGGATATCAGGTGGGAAATTTCCCGGTGGGATGGGCGGAGTGGAACGATCGCTACCGCGATACAGTTCGTTCCTATTGGAAGGGCGACGGCGGTGTTGTGGGAGACTTGGCCTACCGCCTCACTGGTTCCAGCGATTTATATGCGCACAGCGGACGCCGGCCTTATGCCAGCATAAATTTCGTTACAGCGCATGACGGCTTCACCTTGCAGGATCTGGTCAGCTACAACGAGAAACACAACGAAGCGAACGGCGAAGAGAATCGCGACGGGAACAACGATAATCGAAGCTGGAACTGCGGCGTGGAAGGCCCCACCGACGACACGAACATTCTCGCTCTGCGCGCCAAGCAGAAGAGAAACCTCCTCGCAACACTTCTCCTGTCGCAGGGCGTTCCCATGCTGTATGCGGGTGATTCTATTGGGCACACGCAGAAGGGCAACAACAATGCATATTGCCAGGACAATGAAATCAGTTGGATCAACTGGGATTTGAAGCCGCAGGATCGGGACTTTATGGCGTTCGTTCAGCGCATGATCCATTTGCGTAAGCGGCACCCCGTGTTTCGCCGCCGCCGTTTTTTTCAAGGACGCCCGATCAAGGGAGCGAACGTAAAAGATGTTTTGTGGCTCAATCCAGCTGGCAGCGAGATGAGCGAGGAGGAATGGCGGAATCCGTCCACTCGCTGCCTCGGGATGTTTCTTGCCGGACTTGGACTGGATGAGACTGACGAGCGCGGTCGAAAGCTTGGCGACGAAAACTTTCTCTTGCTCCTGAACGGTCATCATGAAGATGTGACATTCACGCTGCCAACATTTCATCCCGGTTGCCGCTGGGTCGCATGGATGGACACCTCCCGCTACGATAGTTTGCGCGGGGCCGACACGCATGATTCCGGTACAAACTATCCCTTGCAAGCGCGCTCCCTGGTGGTTCTCATGGAGCGGCGAAACGGCAAGAAGGACGAGCCGAATGAAGCGTCGTCATGACATGCCTTTCGGGGCCGAATGTCGCGACGACGCAAGCGTCCGCTTTCGCTTGTGGGCTCCGGCCGCACAGAGGGTCGACCTCTCTCTCACGGGGAAAAATTCTTCCACGTTTTTTTCGATGCGCCGGCGCGAGCAGGGCTGGTTTGAACTGATCAGCGATGCGGCCGGTCCTGGGACGCAGTATCGTTTTCGGATCGACGGTGCGCTGGAGGTTCCCGATCCCGCCTCGCGCTTTCAACCACACGATGTACACGGTGTGAGCGAAGTGGTCGACCCCTGCGCTCTTGAATGGCGCGACGCGGGTTGGCGCGGCCGCCCTTGGGAAGAAGCCGTTATCTACGAATTGCATGTCGGTACATTCACACCGGCAGGAACATTTTCTTCCGCGTGTGAGCGCCTGGACTATCTGGTGGATCTGGGCGTGTCAGCGCTCGAATTGATGCCGGTCGCCGACTTTCCGGGAAAGCGGAACTGGGGCTATGACGGTGTCTTTACCTTTGCCCCCGATAGTATGTACGGTGGTCCGAATGATCTCAAGGAGCTGATTCAATCGGCCCACCAGCGCGGATTGATGGTGCTGCTCGACGTCGTCTACAACCACTTCGGCCCTGAAGGAAATTATCTCGGAGCCTACGCGCCGCAATTCTTTACCGACCGCCACCGGACTCCCTGGGGTAATGCGATCAACTTCGATGGACCTGAAAGCCGCACTGTGCGCGACTTCTTCATCCACAATGCTCTGTATTGGCTGAACGAATATCACTTTGACGGCCTGCGACTGGATGCGGTGAATGCCATCATCGACAACTCAATTCCAAATATCCTGACGGAACTGGCGGATGTCGTACGGAGATCTGTCGAAGCGGAGCGCCATGTCCACCTGATTCTCGAAAATGATTTCAATCAGGCCCGATATCTTGAGCGTACCGAGCGTTGCCGACCGAAGACTTACACCGCCCAGTGGAATGATGACATCCATCACGCCTTGCACGTGCTGATTACCGGAGAGAATGACGGATACTATGCTGATTATTCTTCGCGACCAGCCGAGCAGCTCGGCCGTTGCCTGACAGAAGGCTTTGCCTACCAGGGTGAAGCGTCGCCCTTTCGAAATGGCGAGCTACGGGGTGAACGATCTGCGGGACTTCCGCCTAGCGCTTTCGTTTCGTTCCTTCAGAACCACGATCAAGTGGGAAATCGCGCTTTCGGGGAGCGCATCGCTACCATTGCGGAGCCGCGCGCCGCGCAAGCGGCCGCGGAGATTCTCCTGCTTGCGCCCTCACCACCGCTGTTATTCATGGGAGAAGAATTCGGCTCGCAGACGCCGTTTCTGTTTTTCTGCGATTTTGAGAAAGGCCTCGCTCCTGCCGTTGCAGCAGGGCGGCGAAACGAGTTCGCTCGTTTTGCCCGGTTCAGCGACCCCGCCATCCGCGCAGGAATTCCTGATCCAAATGCAGCTCAAACCTTCGAAGCGTCACGATTGGATTGGAACGAGCTTTCCCAACTGCCCCATCAAAACTGGCTCGGCTTGTATCGAGAGTTGCTGCAATGCCGGCGGCAACACATCGTACCCCATCTTTCGAAAGGATGTGCCATTAAGGCAAAGCACGAAGTGCTTGATGGCAGTGGTCTTGTCGTGCAGTGGGAGTTCCCGGATCATTCGATCCTGGTCCTCATAGCGAACCTTGGAGTAGCTCAGCTTTCAGGATTCAATAGCCCGTCGTCTCAGATCATCTACAAGAGTGAGGGCCTCGAAGAAGATGACGTGATGCGGGGAACGCTACCTGCGTGGTCCGTCGTATGGTTTTCGCAATCATGAAAGCAGAATCTCAAATCCCGCGCGCGATCTATCGCCTGCAACTGAATCGCGATTTCACATTCGCGCAGGCAAGGGCAATTGTGCCCTATCTTTCCGCGCTGGGCATCAGTCATTGCTATGTTTCGCCATTGCTGAAAGCCCGTCCCGGCAGCATGCACGGCTACGACATCGTGGATCACAGTCAATTGAACCCCGAGATTGGCAGCTCCGCCGAATTCGAGGCGTTTGTCAATGCACTTCATGAGCATGGCATGGGATTGATCGTGGACATCGTCCCCAATCACATGGGCGTGATGGGCAGCGATAACGCATGGTGGTTGGATGTGCTGGAGAACGGCGAAGCGTCACCCTACGCTTGCTACTTCGATATCGACTGGCAGCCACTGAAAGACGAGCTGCGCGGAAAGGTGCTCGTTCCCGTGTTGCACGATCATTACGGAGCCGTGCTGGAAAGCGGGGAGCTGCAACTTGTCTTTCAACCGGAACGGGGTGCGTTCGACCTTGTCTATCGTGGTCACACCTTTCCCATCAATCCGCGCGAATACCCCCGCATTCTGCAAATCGCCGCAAAGAACCTTGCGGCGAAACTGGGAGAGCAGAACTCGAACTTGCTGGAGTTTCAAAGTCTGATCACGGCTTTTAGCCACTTGCCGCGCAGACAAGAAGTCAGCACTGATCTCATCGTGGAGCGCAATCGCGATAAGGAGATTCACAAGCGCAGGCTGGCGGAATTGTGTGTGCGCTCGCCGGAGATATCCGCTGCAATTGCCGAGGCGGTTAAAGAGATCAACGGAAGTCCCGCTGACCCCGCGAGCTTTGACGAGCTCCACGAACTGATCAAAGTTCAGGCTTTCCGGCTGGCCAACTGGAGAGTCGCCTCGGATGATATCAATTACCGGCGTTTTTTTGATACGAACGATCTGGCCGCGCTCTGCACGGAAGAAGAAGCTGTCTTCGAAGCAACTCACCGGTTTGTACTAAATATGGTCGCCGAGGGAAAGGTGGACGGCCTGCGAGTCGACCATCCAGACGGGTTGTACGATCCCCTCCAATATTTCGAGCGCCTGCATCGGAATCTGGCCATCGCGGCGAAGGAACCGAAAGACAATTCCAGGTATATCGTGATCGAGAAAATCCTGACTGGGACGGAGCGGTTGCCGCGCCGCTGGCCGGTTTCCGGCACGACCGGCTACGACTTCGCCAATCTGGTGAACGGACTATTTGTCGATGCGTCCGCGGAAAAGAAGTTCGAGCGTATTTACCGCAACTATATCGGAGATGAGATCGATTACAACGATCTTGCCTACCGTTGTCGCACGCTCATCGTACGGGTCGCGCTTGCCAGCGAACTGAACGTGTTGGCCAACCAGCTCATGCGGATAGCGCTATCGAAACGGAGCACTTGCGATTTCACTCTCAATAGCCTGACCGATGCACTCACGGAAGCGGTTGCCAGCTTTCCGGTGTACCGCACATATGTCAGCCCTTCCGGCAGCTCGGAGAGCGATGAGCGGTATATTCGCGTCGCCATCGCGGCAGCGAAATGGAGAAGTCCAGCGGCCGACATCAGCGTTTTCGATTTCATCAGCCAGGTGCTTCTCACCCGGATCGCAGACGGACAGGATGTTCGCTACAGAAATGCAGTGACAGCGTTTGCCATGAAATTTCAACAGTTCACCGGTCCTGTGATGGCAAAGGGCCTGGAGGACACTGCCTTTTATCGGTACAACCGCCTGGTTTCGCTGAACGAGGTAGGCAGCGATCTTCACCGCTTCGGAATCACGGCAGCTGAATTTCATAAAGCCAACCTGGAACGATTGGGCAGTTGGCCGCATACGATGCTCGCCACGAGCACGCATGACTCGAAGCGGTCCGAAGATGTGCGAGCCCGTATCAACTTGTTGTCTGAGATGCCGGCACAGTGGCGGCTTCGAGTGCGGGAGTGGAAGCGCGTCAATCGCTACCACAAACGTTCGGTCGAGGGGAGCCCTGCGCCATCGGCGAACGACGAGTACATGCTCTACCAGACTTTAGTGGGCACATGGCCATCGGAGCCTTTGGCGGACGAGAAAGACTGGAAACGATTTGCGGAGAGAGTCGGAAGCTACATGCTGAAGGCGATCCGTGAAGCCAAAGAGAACACAAGCTGGATCAACCGAAATGAAGGTTACGAAAATGCGGTTTCGTCGTTTGTGAATGCCTTGCTCACTCCCGGGGCCAAGAATCGTTTCCTCGATGACTTCTTGCCCTTTCAAAGGCGAATCGCTCGCATGGGCTTGTGGAACGGTTTGTCCCAAACTCTTCTCAAGCTGACGAGCCCTGGCGTTCCGGACATCTATCAGGGAAATGAAGTGTGGGATTTGAGTCTGGTCGATCCCGATAATAGGAGACCTGTTGACTACAACCGCCGTGCCGAGGCCTTCGAGAGCCTCCGGCGTCGAGGCACGCCTGACCCGGCTTTTATCGATCACCTGCTGCGAACTCCAGAAGACGGGAGGCTCAAGTTGTATTTGATCTGGAAAACGTTGTGTTTGCGGAAACAGATGCCGGCGCTATTTCGACAGGGTGAGTATCTTCCCTTAGTTGTTCATGGAGAGAAAGCTGAGCACGTTGTAGCGTTCCTGCGCAAATTTGAAAGCAGCAGCTTAGTCGTAGTTGCGCCCCGTCTTGTGGCTGGCTTGCTTGGCGACAGCGATCATCCCCCAATCGGGCCCGAGATATGGAAAGATACACACATCGTTTTCCCATCCAACGAAAATTCAGAGAGGTATCGGAGCGAATTCAGTGGGGACGTTCTTGAATTGGTTACGGCCGGCCACGAAGCGAAGCTGGAGATCGGAGATGCCCTGGCGCATTTTCCCGTCGGACTTCTGGTGCGTACCTAGACCAGACTTCGGTTCATGTCGTCCATTTCAATGGAGCACAGGATATGCTTGGTTTCGCCTTTTTCGGTTTACCCTTCAACCCCAAATTTCATCTAACTGAAGAGGATCAGTAGCTTTGGTTCGCAGAGTTTTGCACTCATAGCAACATTGAGGAGGCATTGGATGAAATCAGTGATCGTTCGATTCGTAGTCCCCGCAAGCATCTTATGTGGTTTGTCCTTCGCTCAAGACTCCACGCCGCCCATGACAACGAGTCCCGCTCCGCAGTCCCAGGCGGGCGCGACGCAAACCGCGCCCGCAAATTCCACGCAGCCAAACGCTCAATGGCGGATTGCTCCCGGCAGCGTTATCCCAGTGCAGTTGGTGAAAAGTGTAGACGCGAAGAAGGTGAAAGCGGGCGACGAAGTCGACGCGAAAGTCACTCAAGATCTTAAGGCTGGGAGCGGCGAGATCATAGTCGCCAAAGATACCAAGATGGTCGGTCATGTCACCGCGGCCCAGGCACGCAGCAAGGAGCAGAAGGAATCGCAACTGGTCATCGCCTTCGATCACGCCGTCATGAAGAATGGAGACGACGTTCCGCTTCCGATGGCAATCCAGGCGATCATTGCTCCCCCGGGCACGAACAGTGGAGCTAGTGATCGAGATTCGGATGAGCCCAGTGGGCCGCCCGCTCCTCGCGGTGGAATGTCCGCTGGAAATACGTCTGGCCGCGCCGGGTCGCCGCCAACTTCGACCCCCTCCGCAGCCTCCGATGAGGGCCCAAAGGGTTCGCCGGCCAAGGGACGTGAAATCACCGGAGAAACGCAGGGCGTGGTGGGCTTTTCTAATCTCAAACTGTCGGCCGCGGCGGATTCCAAACAGGGCTCCGTCGTAAGCTCGGAGAAAAACAACGTCAAGCTGGACGGCGGAACGCTCATGCTTTTGCGAGTGAATCAATAACGTCCCGGTCATTCAAGTTAGAGTTCCAGCTTAGAGTTCGAAGATCCGGTAGACTGACGCCGGTTCTTGCGCCTGCAAGAGTGAGATGGCGACGTTGTGCACGGCAACTCCCCCCGGGGTTCGCCCGACAAGCTTGCCGTGATGCGCGTGACCATGTACGATCAGGTCGGCGCCATGGCGATCCACAACTTCCGCCAGACGCGATGTGCCCATGAAGGGAAGAATTTCTTTCGATTCCCCGTCCACCGTTTCTGCGATGGGTGCATAGTGCAGCACTACGACGCGCTTCTGCGTGCGCAGTTGTGACATGGCGCGCTCAAGCTTCAGCGCCTCGTCAATGGAGGCTTGCACAAAAGTCTTGATTTCGCGCTCGCCGAAGGCCGTCAGCATCGCGCGGCCAAATCCGCCCACAAAACCTTTGGTCCCGGCGAAGCCAATGCCGTCCCGCTCGTACGCCGTGCCGTCCAATAGCTTGATTCCGGCGGCAACGATCATCTTGCAGAGTTCTTCTTCCTTTCCGCTTTCATAGTCATGATTGCCCAGCACAACAATCGTTGGAACTCTCAGGCGCACGAGAACGTTGAGCAGCGGCTCCATCTCGTTCGGTTGACCATAATTCGTGAGGTCGCCCGCGAGCAAGAGAACGTCCGCATCACCGCGCACTCGTTCAAACTGATCTTTTAGCTTGGCATAGCTCTGCGGATTGAAGTGCAAATCGGCGGTGGCAGCGATTCTCATGCGGATCGCCGGTTCGCTTCCTGTGGCGTTGGCGCGGGGGTTGCCCGGGCATTCGCGGAACGCTTCAGCTCTCTCAGTCGGCGCCGCCGGGTTTCTTCCAGAAGATTCTCCAGGGCCCACTCATTCACATCAATCGCGAACATTTTCTCGTCCACCAGACTGCCTCGGAATTTCGCCTTCGAGTCAGGGCTGGCAATCCGATGCTGCAGGCGCTGCAACAATTCACCCCACACCATGGCCGGAACATAGTGAGTCTGGGCCGGATAAACATAGCGAAACAGCAACAGCGACCATAGAAGCATTTCCCAATGCTCGCCCACTAGCTTCAGCTCTCGGTCCCAGTCGAAGGTCCCGCGCGTCCCGTAAATAACGTGAGCAATGTCGGCGCCGTCGAAACGCTCCCGCTTCGCCACGAAAATCTTCGATGCCACCAGTTCTTCAGGAGCCAGAACGCGCGTTTTTACACCATGCACCACAGCTGGTCCGGCGTGCTCAATCCACGAGTCTTCGACCACGATGACAGCATTGCTCATGCCGGTGATCAAGTCGACAAAAAAATCCCCTTTATGCACCTTTGCCAGCCACACCGGATCCGTCAATTCGCATTCGAATCCATGTTTGCGGAGATAAGGCAGCACCTTTCGGCTGGTGCGGGCGGTCATGAATAGATCGAGATCTTTGGTGAAGCGGCAAATTCCGGTGTGCCGACGGAGAGCAAAGGCTCCCGATACAGCGTACGGAAAGCCCCTTTTCTCCAGCAAGAGAAGCACTTCGCGAAACAACGCACCTTGTTCCTCTGGAATGTCGTTAGGCATCGACGAAGTGACAGGCAACTCCGGTTCGTGGCGTTGGAACGATTGCGGCACGGATCTTGGATGTGCCATGCCCGGCATCGGTTGGTTGCCGCGTGAGTCGGAGCAGTTCCGTTGAAGCCTTTTTCGTTGGATCGATTTGAGCCTTGCAGACTAAGCACTCCTTATTATTATTATTCTTACTACTATTGTTATCGCTCTTTGCGGTCGCAGGCGAAGGGAATAGGGGGCAGCCATAGAAACCCCGCAGTGGGCAGCTTTGAAACTTAGATCTGCCCACTACTACCTGAAAGCCTGCAGCGGTTGCGGTAACGCGTGTCAGCAGCGTAAACTGGAGTCCTTCAGAATTACCTTGCGTCGTCGGGGAGTGGCTCAGCCTGGTAGAGCACCTGGTTCGGGACCAGGGGGTCGGAGGTTCAAATCCTCTCTCCCCGACCAATTCAAATCAACAACTTGCCAGTAGTCAATCAGTCGGTGAGATCCGAGGACTTCCAAAAAGGACTTACATTGGTTGTGGCGCCACCGGTTGCGCCAAAAACTCGCGCCACACCGTAGCCGCAGCCATACTTACCGCTTCCACTCTTTCTTCCCGCCACGTGCGGTTGTAGACGTTCTGGGTCACGTCAATGTTCGCGTGTCCCATGTTGTCTCGCGTCACTTCCGGCCGGACGCCAACGCTGCTCATCAGGCTGGAGTGCATGGTGCGGAAGCTGCGGAAATCGACCGAAGCCGGCAATCCAAGCTTCTTGAGCGCAGGCTTGAGTTGCCGCCGCAACAGATTCCGCCGGTTCAGCGGACCGCCCTTTGCGTTGGCAAGAACGAGATCATGCGGATTGCGATGTCTTGACCGGTGCCAAGCCGCATCCAGAACACCCCGCAAGATTCCGTGGGAATCGAGCGGAATGCTCCTGCGTCCAGCATCGGTCTTGGTATCGTCGAATTCGCCTTCGTAGAAACGTTCCACGATGTCGATTCGATCCGGATGGATTCTCTCCCAACGCAAAGCTGTAATCTCTCCGACCCGCAACGAACCGACCGCCATCAATGTGACGACGGATTTGGTCGGCTCCGGCAGACTGTCGATCACACGGCGAATATCCTGTTTCGCGAGCACAACCGGAGGCTTCCGTGCCTTCTTGCATGGCAAGCGGACGTCTTGCGAGGGATTCGAGCGAACCAATTCCCACGCCTTTCCCTGATTGATCGTCGCTCGCAGACATGCATGCATATTGCGAATCGTCTTCGAAGCCAGCCGCGGAGAAAAAGAGTTGAAGAAATCCTGAAGTTCGATGGTTCTCAACCTGTTGAGTTTCTTCGAACCCCATTTTGGCAAGATGTACGAGTCAAGATAATAGTCGTAGCTCGCGCGCGTCGAATTCTTGAGCAACGGCCACATCTTGTCCCGGCAAATTGCCACCAGACCTGCGAGTGTGTCTTCCCCACCAGGAAAAAGTTGAGGTTGATTGTTTCCTTGGTTGATCGCTTCCATGAAGCCGTCGGCCAAACGCTGTGCTTCGGTTCTGGTGGGAACCAGATGTTTTGCCCAGCTTTTCGTCCGGCCGCTGCGCTTCCGGAAGCGGTACTCCCAATAGCAGATTCTCCATCTGGCCCCGCAGTCCTGTACCCGGGGCCGTTGGTGTCGCTCTCGCACCACGATTTCCTTTCCGTGATGCTTCGACCGTGATCTAGGACTAACACCAACGGAAATCATTGGCAAGGCCCGCGATTTTCGAGAAACCGTTCCACGTCGGAACGCTTGAAACGCACATACCGGCCCAGGCGGATGGTGGGAAGATCGCTCAGATGGGAATACACCCAACTTTTCGGCACACGCAGGATTTCGGCAACCTCCTCTGCTGTGAGGAGGCAGCCGTCTGCCGGTTCCACTCGTGCGAAATCGATAGACGGGTGCGATTGTTGGCTGGTTGACATGGCATACTCCATGACTGGCGCAGATCGGATCTGCGGCTTGTATTTGCGAGGTTTTATCCCGCTTTTCGTCTCCGGTCAAAACTGTTCGCGTTCCCGCGCCAGGGAGCCGGGGCCAGTTCCCGATTGAAAATTTCAGGACTTGGTTGGAAGGTCTTCCCATTGCTGGATGTACGAAAGGTGGGCGGGCTTGCCGGGCTGAGTGAATGGCCCTTTCGAGGACAGTCTTACCGATTCCGGTTTAGCTGAACCGCGCGTGACAGTGTGGCCCTGGAGTCCCAAGCCGTGGCAACAATATTAAGGACGGCTCCTCGCTCCCGCACTGCTGTTTTTTTCATCATGATGTCGGCAATTTCGTCGTAGTGCCATGGACGAAAGTTATGCGTATCGACTCCCACATCCATGGAGAGTGAGTCCGGCGCCTCTGGAAGACGTCCATGAGAATGACCGTACAGGTGCCAGGATCCGCGATTGGAGCGGTTCCATACGCGCAGGGCGTAGTGACAGAGCACGATCGACCGGCCGTGAATCGAAACTTCCGCCAGATTGTCGAGCCAGGAGAATTCTTCTTTCGACTTGCGCAATCTGCTTGTCGTGATTTCCGGGCACCGCGAAGATCTTCTTGCATTCAATCCGTCGGCGATAAGCGCGGACCCGTATCTGGTTTCCCATGCAAAAATCACCCAAGAAATAAAGAACGTCATTGGGTTTCACGGACGCATTCAGCCGTTCGACAATTGCTTGATCCATCTCTTCGACGGTCGCGAACGGCCGATTGCAGTAGCGGATGATGTTGGCGTGACCGAGATGGAAGTCTGCGCTGAACCACGTATTTGGCATAGCTTAAGACGCAAAAGTAGAGATGCTCACTCCAGCCACCAATACTTGCTCTCTGGGCGAACGAACTCTTCGATGGCCTCGGGAAGGCTCGACAGCGGGTCCAGTGTGTCGGCATTGCCTGACCCACTCGACGACTTGCTGAATGTCATTTCTGGCTTCTGCCGAGAAACCCGAACGCACAGTCTCTTCCTCGATGGCTTTCATGAATTTCCGAAGCCGCACCGCCTCTTCCCAGTTTCCGATCAGATCGGCGACAAGCTCAGCCTTCCGCTTCTGCTCCTCCGCGATGCGGCGTTCCTCTTCTTCTTTCTTTCGCTCCTCCTCCCTTCGGCGATGCCTTTCCTCGATTTCTTGCCTGTTCTTCTTGATGGCTGCGGCGGCTACGGTGAGCCAACCATGAAGTCCCCAATGCAATCTTCGATTCGCTGCTGTTTTCCATCCGCCCAGGTTCGTCGGATTGGTCCCATGAAGGATGGCAGATTGGCGATCTGCAACTGAAGTCTGCCGGTGAGCTTGTAATCGTATTTTGGAGCCGACCAGGGATGCTTCGCATCCGATGGAGTCAGGACATGCGGAGCGCTATCGGCAAGTTCGGACAGTGAGAACCTGACCGCCTCACCATTGATACTCACGGCCAGTAATGAGTTTTCTTGCTTCGGCCAGGAAGCGGTTTGTCCACGCTCTTCCAGAGCGAGGAGCAGGGCATTGAGAACTTTGAGCGCGCGCGGCAATTGTTCTATGGAGACCAGTAGGTGCGCCAATGCGCCGTTCTTGGAAGTTACCAAGCCGCGCTGGTTGAGTTTGCCCCGATCGAGAAGTTTCTCGGACCTCAAAACGAGTGGATGCGAGATGTCAGGTGGAATTCCGATCTTTGGCGGAGCGTGACGTGCGAGTTCCTCAAACTCTGGACGGAGTCTCTCCGTGATATAGATGTCCAGATGCTCGCGTCCATCTTCGGCCGCGGGTAACAGAGGCTGCGTGACTTTGTAGCCGGTTTCCTTTCTCCGCCAATATCCGACTGGCGGAACCGGAAGATTGTGTTTGCGGCAGACTTTTGCCAAGCCAACGTCGGACATGCCAAATTCTTGGCCGAGGGTCCGCATGGGAGTCGCCCAGACTTTTTCGTAGAGCTCGGCGCGAGTCAGGCGAATTTTTGTCTGGCTCATCAGTCGTTCTTATCGGCAGGATGAGTGGCAACTGTCGTCAGATTCAGTTGCGCGAGCTTCAGGTTTCGACACACTCTGCAACGGACAAAGCCCCAGGACCCCCTCAGCCACCGGTGCCGCGGGGAAACTAGGCACGGGGTCTCCGAGGCCTTCCTGAGTAATTCGCACGATTGAGGCAGTTTGTATCGCCCTAACTTGCACGGGCAAATCCAATATCAGAGCCACGGCCGACTGTGGATCAGCGTTATCACGCTTCTGTAATTCCAATTTCCGGCGGGATTTTTGAGAGACTTCTGAAGCTCGTCGTTTCCTTGAGGCCTCCCGCGCAAGTTGAGCCGAAGTCTTGAACTGCCCATTGCCTTCTTATTTTCAACTATCTAGCAAGGTTAGCTTGTAGTCGTGCAGCATAATAAGCTTGTATTTGCTCGGCATGATATGCTTGTATGCGTACAGCACAAAATGCTTGCAATGGTCCGAGTGGGAACTCGGTCCGGGGTTTTATGTCTACACCAAATGAAAAATTGGCCGAGTCTCTCGCCGCCCTCCAAGCACTTCAGAGGGGCGGACGACGGGTATTCAAGTCAGACGATTTAAGTCGCACGCATCGGGAACGGCTGTTGCAGAACGGGTTCCTGCAGGAGGTGATGAAGGGATGGTTGATCTCCTCCAGTCCGAGCGCCCGCGCTGGCGACAGCACACCCTGGTATGCGTCCTTCTGGGAGTTCTGCGCACGATACTGCAATGATCGCTTTCAAGAACAGTGGCACCTTTCTCCTGAGCAGTCGCTTCTGCTGCACGCGGAAAACACGGTGATCCCGACACAGGCCGTAGTGTACAGCCCCAAGGGGACAAACCACTCGATTGAGTTGCTGTTCGGGACATCACTCTATGACCTGAAACAAACGGAGATGCCGGCAGCCGCCGACATTTCGGTGAGGAACGGCCTGCGCCTGTTTTCTCCAGCAGCGGCTCTTGCGAAAGTGCCAGAAGCGTTTTTTTCTCGCAATCCCGTCGAAACCCAAGTTGCGCTCTCGAGCCTGGCAGATGCTTCCGACATACTGCGCCACCTTCTGAATGGAGGCCGCACCGTGAAGGCCGGGCTGATTGCGGGCGCTTTTCGCCGCATTGGCAGACCTGAGTTGGCCGATGAGATCCTCGCCGCCATGAAGCGAGCCGACTACGACGTCCGGGAATCCGATCCTTTCGCACCGGAACAAAAGTTCGGTGTGTTGCCACGGGCAGTGTCGCCGATCGTCGGACGAATACAGGCGATGTGGGAAACAATGCGGGACATCGTCATCGGAAATTTTCCCCAAGCCCCTGGTCTTCCCAAGGACACCCAACAGTATCTGAGTTTTGTTGACGACATCTACAAGAGCGATGCTTACCACTCCCTGTCGATCGAGGGGTACAGCGTAACCCCCGCTCTGATCGAGAGAGTACAGCGGGGTGATTGGGATCCGGATCACCATGATGACGATCGCAAGAACCGCGACGCGCTTGCGGCGCGTGGCTATTGGCAAGCTTTCAAGACGGTGAAGGCATCGGTCGCGGAAATCCTCAATGGCGCCAACGCTGGGGCGCTGGTTCGCACCGCTCACAAGAACTGGTACGGCGAGTTGTTCCAGCCATGTGTCGCCGCAGGCTTGATTCCACCCGGGGCACTCGCTGGCTACCGCAACGATGCCGTTTATCTGCGCACCTCGCGCTACGTGCCGCCACGGTGGGAAGCGGTGCGGGACGCCATGCCAGCCTTGTTCGATTTGCTCGAGCGCGAAGTCGATGTAGGGGTGCGAGCTGTACTGGGGCACTGGTTATTTGGTTATATCCATCCATATCCGGACGGTAATGGTCGCATGGCACGATTTGTAATGAACGCCATGCTCGCCTCGGGCGGCTATCCGTGGACTGTAGTTCGTGTGGAAGATCGTGACGCTTATCTCGCAGCCCTGGACCGTGCCAGTGTCGACGCAGACATCGCGCCGTTCACGAACTTCATCGCCGATCGCGTGCGATGGTCAATGAAAGAGGCCGCGCAGAAGGTCCACGCGCGCTGAGGGATTGGGACGCGACTATTAGCCTGGCCATTGGAGCGTGAGGCATTGGGAATCCGCGTGCGTGATCTTGCCGCCGAACAGCAGAAGCAGAATAAGACTTACGAGTGCGGTCGATCTTGTCACGCAGGATGCCCGTAGCGTGCGGTTCTGACTACAAGTATCAACTGCAATCGTACTTCTGCAATTCTGCAAAGAGCGCATCGTTCGGAATCGAAACCGGACTGGCCTTGCGGGCCGTGTTGTCCTGGACAGAAACACTGCAATTCGGGGCCATCATCATGGAGCCATTCGCCGCTTGCTCCTTTTTGTTCCGCGTGACGTTTGACGTAGGTCACCGGTTTATGGCAGTTTCCGCATTCGGTACCAAGCAGACTCTTATCTTGAATGGGGCGCCGATTCAAAGAAGGCAAGTGCTGGCCATTGAGCCGTTTAGCGGATCAGGCACGACTCCGGTTGAATGCACGCGATTAGGCGTGGCTTGCTTGGCATTTGAAGTAAACCCTTTCTTGGCATTTGTAGGTCGTACAAAATTGCGACAAGCCGACCCTAAGAAATTGCGAGCATATCGGCAGACAGTCTTGAAGGGAGTTGGCCGACCGATAAACTCACGATTGGAACACATTTCTACGTTCTGCGAGAAGAGAGGTCGAGACAAGTGGCTTTTCAATCGAGATGTTTTGATGACCTTTGCAGGTGGTTGGGAGAAAATCGGAGACTGTCCACCCACTCTGCGGGCGTTTTACCGCCTCGCACTGCTTCGGGCTGCAATGGATAATTGCAATGCGTATCCGGACGGGAAGTGCTTGCGGTACAAACGCCTAGAGAACTTCGACTTGTTTTAATGCTGGATCAGTCGTTGCACAGTTCGAACACTACTGCAATCTGATCGAGGACGATCTCGAATCGACACCTTTTGATTCCAGGCTGTCGAAGGTTGAGTGTATTGACTCGCGTGAATTGTCTACCTGTGTTCCAAAACAACACTTCGACCTTTGTGTAACCTCTCCGCCCTACCTCAACCCCTTCGACTATTCCGATGTTTATCGACCAGAAATGTTTTTGGCTGGGTTTGTCGCCGACAATAATCAGCTCAGGCGAATTCGTCTACAGACAATACGTTCCCATGTCCAAGCTAACTGGAAGTTGCCGGTGAAGACAGGGTTCGGCACAGTATATGCGAAGGTACTGAAGGAAATTCTCCTACGGAAAGACAGGCTTTGGTCCGCGCGCATACCTCAGATGATTCAGGCCTATTTTGAGGACATGGAGGAGTTACTGGCTGCGCTTAGCGAGCGCGCCAATCCAAATGCAGTGCTGAAGATCGCGGTTGCTACTTCGGCCTACGCCGGAGTTGTAGTACCGGTCGATTTTATCTTGGCTGAGATTGCGGAACAAGCAGGTTGGGAGCTGCAAGATGTACAAGTCGTGCGGCGCCTGCGCAGTTCGGGCCAGTTGTGGAAACACGAAAACAGGGACAAGAAGGTACCAGAGCTACCGGAGAGCGTTGTTATCCCAAGGTTTCCAAATGGCTCAACAGGAGCTGCATTGATCCTCCCCTAGAGGCTGAAATCTGCATCGGAGCCCGATCCGTTCTCCGAGAATCTCGCTTTGACGGTATCAACTTCCTTCTGCAAGGCGCGAACGATCTTCTTCATGTCTTCCTCGTTGAGGTTCGGAGCAATCCGAATCTCTAGCGATCAGATTTCAATCTTCATTCTGTCAGCGGTTTTCATTCAGCAGGGCGTTGACGATTTCAACCCATTCCAGGTCGAGAGGAATGCGGTCTTGAGCTTTTCCTGCGCGGCCATACCAGTACCCGGCATCTGACAGGTCGCCTTCCTTGCGATGAAGGTAGGCGTGCACCCACGCTCCCGCCGGTCCTTCGTCCTGTTGTGCTGATTCATGAGCCTTCGTCCAGTCGCGTTTCGCATCCCACCACAGGGCCGTTAGCGAAAGGGTCAGATCTTGAGGAGGACGTTCGCTGTTCAGCGACTTGCGATACTGTTCGAGGGTCATACGCTCATAGATGATGCGGGGCAGGGTCGCACAGGATAACGTTCGCCCGAAAACTGGTCGCACTGGCAAGAACTAGCAAGACTTGACCGGTTTCTACGCTCCGCCTACCATCTGCCAGAGACAGGCAGAGTACGATACGTGTAAGAATACCTGCTCGATACCTGTCATTTGTGAAGCGAGTGCTCCCATGCGTGGTCTTCCCCTGGAGCCAGTCGCACGACTCCGTCGTGCGCTCTTCCCGCGTCAAGACAGCCAGTACTCTTGGCGCCTGGCTTCAGTCACTGTAAGCCTCGTCTCGGTTGGTCTCATCGCCCTGACGATTGGATATCGGATTCGCGGGGCGGAATTACCTCCGGCATTATGGGTTGGCCTGCTTGCGTCCTTTGCAACAGTTGTAGTCCTGTTCTCAAAATTCTTGTTTTGGGCTCAGCAAGAGGGGGGTCAGTTCCAGGGTGCTTTCACCACCACGGAGCGCAAGTTCACGTCAGTAGTTGAAAATGCGCTCGATGCCATTCTGATACTCGACGATCAGGCCATTTGCCGCGAAGCAAATCCTGCGGCAGAATCGCTCTTTGGAACCGGACGTTCGGCCCTTATCGGGCACCCGATCGCTCATTTCTACAAGAATTACGACGAATTCCGGGCAAACTGGCAAACGCTGCTCAACCGTAAATTCCAGCAGGGCGATGCAGAACTCATGAAAGAAGGTCCCTCGCCCGTCTTCGTTGAGTACACAGCCAAAGCCGACTGCCTGCCCGGCCAGCACGTGATGATTCTCCGCGATGTCACCGAACGCCGTCGTGCCCGAATGTCACTTCTCGAAAGCGAAGAGCGCTTTCAACAGATGGCGAACAACATCCAGGAAATCTTCTGGATGATCGATGCTGAAACCAAGAAAGCGCTGTTTGTGAATCCCGCTTACGAGACGATCACCGGCCGTTCCTGCGAGTCGTTGCACGAGAACCCCGTGTCCTACGAGGAACTGATTCACGCGGATGCCGCACTCGAAATGACCGCGCAGAAACAAGCGGAAGAGGAAGCCGAGGCGTTACGCCAGGCCACGCTTTCGCTCACGCAAGACTTGCGGATGGATTTCATCATGGAAATTCTGCTGAAGTCTCTTGAGGGATTGGTCCCGTACACGTGCGCTCGCGTGCTGCTGCCCGAGAGCGGCCCGCATATGCTCGCTCTTGGAGAAAGGATCTGCCCTGAACAGCCGAAAGAGCCGGGAAGCCGCTCTCCTCTGACGTTTGTTGCGGAGGAGTCCACGTTCTTCCATCGCATTCTGACCCAGCAGAAAAGCGTTCTGGTCGCCGACACGAAAACCGAGGAAAATTGCCACACCTTCAAGGGTCACAAGCAACTGCGCTCCTGGCTTTCGGCTCCTCTTGTGGCTTCGGGAGAGTATCTCGGATGCCTTTCCGTCGGCCACACCCAGCCCAATCTCTACACCCAGGACCATCTCCGCCGTGCAGAACTGCTCGCCATCCCTGCCGCGGCCGCGATTCAAAATGCCAGGCTATACGAAACCGCATGCATCTAAGGTGAGACCCTTGAATCGCGCATTGCCGAACTCAAGCGCGCGGAAACCGCCTTGGCACGGTCTGAAGACATCCGAAGATCTTTCGAAGAGAAGTTTGAAAGAGTGTTTGAGTCATGCCCCCTTCCTTTCTCGATTACGACCCTGAAGGAAGGACGATTTCTCGATGTCAATGCAGCCTTCGCGCACCGGTATGGATACTCCCGAAATGAGATCCTGGGCCGTACTGTGCAAGAGTTGAGGATCTGGGAAGACCCCACCGATCGGGGACTCATGCTTGCCCGGCTGAATCAGGGCGCGCCAATCCGGAACATGATGACCCGCCTTCGCACAAAATCCGGGCAGATCAAGCTGACGGCATACTCGGCCAGCAAAATCCAATTCGAGGGCGAAACCTGCATCCTCACTATTTCCGAAGACGTACATCAGGACGATTCTCGGAAGAATCAACCCTCGTCATTTCCTGAAAATTCAGACTTGCCACTCCAGCAGCTTTCCGCGTTGGCCAGAGCTGCGCGCTGCACGATTCCTGCAAATCGAATTGAAATCCAGGAACGACAGGCGGAAAATCCACAATTAACAAATGGTTATTAAGACACAACACCAGCCGGGTGCCGGCGATCTCCTCCGTGCCCACAAGGCGGAGTTCAGTCCCGTAGACCAGTTGCAGGTGTCCGTTTTCGAGCATTCGGTCTGCATTGATCTTGCTGTAGAAGAAACCGAAACGGACAGGTCCCTGATAATCAGGATGCAAACGATCCCGTGGATCGGATTGACCCTTTGGGACGGGCAGACGTTCTTGAAGTGGCCACCATTGAAAGAGCCGTTCTTGCCATATCGGCTTTATTACGCAGACCGGGCCGCATCAGCAGCCTACTGCTGGAATCGATATATTCTAGATTTGCAAGTATGTGAAGCGATCTATCATAACGACCCGATCGCCCTAGTTGGAAACCAGGGATAGCGCGCTGGACTGCCAAAATTACAAAGCGCTACAGAGTTCGCGAGCTACCGAATTCAAGGCTCAAGATTTAACGCTGACTGCCCGCTTGCTCGGATGCGAGCGCTGCCGTGCACTTGGCGAGGCGTTGGGCTACAACCGCTGGAGGAATGCAATCGTGCCCCTCGGGACTCTGTGGCATCGGCCGGGGCACATGACTCCAGACTTGGAGGCTGCGCTCAAGATATCTACGGGCATTTTGCCAGTGCTTGATCGTCTGTACACGATCGTGGCCTGCGTCGGCCGCAAGAATTGTCTCGACCTCTGCCAAGCCGGTATAGGCGTCCGCATTTTGATAAAGCGCCTCCTCGTCTGCGCCACCTGATGTGTTGTCAAAGCCGCTCAAGCCCAATGCGTTTCTGTATGCCTCCTCGGCGTCTTTGGGCCGATGCAGTGCTGCAAGTGCGGAACCGAGTCCGTCATAAGCACCGGCAAGGGAATGCCGCCGTCCAGCGTCTTGGGCGTCTTTGGCCTGCGCGGGTAAAAAAAAAGCGACGGCTTGCTCGTAGTATTGAAGCGCCCTTTCAAGAGCACCCAGCTTGATGAAGATATCGCCCGCATCTCGGAATCGCTCGGCTTGCATTTCGCGAAACTCTTGATTATTGGAATGAGTCCGGACCAGTTCTGCGTCAGTGCTCATCGCGCTAGTGATGGCTGCCCGAGCCGAGTCGCGGTCTTGCGTGCGCGACAGAGCGTTGGCCAAATTGGCGTAGGCTGCCGCAAGCAGCAGGCGGGGAAGCGTATCTTGGGGATCATCCTGACTCAACTGTGTGGAAATCTCCACCAGATGGCGCGCGTCGCCAATGGCGCCAGGTATGTCGCCATGCGAGATCTTCATGGGCACCATGCGATAGTAGCTGTCGTAAAGGGTCTTGCGGACCTTGGGCGTGGGCGACACGCTCACCAAGTCATCTAATATCTTCTGCGACTCGGCGAAGTCGTGCGACGCTTCTTCCCCCTGTCCCGATGCATAAAGCTCATCGCCCAGTTCCCCTAATGAAGCGGCCAGTTCGCGGCGGAAGTCGAGATTCGATGGTTGCAGGTCGCACAGTTCTTGAGCGAGTTGCAATTCCCGACGACTGGGCTGGATAGCGGCTGAGACATCCCCCATATGCGACTCACTGAAGCTCCCGGCCAGAATGTCGGCCTGGGAAGAGTAGTTCAGCATCAATTCGTACAGAATCTGCACATTGTCAGGATGTTGAGACGAAGCGGATTCCAGGATCTGGGCGGTTTGCTTGTCGGCGTTCAGAGCGGCGACCAGGTCACTAGCTCCGAGCGACGTTTTCGCCAACTCTCGGGTGAGCTGAGCGTATTCGACTAAATCGTCCAGGCTGGTATCGCGGCGGGCGACTAGAGCCTGGCGAATCGCGAGGGCTTTTTTGAGATCGGCGAGTGCGCTGGCGGGATCTCGGAAATTGGCTGACTCCACTTCACCGATGCGCCGATAACCAGCGGCCAATTCGCGCTGCAAGTTGGGATCGTATTGCGACTCCTGCGCGAGACTGTCGAGATATTCCACTGCCTTGGCGGCAATCAATTTCCGCGCGGGCGTTGAACCGGGCAGGTCCTGAATGGCGTCGTGAACCTCGAAAATAAGCGAATTGGCCAGCTTACGAACGTCATTGAAGCGGCGCTCGGCGCGCGCACGTTCAGCGCGGGCAATGCGTGCCTGGCGAATGGTAATGCCAGTCGCGGACAATAGCGCGACCGTTACCAATGCGGCTACAATCACCCCAGCTTTGTGGCGCGTGATGAATTTCGACGTTCTGTATCCGAAAGTATCTTTGCGAGCGATAACGGGAAGATGATCGAGATGGCGCCGGATATCCTGCGCGAACTGCTCAACGGAAGCGTAGCGGCGTTGGGGTTCCTTGCGCAGAGCCATCAGTATGATGTTGTCAAGGTCACCGTCCAATCGCTTGCTGAGTCTTTCCGGAGAGCCTTCTAGCATGGCAGGGAGCGCTGCTTCGTGGTCCGGCCCTCTTTCGCCTTCGTTTGCTGGGAACTGCTTCCGCAGGACCGCCATGCTCGGTCTTTCCGGCTCGGTTTCGCAGACCGCGCGGGAAAGCTCGTGAGGGGTGTGCGTTGGGACATTGTAGGGAGCGCATCCGGTAAGCAGCTCATACAGAACCACTCCCAAAGAATAGACATCGCTCGCCGTTGTGATCGGCTCTCCTTTGATTTGCTCCGGGCTGGCGTACTCAGGTGTCAGTAGTGGCACCAGGCTGATGGTTTGCTCGGGCTGATTGGCTTGGCTCGATTCCAGAATCTTGGCGATCCCGAAATCCAGCAGCTTTGGAACACCTTCGGCGTTGACAAGGATATTGCCAGGCTTGATGTCGCGATGAACGATCAACCGCTGGTGCGCGTACTGCACGGCGGCACAAATTTGGAGAAAAAGGTTCAGCCTTTCAGTCGTGGCGAGTTTGTGCGCATCACAATATTCGTCAAGCCGCTCGCCTTCGACCAGTTCCATAACGAGGTAGAGCACGCCCTCTGCGGTTGCGCCTCCGTCTAGTATTTTCGCGATGTTGGGGTGATTCAAGCTCGCCAGGATTTGGCGTTCATTCCTAAACCGGCCGGTTGTAAACTCTGAGCCCAGCTCCGAGCGCACGATTTTCAGCGCAACTTGCTGTTTGTATTGGCCGTCGGCGCGAACTGCGCGGTATACCGCGCCCATCCCGCCCACCGCGATTTCCTCCAAAATTTCATAAGCCCCAATGTGCTTGCCGGGCGGCAAGCGGAATCGGCGTTGCACGTCTTCCAGGCTGAAGTCGACCGGCGATCGGAGGAATTCTTCCGTGCCGTTTTTCTGCTCGAGCAGCAGGGACTCCACCTCCTGTCGCAGGGTCTGATCGCCACACGCGTTATCGAGATACGCTTCTCGTCGCAGTGCGGGAAGATCGAGCGCCGCCAGCAGCACATCTTTCACCTGCTGCCAGCGCTCAGGAATCATATGCATCACCCCGACGTAATTCCCGTTGTAACCACATCCTAGCAACGGTCCATTCGCGTTTGACGGTTGCCGGCGAAATCCCGAGCACTTGCGAAGTGTCTGCGATGGACAGGCCGCCAAAGAATCGCAAATCGACGATGTGGGATTGCCTGGGGTCCATCGCGCTGAGCTGGTTCAACGCGTCATCGAGGGCAACTAGATCGATCTGCGGTTTTTGCGGCAACGCAATTGCCTCGTCGAAACTGAGCGTCACACAACTGGCACCGCGTTTCGCAGCGCCACGCGAACGGGCGTGGTCCACGAGGATTTCGCGCATGAGGCGCGCAGCAATCGCTAGAAAATGTGCGCGGTTGTCGGCCCGGAGCGCGGACTGCCCTGCCAGGCGCAGATACGCTTCATGCACCAGGGCGGTACTTTGAAGTGTCTGGTGTTGATGACGAGCTAGGCATTTGCCTGCCAGACGGCGCAATTCTGGATAGACCACCGCGATCAGGGCTTCCCGTGCCGCGGCATCTCCCTGGCGCCATCGCGCGAGTAGCTCGGTCACGTGGTTGGAAGAAGGAGAGCTCAAGATAGCGCTCCGCAGTCCACTTTAGGGCCTGTTTGGCAAAGAACATTATCCCGGCTATCTCGTAAAGTCAAGAATCTGGTTAGGCGTTACTCCGTTCCGCTGGATTTGGCGTCCTCGGAGGTATGGAAAAAAACATAAAAGAGCTGAGCCAGTTACGCGCAATTTTCCGAATCTGTAAGTGACGCCGGAACTTTTTAACCGGAAGTTCACGTCCTTCCCCACAAACCACTTTAGTCAAAGGAGAATGCGATGAAGAACCATTGTTTTGAATTGCGATCACTGTGGCTGGCCGTTCTATTCGCGGCCACACTTGCTATTCCATGCTCGGCGAGTACGGGCAATATCGTCACATCGGATCTTGCCGGAAACTGGCTCATTGCTCTGCGCGGCACCACAGGCTGCGGATTCGCAGACATGGAGGCCGATATCACCATGAACTCATCCGGATCAGGAACAGGCACGCTGACCTCGCACGGAAGCTGCGGCGACTCCGCCCTTACCGGACAAACCTTCACCATCAACAGCTTGAAGACTAACGGGTCCGGAACGGCGAACCTTACGTGCGGCACAGCCTGCGGTTGGAACTTCACGATCCAGGTGGCCCCTGATCGAGCTAAGTTCAACCTCGTGGACGTCGCAGGCGTCAATCCTGGTAACTTCCTTGAGGGAGTGGGAATACTTAAATCGAGTTTGGGAAATATTTCAATCCCCGACCTTGCCGGTTCGTGGCAAGTGACGTTGTATGGCTCAACCGGTTGCGGAGTTGGCACAACTGTGGCGAACTTCACGCTGGATACCAGCGGCGTGGCGTCGAACATCGCCGAAACTTTTCACACAGTAGGTTGCGGGGACGGAAGCGTGAGCACCAATACGTTCACGATCCTCTCCCTCAATCAAGATGGCAGCGGCACTGCGAACCTAACGTGCGGCGCAGGCTGCGGCTGGAACTTCAACATCCAGGTGTCTCCGGACCGCTCCACATTCAATCTCGTGGATGTCTCCAGCCTCAATCCCGGCAACTTTCAAGCTGGGGTCGCGGTCAATAACTCGACTGCGAGCGTGATCGTGCCGGCGAACCTGACTGGAAATTGGCTCTTGGCTGAGTACGGACAGGGTGGGTGCGGAGTGGGGTCCGGTCTGGTGACGTTTACTCTGAACGCGAGCGGCACCGCGACCAACGCGAGGGAAGTCAGCCACAACGGATGCGGAAACAAGACTACGACTGGCAACACGTTCACCATCACTTCGTTAAGCGCAGATGGAAGCGGAACAGCCAATCTGTCTTGCGGAACCGCATGCGGTTTCAACTTCACCATCCAGGTATCTCCGGATCGTTCGACCCTGACTCTGGTCGACGTCTCCAGTGCGAACCCTGGAAATTTCGTAATAGCGACTGCGCTCCATCAATAATGTCGCAAAACCGAGTGCCCATGTCTCGCCGCGGTTGCGAGACATGGGCACACCAACTTCTTCCAGTGCAGAGCCTTCGGGCAGCCCAATGGCGTCGTCTAAGAGAACTTCCATCGAGTTCGGCTTGCCGGTTGGACATGCAGCTGGCATGCGATGGAGCTTCCTGTGAAGCGGCCTGATGGCCAACCGTGGCTGTTCAAGCTTTTCCCCAATCAGCGGCAGAGAACGGCTGCGATCAAGAGCCAACAACAAAATTTTTCTCGATCCCGTGAGCCAGTCTGTGCCCAGATTCCGAATATCTAAATTGAAGACGGCGCATTAGGCCGACGAACGGCTAGTCGATGCGGGCAACTGTGGGAGGAGACCGTGACAAGGATAAGTAACGAGCACCAATGGATATCAACAATTAACCGGTACAGGACGAGCAGCCGGCTCATGCTTGTTTTTTTCTTTTTATTCTCGCTGTGCGGGATGCGCCCTTTGCAAGCGCAGACCCTCACCGTGCTACACAGCTTCAAGTGTCCTCCGGAGGGTTGCTCGCCTCAGAGCGATCTATTGCGTGACGCTGCAGGGAATCTTTATGGTACGGCCGCGCAAGGCGGCAACGGAGAAGTGTTCAAGGTGACCGCAACGGGCACGGAAAAAATTCTGCACACCTTTACCGGCGGGGCCGACGGCGGTAATCCACGTGCCGGCCTGATCCGCGACACCACCGGGAATTTCTACGGCACGACTTATAGTGGCGGGGCGTCCGGTGATGGCATTGTATTCAAGCTGACGGGTTCAACGTTGACCGTGTTGCATAGTTTCTCGGGGACAGACGGAGCACATCCCGCCGCGGCGTTGATCCGCGATTCCACCGGCAATCTGTACGGCACAACGTTTTACGGAGGCGGCGACGTCAGTTGTTCCTGCGGCACTATCTTCAAAATCGATCCCACGGGCACGGAGAGTGTGCTCTACAGCTTCACCGGAGGCACGGACGGGAAATTTCCCGCCGGGCGCCTGCTACTGGATCCTGCGGGCAACCTCTATGGCACGGCGTCTCAGGGAGGAATCGTCAATTGTGGCCGTTTCAACTTGTCCGGCTGCGGGGTCGTATTCAAACTGGACCCAACGGACCAACTGACGACACCCTACACGTTCAGCGGAAACAGCGATGGGGGTCAACCTCAGGCCGGTCTGATTCGCGATTCTTCAGGCAATCTCTACGGCACTGCCTTTGCAGCCGGCGATCTAAACCGAATTTGCGCACAAAATAACGGTTGTGGGGTGGTCTTTCAACTGAGCCCGACCGGACAGCAGACCGTGTTGCACATGTTCTCCAATGGCACCGACGGAGCGAATCCCGCCGGAGATCTGATTCGGGACGCAGCGGGAAATCTCTATGGAACGACCAAGCTGGGGGGAGGCGGAACTTCGATCGGATTTGGAACCCTGTTTGAGATCCAAAGTGGTGGCGGGGAGGTCATTCTGCACACGTTCACCGGAAACGCTGACGGGGGCGACCCGGTCGCAGGGCTGATTCGAGACTCAGCCGGCCATTTGTATGGAACTACCACGGCGGGCGGATCTGCAACGCAGGGCGTCGTGTTCAGACTGACACCGTAAGGCGCAATTCAATACAGGGTTGTCATCGAGTAGCGGATTTCGCCGACGAATCGTCGTCGGGCGGCTGGACTGACCGGCTCCCTGTTTTCCGCAGAGCGGAGGGTGCGAGAAGATCACCACTGAATTGGACGGGATGGAGGCGGATCGAGGGCAGGGATAGTTCGGGCTGTAGACGTTTTTGTAGCGGTCGAAGCACCGAAGCTCCACAGCGATCAACGAGCGACAAGGCTGTATCTGCAACGGCTTTAACACCAATCACTTGCGATCCCACAGAATTCAATAAGGTTCACTAATCGCCGGAATCTGGTTCGGGACCAGGGGGGTCGGAGGTTCAAATCCTCTCTCCCCGACCAATCTTTTCGAGATTCAGTCTGTAAAATCCCAATCTGTAGGCGTCCCGAGTTCCCACCCTTGCAAAAACGCAAGGATGGGGCAGCCTCTTTTATGGTGATTCGCAGGGCTAGAAACCGTAAAGGAGGGTGGGTAAGCGACCTTCCGCACTTTGAGTTCTGCCTCCCGCTCTTCATTATTCACCAGCACTACTCCTCGTCTCCGACGGCGTAGTGCCGATAGCTGCTGGGCCATTGTGGCGGCTGCAGCACGAATCCCCCTTTACCGGATTGCGATGCATGTAGCGTATCTTATCGCCCCGCTTGTTCTCGCTGAACACATAAAATTGCGCCTGCCGGATATGCCCGTCGTCCAGAGCCATGTTCCATAAGCTTCCCTGCGGAAGATCGCGCGCCGCGCGCAAGTTTTCGCAAGAGCTGCCGGGCGAATCCCTGCTTGATAGCGTGCACAGGAACGCCACGATCTTTTGGCGTTTCTGTATTCCCTCAACCGCGAGATGCCCAAAGAAACGCAGCCCCAGCGTACTCAATAGGCGATGCCCTCCGGCAGGCGTACTTGATCCGCATCGAAGAGCGGAAGAGTGAGTGATGTGCGCTACGGAGGACGCTTTTTGAATTTGGCTTCTTATTATTTTATTTAAGTCTCTAGAGCCTGTTACCCTCAGGTGCTGCCGCCCAATGCGAGTAGCTCTTGAGGTAGCGGGGGGATCCTTATTATCAAACCGTTATATTGGCTTGCGTTATTACCGATCGTTGCGCTACTTGCAGTCCAGATTATTAATCGGGTTTTCGATAGAGAAGTGAATGGCTTACGGCTGGCAGGATGGCTGGAAGTCAAACTGCAACAACTCGGCGGTTTCAGCTATTGGCGGTTGGCGCTGGTGAGTGCGCTTGGTCTGTTTCTTGAAATGCTCATGATCCGCTGGGTTTCCTCGGAAGCCCGGATCTTCTCTTACTTCAAAAACCTGGTTTTGGTTGCGTGTTTTCTCGGGTTTGGCTTGGGGTACTATCGTTGCCGGCGAAACGTTCAGGTCATGGCGCTGGTCTCGCCCTTACTGCTCCTCACCATTCTCTTCAAAGTCCCGCTTTCCCAGCGGCTCATACTGGCAGCACTGCCAAGGTTGCTGGGAGATGGTACAGAGGTGCATATCTGGGGAGTTCCTGCGCTGCCGACGAACGGAGGTGCGCTAGTTGCAGTCCTGATTATCGTATTTTTGTTTATCGTGATCGCAACGACCTTTATTCCCTTCGGCCAACTGGTGGGCTGGTACCTCGAAAGCGCTCCAAACGGGGTGACAGCTTACAGCGTAAACGTTTTTTTCAGTCTGGTTGGGATCGCGGCCTACACGTTGATGTGCTTCCTCTACCAGCCCCCTTGGGTGTGGTTTCTGATCGCCGGAGGCCTTTCCCTGGTGCTATTTAGACCCTGTCCAAGGGTCTGTATCAGCCTCGGTATAACTTTTGGACTTTGCTCGATATTGCTGGCGCTTCCGGGTCCCCGCGGCGAACAAGTGTATTGGTCCCCGTACCAGAAGCTGACCGTGATTCCTATACGTGAGAGCGGGCAAATCGTGAGTTATGACTTGCTCTCGAACGATGACTGGCACCAGAGCATAGTGAACCTCTCGTCGGATTTCGTCCGTTCTCACCCCAAGGACTTCGCAGAGCATCCCGTGGAATGGAACGTGTATAACTTGCCCTATCGTTTTTATCCGTCGCCGCCCTCGGTCTTAGTGTTGGGATCGGGTATGGGGAATGATGTTGCCGCAGCTAGTCGAAATGGTGCGGGAAGGATCGTAGCAGTGGAAATTGATCCTTTGATCCTGAAGTTGGGTCGCGAGCTGCATTTCGAACATCCTTACGAATCATCCAGAGTTCAGGTCGTAGTCGATGATGCCCGCAGCTACCTGGAGAACTCTCACGAGAAGTTCGACCTCATCGTCTTTTCTTTGCTGGATTCCCACACGACTGCTTCACATTTTTCCAATATCCGCATTGACAATTATGTGTATACACGCGAAGCGCTGCGCAAAGCCAAGAATCTGCTAAAGCCTGACGGATTGTTGGTAATGAAGTTCTGGGTAGAAACTCCCTGGATTTCCGGCCGCTTATTTGGGCTGATGAAGGACGAATTCGGTTTTGACCCGGTCCAATTCCAGAGCAAAGGGCGTTTCTTGATCGCGGGTTCACTGGAACGCTTGGGGCGGGCAATACAGGACCCCACCCTTGCGGCCTACATCAGAATGCACTCTGACATGCCCATGCAGCCAGCGACCTTAACCACCGACGACTGGCCGTACTTCTACCAGCATGAACCGGGCTTGCCCCTGAGCGTTATCCTCGTGTCTGGCGCCGTTTTAGCAGTCTTCGGATGGTTCTTGTTGCAAACCACCACACACGGGCAATCAATCGATCCATATTTCATGCTGCTGGGTGCCGGCTTCATGCTGCTGGAGGTTCAGATTGTCAGCAAAATGGCACTGCTGTTCGGCACGACCTGGATGGTTAATTCAGTGGTAGTGGCCGGAATCTTGTGCCTGATTTTGGCGGCGAATTTTGTCTATGGCGGGTTCCCGCATATTCCGTTGTCCGTGGTCTACGCTGGTTTATTTTTTTCCCTCGTCATAATGTTTGCGGTTCCGAGAAAAAGCCTATTTTTCGAGTCCATGCTGGTTCGAGCCACCGTCGCGACGCTGGTACTTTGTGCGCCGGTGTTCTTCGCTGGGTTGATATTCATTTCCAGTCTTGCGACGGCGAAGTTTAGTGGAAGTGCCCTGGGAGCGAATCTATTCGGAGCCCTTCTCGGCGGATTATTGGAGAACTTATCATTGTGGTTCGGCCTCCGCTCGCTCACGATTATCGCGGCGCTTCTGTACCTGGCTTCAGCGGTTTTCCTACGTTCGCGTTCTCGCCTGCCGAGGTTTATTGCGACTCCGCGAAGTTAGGCTGGCGCCTTCGAGTGCTTTGGCACTGTCAGTTGCGTGACCGGCACCGCTGATGCTACCGTTCGTTTTTCAATCGAACGGCAATGTCAAGCACTAAAGCGTTTACGGGCCTTCGCATCGCAGTGGGTATGCTCTTTCTCATTTTTGGCGAATACAAAGTCTTTGGTGCACAGTTCACGATGGGCGGCGGGTTTCAGTATTGGATCAATCGCTTTCTAACGGAGGGTGCGTATCCCTTCATGGTTCCCGTCCTGAAAAACTTCGTTCTTCCTCACGCTGAGCCGATCGCATTCCTGGTGGCATATGGTGAGATGGCGATTGGAGTTGCGCTTGTGCTGGGGCTTCTGGTACGAGCAGCAAGCGCGTGTGGCGTGGCCTACATGCTTAGCTTACTATTTTCCGCTAACTATCCTGGCCCACACGCCGTCTTTTGGCAGTACTTCGGTGCTTCGTTGGAACACCTGGTGTTAGCGCTCTGTCTTGCCGCATTTGCGCTGACAAGACCGGGAGAACTGTTGTCCATACACACTTACCTGCGGCGTCCTCGGTCAGCCTGAACTTTTCAATCGCACAGACACACCTACTCCGGGATCTGAATGGTTCTAGTCGGCAGCCATTCCCTGAGTTTCCGGCGCGAGCCGATCAAGTTGTACCGGCAGATCATCGCCGACCGGATGTTCGCTCCGCAGTTGCGCTTCAAGCGCTGCGAGCTGCGCCTCGATATCCTGCTCGGACTTACGCTTGCGAATGACCTCCTCGCGATAGCGGCGCAGGAAATAGTCGATGGTTTCCACTCGAATGCGAATCGATCCCGTTGGCTTGTTTTCGTCGAGATCCTTAAAACAGAAATACGGAGTTCCGGATTGCTCGATGATGCCTTCGATCACTCCGTAGATCGGCGCGTCGTGCCCGCACTTGAAACTGGAAATTTCGAGCGCCACCAGATTGGGGTGGCGCGCAGTAAATTTCGCCGCCCAGACTTTGTGATTCGTACTGCACGAATAGGAATTCTTCCAGGCATCGGTAATGTCGAGCGCATGGCTGGTAACGCCGGCTCGCACTTCCTCGCCGAACAAGCGCTCCAGCAAGTCTTCGTCTTGTGGCAGAGTATTCTGCGAAAAAATCGGATAGCCAAGCTTCTGGAACTCCTCGAGAATCTCGTGATTCAAGCCGGGATCGTGATGGTAGGGGCGTCCCAGCATCACAATACCGATACGGTCTTCGCGCTCCAGTTGGTCCAATACCTGGCGGGCACGATTGCGGATATTGCTTTCGTAGTCTTTCAGCGCAGCAAATCCAGCCTCAACCGCCCGGTCGTTTTCCTCCTGCGACAATCCGAGAACCGGCTCCCATGCCTGAAGCATCTGGTGCGCGAACAGCTTCCGGTCGGCAAAGTTAAGCACCGGGTCGATGTATTTCACGTTATGCTCAGCAAAGACGTCGTTCTCCTTCGTGAACGCCGCCTTGACGGTTTCAGGCGTCGCGGTCACGGTGGGACAGGCATTTGCGCCGACGATATTCACCAGCGACGAATGAAGTACGTCGTACATGGGGAAGAAAATGGCGTTGAGCGGTTTCTTGCGGTGCTTTTCCTGAATAAGATTGTAGACGTGTGAAATCCCGATCTTGGCGGGGAAGCAGGGATCGATTGCGCCGCGGTTGGCTCCTGCGCGATAAAGTTCTGAGGTGGTGTAGTCGGAATAGATAATGTTCTCGGGCTGTACTCCGAGACTCTCAAAATACGCGTTAAACAGTGGAGCATACGTATAGATATT
>Ga0308309_10000298_pt1 | contig 33864 bp, 31 predicted proteins | sample HubBroMetageWFT5_FD_192491 | JGI IMG/M metagenome (GOLD analysis project Ga0308309, IMG submission 192491) | Warmed and freeze-thawed soil microbial communities from the Hubbard Brook experimental Forest, New Hampshire - Hubbard Brook CCASE Soil... | ecosystem: Environmental > Terrestrial >...
TGGAGTCTGAAAGCCCAAAGTTTTTCGTGGACGTTGATTTAAACGTAGCGCGATTTTGTCCAGTTGAGATTGCGTGTAGCCGGATAGGTCGGTTCTTTTCGGCAAGTATTGCCGCAGCAAGCGGTTGATGTTTTTGTCTCTCGTAAGGCGGTTCGGCACTCGGCCGGCATCTCTTCGCAAGTGCGAAACACGGAGCTGGTCTAAACTGTGGGGCAGCAGGTTGTTCGTCGATTCCTTGGTCGGTTAGACCAGGTAGATGTCCGGTACAACTGCAGTCTTAGCCATGTGCTCGCCCTCGAGAATGCGAACTTCATAGCAGGAGTGAGCCGAACGAGCTTCAAGCACCTTCACGCGCATCCCTGCCCGCACCACCAATAACTTTTCCGCGGCGAACAGCAGCGACAGCCCCAGATCGTCGGCGGCTGCTTCGAGCTTTTGTTTCTCCATCATTGTTTCTTCGTCGATCGGAAGAGTGACAAAATCTCCGCCCGTTTCATCTCGAAGCACGCACGTTTTGCCCACCAAACCCTTCGGCGGTTCAGTTGATAGTTGCAGTGAGGCTGATGGATGGTCCACGACCGAACCGACAAATCTGTAGCCGCGCCGCGGAAGGGTCTCGACGAGACGCGGTTTGTCAGCTTCGTCACAGAGTGCACGCCGCAGCTTCTTGATTGCTGTGTTCAGGCTATGCTCAAAGTCCACAAAAGTATCCTCGGACCAGAGCCTCCGGCGAAGTTCTTCGCGGGTCACCAACTCGCCGGGATGTTCGAGCAACACGGTGAGGATGCGAAAGGGTTGTTCCTGGAGTTTGATTTTACGGCCACTCTTGAAAAGCTCGCCCGCACGCAGGTCCAGAGCGTAGACGTCGAATCGTAGAATCGTTGCACCGGGCGCTGGCTGCGGCATGAGTTCCCCGTTCGGAATATCCACGGTAGGCCTTGGCAAGTTCGTAGTCAAGCGGCCACGAACGAGCCTTAGGCAGTCCTTCAGTAACAAGTGATTTCATAAGTGCGGCTTAGCGGTTCACCTGCAGTTCACTCGCAAGTTGCCGGCAATGCATTGCGGTTTTCCGGGTGCAGGGCCAAAGTGTGCGCAGCTCGACAGTGAGGCAATCACAGTAGTTGCCGAGCGTATGAAAAGAAAAAGGAGAAAGCACATGAAAAAGCAAATTATCACGGTTGCCGCAGCGCTGGCCTTTATCGCCCTTGCGCCGTCGCCAAGCCATGCGCAGCAGGTCACGCAGGCCAAAGTTCCTTTCGCGTTTCAAGCTGGGGACACGATGATGCCAGCCGGTGAATATCGGATCCAGCGAGCGCTGCCTTCGACCAAAGCAGTGCAGCACATTCGACGCGCGGATTCGTCTGCCTCGACATTCGTACTTACGAACGCCACGGAGAACAGGGAAAAGAATGCTGAACCAAAACTGATCTTTCACTGCTACAGCAATGAGTGTTTCCTTTCTGAGATTTGGAGCGGAAACAGTCAAGGATTGAAACTCATGGTATCGCGCCGCGAGAAAGAACTATCACGCTCCAGCGCGGAAAATGAGCTGGCAGTGGTTTCTCTGCCGCTGACCGTCACGCCATAAGGATCGCGAGTGCGCCGACCCTATTGCGTCTTTACGCGGTGTGATTTGCCGAAAATGGAACTCAACCTGAACCGAACGACAGACGGGAGGCTCAAGTAATGCGTGGGACCTCCCGTTATCTTCAAAGGAGAATGCAATGGAAACGGTAATTGGAGTATTCGCTTCGCGGGAACGCGCGGAAGAAACCGTAAAGGAACTGCTGGACCGCCACGTCCCGCAAGACACGATTGTTTTTCTGACCTGCTCTGAAAGTGAAGCCATGACCCTCGGCAAGAGTCTCGGCGGGTACGCAGGAGGTTTGGTGGGTGGAGCGGCCGGCCTGATGTCGGGAGTGGTGGCTGCAACGTTGTTTTCGATTCCAGGAATCGGGCAAGTGTTCGCGTTGGGAGTCGGCGCGACGGCTGCGCTCGGGCTTGCTGGTTCCGAAGTGGGCAAAATGCTCTCGGCAAAGCCAAACCTGTCACTGGCGGTGGCGATGGAAACTCCTCAACCGACTCCGGGCGAAAAGGCGTGCCAAGATTTGACGTTCTTCGCAGAGGTCTTGCAGGAAGGGCGGTCGCTTATCGTGGTGCGAACCGATTCGCAAGCAACCGCAAAACTGGCGGCCGGAATCCTCGATCGCATGGGCATTAGCGAGCGGTGGCGCATGAGCATGAAAATGCAAGCCGCGTCGCGACAGATCGGCGACATTTCGGTGGTGGATGTGCGGGGAAGAATCACAGTCGGCGAAGGGAACATCATGCTTCGCCAGATCGTTGCGGGCCTAATGGAGAGGGGAAATAAACGAGTCCTATTGAACTTGCAGGGAGTGGAATACGTGGACAGCGCCGGGCTCGGCGAACTGGTGAGGACGCATACGACTCTCCAGAGGGAGGGCGGCCAGCTCAAGATGGTGAGCGTCAATCAAAGAGTGCAGGAGCTGCTGAAGGCAACCAGCTTGCACAAGGTCTTCGACGTTCAGAAGGACGAGGCCAGCGCAGTTCAATCGTTTGAGCCGTTGGCTGCGGGAGCCGCCAGATAAGGGAACGATTCTCCCGATTTCTGACGTGGGTTGTGAGGATGAGTGTCAGAATCAGGCATTCGACCAGGTAAATTGGTCTGATGCCTGGTCTACGCTCTACCGTCCAAGTGGATTTTCGTACTTTCCGGTTACGCGACGACGGCCGGACAGGCCTCTCCTTCGGATTTGTCATCGCAATGAAACAGCAAGATTCCTGTTGTTTTCCAAAAGGAAGCATGCCATTGTTCCTGTTGGCAACCTAGAGGTGGGACTTCCGATGAAGGAAAAGCCGGACGTCTTGCAGGGAACGCTGGCTCTTATGGTCCTGAAGACCCTGGATGTGCTGGGGCCGCAGCACGGCTACGGCATCGCCCGCCGGATCGAGCAGATCAGCGGCGACCTGCTCGCTGTGAACCAGGGCTCGCTCTATCCCCTGCTGCTGAAGCTGGAGCACGAAGGCTCGATTGCATCGCAATGGGGCGCGTCGGAAAACAACCGGCGGGCCCGCTTCTATCGCCTTACCGAAGCCGGCCGCAAACAACTACGGGCCCAGACCCGCGATTGGGAGCAAACCGCGGCAATCATCACGCGCTTTTTCAATGTCAAAGCGGAGGATCTCTTATGAAATTCCTGCGTCGTTTCCTGATACGCGTGGCCAACTTCGCAACCAGGCGGCGCGCCGACCAGCGCCTGCGGGACGAGATCGCTGAACATCTCGCGCTCCAGATCGAAGAGAATCTGCGCGCGGGCATGGCCCCTGCCGAGGCGCGGCGACAGGCCAGGCTCAAGCTTGGCGCTGACGAAGCGATAAGGGAAGACCACCACGCTGAGCAAAGTCTTCCATTCGTTGAGAATCTGTTTCAAGACCTGCGGTTCGCAGCTCGCATGTTTCTGAGATCTCCCGGATTTTCTTTGATCGTGATCGCCACCATCGCCCTCGGCGTGGGAGCCACCACCGCCATCTACAGCGTCATCGACGCAACCCTGCTGCATCCTTTGCCATACCCCAACCCCAACGAACTGGTGCGCATTGAGGACGATCTTCCGGGTGTCGGCGCACAAGATGTCAGCGTTTCGGTTCCTGAGTGGAAGGATCTGGAGAACTCGGGCATTTTTCAGTACGTGGCCATCGACTTTTTCGGCTCCTCGAATCTTACGGGCAGCGCACAGCCCACGCGTATCGCGGCGAAGGTCGTGACGCCGAATTACTTTGCGATGCTGGGTGTGGGCGCGCAGTTGGGGCGCACGTTCGATCCGGGCGACAACACGCCAGGCTTCAACCTGGAGGCGGTGATCAGCGACGGGCTCTGGAAGAGGGCGTTTGGAGCGGACCCGCGCATTCTGGGGAAAACGGTGCGCATGGATAACGATGTGTATCAAGTGGTGGGCGTGATGCCGCCTGGTTTTCGCGACCAGGGCAAGACCACCGAGGAGCGGAATACGGAGGCGTGGTCGGCAGCCGGTTTTGCCGCTGTGCCGTTTCCGCCTGCGCTGCGCAACTCGCGATTTGGTACGGCCTTTGCGCGTTTGAAACCGGGTCTGCCGGTGGCATCTGCACAGGCACATATCGACGCGCTGGTTGCATCGCTGACGAAGCAATATCCCGCGGATTATCCTGCGCAAGCCGTATGGAACATCCGCCTGATTCCCCTGGCCGAGAGTCTTGTCGGCAACGTTCGACAATCGCTCATCCTGCTGTTCGGTGCGGTCGGTCTGGTCCTGCTGATCAGCTGCGTCAACGTCGCCAATCTGCTGCTTGCCCGCGCCAGCGCGCGCGGACGCGAGATGGCGGTTCGCCAGGCATTGGGAGCCGCAAGAACGCGCCTCATTCGTCAACTCTTCACCGAGAGCTTGTTGCTCTTCGTGCTTGGCGGCTTCACCGGTTTTGCGGTTCTCTTCTGCGCCCGGAAATTCCTTCTGCAATTTGTTCCCGAAAGCCTGCCCCGCCTCAATGAAATATCCATTAGCTGGGGCGTGCTGGCGTTCGCCATCGTTGTCTCGATCGCCGCCGGAACCGTCTTCGGGCTTGCCCCCGCGTGGCTCATGAGCCGCCTCGATTTGAACACCACGCTCCGGCAGGAAGGTCGTGGCTCCAACGGTTCCCAGCAGCGCTCGCGCTTGCGCCATGCTCTGGTGATTGGTGAATTAGCCCTCTCCCTGGTGCTGATGATCGCCGCCGGCCTTCTGCTGCGCAGCTTCTGGGACTTGTTCAAGGTGCAACCCGGCTTCAATCCCAGCCGCGTCACAGCGATCGAGACCTGGCTGCCGGTTCCCAACGATCCCAAAACCGACATTTACAGCACCGCCACGCAGGAATCCGTGCTGCTGCGCGAAGTTCTCCGCCGCAACCGGGCGCTTCCCGGTGTGGAAGAAACGGCGGTCGGCGATCGGGCGGCTCTTCCCCTCGGCCACGGCAAGGACGATCTCAACATGTCCCCCTTGATCCGCGAAGGCCAGGATGTGCAGAGCAGCCAGCCTCCTCTGATCGATACATCGTTCGTCTCACCTGAATACTTTCACCTGCTCGGCATGACGCTCCTGCGCGGACGCCTCTTCGTCGACCAGGACCTTGAAGACACGCCTTCGATCGCAGTCATCAATCAGGCCGCCGCGCGTACCTACTGGCCCAACCAGGATCCGGTCGGCAAGCGCGTCCGGTTGAGGGCCGAGAAGCCGGACTGGACCACCATCGTCGGCGTAATCGCCGATGCGCGCACAGAATCGCTCGCGGACGCCGCGATTCCGCAGGTCTACCTCGACATCTACCAGCGGTGGGCAAAAGATCTGGCTTTCTTTCTGCGCGGACAGGTCGATCCCGCCACCATCGCCGCCCAGGTGCGCACCCAAATCCAGGCCGTCGATCCGAGGCTTCCCGTCTTCCACGCGGCGACCTTGGACGACGTTCTCTCCTCTTCGCTTTCCGTGCGGCGGTTCTCCATGGAGATGGTGGCGCTCTTTGCCGCAACTGCCCTGCTGCTCGCGGGCCTGGGAATCTACGGCACCATCTCCTTCCTGGTCCATGAGCAATCGCGCGAGATCGCCATTCGCCTCGCGCTGGGCGCGCAAAGGCGCGATATCCTCAAGATGGTTTTACGCCAAGGCCTCACTCTGGCCGCCGCCGGCGCCGGCGTAGGCCTGATTGGCGCGCTTATTGTTTCTCACCTCATGGCCAGCCTGCTTTACGGTGTCTCGCCCTACGATCTCTCCACCTTCGCCGGCGTAACCGCCGTGCTCACCGCCGTCGCCATCGCCGCCAGTTACGTCCCGGCGCTGCGCGCCATGCGCCTCAATCCAAACACCATGCTCCGATCCGAATAACTTCGTGGAGTTGCCCGAGAATCGCCGGCGCAAGTTGTTGCGCTCATCGAAGACCAGATTGGTCCTCATATGTCGGTTAGTGTTTACTGACGATTTTCCGGAGGAGGGTTTCCCAGGTATCGTATTTAAGTCCTGGTTGACGCCGATGAAGACGGTGAACGCACGAAAAGTCTGGACGGATTTTCCTCAGAACAGATGCCCATCGTGGATTGCCTCTGCTACGGGCCCGGCCTGGTCGAATCATCTTGTAGGGAATCGCCAGAACAGGCAGCAAGTGTTTGTGCACATTTCCGCCAGATTCCGGCGCCGGCGCTTGCGGACCTGCGAAGCTCGCCCCGCCCACCGGCTATTCAAAAAAACACGACCCGCCAATCCACAAAAACGATGCGAAACTTTATTAAATCCTTACGCCTTGCGTATATCTTCCTGATGCGCGCTGGGTGGCATGTCGAGCAAACCTGCAACCGTTCTAGCGGGAACTCGCAGGACATGGCACCCACGGTTCTGGGGCCCCACGCAATCGGGATCTTAGGATCAGCGGAAGCCGCAATACTGGGCCTGTTCAACAATCACGCGAAAAGGAAGACGGGACTCGATGAGTCACCCAATTCGGTCTGCATGGCGAGCACTAGCCACGACCACTCTAGGTATCGTGCTGCTGTCATGCGCAGCGTCCCCACTCTCAGCGCAGACAACCCCTGTCGCCGCCCCCCAACAAAATGCGCCCGCGCAAACGAATCAGCAAACCCCACCGCAACAGAGTCCGCCGCAAAATGTCGCGCAAGGCAATTTCTTCAAACGTCTCGCCGATGCGTACAAACAAGACTGGAAAGGAACCACGCCAAGCGGGCCCGCTCCAGCCTTCCGTGGTGATCCCGCGCCCGTAAACGGCCCGCCGTTTCCGTTCTCTACCTGGCCGATTGGTGGCACGGTCACCATCGGCTATCCGTTCACGCAATCCGGCCCCTTGATGCAGGCGCTTTGGAGCGGAGACCACGGCGAGTGGTGGAAGAAAAGCGGTATCCAGATTTACGGCTGGCTGAATTTCGGCGGGAACTGGAGCACTTCGCACAACGTATCAAACGGCCAGGCTCTGTGCGGCGCCGCGCCGCCGCTCAATTGTAAGTACGGCAACTTCCCCACGTCCTACGACGAGGTGCCCAATTCCATCCAGCCCGATCAGGAAGTGATCTACATAGAGCGCCAGCCAGACACGGTGCAAACCGATCATTTTGATTGGGGCTTCCGCATCTCCAATTTGTGGGGCTTGGACTACCGCTTCACCACCGCGAACGGCATCTTCAGTCAACAGCTGCTGGGTAAGAACAAAGAATATGGCGATGATCCAGTGATGGTGTATGCGGACCTCTACTTTCCACAGGTGGCGCAAGGCATGGACGTCCGCATCGGCCGCTACATTTCGCTCCCGGACATCGAAGCCCAACTCGCTCCCAACAATTACACCTTCAGCCACTCGCTGCTCTACACCTTTGATTGCTACACGCAAACCGGCATCAACACCACCACCAAGATCAACGACCATTGGACCGTGCAAGTGGGCGTATCACCAGGCTGCGAAATTGCGCCGTGGAAGGAAACGGGCCGGCTCGCGAAGCTCACTCTCAACGCTTGCGTTCAATACATGTGGCACGAGAGCAAGGATGATATCTACGTCTGCGACAATTCCCTCAACTCCGGTAAGTATGCCTACAACAATTTGAATGCCTTTTACTTCACCTGGTATCACGTCATCAACAAGAGCTGGCACTCCTCCACGGAGACTTGGTATCAATATGAGCGCAACACTCCCAACCTGAACAATCCTAACGTCGGACTGATCGGAAGCACCGTGCCCGATCCTATCCTGATCTTCGGCGCGAATGGCGCGCGTTGCAATAACACTACGGAGACTACCTGCTTCGCTCCGGAGTGGGCGATGGTGAACTACCTCGAAGATCAACTTAACGCGCACAATTACATCTCGATTCGCAATGAAGTGTTCGATGATATCCGCGGCCAACGCACCGGAACCAAAGGCTGGTACACCGAACACCTTTTCGGATGGGGGCATTGGATCGGCACCACGATTTTGTTCCGTCCCGAGGTGCGTTGGGAACACATCTACAATCCCAACCTGGGATTGACCTCACCGCCTCCCGGGACAAAGAACGAACTGCCCGGCTCGTATGACAACGGCCTACGCCACAGCCAGCTCACGCTCGCCAGCGACATCATTTGGTTTTTCTAAATTGGCGAGCGCTGCAGCGGCTCGTTGCGTGTTGAGTTGGCCGTTATCTTTCCATCCCATTCCACATCGTTCGAAGTAATCCGATGAATCGCTGGACCGCAAGGGCGGGGCTTCAGCCCCGCCGGAAAGCCGCGCAAAAAAAGGGGCTTTAACCCCTGAATCCCCGTATTTTCCTAGAGGCTGAATGTTTGTGAAATGGGTTGGAACTAGTCCACCATTTGAAGCGACGAATATTTTTCAATCCCAGTGCGCCGGTGCGTGGGCCGCAGGCGCGAAGCAGGATTATAATGCGTGTGGCGCGGCCGTTGCGTGAATGCCGCACGAACACATCACAAGAGGGGCGATGGCTCGGCTAAATTCTCCGCGAATCGTCAACATCGAAGATTTGCGCCGCATGGCTCGCCGGCGCCTGCCGCGCGCGGTGTTCGATTACATGGACGGCGGCGCGGGCGACGAAGTGACCCTGCGGGAAAACTGCCGCGCGTTTCAGGAAGTGGTTCTGCGCCCGCGGCACGCCGTGGCGATGGAACGGTGCGACCTGCGCACGCGCGTCCTGGGCAACGACATTGCTTTTCCTGCGATTCTCGCGCCGGTCGGTTACAGCCGCCTGATGCATCCCGATGGTGAACTGGCCGCGGCGCGTGCAGCCGGTGAATTCGGCACCGCGTTCATCCTCTCGACGGTTTCGGGCCACAAGCTGGAAAACGTGAAGACTGCATCCACCGGCCCCGTGTGGTACCAGCTCTATATGATCGGAGGGCGCGAGGTCGCGGAAGCGACGATCGAACGCGCGCGCGTGGCAGGATTTTCCGCGCTGGTGATTACGATTGATACGGCCATCGCCGGCATGCGTGAACGCGACGTGCGCAACGGCGTGAAAGAACTGCTGGGAAACTCGTTGCTCGCGAAAATTCCGTTCGTTCCCGATGTGCTGATGCATCCGCGCTGGCTCGCTGCGTTCTTGCTCGATGGCGGCGTGCCACGCCTGGAAAATGTGGTCGCGCCGGGAGCGGGCCCGTTGCCGATGATGGAAGTAGGCGCAGCGCTGGCGCGATCGGTGATCACTTGGGACGATTTGCGCTGGCTGCGCAAACTTTGGCCCGGCCCGCTGGTGGTGAAGGGCGTGCTCACGGGCGAAGACGCGCGTCGCGCGATCGACGGCGGCGCCGACGGCATCGTGGTATCAAATCATGGCGGGCGACAACTCGACACCGTGTCGGCTTCGTTGCGCGCGCTGCCGGAAGTCGTTGCGGCAGTGAACGGCCAAGCCGAAGTGCTAATGGATGGCGGCGTGCGCCGCGGCTCCGACATCGTAAAGGCCCTGTGCCTGGGAGCGCAGTCCGTGCTGGTGGGGCGTGCGTACGCCTACGGCCTGGGAGCGGCCGGGCACGCAGGCGTGGTGCGCGCGCTCGAAATTCTGCGCGCCGACCTCGAGCGGGTGCTAAGACTGATGGGCTGCGCCTGCGTGGCCGACCTGAATCCGTCGCTCGTAGGCCTGCCGGAGGCGTGGCGCGCAAGACCACGCGCGCAGTGACGCCGGTATTTGGAAGTTGTAGCGGCGCACTTCGGAGTCTGCGCAAGGATTCCTGAATTTCGTCAGGGCACGGCTTCAGCCGTGCCGTAGCTGCCGCATAATCAGGACACCTAGCCGCTGAGGCCACGAATTTCGAGCGCTTGCACAGCCGCCAATGACCAATCCTCGAAGCCCCCACAGCTTCTGCGTCGCGACCCCATGATCCGTGCGCGCATTCCTTAGTTGACGCCGCGGCGGCCCATGTGCTAAATCCCCTCTATCAGGTAAACGTATACTTGCAACGCGGATGGCACGGAGAATCACGGCACTCGCCTTGCCTTATCGTGCGCCCAGGTTTCTTTTCGGATACTTGGCGCGCCCTGGCCTCAAGTAATTGTGCCGGCTAATGTTAGTCTTTCCTTTCAAGTTTCGGTTCACAGCTTTTGAATAGCCGGAGGGTGTCCGGCCAGCACGAAGATCGGCGGAAAACGAATGATGAATCTGGGCATGGCGATGATCACCGCAGATCGCCTGGTGCGTCTGGCGCCAGTGGATCTGGTGATTGTGGTTTTTTATTTCGTGTTGGTGCTGGCCATCGGTTTTTACCTGAAGGGACGCTCCAACACGGGCGAAGATTTCTTCCTCGCCGGCCGCGAAATGACGGCGTGGATCGCCGGCCTCAGCTTTCTATCCGCAAATCTGGGCGCGCTGGAGCTGATGGGCTGGGCGGCGGCGTCCTATCAATACGGCATTCTGGCGGCGCACTGGTACTGGATCGGCGCGATCCCGGCGATGTTGTTCCTCGGCCTGGTGATGATGCCGTTCTACTACATTTCCAGGACGCATTCGGTTCCCGGATATCTGAAATTGCGCTTCGGCGAGGCCAGCCGCGCGCTCTCGGCGATTTGTTTCGCGTTCATGACCGTGCTGATGAGCGGCATCAACATGTACGCGATGGCGCTGGTGATGAAAGTCGTCCTGGGATGGGACATCAATTTCAGCATCTGGGTTTCCTCCATCACCGTGGCAGTCTATGTGACGCTCGGCGGTCTGCGCTCGGCAATTTTCAACGAGGTGCTGCAGTTCATACTGATTTGGGCCGGCGCATTGGTGATACCGGTTATGGGATTGATTGAAGCGGGCGGTTGGAAAGCCCTGCAGCTCAAAGTAGCGCAGAACGCTTCTGTTGAATACACACATCTGTGGTCCACGCTCGGCTCGTTCAAAGACAATCCGATGGGCATTCACTGGACCGGCATCGTCTTCGGCCTGGGCTTCGTGATTTCGTTCGCGTACTGGACGACGGACTTCCTGGTAGTGCAGCGCGTCCTGGCCGCGAAAGACCTGCGCGCCGCGAAAATGGCCCCAATCATCGGAGCGGCATTCAAAATGTTCGTACCGTTCATCGTGATTCTCCCCGGCCTGCTGGGCCTCGCCGTGCTCCCGATGAAACTCACCGGTGAAGCCGCGGCGGTGGCGAGCGGCGGACACAGCTATAACGAAGTGCTGCCGCTGATGCTCGCGCGCTATTGCGGGCCCGGATTGCTGGGCCTGGGAATCACAGCGCTGATCGCAGGATTCATGTCTGGAATGGCGGGAAACGTCAGTGCCTTCTCCACAGTGTGGACCTACGACATCTACAAAGCGCTGATCAAGAAGACAGCAGCCGACGCGCATTACGTGCTGATGGGTCGATGGTCCACATTTGTGGGAGTGCTGATCAGCATTCTCACAGCGTACCTGGTGATGCAGTTCCTCAGCATCATGGATTACGTGCAGGCGCTATTCAGCTTCTTCGTGGCCCCGCTATTTGGCACGGTGATCCTGGGCATGCTCTGGAAACGCGCGACGGCGGCGGGCGGTTTCTGGGGCTTGCTCGCCGGCACGGTGTCGTCCGTCGGAATGTGGGCGTGGGTCAAGGTCGATCCCACGGCGCTGCGATACGTCGCGCTTTCCAGCGACGCGAAGGACATGGCGGAAAATATGTATCGCGGTCTGTGGTCGTGGATCCTTTGCGTGGTGGTGACGGTAGCAGTCAGCATGGTTACCAAGCCCAAGCCCGAAAGTGAATTGGTCGGCCTGGTCTACGGCGCAACCGAAATACCGTCGGAAGCGGAAGTTCCGCTATATCAAAAACCGGTGTTCTGGGCGGTGATCGTGACCATCGTTTTCATTGCGCTGAATATTATTTTCTGGTGAGGCTCATGCGATCTGACGGTACGATTTCAATCTGGTTCTTCATAGGCGTTTCGCTGCTGGTCAATGGCGTGCTGATTTTTCTCGCAGGACTCTACCAGCTTTCCCATCCTCCCGCCGTCAAGGTCGTGCTCTACGATCTGCACGCCAGCGTCTGGTGGGGCGCAATCCTGCTGATTATCGGACTCATCTACTGCATCCGCTACAATCCCAACCGCGCCTGATGTAGCCGACCGCTGCGCCAGGCAGCCGTCGCCTTTGTTGTTGCCGTTGTAGCGGCCACCTTGAACTGGGCGCCTTGGACTTTGCGGTTGAATTTGTCAGGGCCGCCACAGGTTCATCGAACCGGGCACGCCGTTATTCAGATTTCCTCACGCAGCATTAACACGCCGCGTAGTAAAGTAATCCGCAGTCACATTCGCGCAATCGTTCCAGAAATTCAGACTGAAAGGATGCCTGATGGCGATTCTCGTCGCAGGAGGTGCCGGCTACATCGGCAGCGTCACGGTAGAACTATTGCGCGGCGCAGGCGAGCGCGTCGTAGTCCTCGATAATCTGGTGCGCGGCCACCGACCGTCGCTGGACGCCAACGTCCCGTTCTATCAAGGCAATATCGGCGACCGCACCCTACTAGCCCGCATCGCCGCCGAGCACCAGCTCGAGTCCTGCATCCATTTCGCGGCCGTGACCTTCGTCGGCGAATCCGTAAAAAATCCGGCGTGGTATTACGAGAACAACGTCGAGCAAGGTATCGCCCTCATGAGCGCTCTAGTCGAAGCCGGAGTGCGCCGCGTCGTCTTCTCCTCCACCGCCGCCACCTACGGAGAGCCCCAGCACGTCCCCATCTCCGAAAGCGAACCGCAGTGGCCCGTAAATCCCTACGGCTGGTCAAAATTATTCATGGAACGCCTGCTGCATTCCTTCGACGTGGCCTACGCCCTGAAGTTCGTCTCCCTGCGCTACTTCAACGCCGCCGGCGCCACGGAAAAGTGCGGCGAGCACCACGATCCCGAATCGCATCTGATCCCCTGCATTTTGCAGGCGGCGGCGAAAGAACCGCCGGAAGTCGCGGTCTTCGGAAAAAATTATCCCACGCCCGATGGCACTCCCATTCGCGATTACGTCCACGTGGTGGACCTGGCCGACGCGCACATCCGCGCCCTAGGCCATCTGCGCTGCGGCGGCGCATCCGATTATCTGAATCTCGGCACAGGCCACGGCTATTCCGTGCTGGAGGTAGTCGAAACCGCCAGGCAAGTCACCGGCCGCGACATCCGCATTCGCCTCGAACCGCCCCGCGCAGGCGATCCGCCGCGACTGGTGGCCGATCCCACAAAATCAAAATCCGTCCTAGGCTGGGTCCCCACGAAATCCGATCTGCGCTCCATCATCGACTCAGCCTGGCGCTGGCACCAACGCCATCCCCGCGGCTACGATTCGTAATCGGGAGCGCACCCCCCATAACACGTCGACCCACGCATTGGATTTTACGGGTACCCCATCCTTCGCGCCCTAGTTTCATGCGAAGGGTGGGGGGTTAGCCGCTGCACCCCCACGCAACGCAACCCAAATCGCCGCCATTCCCGGCAACGCCAATCTCCCGATTGACGTTGTGGCCGTTGGTCGCTGCATGCTCGCGGCAATAATAGTGGGGCACGATGCAAGGCGCTGCAATGCAACCAAAATCAAGTCGTGCAAATCCTATTCCTCGATTCGCGGGCCCCGCAACTCGACCCAATACGTGAGGGACTGGTATGCTCTGCCACCGCTTTTTTTCTTTCTCGCTCCTGACCGCCGGTTTCTTGCTGTTACTAGCCGCGTCGTCCACCACAGCGCAGTGCGGCCGCAACACGCTCGGCTATGGCGAAGTCGGCATCGTTGCAAATAATCCGTTTCACGCTGACGTGGTAGTCACCCGGTCAGGCCACCCAGAGTTGCGCAGCCCGTTCGTGCAACGACCGCTCTCGGTGGCGCGCGACACTCAAGGCCGCGTACGCATCGAAAGGGTCGGCGGGGAATTCAAGCATGATAACGGCCCCGAGACGGGAAGCCAGGTCCAGGAACACACCATCACGATTTGTGATCCCGTAGCCGAAACCTTGACGCGAATAAACACCGCGAACGCGACTGCCACGATTCTTCACTCTCGCCCCAGCGCGCCGCGGTCGGCAGATCTTCGGTCAATCATACCGCGCTCGTTCTGCTCATTCCGATTGGCGTCCATCCGCCCGGGAGCGCATTCGCAGGCGGAAGACCTCGGGACCCAAATAATCGAAGGAGTCGAGGCCCACGGAGAGCGCGTAACGATGCCAATGCTCGGCCCGACCTCCGGCGAAGAATCTCGGAACGGCGAAAGCACCTCTGAGCTTTGGTGCTCGGATTCACTTTCCGCACTCGTGCTGCGGATCACCGGCAACACCAGGACCGGCGTGCAATCCACCATCGCCATGCAAAAAATCGAGCGCACCGAACCCGACCCCGCCCTGTTCCAGATCCCAGCAGACTACGCCATAACCGAATCCGTAGCCGAACCCCGCGAACGCCGAACCCCGAACCCCGCGCTGACCGAACAACCGTAGCGCGGCTTGGCCTGCGCACCTCACTGGCGCGAATCTTGGCGGAGTCTCCCAGCCAAAGTTCGCGACCGAGTTCCCTGAGCAAGCGTTCGAACCAGCGAATCGGCCCGCTGGCTTCACCGGCTGTGGAGAAAAGTCTATGTCGTTCCCTTTCGGGGCAATTGACACGGCTCCATATTTCTGCAATCATCGAAATATGCCGAACCTCTCATCGAAGAAAAACAGCGAGGAGATAGCCAAATTTGCAGACATGTTCTCCGCGATGGGCACCGAACCGCGCCTCCGCATCATGCAGTTGCTGCTCTCGGCGCATCCCGAAGGCATGGTCGTCGGTGAAATCCAGTCCGAGCTTGAAATTCCGAACTCCACGCTGTCGCATCACCTCGACAAACTAAGAAACGAAGGCTTGGTCATCGTCCGCCGCGAGAGCACCTTCCTTCGTTACTGCGCCAATACCGAAGCGCTCCAGGAAGTCTTGCAGTTTCTCTATGCCGAATGTTGCACACGAAATAAAGCCGTTGCCCCGCGCGACGTAATTCAAATCTGCAAGTAGGGAGGCAGACATGGCCGAAGCAAACATCAAAGATGCCGTGAAGGAAAAATATGGCGAGGCGGCGCTCCGCGCGACCACCGGCGGTAGCTCCTGTTGCGGAGCAACAGCCGCTTCCGCAAGCTGCGGATGCGATCCCATCACCTCGAATCTGTACGACGCGGCGCAAGCCGGTGAAATTCCCGCCGAAGCGATGCTCGCTTCGCTCGGCTGCGGAAATCCCACCGCGCTCGCAAAGCTCAACGCCGGTGAAACCGTTCTCGACCTCGGTTCAGGCGGCGGCATAGACGTGTTGCTCTCCGCGAAGCGCGTTGGCCCAACCGGAAAAGCCTACGGCCTCGATATGACCGACGAAATGCTCGCGCTCGCCAACGAGAACACGAAAAAAGCCGGAGTCGAGAATGTCGAATTTCTGAAAGGCGAAATCGAGCACATTCCGCTGCCCGATAATTCCGTGGATGTGGTCATCTCGAATTGCGTGATCAATCTTTCCTCCGACAAGGACGCTGTGCTGCGCGAAGCTTTTCGCGTCCTAAAACCCGGCGGCCGCTTCGCCGTCTCTGACGTTGTCACCCGCGGCGAAATGCTTCCCGAAATCCGCAAGAGCGTTCTGCTCTGGGTCGGATGTATCGCAGGTGCGCTCGAAGAAAACGATTATCTCAGTAAACTCAAGAGCGCTGGATTTTCGGAAGCCGAAATCGAACCCACGCGCATCTACCGCGTTGCAGACGCGCGCGAGTTTCTCTCCGGCCAGGGCTTCGACGTGGACAAGATCGCGCCGCAGGTGGACGGCAAGTTTTTCAGCGCTTTCATCCGCGCCACCAAACCGACGGCCGTTAGAAAGTCCTGCTGCGGCCCGGAGTGCTGCGCCTAGCAGCCGGAGATCGCATGGCGCAACATTACAACGTGCTATTTCTCTGCACCGGGAACTCCGCGCGTTCCATCATGGCCGAAGCCATCCTTAACGGTAAACGCGATCCACATTTCACCGCCTACAGCGCGGGGAGCATGCCTTCCGGCTCGGTGCGTCCCGGCGCTCTCAAACAGCTCCACGCCGCGAATCTGCCGACAGAAAATGCGCGCAGCAAGAGCTGGGCAGAGTTTTCCAAGCCCGGCGCGCCGGAAATGAATTTCGTATTCACGGTCTGCGATAACGCCGCGAAAGAAGTCTGCCCCATCTGGCCCGGCCAGCCCATCACGGCCCACTGGGGAATTCCCGACCCGGCCGCAGTCACCGGCACGCCGGAAGAAATCGACCGCGCGTTTAAGGACGCTTTCCTCACGCTCGGCCGCAGGATTGATTTATTTCTGAGTCTGCCGCTTGCCAGTCTCGATTCTCTCGCCGTAAAAAAAGAAATCGACCGCATCGGCCACCAATGACGCCCACCCTTCCGCGCAGAATCGTGGCCGAGTTTCTGGGCACCGGATTATTGGTCGCCGCTGTCGTCGGCTCGGGAATCATGGGCGAGCGACTCGCGGGCGGCAACATTGCGATCGCGCTGCTTGCCAACACCATCGCTACGGGCGCGGCGCTCGTCGCCTTAATTCTCACGTTCGGGCCAATCTCCGGCGCGCACTTCAATCCTGCCGTTACGCTCGCCGACGCCATCGAGCGCGGCGTGTCGTGGACGGTTGCCGCCTGTTACGTCCCTGCGCAGTGCGTGGGAGGGATCTGCGGCGCAATCGCGGCACACCTCATGTTCGGCTTGCCCACGATTTCTGTATCACATCATGCGCGCGGCGGTCCCGCTCAAGTGTTCAGCGAGTTCGTTGCAACATTCGGGCTGCTCTGCGTCATCTGGGGATGCTCGCGCCAGCGCTCACAAATCGTGCCTCTCGCTGTCGCGGCCTACATCAGCAGCGCGTACTGGTTCACTTCCTCGACCTCTTTTGCAAATCCGGCAGTCACAATCGCTCGTTCGCTCTCCGACACGTTCGCAGGAATTCGTCCCGCTGACGTGCCTCTGTTTCTTGCAGCGCAACTCGCCGGGGCAATCGCAGCAACGCTCCTGTTCCGCTGGCTCGTACCCGGCTTGGACGCCAGAGCCGAACGGATTCTTCGCCCCCTCTGAACCTACCGGCGGATGGCCGACCCTTTTGCGTCATCCAAATGAGCGCCTTTGAGTCGAGTGGTGCATCCTCGCCTGCCTCGGGCAAGCCGCAGGCAGGCTGCGGGTTTAGAAGCTACTCGATCGCCACCACAGCGAATTATTGCTATGCAATGCGTTTGGGCTACTAAACTCTAGTGGTGCCCTGCTCCCGTCCGCAAGCACACCTGTGGCTTCCCTTCGTCTTTTCGTCCATATACGTACTTCCCCGAATATCGCCGAGGCACCGAAGGTGTTAGCGTGAGTCGGGGCGGTCTTCGGGCCTCCAAAGGACGCAACATGCTCGGTCTGGCGCAAACTGAAACCCTCACCCCCGCCTCTCATCACTCATCACTCGCCACCCATCACCGCCTAAATCAATCGCTAGTTTTTGTCGTGTTTTTCGCAATTCCAACTGCCAAAGCCGCTACGCCGGACCGCTGCCGCCAGCCATCTCGCCGCGCACTCGCCGGCAAATTCTGATCGCTAGTTTTTCGGGCGTTTTGCGTGGAGGCGTGCACTCGCCAATCCCGCAAAGCGGGATTGGCGTCACCAAGCGTCCTCGGGTCGGGGATCGCGGGGCAGGAATCAGGATTCACAAGTCACGAATCACGCTTCACTGCGCATGGGGAATCAATTGGCGGGCTTCACTGCATCCATCAGCCAAAAAAAACCCTCGGCCAGTGTGGGATGAATGTACACCGCGCCTTTCAGTATCGTGTAGGGTGCATCCGCCAGAATCATGGCACCGAGGATCTGCACTGTCTCTCCTCCCTCGCTTCCCAGAATTGCCGCGCCCAGAATGCGATCGTTCTGCGCGTCGACGATGATTTTCATCAAGCCCGCGGTTTCGTCGCGTTCAATCGCGCGCGAAACGGTGGACATCGGAGCCGTGCCCATCTTGAATTTTCGCCCCGAGGCGCGCGCTGCGGTTTCGGTGATGCCCACACGTCCCAACTGCGGGTCGGTGAAAAGTGCATAGGGCAGATAGCGGTTTTCGATGCTAAGGTTTTTTCCTTCGATCATGTTCGCGTACACAATTTGATAATCATTGTAGGAAATGTGCGTGAACGCTGGACCGCCCTTCACGTCGCCCAGCGCCCAAATGCCCGGAACATTTGTCTCCAAACGGCCGTTCACCTTCACATAGCCGCGCGCGTCGGCCGCGACGCCCGCCGCCTCCAGCCCCAGGTCGTCCGTGTTCGGCCTGCGTCCCGTAGCGACCAGCAGATGCGATCCTTGCAGCGTTTCGGTGTGTCCGCCAGATTCGACGGTGAGCGAAATCGCGCCACTCCGATTCGCGACGCGTCTCGTCGCGGCACTCAGCTGGAACACGATGCCTTCGTCTTCGAGCACCTTCTGGAGTGCCGACGCAATGTCCGGATCTTCGCGCGGCATGATGCGTTCGCCATGGTGCACGATCGTCACGCGGCTGCCGAAGCGCCGGAACATTTGCCCGAATTCCAGCCCGATGTATCCGCCGCCGAGCACCAGCAAATGTTCCGGAACCGCTTGCAGCTCCATGACCGTGGCGTTGGTGAGATACGGAACCGTGTCAATCCCAGGAATTTGCGGGATCGTGGGACGCGTCCCGGTATCAATGAATATTTTCTCGCTCTCGAAAAGTTCTGCGCCTGCTTGCACCTGGTGCGGCCCGGTGAATTTCGCGTGGCCGCGGATCAATTTTATATTCGGCCTCGCGTCAACTCGTTTCTGCACGCCCCTGCGCCCTTTTTGTACCACTTGATTCTTACGGGCGACAACGGCCGGCATGTCCACGCTGACGTCGCTGGCCCGCACGCCCCAGCGCGCTGCATCGCGCGCGTAATGCGCCACCTGCGCGGAGGCCACCATCGTTTTCGTCGGCGTGCAGCCGGTGTTAATGCAAGAGCCGCCCAATTCAGCGCGCTCGATCAGCGCTACTTTCCATCCCAGATCTGCCAGCGCAGCCGAAAGTGGATTCGCCGCCTGCCCGGAGCCGATCGCGATAGCATCGAATTTCATTTTGTTCCCCCGTGCCACGTGAACAATTACGCGCCCCAAGTGTACTCAAATTTCCGCGAAGTGGAATGGCGTCGAATCACAGGAACGGCCGTGCACACGCACGCGCTCACTCCCTGCCACGCCACTTTCCAGCAAGGGAGTGAAGGAAACTCGCGCAAAAAATGCCTCAAGATTTTTGCCTCTCCAAATTAGAATCATACGCATGGCCAGGGGTTGGGAAAGCAAAGCAGTGGAAGGTCAGGTCCAGGAATTTCAGTCGAAAGAGGACCGCCAGAACAAAAAGCAAGTTTCGCAGGACCAGGTTGAAACGCGCCGCAAGCGAGGCGTGCTGCTGCTATCGCGCGCGCGCGTCGAAAAACAACTGCAATCCAGCCAAGGTCCGCGCTACCGCGAACAACTCGAGCAAGCACTGGCCGATCTCGATGCACAGCTCGCCCAACTCCCCACTGACGCAAAATGAATCGTCGCGATCCGCGGCCGCCGAAATCTTGGCCACACGCTGCTGCATCGTGGGCGGAGGCCCCGCCGGAATGCTGTGCGGCTTTTTGCTCGCTCGCGCTGGGATCGATGTCGTGGTGCTGGAAAAGCACGCCGATTTCCTGCGCGATTTTCGCGGCGACACCATTCATCCCTCCACGCTTGAGCTCATGCACGAACTGGGCATTTTAGAGGACTTTCTGCGCCGTCCGCATCAGGAGCTTTCGCACATCGGCGCTCAAGTTAACGACGTCACGGTTGGCGTCGCGGATTTTTCGCATCTACCGACGCACTGTAAATTTGTGGGACTGATGCCGCAGTGGGATTTTCTGAATTTCATCGCCGAAAAAGCCAAAGCTTATCCCGGTTTCCATCTGCACATGGAAACGCAAGTCACCGACTTGCTCATCGAGAACAACTGCGTGGTCGGCGTCCGCGCCAAATCACCGCGCGGCGAAATAGAAGTGCGCGCGGATTTGACCATTGGCGCAGACGGCCGCCATTCGATCGTGCGCGAAAAGGCGGGGTTCGAAGTACTCGACCTGGGCGCGCCCATTGATGTGCTGTGGATGCGCGTCTCGCGGCAACCGGGTGATGCGAATCAAGCACTCGGCCGATTCAGGGCAGGGAAGATCCTGGTGGCGATTGACCGCGGCGAATACTGGCAGTGCGCCTACGTAATCGCCAAGGGCGCGTTCGACGCCATTCGCCAAAAAGGACTTGCTCGTTTTCAGGAGGAAATCGCCAGCGTCGCGCCATTTCTGCGCGAACGCCTCGGCGAATTAAGGGACTGGGACGACATCAAGCTGCTCTCGGTCGCCGTGGATCGCTTGCGGCAGTGGTCGCGCAGTGGACTTCTCTGCATCGGAGATTCCGCGCATGCCATGTCGCCGATCGGCGGAGTGGGCATCAATCTAGCCATTCAAGACGCGGTCGCGGCTGCGAATATCCTCGTCGAGCCGCTTGCAAAAGGCGCGATAAGCGATGAGCGCCTCCGCGAAGTGCAACGCCTCCGCGAATTTCCCACGCGCCTGACCCAGGGATTTCAGGTTTTCGCACACAAGCGGTTCATTCGTCCGGCGTTGCGCAACGCTCGCTCCCTAAGCCGGCTGCCATTTCTGTTCAAGCTTCTGCAGACGTTCCCGATCTTGCAGCGCATTCCCGCGCGACTGATTGGACTAGGAGTTCGGCCGGAACACGTGCGTACGCCCGACACAAAATTGCAAACATCGCGTTCAACCTAAGGAACAGAGCTAATCGTGCGGACGTCCCGGGTCGGGATCCTCGATGAACACTACGCCCACTCCATGTTGATTTTTTTCGCGCCCTAGCTCGAAGTGCACGACCGTGCCGCGTAGCGTCATCACACTGGAAACCTTCGGATCGCTGGAAGCTTCAATCACCACGCGCACCTCGGACTGCAAGCGCGGGCGGCTGTGCAGGGCCAAGTAAGCTCCCTGCAAACTGATATCGCGCACCGTGGCTTTTTCCTCGAAGGGCCTGCCGTCTTCGGTCTGTCCGCTGACCGTCGCGGCAAAGCGCAGCCGCCGGCGAATTCCGAGCCGCGTTTCCTTCAGGTCCACGGCCACGCCGCGTTCGCTCAAGCTGATGGACATGCCCTCGGTTGCCGCCCAGGTCGCAGGAAATTCCTGGCGCGCGGCGGAGAGAAATCCGTCCACCACTTTGTCCGGCGAATCCGGGTCGTGGTGAAACAAGATCAGATTCCGAGCCTTGGCCTCGCGCGCGATCTTCACGCCCTCCAGCCAGCTCGAATGTCCCCAGCCCCTGCGATCCGAAGCGAGCTGTTCGGGAGAATACTGCGCGTCATAAATCAGCACGTCGGCGCCGTGCGCCAACTGCCGCAGGTTCTGATCGCACTTCGGCTCTCCAGGCTCGTTGTCGGTGGCGTAGACGATGGAGCCGCCGGTCGTCTCGATCCGGTATCCCAGGCATCCCTGCGGATGATTCAAATATCGCGCGGTAATGTGCGTGCCATGGATTTCAAATGTTTCCGCATCGGCCACTTCGCGAAAATCGCGCGCCGCGGTCATCATGGTTACGTCCACCGGAAAATACGGGCTGGCGAGCTGCGCCGCGAATACTTGCTCCAGGCTATTGGGTCCCAGATATTTCGATTGAAAGCTGTAGAAATGGAATCGATTCTGCGATTCGAAGAACGGATGGAAAAACGGGATGCCCTGAATGTGGTCCCAGTGGTAATGCGTCACCAGGATGTGCGCTTCGATGCCCATCCCACGGTGCTTTTCGGTGAGATGGTTGCCGAGCATGCGCAACCCAGTTCCGCAATCCAGTATGAATTTCGTGCCGTTCGGAGCGGTCAGTTCCAGGCAAGGCGTGTTTCCACCATAGCGCCAAGTGTCGCGCTCGAGCGTCGGCGTCGAGCCGCGCACGCCCCAGAACACAAGTTTGGCAACTTGGTGCGTCATCGTCAGGCGGCTTGCGACGCTGCGGGCCTGCGCCCCCTCTGAGAGTTGAGGTCCACGAAACTGAGCCATGGTAGGCGGGTGCGGCGAGGTAAGTCAATTGCGTTTCGGCCGGCGCGTTCGTTCCTGACGATCATCGCGCTCGACGCCGTTATTGAACACGGACGCTCCGAGATTCCGCGCTGTAAGGCAAAGCGAATCGCGGTTAGAATCGAGCGGATGCAGGAACAAGCCCAGAAATCCGGCGGCCATTCGCACGACGGCCATAGCCACGGCCACGATCATGCTCACGACCACGACCATGGTCACAGCCACGGCCTGGGCGGCCATTCGCACGTTTCGCTTCCCGCCGAAGGCATGACCTTGGCTCTGGGAGCCGCGGTCGTCGCCACTTTCGCCTTGGTCGCCGTCGAGTTGCTCGCCGGTTACGCAGGGCATTCCATTGCGCTCGTCAGCGACGCGGTGCACAACCTCACCGACGTGCCGACTCTTGTGCTCTCCTGGCTGGCCATGCGCTGGGCTGCCAAGCCTCCCACGCCGCAAAAAACCTACGGCTATCATCGCGCCGGCATCCTGGCGGCCTTCGTCAACGCCATGCTGCTCACGCTGGTCTCGCTCGGTCTGATTTACGAATCCGTGCTGCGGCTGCGCACTCCGGTGGAGGTGAAAACCGGGCTGATGCTGTGGGTCTCGGTGTTCGCGTTGCTGATTAACGGCGGGATCACTCTTGCGCTGTCCAGCAGCCGGCGCGACCTGAATTTGCGCAGCGTGTGGATTCACAATCTGGGCGACGCGCTATCGAATGTCGCGATCGTCGTGGGCGCGCTGGCCATCCGTTACACCGGCACCACTTGGGCTGACCCGGTGATCGGCATCGCCATTGGCGCGATGGTTCTGTGGTCGGGCATAGGCATCTTGCGCGAGAGCACGCACATTCTGCTGGAAGGCCTGCCGCGCAGTATTGCCCTGGAAGAAGTCGCGCGCGCCCTGCTAAGTATCGAAGGTGTGCAGGAAGTCCACGACATCCATATCTGGACGCTGGGCACCGACCTCAACGCGCTCTCCTGCCACATCTGCATTCCGGACATGCACATGGAAGAAAGCGAAAGAGTCCTGGCGAAAATCCACGAAGTGCTCGCTCACGATTTTCAGATCACTCACACCACCATACAATTCGAGCGCGCAGGGCTGCCAGCCGATGCCGGCCTCTACATGCCCGAACCAATCCGCCGTTCGGAAGCCTAGACGAGCCGCGATTTAGAGAGTCAGAATAGACGGGGATTTGGTTCGCGACCGTTACAGAGGAAGCTGCATCGGGGTTCCGCGCTCTTGATTCAAGCGTTGCGTTGCATCCGCGTCGAAAATTTCCGCTGAGATCGTGAGACGCCGGCCCTCCGGCGTGATGTAAACGACCTGGCCTTGCGTCATCGTGAAGGCTACGACGTCCAGCCGGCTGCCATCGCGCAACACCAGTGTGAGCGTGCCGACGTCCGGCAACGGTTCCTGCTGCTCGGTTTCCTGCCGCTCGCCCGCTGGCGCTGCGGAATTCGCTTCAGACGGCCCGTCATCGCGGTTGTCAGCGCGTTCGCTGTCTCGTGCTTCATGCCGATCGCCGTAGCGATCGATTGTGACTCCAGCCTGCTGTTCATCCGCCTGCTGGCCCTCGACCTCCGCCGAGTCCTGTGCCTGATCCCCAGGTGCATCTGCAGGCGCGGCGTAGTAATACCCGCCAACTCCGAGAATATAAACTACCCGAGGGTTCGTAACCGGCGGCGGATTGCGTCGGCCACCTGACGGCGCTCCGATCGGCGTGAACACTCGATTGCTGACACTCTGATTTCGCTGTGCGGAAGATAATGCGGCATGGCGAGAAGGCACGTCTCCGGAATGGACACCGGCGCGCGCGTGAACGGCGGAAGAAGAAGCCGGAACGGCGCTGGGAACGCTCGAAGATGTACGTAGGACGTTGGCAGCATGTGGTGCAACGCCATTCGCTACAGGCGCAAAATGAGCTCCGGAGGGAGCAAATCCGCCCACCGCTCCGCGCTGTGCCGCGACCACAGACGGCATCGCCAGCACCACGCCCATCAACCCGATCAGCAATCGCGGTTTCATGATTCTCTCCGCCGCGCCCTACCCATAAGACGCTCCAAACCGCACGACGGTTGCCGATACTTTACCACCATCTGCCGCGACGGCCCAAAGGGCGAACTTTTGCAGGCTTGGCGGTGTCTAATGGGTATGGCTCGCCGTGCGTGGCTGGACCAAGGCGTTCGCCCGCCGGTCGCAATGCACCGGAGGACGAGGAGACGGCGGTCCGCATACGACTGTTGGATGGATGTTTCTGCGTTGCTCGCAGTGTTCCTGGTGGTTTTTATCTCCTTCATAATCACACCTGAAAATCTTTGCTCCCGAGGAGCGCTAATCGACCTTTTTTCGAGCGCTCATTCCATGCTCGCTCTTCACGCGATTCGACAAGACGCATTGCAAGTAGTCGTGACGCGCGATGGAAGGCTGTTTTTGGGCACTCACGAGGTTGTCCCCGAACAGCTGCCGCGCGAGCTGCGAGAGGGCTGGCGAGCCGGCGCCGAAAACAGAGTCTATCGTATAGTCGATTCTCGAGCCCGATACGGCGACGTGAAGCCCGCAGTGAACGAGATACGCCTCTCGGGAGTATACGAGCTTAGCTTCCTGACATCTCCTGTTCGGTCGCAGCAAGCTGGTTCGCAGTCAATTGCAACGGGCCCTAGCGAATACGAGGGTGGTTCGCGGTGATCGAAACACCTTTGCCAAGCGCCGCCTCGAAAATTGACCATGGCTTTTCCCTGCACCCCGGATGTGCTATAAACGTGCGTCCGAAGGACTACTAGAAATGGGACAGCCGGAAGCCGTAGTTCGGAAGGCGCAAGCAGCGGAGCCGGAAATCAGCAATCGCGGGGCGCAACCGGAGCCTTCACAATATTGCCCGCGATGTTCGGCCCGGCTGGAGCAGCGTAGTTGCAAAATGATCTGCGCGTCTTGCGGATATTACATGTCCTGCTCGGATTTTTACTGAAGAGAAAGATCGCCGCCCCCGGGCAGTGACTTCTCGGCACTACCGATTCCAAATAAGATTTCGAATTTTCCAGGAGGCGCGAACGTGGCACTGAGAATGGTTGACAACGAAGTGAATGGCGTGACGGTGCTGGAGATCGAGGGGCGCATCGTGCTGGGCGAAGAGAGCAATGCGTTTCGTGAAAAAGTGAAGAGTCTGCTCGCCGCCGGCAAGAAGCAGATCGTGCTGAACCTCGCGCAGGTCGGTTACATTGACAGCGCCGGCCTCGGAACCCTGGTGGCCACCTTTCACAGCGCCCGCTCGCAAGGCGCCGTTCTGAAGTTGGCTAACCTCGGCTCGAAATTCAAGGAAGTGCTGCAGGTAACCAAGCTGATGACCGTGTTCGACACCTACGACAACGAAGCGGCAGCAGTCGCCAGCTTCGCCAAGTAAGTCAGCAAAATTGAAAGGGCGGGTCTTGACTGCTGGCCCGCCCTTTGCTTCCTCGTCTTGAGCTCACTGACTGCTGCGTGCGTCCGCTCGCCCCGCCACGCGCCCATCCACGTGATAAATCGCGATGCCGCTCAATAATTTGGGATAGAAATCCGTGGATTTTTGCGGCAGCACGTCGCCAGCCAGGGCGATATCAGCCACCTGCTGCACGCGCACCGGATTCAGCAGGCAGGCCAGCTGCGCTTCGCCGCGATCCACGGCCGCCAGCGCCGCATCCATTTCCCGCTCATAGCCAACATTTTGTTCCGCGGCCACTTCTTCCACGCCAATCCCCAGTCCCTTTTCAAGTATCAGCCGGTGCAACAGCACCACATCCAGACCGCGCTGCGCTTCGGAAACATCCGCAAGCATCGCTTCCAGGTCGGCGTCTCGGCGCAGCAGGAAAATATAGAACGCGCCTCCGCCGGGATAGATGCCAATCGCGCGCCGCCCGTGATTGGTTCCTTCGAGGTCCTTGCGAAATTCGGCATAAGCGCTGGCGCGCTCTTCCGGATTTTGAAACGGGTAGGAATACCAATCGAAAGCCTGGGCCACGCCATTACGGAACTTGTCGAAATCAAAATTCGCGACGTTGCGGACCAGGCGATGCGTCGGCAGGATCGTCAAGCCCTTGGAATGCGCGTTCACGAAGGTCATCATCGCGAATTCCGCTGCGGCGTAGGGATCGTTCACGCCGGCGGCCGCGCGGGATTCATTGCGAAAGTTGAGAGCCGTCTCGTAGCGATGATGCCCGTCGGCGATGATCAGCTTCTCATCGGCCATCGCGTTTTGTATTCTGCGGATCGTGGCGACATCGGTCACGGGCCACAGCCGATGCGTCACTCCGAATTCATCGCGCAGTTCCTGCGGTGCGGATGCATGCGACGCTTCTTCCAGCAGCGTGTCAACCCGGCGCGCTGGATCGTCGTACAGCATGAAGAGCTGGCCGGTCTGCGCATGGATGTGTCGTAGCAGTTCGATGCGGTCGGCTTTCGGCGCGGAAAGCGTGCGCTCGTGGCGGAATACCACCTGCGCGTCGTAATCTTCCACGCGACCCAGCGCAATAAAACCGATGCGCGTCTTGCGCGTGTGCGTTCCGGGCACCAGATATTCTTGCGAGTAAACGTACATGCCTGGCGCCGCGTCTTGCACCAGAATTTTCTGCGCAATCCATTCGCGGACTTTCTGCCCCGCGCGGGTGTACACGTTATTTTCCGGAGAATCGTTCGCGACGACGCGCCCCTTCTCGATGGCAATCAAATTGTAAGGACTCGCCGCGTAATACTGCTCCTGCATCGCCGGCGTGATCTTGTCGTAAGGCTGCGTGAGGACTTTATCGAGCGGCACGCGGTTTGTATCGTAGCGAAAGGCGCGAAAGGGTTGAATTTCAGCCATGTGGGCCTCGGGTGGCGGTTTCGGCAACTTGAGAAACAACGATTGTACCAGCCGCGCCACCACAATCCAAAAGATCGCCGTCGCAAGCGGCGGTGTTTCTATACTTCCCGCTAGAATTCCAGTTCCGCGACTCGCTGCAGCAGACGAATCAGCGTGGAGGTTTCGCGGGGCGTCAGTTCTTTGCGAAGTCTGTCTTCGGCGGCGCGGCGTTCTTTGATCAGGCCCTCTCGGTAGTGGTTGCCCTTCGCCGTCAGTTGCACCAGCAGCGCTCTGCCGGTGTCAGCTTTTCGTTCCCAGAGCAATCCCTCGTGAATCATCGTTTTGATGGCGCGATGTACCACGGTGCGGTCGAACCCCAGCATCGTCGCGATCTGATTTTGGTTCCGAGCTGCTCCGCCGCGCAGCGCGGACATGATGAAGCCGCGCGTTTGCGAGCACTTTGTCTTTTGCTGCAGCCGCTTGCCAATCGAAAAATAGGCCGAAGCCAGATTCAACAGCACGGAATCCTTCAGGATTTCCTGGGGGATCAGTTTTTTGTCAACAATGATCATACAATGCGCACTGTCGCTGCCAGCGGCCTGCGCCACTGCGGATGGTCCACGTGGCGCGCCGATTTTTTCCCGATGGCGATGACCATCACGATCTCATGATACTTGCCGGAAAGCCCCAGCAATCTGCCCAGGCGCCGCCCGTCAAATCCTTCCATCGGGCACGTGTTCAGACCCAGCGCTTCCGCTGCGATCATCAGATTCTGGCACGCCAGTGACGCGCTCTTGGTCGCCCATTTGAACATGCCCTGCCGCGCCACGGGAAGCGTACCCATCGTCTTCCAGAAATGCAGCGCGCGCAGAATCGTCCATTTCAGAAGTCCGAACACGCCAAACCAGCCTTGAATGAAAAACCATTTGCCGGATTTGGCGCGGCGGTCGTGCTCCGCGATTTTTGTCTCGCTGAATCCGGCCGTGCGCATCCATGCGAGTTCGCTTTCCGTGGTGGCTTTCCAGGAGCCGATGTCCGCTACCGCGACGACCAGTGCCGAAGCCGTCGCGGCCGGACTTTGGCCGAAGCAAAGGCGCGCGGCCTCATTTTTCATTTGCGGCGTCTCGACCCAATAGAAACGATAAGGCTGGATGTTAAAGCTCGAGGGGGCCAAACGCGCGGCATGCAGGATTTGCTCGCGCGTGTCTGGCGAAATTTCCACAGGATCGAACACCTTGATAGCTCTTCTTTGCAGGATGGCTTCAAGAATCTGATTCATGCGCAGCCTCCGTGTTGCCATCACAACATATGTACGTTGCGATAGCAACATGGAAGATATGCGGGTCCGACGCAGTGACAATTCCCGCGTCGCCGCATAAAATGAAAGTGTCGAACGAAAAATTCACGCGAGGCTTCCCTGAGACATGGCGCAAAGTAACGGCCGGTTCTCCAGCGTGCGCGCCGTAATCTTTGACTTGGACGGCACGCTGATTGATTCGCAGCTGGATCTGGTGCTTGCGGTGAACGCCATGCTCGAGCACATGGGCCGCGAGCCGCACGTGCACGAGAAGATCTGCAGCTTCATCGGGAACGGCGCACCCATGCTGGTGCAGCGGGCGTTGGGTGAAGGCGCCACGGAAGCGGATGTCGCAAAGGGCCTCGCCTATTTTCTGGAATACTATCGCGCGCACATGCTGGACAACACCGACGTGTATCCCGGCGTGCGCGAGGCGCTCGTCCAGCTGCAGCAATATCCTATGGCGGTGCTGACCAACAAGCCCGTGCATTTCAGCCGCGCGATTATCGAGGGACTGAACCTCTCCCGTTATTTCCGCTACGTCTACGGCGGCAACAGCTTCGAAACCAAGAAGCCCGACCCGCAGGGCGCGCAAATTCTGCTGCGCGAGCTGCAAGCCGCGCCGCACGAGGCCATGATGGTAGGAGACTCCGACGTGGATATCAAAACCGCGCGCAATGCGGGAATGCATGCGTGCGGCGTAACCTATGGCTTTGGCGCCGAAAGTTTGCGCGCGCATCCACCCGACATAATGCTCGATACTCTGAGCGACCTGCCCGCGCATTTAAGATGAATTCTGAAATCCGGTGCTGCAATCCTCGTTACATTTTTGCGTAGGCTTGCTTGTACCAATCCCAAGTCCGTTTCAATCCCTCTTCGAAGAGCACGCGCGGCTCGTAGCCCAGGATTCTGCCCGCCAGCGAAACGTCCGCCTGCGAATCGCGTATGTCGCCGTTGCGCGGGGCGTCGTACTTCGGCTTGATGGTTTTTCCGGTAATTTGTTCGAGGAGCTTCAGCACATGGTTCAGCGTGATGCGCGCGCCCGTCCCGCCGTTGAACACCAATCCTGACGCGCCGGACGCTTCGCAGGCACGCAACGTCTCGTCCACAATATTTTCCACGTAAGTGAAATCGCGCGATTGCTCGCCGTCACCAAACACTACCGGCGCCTGCCCCTCGATCACCGCCAGCATGAAGCGCGAGAGAACTCCCGAATACTGCGACGAAGGATCCTGGCGCGGCCCAAAAACATTGAAATACCGGAGACACGCATTCTCCAGGCCATAGACGCGACCAAACACCTGCGCATAGAGCTCGCCCACGTATTTCGTCAAGCCGTATGGAGAAATAGGTTGTGCCGGCATGCTTTCAACTTTCGGCAGTGTGGGCGTCTCGCCGTACGCCGCCGACGACGCGGCGAAAACAAAGCGTCGCACTTGCGCATCCCGCGCGGCCACCAGCACGTTCAGCATCCCGTCAATATTCACATGATTCGTTTCCAGTGGATTCAGCACCGAACGCGGCACCGAAGTGCGCGCGGCAAGATGAATCACGTACTGCACGCCTTTGCACGCCGACTGCACCGCGGCCAAGTCGGTGATGCTCCCGATGTGAAAATCGATCTTGTCGCGGACTCCCGCCAGGTTCGCTTCCTTGCCGGCTGAGAGATCGTCGAGCACCACCACTTCCTGGCCGCGCTGAACCAGCTGATCGACAATGTGCGAGCCGATAAATCCGGCGCCGCCTGTTACAAGATAACGCATTCTGAAAATCCTCCCGCGTAGAACAAGCGCAACATACGGTCACTCATCTATTTTTTTCGTGACGTCCGACTATATCCCTGTGCCTTGCGAACGGGCAACCTCTGGCACCAGAATAGATGGCTGGTGCGCAATAGGAGTGAGGCGAGAATGTTGCCGCGTCGTGAAAAGCTGATTGTCGGGCGGGCGGCGTTATGAAATCGGATTATCGCGCAGCCGTTGCAAGCCGGCTCATCACCGCCGCTGTCATTTTCATCGGCGGCTGCGTTCTCGTCGTGGTTCCAACCGCGCGGCCTCGCGCCAATACACAACAGACTCCCTCGAGCACCCCCCGCAAGGCAGTAACCGTGAGCAAGATCACGATTGCGGAAATGGCGATGCCATTCCGCGCAGGCGAGATTTTGAATTACCGCGTCGAATGGGCGATCTTTCCGAATGCCGCGGCGTTGCAGATGAGCGTCGTCGAGCGTCGTAATCTTTTCGGCTGGCAGACCTGGCACTTTCGCGCGTCGGCGCACTCCGAGGCTCCGGCGCGCACGCTTTTCGAAGTGGACGACCAGTTTGATTCCTACACCGACTCCACGACGCTGGAGAGCCATCAGTACGAAATGTACCTGAGTGAAATGGGTTCGAAGGAGAACGACGTTTTGCACCTCGTCACAATCGGGCAATCCAGCCGCGGCAGCGTCGCACCGGTAATCGTGCAACCGGGTACACGCGATCCCCTCGGCGGATTCTACGCGCTGCGGGGCGTGGATTGGGAGCGCACGCCGGAATTTCACGTCCCGCTTTACGATGGCAGCGATTTATATGAGGTTCGCGCGCGCCAGGAAGCCGCTTCGGATCCGGTCACGGTGGATGCGGGAAGTTTTCAGGCTACCAAAATCTCCATCCATCTCTTCGAGCATGGCAGGGAACTCCGGCACACCAGTTTCCTGGTCTGGATCGCGCACAATGCCGCACGCACCCCAGTGCTGGTGTTAGCGCAAATGCCGTTGGGAAATGTTCGCGTGGAATTAACAACAGCGCCCAAATAATGACCTCGGTGCAGCGCCGAACCAGGATGGCGAATTAATCTTCGGGCACGACCCAATCGTCCGGCGGGAAATCAATCTGCCAGAAAGTGCGCGAAGGCTTCACGAACTCGATGCCCATCTGCGCTTTTCCAGCTTGCGCGGCGCCCACATACACGATGCGGCATTTCTGGGTGTGCTGCGTGGCTTTATTTGCGAGCATAACTTCCTGCGCGGCGGCTACGCGCGCGGCTAGCGAAATGAGGGCTCCGTGGGCGTTCACCACCAGCGTGCGCGTCTCTTCCGCGAATTCCTGGTCGGACGTGTTCTTGCCGGTCACCGTAATCGGCACGCTGAGCAGCACCCTCATGCTGCGGCGGCGTCCCGGGTCCAATAACAGCGGCTCTTTGTCCTTTTGCGGTTGAGTCCGTGCTCGCATGCCCACACGATAGGGTTTCGCTTCGTACTGGGCAATGGAACTATCTTCCCATGTACGCAAACACATACTTCCCCTGTTCGTCGGTACAGGCGAAAGACGAGCGGTGATTTGTCGCGCGACAAGCCGGGGAGAGCGGGCTAGCAGTGCACCACTTTTTCGCGGTCCTGTCTTACGTGGCGCGTGGCGTTGCGCGTGTCCACTACCAGCTTGGAGTGGCGCACGATGGCGTCGTAGTCGTAGCTGGTATGGTCGGTGGCGATCAACACGCAGTCGTAAGTGGCCAGGCGCTCGGGCGAAAGCTCGACGGACTTCATGTTGGAAAAGTCGTAATGGCGCATTTTGTGCAGCGCGGGGAAATAGGGGTCGTTGTAATCAAGGACTGCGCCGCGCGCGCTGAGGAGCTCCAAGAGTTTCAGCGAAGGTGATTCGCGCAGGTCGTCCACGTCTTTTTTATAGGCCACGCCCAGCAGCAAAATCTTCGAGCCCTTCACGCTTTTTTCCTGGGTGTTCAGGGCGGTCACCAGCGCGTCCACCACGTTGTAGGGCATGGCGGTATTAATTTCGCCGGCCAGCTCGATGAAGCGCGTCGCGAAATCATATTCGCGCGCTTTCCAGGACAAATAATAAGGATCCACCGGAATGCAGTGTCCGCCCAGGCCCGGGCCGGGATAAAACGGCATGAAGCCGAAAGGTTTGGTTGCGGCGCTGTCAATCACTTCCCAGATATCCAGGTCCATGCGCAGCGAAAGCTGCTTGAGTTCATTCACCAACGCGATGTTCACGCAGCGAAAAATATTTTCCAGCAGCTTCACCATTTCCGCCGCGCGCGTCGAACTCACCGGCACCACCTTCGAGACGATCTGCGCGTAGAGTGCCACCGCCGCGCGGCCGCTGGCCGGATTGATCCCGCCGACCACTTTCGGAATCTGCGCCAGGCCGAATTGTTTGTTGCCCGGATCTTCGCGTTCCGGAGAAAACGCCAGGTAGAAATCCGTGGCTACGTTTTCGCTGCCCGCGCCGCGCGCGAGCGGGCACTTCAGGCCGCCCTTCTCCAGAATCGGCAGCACCAATTCTTCGGTTGTTCCGGGGTAGGTGGTGCTTTCCAGCACGATCAGCTGACCGCGATGCAGATTCGGCGCGATCGACTGCGCGGTTTTCTCGACGTAACTCAAATCCGGTTCACGCCGTTCATCCAGCGGCGTGGGAACGCAGATCAGCACAGCGTCCATCTCGCGCAGGCGGGTGAAATCCGTGGTGGCAGCGAAGCGTTTTCCCTGCACGTGCTGTTTAATTTTGTCCGCGGAAATATGCTGGATGTAGGACTGCCCGGCGTTCAGCTTGTTGATTTTTTCCTGGTCGGTGTCGAAACCGGTGACGCGTTGGCCCACGTCCGCAAAGCGCAATGCCAGGGGCAGGCCCACGTAGCCGCACCCGATAATTCCGATCTTGACATCTTTTCCGCCGAAAAATTCCGGCTTGCGCTCCGCGGCCATCTCTCTCCCTCGTTGCTGCGAGTTAAGGCAGCCGCACCCAGACCGGGCTGAAGCCGCGATACGAAACGAAAAATTACTATAACAAGAATCCGAATCTGCTCATAGGAAGCGTGGGCGGCGCGCGTGTAAGTAGAGCTTTGCCGAGAGCGTAAGACGGGGCGTCGGAATGTTATACAAGAAATGAGGGAATTCAGGTTGCGGATATGTGAAAATTACGTGGAACCTTTCCAGCGATTGCGTTTTTTCTGGGGCGGACTGTCGAAAGATTCGCCTGCGCCCGGCTGAATTGCCTATTCCGTGACGGCGAGTGTAAGAGCGCGCCTCAGCCGGCGCGCCCGCGGCGCGCAAGCGATCGCACTCCACTCGGTCGAGGTTATAGTTCGCAAGTCTGGCAAAGGCGCAACCAGTTTCCCGCCGCGCGCGAGAAAGTCATGCACGCGGACTTGAATCTCGTCCATGAAGTGCCACGGCAGCACCAGAAAATTATCAGCGTGCGCGCGAGCCTCCGCTTCGGAAACGATCGGTATCCAGGTACCGACCGTATATCTCCCCCATTTTTCAGGGTCGCGCTCCGCCGCGGAGCGAATCATGGTGTGATCGAGCCCGAACACTTGCAGCAACGTATTGCCTTTCGTGCAAGCGCCGTAGACGGAGGTTTCCTTGCCGTGCCGCCGTTCATCGCGAACCCATAGATTAAAAACCGCAGGGAACTGCTCGCTTTAGCGGGCAGAGGAATGCGGTTCTCCTCCTGTGCGATTTCTTGCATATCTCTAACTTCCGTGCTACGCTCGATGTGTGATTGACAATCGGTACAGAGTCAGCATCGCTGCCCTGTACTCGCTCAAGTATCACTTCGTCTGGTGTCCGAAGTACCGATTCAAAGTACTCGTTGGTCCCGTCGAGAAGCGACTGCGGCAATTGCTTTATCGCAAAGCGAAGGAACTGGACGCCACGATTCACG
>Ga0308309_10000299_pt1 | contig 33842 bp, 28 predicted proteins | sample HubBroMetageWFT5_FD_192491 | JGI IMG/M metagenome (GOLD analysis project Ga0308309, IMG submission 192491) | Warmed and freeze-thawed soil microbial communities from the Hubbard Brook experimental Forest, New Hampshire - Hubbard Brook CCASE Soil... | ecosystem: Environmental > Terrestrial >...
GTTGTGGAATTGTTCAAGGACAAAAAGTTTAATGGAAAAGTGACGAAGATTTCGCCGCTGGGAAAAGAAAAAGACAACGTCACGACGTTTGAGGTACGGGTATCGATCCTGAATCCGACAGGCGAGCTCAAAGCCAACATGAGCGCCAACGCGGAAATCGTCCTGGAAGAAAAGAAGAACGTGGTCATGGTTCCGGAAGCTTCGCTGATCTATGACAAAGACCGCAACGCTTCCGTGGAATTGCCGGATGCCAAGGCGGATAACGGGCGCAAAAAGACACCGGTCAAGCTGGGAATTTCCAACGGCGTGAAGACGGAAGTCGTTTCGGGAGTTGTCGAAAAACAGAAAGTGATCCTGCAGTAGCGCGAGCTGCAAAATGACCTTCAAGGATCTCTTGCGAGACACCCTCGCGACGCTCTGGTCTCACAAACGCCGCACACTGCTGACCATGTTTGGCATCGCCTGGGGGATTATCTCCATTACGTTGATGGTTGCGGCGGGCGAAGGCCTAGGTCGCGGCATTCAGAAAAACCACGAGACATTTGGCAAGGACGTCATGATCGTGTTTTCGGGCCGCACCAGCATGCAGGCCGGTGGCGCGCGATCTGGCCGCGAAGTGCATTGGATGGAAGACGACTACTTTCAGGTGGCCAAGGATTCGCCGGCTTGCAAATACGTGATGCCCGAGATGGGTAATAACGTCCAGGTCCACAGCGCTTACAACAGCGGCAATATCGGCATAGTCGGATCATTGCCACCCTTTGCGGAAATTCGCAGCATACACGTAGGCGAAGGCCGCTTTTACAACTTTGAAGACAATCAAGAAGCCAGGCGAGTTGCGTTTCTCGGAACGGAAACGAAGAAACAACTTTTTGCCGAGCGCGATGCGCTGGGCCAGACGATCGAGATGAACGGCGTTCCGTACGTGATCGTCGGAGTGATGAAATCGAAGGATCAAAATTCCAGCTACGATGGCTTCGACACGCGGAAAATTTTTGTTCCCTTCAATTCCATGAAACGCGATTTTCCGAACAAGCCGCCTGCCGTGGAGCACAGCGTGGATCGGATTCTTGTTGCTCCCTGGTCTCTCGAAACCCATGCGGACTGCGATAAGCAGGTTCGGCACTCGCTTGGCAGACTGCACAATTTCGACCCTCGCGACAAAGAGGCCGCACCCATCTGGGACACCGTTAAGGATGCGCAGGCTACGCGCATGATTATTGTGGGTATGCAGTTGTTCATGGGCACGGTGGGGATTGCGACGCTGTTTCTCGGAGGCCTTGGCGTGATGAACGTCATGCTGGTTTCCGTGCGCGAGCGTACTCGCGAAATCGGCGTCCGAAAAGCACTCGGCGCGACGCGCGAATCCATTTTGCGGCAATTCTTTTTGGAAACGGTGATTGTGGTAGGGCTGAGCGGTGCGGCGGGTATTTTGCTTTCTTACGGTTTCTGCGGGCTGGTGGATTTGCTGCCCATGCCGCCGTTCTTCGACGGCTTGATCGCGAGTTGGAAATTGGCGGTCCTCACCGTAAGCCTGTTGGGTGTAATTGCCGTACTCTCAGCCCTTTACCCTGCGAATCAAGCAGCTTCCGTGGACCCAATCGAAGCTCTTCGTTTTGAGGCGGGCGGCTGAAAGAGGTTCTTAGTTTTTGGTTTTAAGTTTTAAGTTAGAGCCGGGAAAGCGCCGCCGGCCGTATGTGACTGATATGAGCAAACAATCACGGATCGAGTCTTTGGAGCAGTGCAGCCAGCATTTTCTTGATCTGGAGCAACTCCGCCTCAACGCGGAGATGCTGAGTTTGCTCGATCATTTTCAGGTCGCGGGCGAGCAAAAGAAAATACTCAAGTTCGCTGGCAGAGCCCAGGGATGTGTACAGAAATTGCCGCAATTCTGCCTTCCCCCTCCTAACGCACCCCTCTGCGATGTTTGCTGGGATGGAGCTTGCCGCCCGGCGAATCTGACTGCACATGCCGAACCGCTCGTCGGCGGGCAACTGACGGGATATCGTGTACACCTGCAGCACGAATGCATGGCTGCGGCGCCAGACATCGAGTTTGCGGAAGTCCTGCACGACACCCCACTGTTTCCAGCGTCCGAATCGAATTTACTTATAACTAATTACTTAGAACCTATAACTGAGAGTACATCAGGCGGCGCCCATGATCACTGAAATATTCAAAGAGTCTTGGCTGGCACTGGGGCGCAATCGCGTGCGCAGCATTTTGACCATGACGGGGATTTCTTGGGGAATCATGGCGGTTACGTTGTTGCTGAGTTACGGCGCGGGTTTTCGAAACGTGTTGATGTACACCTTCGAAGTTTTTGGTAAGGGCGCGGTCGTGTGTTGGCCAGGAACCACGAGTGAGCAGGCGGGCGGAGAGCGCGCCGGAAAAGTAGTGCGCTTTGAACAAGAGGACGCCGACTGGGTGAAAGCGCAATCGCCGCTGATAAAGCGCGTGACGATGGAGTCGGTTAAATTCGGCGGCATAGCGCATGACGAGCGGCTCTCTGAGACGGCGATGCGCGGCGTTTACCCGGAATACGGAGAGATGCGCAACGAAACGCCTAGCGAAGGCCGCTGGATCAGCCCGGACGATGTCGCGGAGCGCCGCCGGGTGGTATTTATCGGCGCACGATTGCGGAAAAAACTGTTCAGCGGCACGCCCGCCGTTGGGGAAACCATTCGGCTGAACGGTGTGCGCTTTACGGTGATCGGCTCGATGGACATGAAGTTTTCAGATAGCAACTATTTCACCAGCGACGATGAATCTGCGTTTATCCCCTATACCGCGGCCAGCGATATGTGGGACACGCGCTATGCCAGCGTGATGATCTTCGAGCCAATTGCCCCTGCGTTCGAGGCTCCGGCCATGGAGCAGTTTCGTTCCGCGATCGCAGGCCGTCAGCACTTTTCTGCCAGCGACAAACGGGCCATCACCATGTTCGGCAGAGAGCAGTTCAAGCCGATCTACGAGGGGATTACGCTGGGGATAGAAGCACTGATGTTTCTGGTGGGCGCAATGACCCTGGGAATTGGCGGAGTGGGCGTGATGAATATCATGCTGGTGTCCGTGGATGAACGTGTGCGCGAAATCGGCTTGCGACGGGCGCTCGGCGCGAAAAAATCGCACATCCGCTGGCAGTTTCTGCTGGAGGCGCTGGTCCTGACGATTGCCGCCGGGGCTATCGGGATGTTTCTTTCCTGGCTGATTAGCGTGGCAATTGGCACGCTGCCGTTCCTTGGCCCAGCCTATGAAGACGATTCAGGCAAGGTCGACATCCATTTGACGCTATCGGTTGTGACTATGGCCCTTTCGACGATGATCCTCATCGTGGTGGGAGTCATCAGCGGATGGCTGCCTGCCATGCAGGCGGCGAAGCTCGATCCGGTAGAAGCGCTGCGTTACGAGTAGGTTCAGCAGCCAAAAGCGAACCCAAAAGCGCTCGCCTCGGCCCTTCGTTCCGGTCAGGTAAAAAGGCGGCCGCTACACAGCGCCGCCCAAGAGCATGGTCCCCCACAAAGTAAAGAAAAAGTAAAGAAAGCGCACCCCGTATGACGGCGTTGTGCTGTGGCTGCTATAGTGAAAGAAGCGCGAGAGTGTAGTGAAGCCGCGGGTATACAGGAGGCGCCGATGATTGTGAATGCGCGCGATTTGCGATTCTGGGCTGGACTTGTTCTGTCCGTTCTTATGGTGCTTTTCACCAGCCGGTTGGTAGAGGGACACGCTGTTCTCAAAGAGACTTCGCCCACCGCGAACAGCACCGTCAAGGGGCCCGATGTTCCGATACAACTGAAATTCAATACTCGAATTGACGCCACGCGGTCAAAGCTGCAACTTCTGCTACCGGACAACACCACGGAGCCGCTGACGGTCGACAAGCAGGCGCCTTCGGACATGCTGTCCGCAAAGGCTACCGGGCTGAAGCCCGGCGCCTACAAAATCCAGTGGCAAGTATTGGCTCCGGATGGCCACATCACGCGTGGCGTGGTCCCCTTCAACGTGGCAGGGTCGTAAGCAGCTCGCATGGCTCAACTTCTAGGCATTTTCGGCTTCCTCCTGGTGCTATTGCGCGCGGCGATATTGTGTTTTCAGAGCATCACCGTCGGCGGCGTGATTTTCTTCGCGATTGTCACGCGCAAGCAGGAGTTGCGTCGCGATGAATTGTGGGGACCCGGTTGGAAGTTGATTCGCTGGAGTGCTTTTGCTCTCGGATTGTCGCAACTCCTCTTTGTGGTTGCCAATACGGTCATGCTGATGAATTCCGCGGAAGTTCCATTCCGAGAAGCGCTGGGAGCTAACTACGTTTTCGCCGGGGTACTCGCGATTCTCGGAAGTATTACGATTGCCATTTGGTCCACGACGGCAAAATCGGGCCGCCTGAATCCGATCGTTTTCGTTGCGGCCACGCTTGTGATGGCGGCATCGGTGATGACCAGCCATTCCGCTTCGCGAATGGATAACCGCGCGCTCATGGTTGAGCTGACCACGGTGCATTACCTTGCCACCGCCAGTTGGATCGGCGGGCTGCCATTTCTACTTTTGGCGATGAAGCGCGTTACTGACCCGGACGCCAAGTCTGCCATCAGCCAGAATTTCTCGCGCCAAGCACAGATTAGTGTTGCGGCGCTGCTGCTTGCGGGAATCGCTCTCAGCTATGTGTATGTTGGTTCCTGGGCGGCGACCTACGGAACCGCGTACGGCATCATGGTGATGACAAAAGTTATTTTGTTCTGCTGCCTTATGGTTCTCGGCGCGGCAAATTACTTCATTGTGCGCGGAACGGGCGCCACGAATCCCACCGGTGGGAAGAGTCTGATCCGTTTTGCCGAGGCTGAAATCGGCATCGGGTTAACGGTGATTCTCGCCGCCGCGGCACTTACCTCTCAGCCACCTGCGGCGGACATGACAGAGGATCGCGTAACGCTTCGGGAAATCGCCACGCGGTTCAAGCCTCGCATGCCGCGGCTGAGCAGTCCGGATGTGAAAGAACTCTCCGAATCCACCAAACAGCAGTACAAGGAAGCTGCCGCGGAGGGGAGAACTTTGCCTGCGGCTTACGTGCCTGGGGAATCGCCGTGGAATACTGACAAGCCAGCCGACCGGATGTGGTCTGAGTACAACCACAATTGGGCGGGGCTGGTTGTGCTCGCTCTCGGGATCCTCGCGCTACTTTCACGCAGCCGTTATTTCCCCTGGGCCAAGATCTGGCCGCTAGCATTTCTGGGCCTGGCGGTATTCCTGTTTCTGCGGGCCGATCCGGAAAACTGGCCGCTGGGGCCAAACGGTTTCTGGGAGAGTTTCGAATCGTCGGACGTGCTGCAGCATCGCGCCGCGGTGCTTTTGCTGATTTTGTTTGCTGGCTTTCAATGGGGCGTGGAGACCGGACGCGTGAAGTCGCATGCGGCTGCGCTGGTTTTTCCCGGCGTTTGCGCGCTTGGCGGAGTCGTTCTGTTGACGCACAGCCACGCGTTGACCAACGTGAAGGAAGAAATGCTGGCTGAGCTGAGCCACACTCCATTGGCGATTTGCGGCATCGTCGCCGGTTGGTCGCGCTGGCTGGAACTGCGGCTGCCCGTGGAAAACAACTATAGAAAATATCTTGGGTGGGTCTGGCCGGTTTGCTTCATCCTGGTTGGACTGATTTTGTTGAACTATCACGAGATGTGAAACAGCGTAGATCGTCGTGAATCCTCACGTCCATATGTAACTCCTCGCAGGCGCGAACGAAATGTCAAAAGATAAGAAATGGGCGTTGATCGTCGTGGATGTGCAGCGGGATTTCTGCGAAGGCGGAGCGCTGGCGGCGTCGGACACGCTGTCGTTGCTGGCTCCTTTACAGCAGACCATTGAGAAAGCCAGGCGCGCTGGGGCAACGATTGTGTTCACGAAGGACTTGCATCCGGCTTCGCACAGTTCCTTTGATTCCCACGGCGGACCATGGCCCGCACACTGCATCGAAAACTCTTCGGGCGCAGTGCTTATGCCGCCGATTGTCTCGCTGCCGGGCGACATCATCATTCACAAGGGCGTTCCCATCGACGGTCCCGGTTATTCCGGTTTTGATGACACCGGGCTCGCGTTGCAACTTTCGCAACTCGGAATTTCCGATGTCGCTGTGACTGGAATTGCTACTGAATATTGCGTGCGAGCAACGGCGTTAGATTCTGCTGCGGTAGGGTTCTCCACCGTTGTGCTGGAGGATGTAATTCGGGCAGTGAATGCCAACGAGACGAAAAAGACATTATCGGAGTTGAAGAATTCTGGCGTGGGTGTTGCGAACGCGAAGCAGTGGCTCGACCAGTTGTAGTTAGTAACGCGGTCAGGTTTGGCCGAGTAAGCTGTCGAAATACGCCAGCATTTCCGGGGAATTCCAATCCTGCGGCCCGATGATCTTGCGAGCAATCTTCCCGTTTCTATCAATGATGTAGGTTTCGGGATACATCACCGTTCCGTAGTCCTGAGCGGATTTTTTCGAGGCGTCGCGGTAAGTCGGGAAATTGACGCCGTGCTCGAGGATAAATTTGCGGTAGGCGTCTTCATCCTCGTCCACGCTTATTCCCAGCACCACACCGTTTCGCGCCGCAATTCGCTGCTGAAGCTGGATCAGGCCCGGGGTTTCCTCCACACAAGGCGGGCACCAACTGGCCCAGAAATTCAGCACGACTACTTTCCCGTGCAGATCAGAAAAATGGGCGGCCTTGCCGTTCCATTCCATGGGGAAGTCGTAGGCCTTGGTTCCGGCTAGCGAAGATTCGCCTTGCCGGTAGTGGGGAAGCGCAAAAAACGCGAGAATGGCGCACGCAAATCCCATGCTGCCCCACGCGAAGATTTTGCGGAGAAACGAGTTCATATCCCGCTATAATAGCGTATAGAGCTCCCAGCGAAAAGCTGCCCGCAGACAGCGTTCCCATGACCAGTCTTAACGAGGACCAGCCACGAATTTCCGCTGTGGTCCCCGCGCGCAATGAAGAAGCAGTGATTGCTGCTTGCGTGCAGTCGCTTGCACAACAGCGGGAAATTCTGGAGATTCTGGTGGTGGACGACCAATCCACGGATCGAACGTCGGAAATCGTCGGCGAGTTATCGCGCCAGGATCCACGCGTTCGGCTCATTCACGCGGCGGAGTTGCCGGCGGGCTGGGTTGGGAAGAATCACGCCGTTTGGGTGGGTGCGCGTGAGGCTCGTGGCGATTGGTTGCTGTTTACGGATGCGGACGCGGTTCACTCCGGGAATTCGGCAACGCGAGCGATGGAGCTCGCAACGCGGCACAACGCGGCACTGGTTTCGTTTTCGCCGGAACAGGTGCTCGGGACCTGGTACGAAAAATCGCTCATCCCATATGTGTATTGCCGGCTGGGCAAGAAATTTTCCTTCAAGCAAGTGAACGATCCGTGCAGTGAGGCTGCCGCCGCAAACGGCCAGTTCATTCTGATACGCCGAGACGTTTACGAGGCAGTGGGTGGACATGCAAGTGTCGCCAGCGAAGTTCTGGAAGATGTCGCACTCGCGAGACGCGTGAAAAAGGCTGGACACCCTATCTGGTTCGCCCGCGGAAAGGGAATCGTGCGCGTTCGCATGTACCGTTCGTTCTCCGCAATGTGGGAAGGCTGGAAGAAAAATCTCTACCAGTTAATGGGAGGCCGCCGTGAAACGGTTTACGCCGGGCTTGCCCGTGCCGTCTTCCCGGCACTCGGAATCTTGTTTGCCACGATTTCCGTAGTCGGCCTAGCGAAATCGCTAGTGGCTACGATCGCCACGCTTATGGCTGGTTTGCTCGTAGTTTGGGCTGTGTATTTGGGCGAGTTACGCCGCGCCCATTTGCCCAGCCGCCTCGCGCTTTACGCCATTCCCGCCAAGCTGCTATTCGCGGCAGTTTTATGGGCCTCCTACCGCAGCCATATACACGGTCGGCTGGAATGGAAAGGTCGGACGTATCCAGCGGGTACCCCTGACGCATCGAAAGGGTAGCGAAAGCTATGGTTTATTTGACGCGCAAAATCGACTTCTCCGCCTCGCACCTGTATCACAACCCAGCGCTGAGCGCGGAGGAGAACAAGCGGATTTTTGGAAAATGCAACAATCCGCACGGGCATGGGCACAATTACACGCTGGAAGTGACTGTTGCGGGGGAGCCGGATCCGGTCACGGGGATGGTTCTGGATTTGAAGGACCTGAAGCAGATTCTGGAGCATGAAATTACCCAGCGGATGGATCATCGTTTTCTGAACTACGAGGTAGCGGAATTCAAGGATCAGATTCCAACCTGCGAGAACATTGTGCGAGTAATTTGGAATTTGCTGGAGCCGAAGATCAAGCAGGGACGCTTGCACAAGGTTCGCCTCTACGAAACGCCGGATTTGTTTGCCGATTGTTATCGCAATGGAGCGAAGCCCGCGTGAGGGATAATCTCAAGATCGAATTGGGACGCCGCTATCGCTTCGCGGCATCGCACCGTTTGCACAGTGCGGCGCTTAGCGAGCAGGAGAATTCGCTGGTCTACGGAAAATGCAACAATCCGTTCGGCCACGGGCACAACTATGTAGCGGAAATCTACGTGTCAGGGAACGTTGATCCCGCTACGGGCATGATCGTGAATCTGGCCGACCTGGATGCGTTCGTCGAACGCGAAGTGGTGGAAGCGTTTGACCACAAGTCGCTTAACCAGGATGTGGGTGCATTTCGCGAAGCCGTGCCCACCACGGAGAATGTCTGTATTGAAATTTTTCGGCGTTTGAAACGTTTCCCGCTGGCCAAGCTTGAACGAGTACGCATCGAAGAGACCGCGAATAACTCGTTCGAGTACGCCGGGGAAGAGTTGCCGGACCGCGTGCCGGAACACAGAGAGGGAATGGGCCAGTGAACAAGCCAACGGAAATACTGCTTCACGAAAATAGCGTGGAAGTCACGAAGGAGACCGTGGCGGACCTGATGCGCAAGGTGATCACGCTGACCGGCGAAGATCCGAATCGCGAAGGGCTGCGCAAGACGCCGGAGCGTTTTGAGAAAGCGCTCAAGTTTCTTACCAGTGGCTATCACCAGAATCTGGACACGGTGCTGAACGGCGCCACCTTCAGCGTACACTACGACGAGATGGTAGTGGTGAAAGACATCGAGTTTTTCAGCCTGTGCGAACACCACCTGTTGCCGTTCTTCGGCAAGGCCCACGTTGCCTACTTGCCTAGTAAGAAAGTGATCGGACTGAGCAAGATCGCGCGGCTCGTGAATATGTTTGCGCGGCGTTTACAGATTCAGGAGCGCATGACCAGCCAGATCGCGGAAGCCATTCAGGAAAAACTAAGCCCGGAAGGCGTGGGCGTGATTATCGAGGCGCGACATCTGTGCATGCAGATGCGCGGGGTGGAGAAGCAGCACGGCCAGGCAGTGACCAGCGCGATGCTGGGGTCCTTCCGTCACGATAAGCAGACGCGGCAGGAGTTTTTGTCGCTGGTGCGGCATAAGGCCACCTAGACAGAAAAACGAGAAGAGAAAACCCAAGAGCCCGCCTCGGAAGGCGGCCGCTACAAAAGACGGCACAAAGCCGCCCCTACAAAGGCGAAGACAGAACGTGACTCGCGTCTACTTCTGGCGCTTTTGGGCGGCGCGGGAGCGGCGGACTCGGTCGCGATTGCCGCAGGTTGCGTCGTTGCACCAGCGACGGATGTTGCCCTTTGTGCGATCAATGAAAGCCCAGCGGCAATCCTCGTTGGCACAGAGTTTCAGCCGGCCCGCTTGACCTTCCATAAGTGTTCTAGCGAAGGACTCGACGATTGCGCTGAGAATCGCCGGCCAGCCAATTTGCGCGGCTCGCAGCTGCAGTGCAAACCCATTTTGGTTCTTCACCAGTTGCGGAAATACCGCTACATTTAGCCATGTATTCAGTTCCGCGACATCAGCGCCGTGCAATCCCGCCGCGCCGTTGGATTTCTCGATCAGGCTGCGAAGAAGATTCCGCAACTGGCGCAGCTGCACCACGGGAACGGCTTTTTTCCCTAGCAACCGGAAATTCCAGTGAGCCAAGAACGAGCGCATCCACGCAGGATCATCGAGCAGGTCCTTGGCATTACCGAAACCGTCGCGCAGGTCGCTGTTGGCAAGGTCCAGCCATGGCGTCGCGGCGCCGAATCCTTCGGTCTGGAACAAATTTCTTGCGGTCAAATCGGTGGAGGTCATGGTAACGAGATAAAGCTTATTGACACATTACGCTCTCGAGCGTATCGTGAAACGAGTATAGCATCGATAAGTCGTTACACAAAGGCCAGGCCATGTCGGATACGTCGCAAACAATCACCCAATCGCTTGAGGCCAGCAGGCCCGCCGGACTTAACGGGTCCACCGTATCCGCCACGGTCAGCGGAGAGCCTCTGGTTCTGCCACTTTCTCGCGTTCGCGTGATTCTGGCGTTCCTCTCGATCTACGTGATCTGGGGTTCCACGTATCTTGCGATTCGGTATGCGGTCGCGGATATCCCACCGCTGTTCGCCGCCGGGATGCGCCATCTAGCCGCCGGCTCGATTCTACTGGTGTGGTGCCTGGCCAAGGGCTTGCGACCCACCTGGGCGCAAATCCGCGCTAGTGTCGTGATCGGCTTCTTTTTCTTTCTGGTGGGCCATGGATTGCTGCACTGGGCGGAGCTCGTCGTTCCCAGTGGCATGGCCTCGCTTTTCATCGCCATCGAGCCAATCATCGTTTTCCTGCTAGCCTCTGCGGCGTCCCGCACCTGGCGGCTGAACGGCATGCTGGTCGCCGGCATTCTGCTAGGACTTGCAGGCGTGGGGGTTCTCGTCGGGGCCACCGCGTTTGAGGGCACACGCGGATCCACGATCGGCGCCATCGCCATTATCATCAGCGCGATTTCCTGGTCGGCGGGGATCATCTATTCGCGCTATTCCAAACTGTCGGGCAATCCGATGCTGCTGTCGGCGCTATCGCTGCTGAGTGGTTCGGCGATGCTGCTGTTCACCGGCGCCGTTGTCGGCGAAGCAAAAGGTTTCTCGATTGCGCGCGTTACTCCCAAGGCCTGGCTTGCGCTGGCGTATCTAATCGTATTCGGCTCGGTGATTGCTTTCTCGGCGTACAACTGGCTGTTGGAGCACTATTCTCCGACCCTAGTCGCCACACATACTTACGTGAATCCCATCGTGGCCGTTCTGCTCGGCTGGTTGTATGGCGGAGAAGTTATCACTTTCAAAGTACTTCTCGCTGCGGCGATGGTCGTCGGCGCTGTGATTCTGGTGGACCGCGGCACGAACCGGCTCGCCTCTTCACCTCCAAAAAACGTCCTAAATAGCGGAAATAATTAGACTTTTCCTTGCTCTGCAAGGGCGGCTGTGGTCAACTTTGGGCTAACAGCCTCTATGATTGGGAAGCGAATCGGTCACTACGTCATCGAAGAAAAACTCGGGGAAGGTGGCATGGGCGTGGTGTATCGCGCCCGAGACGAGAAGCTGCAGCGGGATATCGCCCTTAAGTTCCTGGGAGCGTTGCCTGCTGGGGGTTCCGCTGGTCACGAGCGCATACTGACCGAAGCGCGAGCCATCTCCGCCCTCAACCATCCCAATATTTGCACCATTTACGAAATCGGCGAAGTGGACGGCGCGCCGTATATCGCCATGGAATACGTCGAAGGCCGTCCGCTCAGCATAGAAATTCCTTCGAGCGGCATGGCGCAGGAACTGGTGGTGCGTTACGGAATCCAGTTGGCGGAGGCTTTAGCCCACGCGCACAGCCGCGGCATCATCCACCGGGACCTGAAAGCAGCCAACGTCATCGTCACTCCCGGAGGGCTGCTGAAGGTCCTGGATTTTGGAATCTCGCGACGGACCGACGCAACCGGTGGCGAAGAAACCACAAAATTCGACAAATCCTGGGCCTCGCAGCATACCTTCACCGGCACAATGCCCTACATCTCGCCGGAGGTGCTGAGGGGCCATGAGGCCGACGAGCGCAGCGACATCTGGTCCATGGGCGTGCTGTTATACGAAATGAGTGCGGGCAGGCGGCCTTTCCTCGGTAACACGGCCTACGAGCTCAGTGCGGCGATTCTCCGCGAGCGTCCACCCTCCGTCGAGCCACCGCTCCCGCCCGTGCTGCAAAGCGTTATCGACAAGTGTCTGGACAAGGAACCGGGCCAGCGGTATCAGAGCGCGGGCGAAGTACGAGCAGCGCTGGAAGCGGCCGGAACCGCGACGCGCACGCAGGATTTCGTCACTACCAGACGGGAAACGCTTTCGAGACCACGGGCCTCGCGATTCACACAAATCCTGCTCGGCGCGCTCGCCGCCACTACCCTGCTCTTGGCTGGCTGGCTCCTTGTTCGCAACAAAGAAAAGCCTCGGCGTCCGTTGCCTGGAGCGATCCAATCCATCGCAGTGCTTCCCCTGGAAAATCTTTCTGGCGATCCTAAGGAGGATTACTTCGCGGACGGCATGACCGATGCGCTTATCACCGAACTCTCGCAGATCAAGAAGCTTCGGGTTATCTCCCGTACTTCCGTCATGCAGTACCAACACACAAAGAAGCCGCTACAGGAAATCGGTCAGGAATTAAATGTCGATGCCATCGTGGAGGGTTCCGTGCTACGCGACAAGGGTCGCGTACGCATTACCGCGAAACTTTTCCAGACCAACATCGAGACCGCGCTGTTGGCGGAAAACTTCGAACGGGACTTTACCGATGTGCTCGCGTTGCAGAGTGAGGTCGCTACGGCAGTGGCTCACCGGATTCAGGTGGAACTAACCAGTTCCGAACAACTGGAGCTTTCCCGCAGCCGAGCTGTTGTTCCTGCAGCCTACGAAGCGTACCTGAAAGGCCGCTACGAAGCCGCAAAACGTACCGAGGAGGGGTTTACCGCCGCGGAGCTTTTCTTCCAGCAAGCCGTTGAGAAAGACCCTACATTCGCAGGCGCGTATTCCGGGCTGGCGGACACGTATTTGAATATCAGCAATTACGAACTTCGACCTTCGATAGTAATGATGCCCAAGGCAGAAGCGGCCGCGAAAAAAGCGGTCGCTCTCGACGACCGGTCGGCCGAAGCTCACGCTTCGTTGGCCAGTATTCGTTTCTATTACCTGATACCAGAGAGCGTGGAGACGGAATTCCAGAGAGCCATCGCGCTGAATCCGGGTTACGCCCATGGGCTGCACTGGTATGCGCTGTATCTGGCGGCGCAGGGCCGCCATCGGGAATCCCTCACGGAAATCAAGCTGGCGCGGGACATCGATCCTCGCTCGCTAATCATCAATGCCAATGTTGGATGGTGCTACTACCTGGCTGGCGACTACGACCATGCAATTGAGGCCCAGAAAGTAACACTGGGTGTGGATCCGAGTTTCGGCGTTTCCTACGGATACCTTGGCCAAGCCTTGACCGAGAAGCATCGATTCGACGAGGCCATTGAAAACCTGCGCAAATATGTTTCCCTCGCACCGGGAGAGAGTTCACGAAAAGGAATGCTTGCGGCCGCATATGGCAGGGCGGGGAAACTGAACGAAGTGCGCGATATTCTTGCCGAATTCGAACAGACCAGCAGCCAGAAATACATCGACCCCTACGACTGGGCGATGGTGTATTCGGCGCTTGGCGAAAAGGAAAAGACCTTGGATTGGCTGGAGAAAGCCTTCTCGGAAAGAAGCGGGCCGGTAGTGAACGTGGCGGTGCATCCGCAGTTCAGCTTTTTGCGTAAGGAACCCAGGTTTCAGAAGCTTGTCGAACAACTTCGTAATCCCCAAAAATCATGAGTCGTGGCGTCGGGCAGGGGAGAAGAACGACGTCCAAAGACGACCCGGGTTCAGAACGAAAAGGCCACTGCTATAGGTGCGGTCTCTACTCTCGCACGCCTTTTCTGACGCTTGTTATTGACGGCCATACCATGCTGAACTAGACTTCCGTCACTCTGCATCGCAACGAAAAGGTCGGGCTTAATTCATTCTGTTTGCTACCGCTGAGGCGGTGGAGAAAGAAGACGCCATGGCAACCGAAAAAATCTCGCTGAAGCCCATTGTGGACTTGGTTCGAAGGAAAAAAAAGAAGCTCCAAGGCGCAAAGAAGCTCGTTAGCGTCGAAGGCAGGAAAGCGATTGACGCGAGAATTCAGACATTGGATAAGGTAGAGGCGCTGGTTACCTCCGCGTGCTCAGGTAGCTCCGGAATCTCAGCGAAGGGTGCGGGTGCCAATGTCACTGCCCCACCTCTGAGCATCGTCGTAAAGGGGAAATAGTCTGGCGGCTAGTCCGATTTTCCCGTGACCGCAATAAAACGCCTGACGCGTACCGGCAGGTCGAATGCCAACGCCCACCCCAAGTTGGTGCGTTACCGGCGAAGTTCGTTTCTGGTGGTGTACTGGCGTGGCGACCAACTAGTATTCGAAAACTTTGCGACTGGCTCTCAGTGCTTAGGGGCGCCAGTGGTCTGCGAAGTACTCCATCATTGTTCTGAGTGGCGTTCGTTGGATGAATTGGTGGAGAAACTCCCCGAGTATGAGTCTCGCTCTATTTCTCGAACGCTGCGGCAGTTGCATCGCACCGGCGTGTTGCAGAGCTCGCGCCGCCGGCCAGATAGACGTGAAGTTGGCATGGCAGCCTGGTCCAACTGGAATCCGGCAGCGGGCTTCTTTCATTTCTCCACCAAGGATCAGCTCTTTGACATGGATCACTTTGGCGCGTTTCAGAAACTGAAGCGGCGAGCCAAATTCGATCCGATGCCGCGGCCGGTCAAAGATTATCCGGGTGCGCCACGCACGACGCTCGCTCGCGCCGTGGGAAATTCGGAATTTGCGGAAGTTCTGCGAAGTCGGCGGACCTGGCGTAAATTCTCCGCGACCCCTGTGCCCTTAACAGACCTTGGTGAAATCCTCGATTTAACTTTTGGGATACAGGCGTGGGTGGACGTGCCGGGGCTCGGCAAGGCGGCCGTCAAAACCTCCCCTTCCGGTGGCGGGCTCCATCCCATCGAAGCGTATGTTGTCGCGCGCAAAGTGCGGGGATTGCGAAGCGGGATCTACCACTATGACGCGAAAGGACACCGGTTGGAGTGGCTACGCGGTGGAATTAGCCGTGACAGTGTCGAGAAGTATTTAGGCAATCAGTGGTGGTTTTCGGACGCGGCGTTTCTTGTGCTGATGACGGCCGTTTTTCCGCGAAGCTGGTGGAAGTATCATTACCCGCGCGTTTATCGCGCGATTCTTCTGGAAGCCGGGCATCTTTGCCAGAGCTTTTGCCTGACTGCAACGTGGCGCGGGCTGGCACCTTTTTGCACCATCGCGCTTGCCGATTCGCAGTGGGAAAAGCTTTTGGGGATCGATGGGGTGAAGGAATCGATTCTGTATGCCGCTGGAGCGGGCGTACGGCCCGCCAACGAGCGCGGCGCGCATCTGATGAAATTAGGGTAAGGCGACACGAAGAGTTAGACCAACGGCGTCAAAGGGGAGTTGCGCCATATTTGTTGATCGTGCGGACATGGGGCGCAGCGGTGCTGCGCCCCTACACGGAGCGAGCTAGATCGCGATTGCGTTATTTTCTTGCGATGGGTGCGGAAGCGCGGGTGCTTTCCCAGTCGATGTTCAGGTTGGCCCCTGGTCCGGCCTTTTCCAGGCTGATGGTGAAATTCTCTACCGGCGCGCTCAAGGAGGTTACTTTCATGTCCGCGCGGCCGAGGTCGTTCGAGGGTCCAGGATAGTCCGTGCCCCACTCGCCGGTCTTCTTGCTCAGAACCAAAGCCCACTTGTCTTTCGTCGGCACCGTAAACAACGTGTAGTTTCCTGCCGGCACCATCAGTGTGCCTATCATCACGTCCTTGGTGGTCACGAAAGTGGTCGCTTCGTTTGCGCCAGTGCGCCACACTTCGCCGAAGGGAACCAGATCGCCATAGATTTTTCGACCCTTCGCGCGGGGGCTGGAATAATCGATGGTAATCGTTGCTCCGCCGCCCAGATCGATCGAAGTCGACGCCGGAGGGCTGGGCCGCTTGGCTTTGTCCTGCTGTGCATGCACGATGATTCCCACCGACAATAGCCCTGCGGCCACTAGCGCAAGGCTTACGATTGCTTTTCGCATGATTCTCTCCTCAGATTGATTGGGTCAGATTCTTTGGGCTGGTACGGAACGCGGTCGCAAGCTCCCCATAGATTGAATCGGATTTGTCCTCGCAACGCAAGCCCCGGGCACGCCACGCGGATTCGCGTGGATCGCTGGGACCTCCGCAACACGCCGTAAGGCAAAAATCTTTCCGCAAATACAGCATACGAAATCGATATCGGCGGCTGAATCGGCGATAATTGCTGTTTGTGAGTTGACGATTGCGTGCCGCGGAGACCGATGCAGCCGAGTTCGACAAACGTAGATCCATCGCCCGTTACGAACGAATTGCCCGCAGCGCAACCGGTATTGCCGGATTCCAGTAAACGACTGCTGCCGTGGCTGATTGCAGTGGCATTTTTCATGGAGTCGCTGGACACCACGATCCTGAACACTGCTGTGCCGACGATCGCGGCGGCGCTGCACGTTGCTCCGCTCAGCATGAAGTCGGTGCTGGCCAGTTACACGCTGAGCCTTGCAGTATTCATTCCCATCAGCGGCTGGATGGCCGACAAGTTTGGAACTCGCCGCGTGTTTGCGTGCGCGATCGGTATCTTCACGGTGGGTTCGTTCCTCTGCGGCATTTCCAGCAATATCCACTTGCTGGTGGCGTTCCGCATTTTGCAGGGCTGCGGCGGCGCGATGATGGTGCCGGTTGGCCGGCTCACCATGGTACGAACATTCGCTAAGTCCGAATTAATTCGCGCGATGAGCTTCGTCGCGATTCCCGGTTTGATCGGACCGATGCTGGGACCGGTGGCCGGCGGGTTGATCGTCGGATACCTTCACTGGAGATTTATTTTCTTCGTGAATATTCCGATCGGGCTGATTGGTTTGTACATGGTCTACCGGCACCTTCCGGACTATCGCGAAGAGCACACTCATCCGCTCGATACGGTAGGGCTGATTCTTTTTGGTTCTGGGATCGCGTTGCTTTCGTACGTGCTGGAAGTGTTTGGCGAACACAGGCTTGGCGCGCGCGAGGTGGTAGGGTTGCTCGTGATATCGCTGGTGTTGCTGGCAGGGTACGGGATTCACTCCACCAGGACACAGTGTCCGTTGTTACGCCTGGCGCTGTTTCGCATACGCACTTTTCGTGCAGCCGTCAGCGGCAGTTTCCTGACACGCCTTGGCATCGGCGGCATTCCGTTTATTTTTCCGCTTTTGTACCAGGTGGGCCTGGGGTTCACCCCAGTGCAATCAGGATTGCTAATGATGCCGCAAGCTCTGGCGGCCATGAGCCTGAAGCTAACCATGCCACGGATTTTGGCGCGTTTCGGTTACCGTGCTGTACTGGTTTCGAATACGCTGCTCATCGGGCTGTGGATCACGCTGTTTGCGACGTTCGGCAAGAACACGCCGGTATGGTTGATCGTACCGATCATATTTTGCTACGGGTTTCTTACGTCACTGCAATACACAAGCATGAACACGCTGGTTTACGCCGAAACGACGGAGGAACAAGCGAGCAGCGCAAGCACTATCGCCAGCACGATGCAACAAATGTCCATGAGCTTCGGAGTCGCATCGGCCTCGCTGGTGACCGCGTTTTTCATTCCGGATCACTCCGGCTCTAACCCGACGCAATTCATTAACGGCATCCATCACGCGTTCTTCGTGTTTGGCGCTATGACGGTCGTTTCCACTATTGTTTTTCGCAAGTTGAAAAGAGACGACGGTCAGGCGGTGAGCCTGCAAAAAGAAGTGCACCCCGAATAGGCACGCTCAACCATTCATCCCTGCCGATGGATTAGGAAGATCATGCGGCTTGGAGACGCCCAGATTTTGTGTTCAGGCTAACTTGCGTGACTCTAGGCACCCGTTGGCTGTGGGTGGGGTTCGTTCTCGGAATCGCTTGTTTGGAGCTTCTCTCGAGGACCACGCTGATTGGGCGCGTGGCGGTCCTGACGAACGGGTTTGTTAGTTGCCGCGCTCCAGCAATAAACCGCGTAGCCAAACACAGCGATTAGGGCCATCGGAATAAGCTCAACCATCGTCAGTGCTCTCGTTGTCTTTCTTCTTGAGTTTACATCCAGAGGCACATGCCCATTCACTCAGGAATAGGGGTTAAACTGCCGCCATTTGCAAATCTCTACCGGTGTGGAGAAGAGTTTATTTTCGGCCAATTCTTGAAGCATTCTGTCGTAAACTTCGCCGACAATTCCTCTACCGCGGACTGCCAGCAGAAGTTCTGTTTTATTGCGGGCAATTTTATTGATTCGACCGTCGTCAGTCCAAACGGCAAACTGGTTGTTTCTGGTGTTTCACGAATAAATTCGCGTTTGTCACATCAGTCTCCTAAAGGGCGATAACACGAAAACTTGTCGGCCTCAGTAAGCAACGCGTACCGTACTCGCCGAGGAGACTCGGTCAACCAGAAGAATTTTCAAAAGTTGCCGCGTCGCCGTAAGATGCACGACTGTTTTTTCAAAAAGACTCGCTGCTGAACATTTCTACAGCTTTACACTCCGAACAGTACTGTGTTAGCTTTAAGGAGTTGAAGAAAAGAGGAAATTTCAAGGGACGACGGTGAGGGGCACTTGAGCGACGGCAAAGTCATGTTGATCGAACAATTCCGTACACATGTTAAGGATACAGGGTCGCCAGAGGTGCAGATTGCACTGCTGAGCGAGCGCATCAACTATTTGACGACGCACCTGAAGTCTCACGTGAAGGACCATGCATCACGCCGCGGGCTCATCATGATGGTGAACAAGCGCAGGCGCCTGCTGGACTATCTCAATCGCCGGGATCCGGATCGGTATCACCAGATTGTTGATCGCCTTAGCCTTCGCAAGTAAGCTGAACCCCAACGCGTTTCAGAACTTGCGAGTTTGCGCACGCACCAACTCCTGTCGGAGTCTGTCTCATTCTCTGAATAATGGATGCGAGTGTTTGCAGCCCGCTTTGCCGGGCTTTTTGGCGTTTACATCGGTGTCCAGAGCAGCGTAGTTCTTCGCTACTTGGTTCCTCGCTACTTGAATCTAATCTTTTCTTCTTGGGAATGGCAGGCCCATCCTGCCGAGGAAACTCCTTCGAAAAGGAGTTTAAGGAAGAAAAAGAATGTCTGATAATCAACACACGCCAGCACCGTTCCAAGTTTCCGTCGAAATCGGCGGACGCCCGCTAATTCTAGAAACCGGAAAGATCGCCCGGCAGGCCAATTGCGCTATCACGGCCCGTTACGGCGATACCATCGTGCTGGTTTCCGCTTGCATGAACAACAAGCCCAATGATCGTGATTTTCTGCCTCTGACCGTGGACTACCGGGAAAACACCTACTCCGCCGGCAAAATTCCTGGCGGATTTTTCAAGCGCGAAGGGCGCCCGACAGAAAAGGAAATTCTCACTTCTCGGCTGATTGACCGCCCGATGCGGCCGTTGTTTCCGGACTCCTGGCGCAATGAGACGCAAGTGATTGCCATGGTACTTTCCGCGGACAGCGACAACGATCCTGATGTGATCGCGGTTACCGCCGCTGGTGCCGCTGCGTATTGCTCGGATCTGCCGTTTCCCGAGCCAATCGCCGCCGTTCGCGTTGGATTGATCAACGGGCAATTGGTCGCCAATCCGACGGTAGCCGATCAAAAGATCAGCAAGCTGAACATCGTAGTCGCCGGAACCGAAAACGGCATCGTGATGGTGGAGTCGGGAGCGTTCGAAGTTTCCGAGGAAACCGTCGTTGAGGCGCTGGATTTTGGGCACTCCCAGGTCAAGAAAATCGTTGGCGCGATCAAGGAGCTTCACAATCAGCTTAAGCCCACGAAAGTCGTTGTGCCGCCCGCGCCGTTCGACAAGGGCATCTACGATTCGATGAAGAAGAGCTATGGCGCCAAGCTGCAGGACGCCGTAAACACCGAAAAGCACCCAAAGAAGGAAAGCTATCACCTCGTCGACGAGCTGCAGGCGGAAATTCTGAAGCCCATACCCGAAGACGACGACGAGAAGCGCAATCTGACCAAGCGCGCCTTTGAAAAATTACGCGAGGACATTTTCCGCGCGGAAGTATTGAAGGCCAAGCGCCGCCCCGATGGACGAGCGTTCGACCAGGTTCGCAAAATTACCTGCGAAGTTGGACTGTTGCCTCGCGTTCACGGCTCCGCGCTGTTTACTCGCGGCGAAACCCAGGCCCTTGCCACGCTGACCCTTGGTACCAAGGAAGATATGCAGCGCCTGGACCTGCTCTTTGAACAGGATTCCTTCAAGCGCTTCATGTTGCACTACAATTTCCCGCCGTTCAGCGTTGGTGAAGTGAAGATGATGCGTGGCGCTGGCCGCCGCGAAATCGGCCACGGCGCTCTCGCCGAGCGCGCCATTACGAACCTGCTTCCGCCGGAAGTGGACTTCCCGTACGCCATGCGCGTGGTCAGCGACATTCTGGAGTCCAACGGTTCGTCTTCGATGGCCACCGTCTGCGGTGCCTCTCTCGCAATGATGGACGCAGGTGTGCCGATGAAGGCTCCTTGCGCCGGTATTGCCATGGGCTTGGTTGTCGGTGACGATGGTACCTACTCCATCCTCACGGACATCGCCGGAGCCGAAGATCATTACGGCGACATGGACTTCAAGGTTGCTGGAACCCGCGAAGGCATCACCGCGCTACAGATGGACATCAAGGTCACCAGCATCAGCATCGCGATGATGCGCGAAGCTCTGGCGCAAGCCAAGAAAGCTCGCCTGCAGATACTGGACATCATGGAAGGCACTCTGAGCACGAACCGCGAGAACATTTCGCTGTACGCGCCGCGCCTTTACAAGCTCAGCATCCCCACGGACAAGATCCGCGACCTCATTGGTCCGGGTGGCAAGAAGATCCGTTCCATCATCGAGCAGACCGGTGTGAAGATCGACGTGCTCGAAGACGGCACCGTGCATATCTTCTCGACCAGCGGCGCGGGTGGCGATCATGCGTTGCAGTTGGTTCGCGAAGTTACCGCCAGCGCGGAAATTGGCAAAACCTATCTCGGCAAGGTCGTCCGCCTCGCGGAATTCGGCGCATTCGTCGAGCTTTTCCCGGGCACTGACGGATTGCTTCACATCAGCGAAATCTCCGAGCATCGCATTCGCGACGTCCGCGATGAGTTGAAGCTTGGCGATCAGGTGCTGGTGAAGGTGCTGGCAATCGAAGGCAACAAGATCCGGCTATCGCGCAAAGCGCTCATCAAGGAAGCTCGCGAGAAGCAGGCTAAGAAGCAGGACGCTGGCGTTGGCAGTCCATTGCCGCTCCCAGCCGCGACGGGCGAACCTACACACGAATAATCGACACGCCGTAGCGCTCGTGCGCTGCGCATGACCGTAAGAAAAAGGCCCCCGAATCGGGGGCCTTTTTTTGTAGCTCGCCCCTTCAGGGGCAAGGCCTTCCCTCAATTCGGCAATCAACTACGGTCGTCAGGAAAACAGACGGAAACGGGGAAAAGATTTAACACGGAGGTCATAGAGGGAAGAACACAGAGGGCGCGGAGGTCTAGCAGAAGAGAGGTTGAAATCGTGCGGACATGGGGTCCAGCAGTGCTGGACCCCTACAAAGAGAGGCGAAACCGCGGGCTGCGCCTTTGACGGGTTAATTCTTAGCGGGAGCGCAGTGAACTGCGTCCAGGACGCCCCACAAGGCGTCTAACGCTTCGTTCGTGGTGGCCAGGATTTGTTCGTCGTTGCCGGCGGTGTTCTCTTCCAGCCAGCCGCGCCAGGCTGCGCGGTGGGCCTTGTCGGCTTCTTCGTGGACCGCAAAATACGCGAGTCCCTTCGCGGATTCGATCCCGTAGAACTTTTTCAAGCCATCGATCTTGGTGGCCGCGATTTCCGGCACCTGAGCTTCATAGGCGTACAACGTCGCAACCGCTTCTGGCACGGAACGGTCCCCGACGATCTCCTGGAATTTCTCGACCAAAGCTTGCGTGCCCGGCAGCGCGGGGCAGCACGAAATATCTTCCTGCTGCACGCCGAGAGTTTCGGCAAACTCACGCCAGAGTTGCGGATGCGGCTGCGATGGATTCTCTTCCTCCGCGAGGTTCTCCAGCACGATGTCGCGGATGGGACCTTCCGTTCGAGCGGCCAGCACGCGCAAGTGTTTCGGAAACGCGTCTACGTGGCGGTAATACTGCGCGGCGTAGAGTTGTAACGATTCGCGGCTCAACTTGCCTGCCTGCCAATCCTGATAAAACGGATGCTTCAACAGGCTTTTTTCGGCAATCGCCGCATCAATCTTTTCCAGTAATTCGAGATTCCGCATGGCCGCCCTCCAGAAGAATGAGTTCGCACACAAAAAAGGCGTTGCTGGTTGACGCCTTGGTGATAGCGCAAGAGTTTACCAGAGTTGAAGGGAAATTGCTGATTGCTTCAGGAACTGGGAGCGTGGACACGTTCGATCTGGGCACCGAGGGATTGGAGTTTCTCCACAATGCGCTCGTAGCCGCGATCGATGTGGTAGACGCGGTCGATGATCGTCTCGCCCTCGGCGACTAGCGCGGCCAGAACCAGCCCTGCGCTGGCACGGAGGTCGGAGGCCTGCACGGTGGTGCCGGACAATTTTGTGGGGCCATGAACAACAGCTTTGCGGCCGTCGATGGAAATATTCGCGCCCATGCGCGTCATTTCGCTTGCATGCAGGAATCGATTTTCGAAAATCGTCTCGGTAATGGCGGAAGTTCCTTCCGCTTGCGTGGCTAAAGCCATGTACTGGGCTTGCATATCGGTGGGGAAGCCCGGATATTCCTGCGTGACAATGTCGGAGCCTGTCAATTTTCGTCCGTTGTGCACGCGCAACGATGTCGCGTCCACAGTTTCTATCGTCACACCTATTCGTTCAAGCTTCGCTACGATTGCCTCGAGATGAGCAGGCACGCAATGGGTGATGGTCAGATCGCCGCTGGTGATCGCGCCGGCCACCAGAAACGTTCCGGCCTCGATGCGATCCGCGATGACCGCGTGATCCGCGCCGTGCAATCTTTCCACTCCTCGAATGCGCAGCGTAGAGGTGTCGTCTCCCTGAATGTCCGCGCCCATCTTGCGCAACAGATGCACCAGGTCGGTTACCTCCGGTTCGCGCGCGGCATTTTCCAGAACGGTTTCTCCATTTGCCAAAGTCGCCGCCATCAGAATATTTTCCGTGCCGGTTACTGTGATTTTTTCGAAGACGATATGCGCACCGTTTAGCCTGCCGCCGTTGGGAACCTTCGCCAGGATATAGCCGTGTTCGGTGGTGATGTGCGCCCCCATTTTTTCCAGCGCACTCAGGTGCAGGTCTACCGGCCGCGCGCCGATCGCGCAGCCCCCTGGCAGCGACACATGCGCCACGCCCGACCGGGCGATCGCCGGGCCCAGCGTCAATATCGACGCGCGCATGGTCTTCACCAATTCGTATGGAGCGACCGCGTCATTTAGCGTTTTAGATTCGATGACGTAGGTGGTTGCCGGAATTTCAGCCGTCGAAACGGTCGCGGACATAAACGCCAGCAGCCTTCCCATGGTCACGATATCCCGCACCATGGGCATATTGCGCAGGGTAACAGGCTCCGCCGTAAGCAGCGCCGCGGCCATCGCCGGGAGCGCGGAATTCTTCGCTCCGCTGATTCTTACCGTTCCCTGTAGCGGCTTTCCACCGCATATCCTGAACCTGTCCATTCGCCCTTTCTGCTCTGCTCGATGCAGCTATTCGTCCAACGCTCTCCGCAACATCCCGCCAGCCCGTGCGAGTTCCTTTTGTGCTTGCGCCATGGAAACTTTTTTCTTCAGCATCACCAGGGCCAGCCGCAGATCGTGGTCACTTTGACGCAGTGCGTGTTCAACGGCAGACATACCCTTGCCGCTTGCTTGTGCCAGAATTCGTTTCGCACGCTCCCTAAGTTTCCTGTTTGTTTGTCCGAGGTCGATCATCAGGTTGTCATAGGTGCGTCCCAATCGAACCATCGTTGCGGTAGAGAGCATGTTCAGGACCATTTTTTGCGACGTGCCGGCCTTCAGCCTCGTTGAGCCGGTCAACACTTCGGGTCCAACTACCGGTGTAATCGCAATATTTGCCTTTTTGGCCAGGGCCGAAGTCTTGTTGGAAGTGACGCCGACGGTAAGCGCGCCTTTTTTCTTGGCATAGCGAATGGCCGCTAGCACGTAAGGAGTTGTTCCGCTTGCGGCGATTCCTACCACCGCGTCGCAGGAGGTCAGACGGATTCTCTCCAGATCGCTTACTGCGTCCTGTGGTTGGTCTTCGGCGCCCTCCACGGACTGCACAATTGCGCGCGGTCCTCCGGCGATCAGCGCCTTCACCAGCTCCGGCGAAGTGCCAAATGTGGGCGGCCACTCCGATGCGTCGAGCACCGCGATCCGGCCGCTTGAGCCCGCACCCACGTAAATCAACCGCCCGCCCTTCTCGATCTGACCTACGATCCCATCCACTGCCTGGGCTATCGCTGGGAGTTCGCGCTTCACCGCGATGGCTACCTTGCGATCTTCGCGATTCATTAATCGGACGATCTCCAGCGCCGTCATGCGGTCCAGATTCCTGGACGCGGGATTCCTTTGCTCCGTGAGCCTGCGCTCGACTGCTCTCCGCGTTTTCTTGGCTGATGGCATCTGTAAATTATAGCCGTGGTCTGGTTGGTGCTGACTCGAAGATTGCCCGGATGCGTCCGGTGGTGGGTATGCCAAAGGGTGCCCGCCTCGGAAGGCGGCCGCTACACAAGAGCTCGGCGTGAGGGCGGCCCTGCAAAACTCCTTAAACCGGCCCGGATTGACCGCAAAGAACATTGCTCGCGAGTAGTGTCTGAACAGGCCCGGAGAATCCTCTATGATGGGATGGGGCTTCTGCGCCCCAATCCAAAGGGAATTGCCGGTAATCGAGTTCATGGACGTACTCAAAAAACTCTTTGAGGAACACTTTCACGCGCCCGCGAACCGCATCCAACCGGTGCAGGGTGAGCTTGGGGGTTCCGGGCGGAAGATCATCCGCCTTTCGAACGCGAGAGCCAGCGCCATCGGCGTCCTCTACGGTGTTCGTGAAGAAAATGTCGCGTTCCTCGAATTTTCCCGCCATTTCCGGCGCCACGGCCTGCCAGTTCCCGAAATTTACGGTGAAGACCTCAGCCAGGGCGCATACCTTGAAGAAGATTTGGGAGACCTGACGCTGTTCGAATTTCTCTCCAAGAACCGCAGCGGCGACCAAATCTCTCCCGCAGCAGTGGAAGCTTATCGCAAGGTGGTAGCGGTGCTTCCGCGTTTTCAGGTGGAAGCCGGCCGCGACCTGGATTACAGCGTCTGCTATCCCATCTCCAGCTTTGACCGCCAATCGATTGCGTGGGATCTGAATTATTTCAAGTATTACTTTCTCAGGCTGGCGGCGATTCCCTTCAACGAGCAGGCCTTGGAGAACGATTTCGACCGCTTAATGGACTTTCTGCTGGAAGCTCCACGCGATTTCTTCCTCTATCGCGACTTTCAGTCGCGCAACATCATGTTGCGAGACGGCCAGCCCTATTTCGTCGATTATCAGGGCGGGCGCAAAGGTGCGCTGCAGTATGACATTGCGTCGCTCTTGTACGACGCCAAGGCTGACCTTCCTCCCGAATTGCGCCAACAATTGCTAGATCACTATCTGGATCAGCTTGGAGGAGTGCTTCCGTTAAAACGCGAAGCGTTTTTGCACTACTACTATGCGTATGTCTACGCGCGCATTCTGCAGGCTTTGGGCGCCTATGGATTTCGCGGATTCTATGAGCGCAGAACACACTTTTTGCAAAGCGTGCCGTATGCGCTGAAGAATATTCGCTGGCTGCTGCACCACGTGAAGCTGCCCATCGAGCTGCCTACGCTCATGAGCTGCTTCCACAGTATGCTGGCCTCGGAAAAATTGCTGGGTTTGGCTTCGCAAGCGCAGAACCTCGTGGTGCGCATCTTCAGTTTTTCGTTTCACCAGAGTTTGCCGAAGGACGAGTCTGGAAACGGCGGCGGGTTCGTGTTCGATGGGCGAAGCCTGCCGAATCCGGGCCGCGAGGAGCGCTTCAAGACCTTGACGGGGTTGGATGCGCCGGTGATCGATTATCTTAACCAGCAGGAAAGCGTGCACCAGTTCCTCGCCAGCGTTTTCACGCTGGTGGATGCCACCATCAACAGCTATCAGCAGCGCAACTTCAAGAATCTAATGGTTTCGTTTGGTTGTACCGGAGGTCAACATCGCTCTGTATTTATGGCACAGACTCTGGCCAAGCGGCTGTGTGAACGTAACGGCGTAGAAGTAGTGGTGCGCCACCTCGAACTGGAAAAGAAGGCCCTCGGAATCGAAGAACTGGAAAAGACGCGCAAATGAAGGCCATGGTACTGGCCGCGGGCCTGGGAACGCGCCTTCGGCCGCTTACCGACACTCGTCCGAAGGCGCTCGTCGAAATTAACGGACGCAGTTTGCTGGAAATCACCCTCACACGTTTGAAGCAATTCGGCGTTCGCGACGTGATTATCAACGTGCACCATTTTGCGGATATGGTCGTCGAGTATCTGAAAGCCCACGACAATTTCGGAATGCACATCGAAGTGTCTCGTGAAGAGGTTTTGCTGGATACTGGCGGTGGGTTGAAGAAGGCGGCGTGGTTTTTTCTGCAGGACCCTGCTGAGGTGGACGAGCCGTTCCTGCTGCACAACGTGGATGTAATCAGTACCATCGATTTTCGGGAAATGTTGGACTTTCACAAATCGGGCAAAGCGCTCGCTACGCTAGCCGTGCAAGACCGCGAGACGTCGCGCTACCTGTTGTTTAACGAGGAGAATCGGCTTTGCGGCCGACGCTCCGGAAAAGACGGCAAACAGGAAATCGTTCGTGCTTCTTCCGACCTTCGAGCGCGGGCGTTTTGCGGCATCCACGTAATTTCACCGCGCCTGCTTACCATGATCCGGAAAGACGGTGTCTTCTCCATCATCGACACCTATCTGCATTTGGCTGGTGGAGGCGAAAAAATCCTGGCGTTCAACGCGGATCGATACTATTGGCGCGATCTCGGCAGGCCGAACGATCTAAAGCAAGCTGCCAAGGAACTTAAGACTTAAAACCTAAAGCTTAAAACTTAAAACTCAGAACTTAAGCCCGCTATTTCGACGGCGCGGCTTCCGCAGCTAGCCCCAGCGCCTTCATCACCGCGTCATGCACGGCCGGCCGCACCTCGGCGATTTTGTGATTCTCCCGTGTGGGATTTACTCGATTCGTCAGCAGCACTACGAATAACTGCCGGTCTGGATCGATCCAAATGGTCGTTCCCGTGAAGCCGGTGTGGCCGTAACTGTGGGATGAGAAATAGTGTCCGCTGGAACTTCCTTCTGTCGGTACCACCCAGCCCAGTGTCCGGGTGTTCTTTGCCAACGCCTGCGGCTGCGTAAATTCCGTCAGCGTCGCGCGTTTCACGATGCGATGGCCTTCGTATACGCCGCCATTCAGCAGCATTTGGCAGAAATTCGCCAGGTCCGGCGAGGTGCTGAATACGCCTGCATGCCCCGATACGCCGCCGATAGCGTACGCATTTTCGTCGTGGACTTCGCCCTGCACCAGCCGGTGACGCAGTTGCGTGTCGATCTCCGTGGGCGCAATTTCCGGCCACAATTTCTTGGGTGGACGGTACATAGTGTCCTTCATTCCCAGCGGATCGAAAATATATTCGCGCGCCAATTCGTCCAGCGGCTTGCCCGTCAACCGTTGAATAATTTCCGCCATTAGAATAATTCCCAGGTCGGAGTACACCACCTTTGTCCCCGGCTCATATTCCAGAGGCTCCACAAAAATTCTGCTCAGCGTGTCTTCCTTTCCTTTTGATGTGCGCCAGTATTCTTTGAATGGAGGCAGCCCGGAGGTGTGCGTCATCAGGTTGCGCACTGTGACTTTGTGCCGCCACTCGGGCTGCGGACCGCTCTTCCACTCGGGCAGGTAGCGCTCAATCGGCGCATCCAGAGCGAGCGGAGAAGGGAAGTCGCCTTCCACAAGCTTCTCGACCAGTGTCGTGGTCACCACCACTTTAGTAAGCGAGGCCAGGTCGTACATCGTGTCAATCTTCGTTGCCGGCGATTTTGCGTCGTAACTCAATTTTCCAAACGCATGCACCGAGACTTTTCCGCGATAACCGACCGCCATCGTTGCGCCGGGAAACGCTTTATCCGCGATAGCCTTTTCCACCTCAGCAAACGCGGGTTGCAACTGCGCTTCCGCACGCACATCCATCGGCTGCAGCGTCATCGGATGTTCAGGCAACTGCAGTCCGAACCCTGCTTTTAGACCGGCGTCTGGAATGCTTACCGGCAGGCGGCCTTGCACGGGAATTTCTCCAAATATCGCGCGAGCCAGGGAAATCTGTGCCACGTCGCTGATCCCGAACGCCGAAAGCCAGGTCTCGGCCTGCGGAAAGCTTTCAATCAGATACGGACTGCCGAGTCCGACGGTGATCACTGGCTTCCCAAGGCCATAAATTTGCTTGATCAAGGGAAGTTGTTCTTGCGGCACGTCCACGTCACCTTTGCGATCGCTGACCCGAACGAACAATCCGAGAATCACCACGTCATAGGAGTCCGCCGGCGGCAATTTCACTGTATCTGCGTGCACAAATTTCGTATCCGCGCGCAACGCAATCAGCGAATCGAACCGCGCGCGCAGCTCTTTCTCCAGATTCTCTCCAGGGTAAGGTTCAGGGTCGGCGTACAGCGACACTAGGAGCGCTCGCTGCGGCTTCGCGCCGTCCAGCGGCAAACGGTGCGCGGTATCTCGCAGCAGTGTGATTCCGCGATCGGAAATCCCTTGGGCTTCGTCCTGCCAAACGGTCTTGCCAAACTTGCCGTTCAATCCAGCCACGTCCACGAGCCGGTTCTTGTCCAGCCCCAAGCGCGCTTTCGCCAGCAAGATCCTGCGCACCGACGTATCCAGCCGCTGTTTGGAAATCTGCCCGGATTTGGCGGCGGCTAGCATGGCGTCGTACGCTGCATCCGGTACCGGCGGCATCAACAGCGCGTCAGCGCCTGCCAGGAAGGCGCGCACAGCGGCGTCGCCCGGCGCGTAGCGCACGGTGATTCCCCCCATGTCCAGCGCATCGGTGATTACCAGGCCGTCAAAGTGCAGTTCTTTCCTCAATACATCGGTCAAAATGTTCGAAGACAGCGTCGCCGGCAGATTCGGGTCGGGCTCCAGGGCGGTCACGTTCAGGTGCGCGGTCATGATGCTGCCTACACCCGCAGCAATCGCCGCGCGAAATGGCACCAGCTCCAAATGTTCCAGCCGATTGCGATCGGCTTTAATCACCGGCAGATCGATGTGCGAATCGGCAGCCGTGTCTCCATGACCGGGGAAGTGCTTTGCAGTCGCCAGGCCGCCATTCTCCTGCACACCGCGCACATATTCCGCCACGAACTCCGAAACTCGTGCCGGGTCTTCGCCGTACGAGCGCGTATTGATGATGGGGTTCGCAGGATTGTTGTTCACGTCGGAAACCGGGGCATAAATCCATTGCACGCCCGCCGCGCGTGCCTCCAGCGCTGTTACCTTGCCAACGGTGTACGCGTCTTTGGGATTTCCGGCAGCCGCGACGGCCATCGACGTGGGAAACGACGTGCCCTCCGCAAGCCGCATCGCTGTACCACGCTCGAAGTCTGCACCGATCAGCAGCGGCAATTTCGATTTAGATTGCAGTTGATTCGCCAGAATTGCCGTCGGGTAGACCTGGCTTTTCACGATTCCCAGCGGCGAGCCATGCGTGATGACGATGAAACCGCCGACGTGAAGATCGTTCAGAAAATGCAGCATCTGCGCGTAGGCTAGGGAATCCGTGGCCGCAAAGCTGCCATCGAACGTCGCAAAGAGAACTTGTCCCACTTTTTCTTGCACGGTCATTCCGCGCAGCGTATCTTCCACCCACTTCTGCGCGGCCGCGCTGGGTTTTGCCGCGCCAGGTTTGGCCACGCCAGTGGTTCGCGTAGCGCTGGGCTCTCCTGCGGTCTGTCCTCTGGGTTTGCTGCTGCGGGCTTTCGGTGTCATAGAAAGTAGGAAAATTGCGGGCAGTAACAACACTACGGCGATACGCCTGTTCATTTTAGAGGAGTCCCCTCAGCCGCACGCCTGCGCCTTCAACTGTATATAGCACGCGCACTTCGCACTCACAATCAACGGGCGTTCGGCGCGTTCCAGAATATCATTGGAGAGTATGAAACCTTTCTCGGTTCGGTCCATAGGCTCCGGTCCCACCCAAATCGCGTTACTTCTTCTCCTTATTTTCACTGGCGCTCCTTCGCAATCCCTCGCCGCGCAGAAACGCGCAAAGCCGTCGCAGCATAGCCACTCGGCACGCATCCAGGTTGGCCTCGACGTTCTGGAGGCGCAGAAATTCTCGCCGCTTCACGGCAAGCGCGTCGGGCTAATCACGAATCACACGGGCTTGGATTCGCAGGGGCACTCCACTATTGAAGCCTTGGCACACGCCCCGAACGTAAAACTTGTTGCGCTTTTCAGTCCCGAGCACGGGATCGCGGGTCACGCCGACGAGAAGATTTCCTCGTCCAAGGATGCGTCCACCGGACTACCGATTTACAGTCTGTACGGAGAACATCTCCGTCCCACCGACGAGATGCTGGCGGGATTGGACGCGTTGGTCTTCGACGTTCAGGATGCCGGTGTGCGCTTTTATACCTACACCACCACCATGGCGTATTGCATGGAGGAGGCGGCCAAGCACAATATCGCTTTTTTTGTGCTCGATCGCCCGAATCCCTTGGGCGGTGAAATCGTCGAAGGTCCGATGCTGGATCCGGACAAGGCCAGCTTTGTCGCGTACTATCCGTTGCCCGTGCGTTACGGCCTGACCATCGGGGAACTCGCCCAGCTCTTCAATACCGAAAATCACATCAATGCGGAGCTCCACGTGATTCCGTTGAAAAACTGGCATCGCAATTTTTTCTTTGAGAGCACTAGCCTGCGCTGGGTTCCGCCGTCGCCCAATCTCCGAACGCTTAAAGGTTCGTTGCTATATCCCGGCCTGGAAATTCTTCAGAACGCCGGAGTGTCCGTCGGCCGTGGTACCGAATCGCCGTTCGAGGAATTCGGCGCTCCGTGGATTAACGGCGAGGAAGTCGCCGCTGATCTGAATGCTCGCCAGCTTCCCGGCGTGCATTTCGTCAACCAGCCCTTTGTGCCAGTCAGCGGACTCTATACAGGACGTCGTTGCGGCGGTGTTGGGATTCGGGTTACCGACCACACTGCGCTTCGCTCCATGCGTGTTGGGCTGGAGATTGCCGCCATCCTCGAGAAAAAATACCCAAAGGATTTCGACGTCAGCAAAATCATCTTGTTGCTTGGCAATGCGGAAACTGTCAGCGCGCTTCAGGCTGGTACATCGCCGGAGAAGATAATCGACTCCTGGTCCAAAGACCTCGCGGCGTTTGATTCGGTCCGTCGCAAATATTTTCTCTATAAATGATCCCTGGGCACCTCCTGGTGCGGGGGCCCTCCCACATGCTTGCGGCCGAATTTTTGTGGTAGAGTCCCGGTATGCGTATCGTCTCGCTCATCCCATCGGCCACTGAAATCCTCTTTTCCCTTGGCCTTGACCGCGAAATTGTAGGGGTCAGCCACGAATGCGACTATCCGCCGCGCGCGAAAACGAAAACTGCCGTCATTCGCTCGCGTATTCCGGAAGGGACGCGGCCTGCGGAAATCGATCGAATGGTTCGCGATTTTGTCGCCAAAGGCGAAAGTCCCTACGCGGTTCACGCGCAAATTTTGGAGGAATTGGCTCCGAATCTGATCGTGACTCAAGATCTTTGCCACGTCTGCGCTGCTTCTCCTGACGACCTGGCCAGCGTGCTCTCCCGCTTTGACCTTCGCCCAGGAGTTCTTTGCTTGAATCCGCAGGATCTCGGTGACGTCTGGCGGGATATTCTGTGGGTAGGTGAAGAGACCGGCCGCTCCGAGCGCGCACAAAACATTTTGGAAAAAATTGGCTTGCGTCTCGGCGAGATCGAGCTCGAAGTGGCGCAAACGCAAGAGCGGCCCTCGGTTGTGCTTCTTGAATGGCTCCAGCCGTTTTACGTCGGCGGCCACTGGGTGCCGGAAATGATCACACGCGCCGGTGGAATGGATCTGTTCGGCAAAGCAAAAACGCCTTCGTATCGCCTGACGGCGCAAGAAATCATTCAGGCGGCTCCGGATATTATTTTCGTCGCGCCTTGCGGCTACAACAAGGAGCAAGCTGGGGAAGAATATCTTTCGATGACCTTCCCGGAGGGTTGGTCGGAAATTCCCGCGGTACGGGAAGGCCGCGTGTACGCTTTCGATGCGAACAGTTACGTCTCGCGGCCTGGACCCAGGCTAGTCACCGGCATCGAAGCGATGGCCAAAGCGATGCACCCGCAGATCCACGTACACGACGGTGTTGAAGGCACGTTCTACCGAATCGCGGACAGCGTCCGCGCCGCCAGCGCTTAGTTGTCGACGCTTTTCGCTAGGCTTGATTTCTTCCACCATTGATAAAACGGGATGCCCGCCAAGATCAGCAAAAGCCCGAGACTCGAGCGCCCGGGCCGCTGCAGCCAGATATTCACGGTAAGTGCGAGCGCTCCGGCAACGAACAGGCCTGGGATCCACGGGTAGCCCCAGCACTTGTAGGGCCGAGGCATCTCGGGCTCCGTACTTCGCAATCGAAACAGCGCCACCACCGCGAGTCCGTAGAAAATCCATCCTGCAAAAATGAAAAGATTGGTCAGCTCTTCGAAACTTCCCGTGAGCGACATCAAACCCGCCAGAATCCCCTGAAAGATCAGCGCGCGCCCGGGCGTGCGATATTTGGGATGAATGCCGTCGGCGATACGAAAGAAAATTCCATCGCGCGACATGGCGTACGGCACGCGCGCCCCGCTCAGGACCGAGGAATTCAGCGAGCCCAGCGCGGAAATCGCCATGGCCAGCGTGATCCATCCCGCGACACCGCGTCCCAGAAGCCTTTCCATCACATCGGAGGCGACGTGTCTCGATTGCGCTACGCCTTCGAACGGCAGTACTTTCAGGCACGCCGCACTGAACAGCAGATAGATGAGCGCCACGAATGCCACTCCACCCACCAGCGCCCGCGGGAAATTTCTTTGCGGATCTTTCACCTCGGAACCCACAAGGTTCAAATCTTCCCACCCGTCATAAGCCCAAAGCGCTGCGGCGAGCGCCGCCAGGAACGCGCCAAGAATTTCCGCGTCGGCGCTGTTCGGCCAGATCGGGTCTTGCGGATGCGCTCCCACCGGCACCAGAAATGCCACGCCAATTACGATCAACACGCTGGCCACTTTGATGGTGGTCAAAAATACTTGCACACTACCGCCAAGGCGTACGCCGAGGTAATTCACTCCGGTCATCAGCGCCAGCCAGAAGACTGCCAGCGGTTGCGCCCAAGTGAAGTCGAAATCGTACGGGTGAATCCACGCCGTCAAGCCGGGGACGGCAATGTGCAACGTAAAAATCGGCGTGGCTACCGCCGGTATGAAGAAACTCAGAAATCGCATCATACCTGCCGCGATGGACGCCGCTGAAGCCGGCCTTCCCACGATCGAATGCATCCAGCCGAATAGAAATCCCCACAATGGACCAAAGGCTCGCCGCAGATACGCGTACTCTCCGCCGGCTTCTGGAATGGCGGCGCCTAGTTCCGCGAAGGAAAGCGCTCCAAATATCGACAGTAGTGCCCCAACGATCCACGCCGCAAATACAATCGAGACACTTTTGCCTTCCCGTGCCATTTCCGCGGGCTTCAGGAAAATGCCGGTGCCGATCATCGTGCCCCCC